>Ga0070735_10001238_pt1 | contig 25208 bp, 20 predicted proteins | sample Coa_R1_FD_66443 | JGI IMG/M metagenome (GOLD analysis project Ga0070735, IMG submission 66443) | Surface soil microbial communities from Centralia Pennsylvania, which are recovering from an underground coalmine fire - Coalmine... | ecosystem: Environmental > Terrestrial > Soil > Unclassified ...
AAAGTTCGATTGTGTTACGTCGGCTAATGCACTCATGCTACTCCTAACCTGTCCCCTTATGCCTAGGTTTCAACCGGTTCGCCGGTGATTTCCGTGATCTGTTTTGCCTGTTTGCCTAGGTTGGTGATGGCGATTACCTCGTCGCCCTCCCCAAGCCGTTGCAAGCGAACGCCCTTCGTGGAGCGCCCGGCTTTGCGAATGTCCGCGACGCGCAGGCGAATCACCTGATTGGACGTGGTGATCATCAGCACTTCGTCTTCGGGCGCGACGAGGATCTGGTCGACTACCTTGCCGATGTCCTCGCGCTCCTTTGCGAACGCTTTGACGCCCTTCCCGCCGCGCGACGTGTGCCGGTAATCGTCGATGGGCGTGCGTTTACCGAACGCCAGCGTCGTGACGAGCAGCACCTCGCGGCGGTTGTCTTCGACGACGTCCATCGCAACGATCGTGTCGCCGCGCTCGAGCGTCATCGCCTTGACGCCGCGCGCGTTTCGGCCCATCGGGCGGACGTCTTTTTCGTTGAAATGCACGGCCATACCACTGAGCGTGCACAAAATGACGTCGCGCGTGCCGTCGGACAGATCCACCGCGAGCAGTTCGTCGGCTTCGTCCAAACCGATCGCGTTCAAGCCGTTCCGGCGCACGTTCGCGAACTCTTCGAGCTTGGTCTTCTTGATCACGCCGTTCTTCGTGACCATGATCATGAAGCGATCGCCGCCGAAGTGGTGCACCGGGAACACCGCGCTGACTTCTTCACCCGGCGGCAGCGTCAGCAGATTGACCAGCGCCGTTCCGCGCGCCTGGCGCGTGGTGTCGGGAATCTCGAAGCCGCGCAGACGGTACGCGCGTCCTTTGTTCGTGAAGAACAGGACGTGGTCGTGCGTCTTCGTGATGAAGAAGTTGCGCACGACGTCTTCTTTTTTCAGGTTCGAAATGCCGATGACGCCGCGGCCGCCGCGGTTCTGCGTCTTGAACGTGTCGACCGAGACGCGCTTGATATATCCGCCCACCGTATACGTCACCACGACGTCGATGTTCGGAATCAGCGCCTCGACCGAAAACTCGTCCTCCGCCGGAATGATCGTGGTGCGGCGGTCGTCGCCGTGCTTCTTCTTGACCTCGAGAATCTCGGTCTTGACCATGCCGGCGATGCGGCGCGGGCTCTTCAGAATGTCTTGCAGCTCGGCAATGAGTTTGATGAGTTCTTTGTACTCGTCCTCGATTTTCTGGCGTTCCAAGCCGACCAGCGTGCGCAGACGCATGTCGACGATGGCGCTGGCCTGCACCTCGGAGAGTTTGAAGCGCGCAATCAGTTTGATCTTCGCTTCGTCGGTCGTCTGGCTTCCGCGCACGATCTCGATGACTTCGTCGATGTTGTCGAGCGCGATGCGGTAGCCTTCGAGCAGATGCGCGCGCTCTTCGGCTTTGCGCAGGTCGTACTGCGTGCGCTTGGTGACGACGTCTTTGCGGTGCGCGATGTAATGCTCGAGCAGTTGCTTGAGCGAGAGCACTTGCGGTTCGAGCGCAATGGTGCCGTCCGCCCGCGGCTCGCCGACCGGCACGAGCGCCAACATATTGAAGCCGAAGCTCGACTGCAGCGGCGTATGCTTGTAGAGCTGGTTGAGTACGACTTTCGGCGTCGCGCTCTTTTGCAACTCGACGACGACGCGCATGCCTTTGCGATTGGACTCGTCGTGCAGCGCGGATATGCCCTGAATACGCTTTTCTGCGTGCGCTTCGGCGATAGCTTCGACGATGCGGCTCTTGTAAACCTGATACGGAATCTCGGTGATGATGATCTTGTGGCGGCCTTTTTCCTCGACGATCTCGGCCTTGCCGCGAATCGGAATGGAACCGCGGCCCGTTCGATACGCTTCGCGAATCGCTTCTTGACCCATGATGATTCCGCCGGTCGGAAAATCGGGACCGGTGACAATCTCGCAAAGCGCGTCGTCGGAAACGTTCGGATCGTCGATGATTGCCGCAACGGCGTCGGCGACTTCGTTCAGGTTGTGCGGCGGGATATTCGTCGCCATACCGACGGCGATGCCGCTGGAACCGTTCAGCAGCAGCTGCGGCAATTTGCCCGGCAGAACACTCGGCTCAGTGCCTTGATTATCGAAGTTTGGAACGAATGCGACGGTTTCTTTGTCGATGTCGCTGAGCACTTCGAGCGCCGGACGCGCAAGACGCGCTTCGGTGTACCGGTATGCAGCCGGCGGATCCGGATCGATGGAGCCGAAGTTGCCGTGCCCGTCGACGAGCGGATAGCGCAACGTGAAGTCCTGCGCCATACGCACGAGCGCGTCGTACACCGAGCTGTCGCCGTGCGGGTGGAACGACTTCAGCACCTCGCCGATGATACCGGCGCATTTGCGGTGCTGTTTGCCGGGGTCCATGCCCATCTCGCGCATGGCGAAGAGAATGCGCCGCTGCACCGGTTTGAGGCCGTCGCGCACGTCGGGAAGCGCGCGCGAGGCGATGACGGACATGGCATAGGAGAGATAACTCTCCCGCATTTCGTCTTCGACGTTGATCTGCGAGATTATATCGTTGTTCACGGACCCTACTATTCGTTCACATCAAAGTCTACAAGACCGCCTACCGCTTCCGGCGGAACGTCGAATTCTCGCGTTGCGAAAATCGGATCCACTTCGGGCAGCGGTTCGTCCTCGAACGGTTCCGGCACAGGTTCATCAGCATGCGCCTGCGGTAACAGTCGCATGACCCCGGCCTTCAATCGTTCGTGGGCAGCCGCCGCCGCGGCTCGCAGGTCGTCGAGATACGCTTGGGCTTGCGCGATGATCTCGGCGCGGTGATCGGTCATCCCTTGAGGAGTGACGCTGCCCGCACCAGAAACATCCGCGTCCTACGCATCTTCACGGAGATTCTCTTCGCCAAAGACATGGATCGGACATTTCACAGCGAGCAAGAGTTCGTTGCCTTCGCCGCCGCGTTCGCGCGCGAACTCAAAGCGGGCGACGTCATCGGGCTTTCAGGCCCGCTCGGCTCAGGCAAAACCACGTTCGTCAAAGCCGTCGTCAAGGAGCGACTGGGCAGCGATCCGGTGAGCAGCCCCACGTTCACCTTTTGGCACCGTTATGGAGCGAATCCGCCGATCGATCATCTCGATCTGTATCGCGTCGACGATCCGTCCGACCTCACGGAGTTGGGGTTGGACGACGCGTTCGACGGCAGTTCCATCGTGCTGGTCGAGTGGTGGCGCAATGCGCCCGGATTGCTGCCGCCCGTCCACACCGAAATTGAAATCACCGGCAAGGGGAGCGAGCCGCGAACGGTCGCCCTTCGACAGGCTCAGGATGACAAGAGCGGGGCTCAGGATGACGAGAGCGGCGCTCAGGATGACGAGAGCGGCGCTCAGGATGACGAAACCGCATGACCGTTCTGGGGATCGACGCGGGTACCGGAAGTTTTTCGGCGGCCGTGTCTGGCGACGGGAGCGCCCTTGCGCTCGAGGACCTTCCCGGCAACGTCGCTCTGGAGCAGGGTCTCACGGCAATTGGGCGGGTGCTGCGGCGCGCCGAACTCACGCCGGGCAACCTCGATCGGTTGGCGGTCGGCATCGGCCCGGGCAGCTTCACCGGTGTGCGAATCGCCATCAGTTACGCCAAGTCGCTCGCGCTGGGCTGGCGCCTGCCGCTGGTCGGCGTGAACTCGTTCGACGCGGTTGAAGCGGGCGTGGATGCGGGTCCGCCGCTCCTGACGGTGGTGCGCGGGCGCCGCGGCGTGATTTCGGTGCGGTTTCGTTCGCAAGGCGGCGAGTTTCGTGCCTCGGGGTATGTCGCCGACGTGCTCTCCGAACTGGGGCCACCGGGCAGCGTAAAGGTTGTCGGCGATGCGGAGGACGTGCTCTCCGGCCTTGCCGAACGCGGCTGGGACGTGCAGTATGTGGAATGCGCAGTCCTCCCAACCGCGCTCGCCGTCGCCGCCGTCGCGGCTTCGCGCGAGCCTGCGCGCAGTTTGCACGAAGTGCGCGCAGACTACGGCGAGCTTCCCGCCGCACGAATTCCAGTTGAAAAGGCGCTACGGTCTGACCTCCGCGCCCCCCGCAAAGCGGGGCCCCCAAAACCTCATGGCGCCTGAATGTTTTATCAGCACAAACCCTCCCCGAGGGCGCCGCAATGGTGAGTGCCTAGCGTGAAACTTGAACCGAGGCCCGAGTTCGGCAACGCGGCTCCGATGCTCATCGAAACGATGGCGGATGCCGACGTGAAAGAGGTGCTGCGCATCGAGCAGGGGTCGTTTTCGACGCAGTGGCCGAGCAACGCGTTCTACCAAGAGATTCACGACAACAAACTGGCGCACTACTTCGTCGGCCGCTGCGCAAATCGCGTCGTCGCGTACGGCGGCATTTGGGTGATTTTGGAAGATTCGCACATCACGACGATTGCCGTGCACCCGGAGTTTCGCGGACGCAAGTACGGTGAGATCATGCTTCTGCGCTTGCTCGACGAAGCGATCGTGCGCGGCGCGTCCTGGATGACGCTCGAAGTGCGCGAAAGTAACGCGATCGCGCAAAATCTCTATCGCAAATACGGTTTCACGACGGTCTCGACGCGGAAAGGCTACTACAGCGACAACAACGAGAACGCGCTCGTCATGTGGGCCGGTAACCTGAAAAGCGAAATCTACAAGAACCGCATAAAGGCGCTGCGCGCAGGCCTTGTGGGATAATGCGCGCGGGCCGAAGGTCGGGGGCCCCGACGTCCTTCGACCGGCTCAGGACGGTGGGGGGCGCGCAGCGCGGAGCGCGGACGCGCCTTTCAGACGATGACCTTTACCGAGTTGTCGAAGCGCGTCCGCGAACATTTGGGACAAGAACATCGGTACGCGCATTGCGTGCGGGTCGCGCGCATGTCCGAAAATCTCGCGCGTTTGCACGGCGCGGATCCGCGCAAAGCGCGCCTTGCCGGAATGCTGCACGACCTTGCGCGCCTGTATTCAGCGGAGCAGTTGCTTCGTGAAAGCGCGCAGTACGGGATTGCCGCAGACTCGCACGCGCTCGAACATCCGGTCGTCCTGCACGCACCGCTATCGGCGGCGCTCGCGCAGCGCTTTTTCGGGGTCGAGGACGCCGACGTGCTTTCCGCTATAACCAAGCACACGCTGGGAGCCGGCGAGATGTCGCCGCTCGATTGCATCCTCTACCTGGCCGACGGTCTGGAGCCCGGCCGCGACTTTGCCGAGCGCGAGCACCTTGCCGCGCTGGCCGAGCGCGACCTGGGCGAGGCGATGCGTGCAACGATTCGCTCGACCCTGCGGTATCTTAATCAGAGGCGGTTACCCGTAGCGCCGCAAACCGCGGCACTCATGCACGCGTTCGGGATGGAGCAGTTTGGACATAGTTGAGGTCGTACGCGCCGCGGCGCTGGACAAAAAAGCGGAAGACGTGACAGAGATCGACGTCGAAGGACGCACGATCATCGCCGACAAGTTCGTGATCGTGACGGGGCGCTCGAAGATTCAAACGCGTTCCATCGCGGACAACATCACGGAGAAGATTCAAGAACACGGTCTGAAGGTCGCTCGCGTCGAGGGCTACACCGACGGAAACTGGATTCTCATAGATCTCGGCAACGTCGTCGTTCACGTCTTCACACCGGAGCAGCGCACGTTTTACAATCTCGAACGTCTTTGGGCCGCCGGCAAAGAACCGTTCCTCGATCTCAGGACAGGCAGCACATCATGAGCAGACGCATAGCCGTGACTCACGTTTCCAAATCCGCGCGACGGCGCAAAAAGGCGCTCCTGAACGCAGGCGTTTGGGTATTCCTCATCATCTTTGCTTTGAGCAGCGTCGGCTTCGTGCTGGGTGTCTTCGTAAAATGACGAAGCGTTTCGCCGCGCCGGCGGTTTTGGTCGCCGCATTGGCCGCAAGCGCGCTTCCCGCGCTTGCCAAGAATTTCATTCAAGACGGCGCGCAGCTGTTCAGCAGCGCAACCGTGGATCAGCTGAACGCGCGCATCTCGAACTTCAACCGTGACACCGGCAAGGAAATCGTCGTCGTCACCGTGCCGTCCGTGCCGGGCGGCGACGTGCGCACCGCGGCGGAAAATACGTTCGCGCAGCAATCCGTAAACGGCGTGCTGATTTACGTCGACAAGAACGACCGGCGCGATTACGTGATTCCCGATAACGCGGCGGTGCAAGCGGGGTGGTGGAGTTCGCAAACGTCGGCGTCGGTAATCGCGACGATGGGCTCGTCGTTTCGCGCGGGCGATTTCGACGGCGGCATCACGAACGCGGTGAATGCCGTCTTCGACGTGTATCGCTCGCACGTCGGCTCGCAGCGCGGCGCGCAAACGCCGGCGCGGACCTACACGCAACAAACCCAATCCGGCGGAGTACATATCGGCGTGTTCTGGTGGATCATTATCGCGCTCTTCGCGTTCTTCATCATTCGCTCGCTCATCCGCGCTAGCCGCGGCTCCTACTATGGCGGCGGCTACGGCGCTCCGGGACCGGGACCCGGATATGGCCCCGGACCGGGCTACGGCCCTGGTTACGGCGGCTACGGCGGATGGGGTTACGGCGGCGGCGGTTTTTGGAGCGGTTTGCTCGGCGGCCTCGGCGGCGCATGGCTGGGTAACGAAATATTCGGCGGCCGCGGGTGGGGCGGCGGCATGCAAAGCGGCGTCGATCCCGGCGCGCAGCAAACGCCCGTCGACGGCGGCGGTTGGCAAGCCGACCCGGGTCAAGCCGGCATGAGCGGCGGCGCCGGCGGCGATTGGGGCGGCGGCGGCTGGGGCGACGTCGGTGGCGGCGGCGGCTTCGGCGGCGGTGACATGGGCGGAGGCGGCGGCGACGTGGGCGGCGGCTGGTAAAACAGCGCTCTGCCCGCGTTCAGCGGCGGCTGATGTTCTTGAGGGACTTGTGCAAATGCGATCGCACGAGTCGCCGCGCTTCGGCAGCGTTACCTTGCGCAATCGCATCGCAAAGCGCCGCGTGCAGACGATCGTCTTCTTTGCGAACGTATTCCGGTCCGACCGCCTGAATGAGCGGCGGACGAACGGTCTGCACGAACGATTCGTAGACGTCGTAGAGCGCGGGACTCTTCGCGGCCTTTGCGACCGCCAAGTGGAACCCGAAATCCGCATCGGCATACGCCGGGACGTCTCCGGCGCGCGCCGCCGCCGCGCGCTTGGTCAAGCATTTGCGCATCGCTGCGACGTCTTTCGCATCGCGGCGCTGCGCCGCTAAGCCGGAAAGCGCCAGTTCCAAATATAGACGCGCTTCGTAAATATCCGTGAGGACTGCGCGCTCGAGACGCTCTTCCAGCGATGCGCGCATGGTGCGCGAGGTAACGTAGGTGCCTTCGCCGTGCCGGACGTCGACGAGCCCGCGATTGGAAAGGACTCGCATCGCCTCGCGAATCGTCGAGCGTCCAACGCCGAACAGCTCGCAGAGTTCGCCTTCTGCGGGCAGGCGATCTCCCACACGATACTTGCCTCCGGCGACGAGTTTGCGGACTTGCGCAATCACTTCGTCGGTAAGGCGGCTACGTTTGACGCTTTGCACCTGCATCGTAACGCAATTTTTCGCCGCGTGCAGGCATCGGCCCCGTTCCGCGAAAACGAGACATCAGACGTCTGATGTCTACCGCGGAAAGGCTGTCCATGAAGAACGCCGCCACCTTGGTCTGCGTAGTGCTCGTCTGTCTGGGCACCGCCCCCGTCATGCTGCCGGACGGGTGGCTCTTACAACCGCCGCAGTCGGTCGTGTCGACCGGCACGATGCCGCAAGGCATGTCCGTCTCGCCGGACGGTTCCGTTCTCGCGGTCGTAGAGTCGGGCTACAATCCCGCCGCGCTTAGCCTTTACCGCATTCCATCGCTCTCCCGCGCAAGGTCGATCCGGTTGCCGGGAGCGTTTGGGCGTCCGGTGTGGGTTGATTCGGGGCACGTCCTGGTTGCCGGAGCGAACTCCGACGCACTGCTTCTCGTCGACGTGCGCAATGCGAGCCTGCGTCGCATTCCATTTCCCAAAGGCTCAACCCCGGTCTATGTTTCCGCAAGTTCCGCAGGCGTTTATGCTGTCGCGTGCGCGGGCGATCGCCAACTTCGCATCGGACGGCTGGGCGTTATCGGCAACGCGACGGGCATTCCAATCGGCGGAGCGCCAGGCGGTTTGGCATTCAGCCCGGACGGTTCTACGCTGTATGCGGCGGGGTTGTCGAACGACACGCTTCTCGCGGTCGACGTTCGATCGCTGCGGATCAAAGCGCAGCGCGTCGTCGGTCTACATCCGGCCGGCGTATTCGTGTCCGGCGGTAGCGTCTACGTTGCGGAAATCGACGCGGACCGCGTCGGCGTTTACACACCCGATCTCCACGCGATCAAAGATATTTCGGTCGCGGACGCGGCGCCCGGCAAGATGCTCGGCGTCTCTCCGAGCGCCATTTCTGGCAGCGGCGGAACCATCTTCGTAACCCTCGGCGCTGCAAATTCGATCGCCGTAATTCGCAACGGCGAGCCGATCGGGCGCATGCAGGCAGGGTGGTATCCCACCGACGTAGCGGTATCAGGCGGATACCTTTATGTGCTAAACGGCAAAGGCGAGGGCGCGCACCCGAATCCGCAGTTCCGGTATCCCCAAGGCGACGCCGGGTATGTAGCGGCTCTCGAAGCCGGGTCGCTGCGCCGTTATGCAATTCCGGGCACGTTCGCGATGAACGGCAACCCGCAAGGCGCATCGTCGTGGAACGCCTCGGATCCGTCTTCCGTCGTGCGCCCGCACGGTCCCATACGGCACGTGTTTTTCGTGCTCAAAGAGAACCGCTCGTACGATCAAATCCTCGGTGACGATCCGGCCGGCAACGGCGATCCGCAGCTCGCGTGGTTCGGCCGCAAGGTAACGCCCAACGAGCACGCACTCGCAGCGCGTTTCGGATTGTACGACAACGCTTACGTCAACGGCGAGGTCAGCGCCGTGGGCCATATGTGGAGCGATTCGGCTTTCGCCAACGACTACGCGCAGCGCGTTTGGCCTGCGCTCTATGCAAACCGCCTCGATTTGCTCACACATGACGATCGAGCCGACGTGACGGCGAGCGGTTACCTTTGGGTGCAAGCACACCGCGACGGCGTTTCTTTTCGCGATTACGGCGAATTGGTCGATCCCGGCAAAACGCCGCAAAGCCCGTGGGTTGCCGACGTTCCGAGCTTGCGAGGTCTCTTCGACGACCGCTACGCCGGCTGGAACCTCAATTACAGCGATCTCGACCGCGTGAAAGAGTGGCAACGCGAATTTCAAGCCTTCGTTCGCACCGGAACGCTGCCGCAATTCGAATTCATCTGGCTGCCGAACGATCACACGTACGGAAGCGCGCCCGGCAAGCTGACGCCGTCGGCGTACGTTGCGCAGAACGACGCTGCTTTCGGCCGGATCGTTCAAACGCTGTCCCACTCCAGCGTTTGGAGTTCTTCGGTGCTTTTCGCAATCGAAGACGACGCGCAGGATGGCCCCGATCACGTGAGCGATCAGCGCACGACGCTCTTCGTCGTATCGCCTTACGCGCGCACCGGTGTCCACCACGAACACTACGCTACGGTCAGCGTGCTTCGAACGATCGAGATGATGCTCGGAATGAAACCGCTTTCGACCTACGACGCGATGGCGGCGCCGATGTACTCCGCCTTCTCGTCGACGCCCGACATGCGCCCGTACACGGCGATTGCGCCGCAGATCGACATCACCCGCAGGAACCAGAAGACGGCCTACGGAGCCGAGCAGAGCGCGCGGCTGAATTTCAGCCGTCCCGACGCAATAGCACCGGCCGCGCTAAACCGCATTCTCGCCCGTAACCACTCGCGTTAACGCCAAAAAAGCGGCATAACGCCTTCGACGAGGGCGACGCCTCCTGCTGCGGGAAACGCCGTCACATGCGACGTTTTCTTGCTTTCGTCTTGATGATTTCGTTCCAGCTCCCGGCTATGCTCGTCGCGCTTCCCGCGCGCGCCGCAACGGTCGAGGGGAGCCTGTTCGGATCGCTGCAGTGGCGCAACATCGGGCCGCTGCGCGGCGGCCGCGCTATTACCGTTACGGGCGTCCCCGGCCAGCCTGACACCTTTTACTTTGGTGCAGTCGGCGGCGGCGTGTGGGTGACGCAAAATGCCGGGCGCACGTGGACGCCGATCTTTGATGCCGAACCCGTTGCATCAATTGGCGCGATAGCGGTAGCGCCGAGCGATCCGAACGTCATCTACGTCGGGAGCGGCGAGGCGGACATGCGATCCGACATTCAGCACGGCGACGGTGTCTACAAGAGCGTCGACGCCGGCAAGACGTGGTCGCACATCGGTCTGGACGATACGCGGCAAATCGGCCGCATCGTCATCGATCCGAAAGATCCGAACACCGTGTACGTCGCGGCGCTCGGCCACCAGTACGGTCCGAACGCGCAGCGGGGCGTCTTCAAATCCGTCGACGGCGGCAAGACGTGGAGCAAAGTCCTCTACAAAGACGAAAACACGGGCGCGATCGATATCTCGATGGATCCCACGAATTCAAACGTGATTTTTGCATCGCTTTGGCAGACGCGCCGGCCGCCGTGGAACGTGTATCCGCCGAGCAACGGACCCGGAAGCGGTTTGTACAAGAGCGACGACGCCGGCAAGACGTGGTGGCATATTACGGGACACGGTTTTCCCGGCGGAGTGCTCGGCCACATCGGTATTGCGGTCTCGCCGGCCGACCACAATCGAATTTACGCGCGGGTCGACACGAACAATCCGAAAACCGGCGGCATCTACCGCTCGGATGACGGCGGCGCGACGTGGACGTACACCGACGGCGAACAGCGCATTTGGGAGCGCGGTTGGTACTTCGGGCAAATCACCGCCGATCCGAAGAACGCGGACGAAGTGTACGTGATGGACACGTCGACGTACCGTTCCACCGACGGCGGCAAATCGTTCGTTGCGATCAAAGGCGCTCCGGGCGGCGACGACTATCACGCACTTTGGATCGATCCCGACAACACCAACCATCTGATCTTCGGCAGCGATCAAGGCGTCGCCATTTCGCTCGACGGTGCCAAGACGTGGAGTTCGTGGTACAACCAATCGACGGCGCAAGTCTATCACGTGATCACGGATCACCGTTTCCCGTATTGGGTGTATGCGGCGCAACAGGACTCGGGAGCGGTTGCCGTTCCGAGCCGCAGCATCCATCAGCGCATCTCGATGTTCGATTGGCGTCCCATCGACGCCGGCGGCGAGAGCGGAACGATCGCGCCCGATCCGCTGCATGCCGCACAAGTTTTCGGCACGGCGCCGACGACGGACGAGAACGTCGACACAAACTGGGAACTCACGATCGATCCGACGCTCAAGTATCCGGATGCGGTGTGGCGCAACACGTGGACGCTGCCGATTGTGGTGTCGCCGCAAAATCCGCGCGTACTGTACACCTCGCATCAGCGCATCTTCCGCAGCGCGGATTCCGGACGCACGTGGCAGCTCATGAGCCCCGATCTGACGCGGCCGCAGAACACTGTTCCCCCGAACCTCGATCCGCCGACGGTCGCCGACAGCACGGGGATTCCGCGCCGCGGCGTCGTGTATTGGATCGCCCCGTCGCCGGTGCGCGCGCACGAAATCTGGGCCGGCACCGATGACGGCTTCATTTGGATAACGCGCGACGAAGGCGCGCACTGGCAGAACGTCACGCCGCCGCAGCTCACGCCCTGGAGCAAAGTCGGCATCATCGACGCCTCGCATTTCGACGCACAAACCGCGTACGCCGCAATCGATCGTCATCGCTTGGACGACAATCGTCCCTACATCTATAAAACGCACGACGGCGGCAAGCACTGGACGCTCATCACGAGCGGCATTCCGGCGAACGAATCGGTGAACGTCGTGCGCGAAGATCCGAGGCGTCCGGGGCTGCTGTACGCCGGCACTGAGCGGCACGTGTACGTCTCGTTCGAGGACGGCGCGCAATGGCAGTCTCTGCAGCTGAATTTGCCTGTAGCCTCTATGCGCGACATTACGTTCAACGGCGACGACGTGATCTTGGGCACGCACGGGCGCGGCATTTGGATTCTGGACAATGCCTCGCCGCTGCGTCAAATCAGCGCGCGCGTTGCGCAAAGCAGCGCGTTTCTCTTCAAGCCGGCAATTGCGTATCGCATTCGGCCCGGTTCCGATCAAGGCACGCCGTTTCCACTGGACGAGGCGCAGTTGCCGAATCCGCCAGACGGCGCGATGATCGACTACTACGTCGGCACGGCAAACACGCCGCTCACGATCACCATCGTCGACGCCGCGGGACATACCGTTCGGCATTGGTCGTCGACGGATAAACCGGAGACGGTGAATCCCAAGTCACTCGACATACCGATGTACTGGGTACATCCGCAGCTCCCGCCGTCGGCGGAGCACGGTGCGCACCGTTGGTTGTGGGATTTCCGCTACGCCGGTGCCGGAGCGGGGCGCTTCGGGCGCGGCGGTGGACCGCTGGCGCCTCCCGGCATCTATACGGTGCGACTGCAAGTGAACGGTAAAGCGTATACGCAGCAACTGACGCTGCGCCGCGATCCCACCGCTCCGGCGACCGATTCGGATCTGCTCGCGCAGTTCCGTCTCGCACAGCAGATTGAAACACAGCTGGCCGCGGTCGACGCCGCCGTCAAGCACGCGCAAACACTGGTCAAGACGCATCCGCAGGTACGCGGCATTCTCGGCGAAGAGCCGCCTTCGAGCCCCGATGATTCGGTCGGTAAGCCGTGGACGAACTTCGACAGCCTGCTCTACGTGCGCATGAATCTCCAAAATCTCGAGGGTGCCGTCGAGAGTGGTGACGCGCGTCCGACTCCGGATCACTACGCCGCTTATGCGGTACTGGTGCGTAAAGCGCAAAACGCGCTGCGCGCGCTGGCGCAAGTGCACTGAGGCTGCGATGATACCGCTCTTCGCGTCCATATCCTTGGGGTTGCACCTGAAAACGTGCGCCGTGGGCAAGCCGAGGATTTCGGCGCGCTGCGGAACGTACGGCGTGTACGAGAACCCGGATTCGAAGAGCGGCCGCGTCATTGCACTTCATCTCATCGTCATTCCCGCGAAGCATCCGCAGCACCGAGCTATAGCGGAAATCGGCGGTGGCCCGGGTCAGGCTGCCACCGATTTTGCCCCCGATTTGCTCTCGGGTGGTTTTGGAAAGACGCGAATCATGCTTCATGACACGTACGATTACGTGATGATGGACGACCGCGGCATGGGGCAGTCGTATCAATTTCGCTGTGACTTCACGCCGCGCGGCGATCCGGCGTCGTACTTTCGTTACTTGTATCCTCCAGCGATCCTTGCGGCCTGCCGCACGAGCAGCGCCGCCACGCACGATCTGCGTTGGTACAACACCAATGCGGCCGTAGACGACCTAGACAATCTTCGTGCGGCGCTCGGATACGGCAAGATCGTGCTCGACGGCGGTTCTTACGGCACCATGTTCTCGCTCGTCTATATGCGGCGGCATCCGGCGCATGTCGAGAGTGCGATTCTCGACAGCGTTGCGCCGCCGGGATTCCAACCGCTTCCCGGCGAGCCGCTCGGCGCACAGAACGCGCTCACGGATCTCTTCGCTAAATGCAGCAAAAACAGCGCGTGCCATAAGAATTTCCCGCTATTCGAGCAGCACTTCCAGGCCTTGATGAAACGGTTCGACGCCGGCCCGGTAAACGTTCCCGCGGAGAATCTTGTCACCAAGAACATCGAGACGGTTGCGCTGTCGAAGGAAGTGTTCGTCGACTCGTTGCGTCACGTGCTCTACAGTCCCGATGCGTCGGCCTACGTGCCGTTCATGGTCGAACGCGCGTACCGCGGCGATTACGCGCCGCTCGGTCGCATCATGCAGCTGGTGATCCTTTCCTTCTCCACGACTCTCAACATGGGTGCGTGGTTGAACTACGCCTGCGCCGACATGACGCCGTTCATCTCGGAAGCGCAGGTGCGATATGCTGCTGCGCATTCGTTCACGGGAGATCTGCGCATACGCGCGCAGCAGCAGGCGTGCGCGGCATGGAACGTTGCGCCGATGCCGGCGAGTTTCAACGATCCGGTGCGCAGCGGCCTTCCCGCGCTGATGATCCTCGGGTCGGACGATCCGGCCACTCCCGCGCGCTATGGCCTTGCCGCACTAAAGTATCTTCCGAACGCCCGCGCGGTGCTCGTTACCGGCGGCGGTCACGGTCCCGATACGCCGTGCACCGATGCGCTCGAACTCCAATTCGTGCGCGCGCAGTCGGCAAAGGGCCTCGACGTTACCAAGTGCAGTGCTACATTCAAACTGCCGCCGTTCGCGACGTCGCTCAAAAGCCTGCCGCCGGTGCAGTGAAGGTCCCTAGGTACTAAGAGCCGACGCTCCAGGTTTCGGGCGCGACCGGGTAGCGCAGCATGTTGCGCTCAAATCCGTGCACGCGCGTACTGACGCCGTCGTAGTACGTTTCATAGTAGAGCGGAATCACCGGCACGTCGTCGTGAATGAGCTGCTGCATGTCGATGAAGTCACGGCGCCGTTCCGCGACGCTCGCCGTGCGCTGCTGATTGCGGAACAGCGCCTCGAATTGCGGATCGCAAAACCGCGTGATGTTGTCTCCGTCGACCGAGGCCTGCGAACAGAGAAAGACGATGGACTGCTCGGGGTCCGCGCCGCCCAGCCAGCCGTCAATTGCCATCGTGAAGCGGGCGTTGCGAATCGGCCCATCGACAGCATTGAACGTCGCCGTCGGAAATTCTTTGATCGTCACGTGAATGCCGGCCAGCGCGAGTTGCTGCTGCACCACCGTCGCGATGCGCGTTTCGAGCGGGTTTCCGCTCACGAGTACGAGCAGAGCATCGACGTGCCTGCCGCCGAGCAACGACTTCGCGCGCTGCGCGTCGTGCGGATACGGGCGAATGGTCGAGTCGTGCCATGCCAGCACGGGCGGCAGAAAAGTCGTGGCTTGCGGATACATATGCTGGTAAGCATCGGCAACTGTGTTCATGTCGAGCGCCGATGCAATCGCCTGACGGATGGAAAGATCGTTCGTCGGCGAGTGCGTCGTCTGCAAACTCAACCAGAACGTGGCATTCTCGAGCGTCTGGTGCACGGTGACGTCCGAAAGTCCTCGCACTTGCGGCAGCATTTCCGGATAGAGCGGCGCGATGTCGACGTCGTGCGCACGCAGCGCATCGAACGCTGCCATGTCATCCGGGATGATGCTGAGCACGATGCGCGCCAGCTTTGGTGCGGGGCGAAAATACGGATTCGGCGCCAGCACGATATGATCGCCGCGGCGCCACTCGACGACGTGAAATGGTCCCGTTCCGAATGGATGCTGCTCCCAAGCGGCGCGCTGGAGCTGCGTGCCGGCAAATGCGTGCGCCGGCAGAATGCCGAACGCAAAATCCGTCTGCGCAAAGAGGCGCGTGACGGCTGCGTTCCACGGTGATTTCAAACGAATGACGACGGTATTTTCGTCGGGCGTTGAGAGCGATGCGATGCGCTGATAGGCGTCCACGGACAACACGTTGTTGCGCGGATCCATGATCGCGTGGTACGTGAAAGCGACGTCGGCGGATGTAAGCGGAATGCCGTCCGCAAAACGAATGCCGCGGCGAAGATGATACGTGATTCGCGTACCGTCGGGCGAGATGTCGCCGTTCTCCCGCGACGGAATGCGCGTCACGAGAATTGGTACCAAGCGATTGCGGGCGTCGATGCCGATGAGCGTCTGGCAGATCAGCAGATCGTACCCGATTGTGTCTTGATCGTGCGCAAGCAGCGGATCCAGTGACGACGGATCCACAACGTCCGCGATGCGCAGCACGCCGGTCGTTCCGCCGGCGTTATACTGCGTGCGCAACCCGCACCCGGACAGCAAAACGGCACATATGAAAACTACGCAGAACCGCCGCATGATGCGGCGGTTCGGCATTTCAGGAAGCGCTTGCGCGTTCATCTTCCGGCGAGTGTCTTGTCGTACCAGCGATCCAGATCGTTCTTGTACGCGACGCGCGCACTGGGATTCAGGTAGATCATGTGTCCGGATTGGTAGAAGCCGAAGGTTATGTTCTTTTGCAACGGCGGCGCGATGTCCATGTGCTCGAGCGTGTACTCCGTGGCGAAGAACGGCGTAGCGAAGTCGTAGTAGCCGTTAGCCGAGAACACTTGCAAATGCGGGTTCTGCGACATCGCGCGGGCGAGGTCCGGAACGACGTTCGGCGGCGGGTCGTCACCGTTGTGGTGCATATCCCAGCGAGCGCCTAAAATCGGCCCGTACGACGTCGGGCGATACTCGAGGTTCGTATTGTAATGCAGTTGCTCGCGCACGTACTGATTCCAAGTCGAAACGACCGCGCTGTTCATGCCGACGTCGGACGGATCGTAATCGGGACGATCGCCCATGCGATCGACACCGTAGAGCGCGTATCGCGAATCATAGCGCCCCAGTACGATATCTTGATCGCGCATGAGTTCTTTCGTGAATGCGGAGTATGCGATGCGCATGTGCGCATTGCGGATATACTGCTCGGAAAGCCCGAGATAGTCGTGCAGTTTGTTCACGACGTCTTCGCGCGTCGACGCATCGAGCGTATCGCCTTTCGCGAGGGCATGCAGATACTCACCGCCGGCGAAGGCCTCGACGACGTGCAAGAACGACGAGAGCGACCCGCGCTGACCCGGAATGCGGTGATGATACCACGCAGTTGCTGCTTCGCTCGGCAAATACAGCACGTATGCCCAGTCACCGCCGCCGATTGGTTCGAATCCGCCGAGGCCCGTCAATCCGAAGTTGAGGATCGACGACTGGAAGACGATGCCGTTGAACTGCACGTTGGCTTCCTGCAGCATGTTCGAAAGGACGGCGTCGCGCGTGGTGCCGTAGCTTTCGCCGAATAGAAACTTCGGCGAATTCCAACGGTTGAATTGCGACAGGTAGCGCGTGATGAACTGCGTGAACGCGTGCCCGTCTTGATCGATGCCCATGAAGTCGGCAGGTTTGCCGTAGCCGATGACTCGGCTGTAGCCGGTATTCGGCGCATCGACGAAGACTTCGTCGGTTTTGTCGAGCAGGCTGTCGTGATTGTCGACCAAATTGTACGGTGCAGGCGGAGTTGCCGCGCCGTTGGTCACGGCCACACGCACAGGTCCGTACGACGCCATGCGCAGCCATATCGTCGAGCTGCCCGGACCGCCGTTGTAGAAGAACGTAATCGGACGTTTGCCGAGATCCGCGCCGTCCTTCGTGTAAGCCACGTAGAACATGCGGCAGGTGATTTGATCCTTGTCGTTGCGCAGCGTGATCGTGCCGGCGCGAGCGCTGTACGCAATCGCTTGACCGTCTACGTGATTCACGTGATGCGTTACCGCGTCGGGCGTCGCCGGCGGGATGTAGGGTCTTGGAGACTGCTGGGGGGCAGGTGCCGCTGCTAGCAGCAGTACACCCATCAGCAGGCTAGCGGCGTAGCGCATTGTCGTACCACCTTTCGAGATCGTTTCTGTATGCGGCCAGCGCCGTGTCGTCCAAATAAATCATGTGTCCGGATTGATAAAAGCCGAATGTGATGTTGTTTTGCAGGGCCGGAGCAATCTCCAGATGCTGCAGCGTGTACACCGTTGCAAAGAACGGCGTGGCGAAATCGTAATAGCCGTTTGCCGAAAAGACCTTGAGATCGGGATTCTGCGTCATCGCGTCCGCGAGATCGGGCGCGACGTTCGTGGGATAGCGTTTATTATGCGACATGTCCCACTCATTGCCGTTCGCATAGATGATGTCGTAAATCTGGGCGCGATACGGGATTGGCGGATTGTACTTCAAGTCTTCACGCACGTACTGATTGACGGCCGTGGTGTACGGCGCATCGATTGACGAATCGGTCGGATCCCACGGCGGCCCTTCGTTCGACGATTCGTGCAACCCGTACGTGGTGTAGCGCGAATCCAGGCGGCCGAAGACGACGCCTTGGCCGCGCAGCAACTCGCGTTGGAAGCGATCGTACGGAACGCGTAAATTCGATTGAAGCACGTACGTCAGCGGGACGCCCAAGAAGTAGCTCAGCCGACGCCCGACCGTAGAGCGCTCCGAGCTGCCCAGCATGTTTCCCTTATACAGGGCGCTCAGGTACGGTCCCGTCGCAAACTGCTCGACGTCGTGGATGAACGAGGCGAGATCCGGCTTGTTCGGAATCTTGTCGTGATACCACGCCGTGGCTGCTTCTGTCGGCAAGTACAGTACGTACGGCCAGTCGCCCGTCGCATTCGGTTCGCCGTTGCCGTAATCGAGACCGAAGTTCAAGATTGACGACTGCAGCACGACGCCGTTGAGCGAAATGCCTTCGCGAAGTAAGTAATCGGAGAGCGCGGCCGAGCGCGTCGTTCCGTAGCTCTCGCCGAAGATGAACTTCGGCGAATTCCAGCGATCGAACTTGGTGATGTAGTTCGAAATGAACTGGCCGAACGCCGCGACGTCCTGGTCGACGCCGAAGAAATCCTTTTCTTTGCCCGCGCTGGTGAAGCGCCCGAAACCGCTGTCGGGCATGTCGATGAAAACCAGATCCGTTTTGTCGAGAATCGTATTCGGATTGTCGACGATCCGGTACGGCGGCGGACCCGACGGTTGGCCGTTTCCGGCAACCACGTGCACCGGCCCGACGGATCCCATGCGCAGCCACATGGTCGAACTTCCCGGCCCGCCGTTATACAAGAACGTTACCGGCCGCGATGCGGAATCGACGCCGTCGAGCGTGTACGCCGTATAGAACACGTGCGCAGTCGGCTGCCCCTCTTGGTTCGTGAGCGTAACCGTGCCGGCACGCGCCGTGTATGCGTAACTCTTGCCGTCGATCGTGTCCGTATGCTGCGTCACGGCATCGGGAAATTCACCCATTGCGCTTGGTGCGGGTTCCGCTGAGGGCGACGCGGACGGCGCGGGCGATGGTGCCGCGCCGAGTAACAGAAGACCGGCGATCGCCATCACCGGAATGTTTCTCGCGAAGTGCATGCGAGGGGTATACTACAGTGCTTTACCGCTCTCCGTGGTGCCGGAGATTAGGCACGCATCCGCGCCGCTCGGCGCATCGTCGGGCGTGTTCAGCGACTCTTCCGCGCTCGTCTCGTTCGGCACGTTCAATTCGTTGCCGTGCCCGTTTGGGCAAAGCACCTCCACGACCATTTCGGCAGGCGGATCGTCAGCCGAGAACAGCAGCGGATTGCCCTGCGCGTCGACGATGAACGAACGCGCGCCGGGTTGTGCGAGAAGCTCCGAACATTCCTCACATCGCAGTTCGCGCAGATGGACGAGCGAAAGAAACATCTCGAACGCTTATCTGTAGAGCTCTCGCTTCAAATCCTCTACTGCGTCGCTGATGGCATCGAGGTACGGGAGCATCGCGCCTTTGATGCGCTGCAGCCGCGCTTCGCCCTCGGACGTGATGTGATAAATACGGCGCGAGCGCTTGGTCGGATGATCCCAAGTCGCCGAGAGAAACCCGCGTTCTTCCAGGCGCCGCAGCAACGGATAGATCTTGTTCGTATTCACCGCGACGAGGCCGCCGCAGATTTCGTCGATTCGCTGCATCAAACCGTAGCCGTGGTCCGGGCGTTTCTTCACCAAATGCAGAATCAGCACCGGAAAAACGGTCTTGCTCTTGATCGGCCCGCGGAGCACCTCGTCGACGCGGTGCGCGTGCTGCTCGTGCATCAAGCTTTTGTCGCCGCCGGACCGTTTGCGTACAAGTGCTCGATCTCGCTCGCGTATCGTGCCTCCACGACGCGGCGTTTGACTTTGAGTGTGGGCGAAAGATCGCCGTCTTCGACCGTCAGCTCGCGCGGCAGCACGATGATCATGCGCACTTGTTCGAAGGTCGCGAGATCTTCGGTGTTCCGCCGCACTTCCTTGGTCAAAAAACTCACTACGTCCGGACGTTTGACCAGTTGGTCCACCGGAACCGACGGCGCGATGTTCAATTCCAAGCGAACCAGATCCCAATTCGGCGAAATGAGTGCCCCCGGGTGCGGGCGGCCGTCGCCGACGAGCATCACCTGATTGACGTATACCGAACGTTTTATCGCGCCCTCGACTCGCGACGGCGCAACGAATTTACCGCCCGAGGTTTTGAAGAGTTCCTTTTTACGATCGGTGATATGCAGATACCCGTCGTCGTCGATTGTACCGACGTCGCCGGTGTGATACCAGCCGTCTTCGATTGCCGCGGCTGTGGCTTCGGGGTTCTTGTAATAGCCCAGCATCACGTTCGGACCGCGCGCGAGAACCTCACCGTCTTCGGCGATTTTGATTTCAACGCCGGGAATCGGCTTGCCGACGGTGCCGTAGTGATTCGCGGCATAGGTGTTCACGGTGATGACGGGCGAGCATTCCGTCGGGCCGTAGCCTTCGACGATCGGGATATCCGCGGAGAGCATCGTCATCGCCGTATCGAAGTGTAACGGCGCCGAGCCGCTCACGAAAAATTTCAAACGATCCAGGCCGAGCCTTGGGCGAAGTTTCTTCAACACGAGCGCGTGCGCGATATGATATTGCACCGTCAGCCAGGCGCCCGGGCCCGTCTTGCGCGTCTTCGCCGTCATGTAAAGCCGGCCGGCTTCGAGCGCCCATGGAACGAGCGCGGCTTGCAGGCCGCCGTGCGCTTTTGCTTTGGCCATAATGCCCGCGAGCACGCGTTCGAAGATGCGCGGAACCGCCGTCATCGAAACGGGCCGCACGTCTTGAAGATCGCTCAGAAGGTCTTCGACGCCGTGCGAAATGTGATGATGCACGCGCGCGAGCAGAAATCCGTAGATGATGCAGTGCTCGTAGATGTGTGAGAACGGCAGCACGGAAAGCACGTCGCTGCCCGGCGCGATGATGTCGAACGCATGATGGAAGGCCGACCACGCGGTGAAGCCGACGTTGTAATGCGAGAGCATGACGCCTTTCGGCTCGCCGGTGGTGCCGGACGTGTAAATGAGAATCGCCATATCGTCCGGTTTGGACGCCGCTTCGAATTGCAGCGGCCATTCGGGATGCTGCCCGTGTACCTGCGCGCCGCGCGCTTCGAATTCGGCGAGCGACGCATCGCCTACTCCTTCGAACACGACCAAAGGCGGCATCTGCATTGGGAGCGCGCGCAGGCGCGCGACAGCGGCCTGCGTGTCGACGAAGACGAGTTTCGCTTCGGAGTTTTGCAGAATGTATACGACTTGATCCGGCGCTTGCGTCGGAAAGATCGGCACGACGACGCACCCCGCAAACAGCGTCGCGAAGTCGGCAACGACCCAATTCACGCAATCGGCCGCGATCAGCGCGACGCGATCGCCTTGAGAAAGGCCGGCATCACGAATGGCGCATGCGATGTTCGAAACCCGCGTGAGGAGCTGCGTGGATGACATCGGCGTCCAGTTGCCGGCGACCCGCTCGATAAGCACCGCGTCACGCGGCTGCGCGAGAGATCGGCGAATGAATGCGGGCAGCGTCTCTCGCGTCGGCAGCAGATCGTCCATGTACGGCCGAAGATTCGCCCGGCTTTTCTCCGGCTCCCTTGCTTACTGCGAAGTGTTTACGCTCGCGTATCCCGACATTGCGTCGACGCGGCGCTGCGTCATGCCCGCCACGTCCGCCAGCTCGTCGAGCGAAGCGAACGGACCGTTCAGGCGCCGGTACTCAACGATGCGCGAGGCGAGCGTGGAACCGATGCCGGGTATCGACGCCAGCGTTTGCGCGTCGGCCGTGTTCACGTCGATCGGCGTTGCCGGATCGGGTAAAACGCCTTTGCGCGACGAGCTTTTTCGCGTGCGCGCACGCGTGCGCACCGGAGCGCTTTCGCCGATTCGCAGCACGCGAATCTCCTCGCCGTCGCTCACGCGCTCTGCCAGATTGACCGCGGCGGGATCGGCGTCGGGACGCAACCCTCCCGCTGCATGAACGGCGTCGTTCACACGCGCTCCGCCGCTCATGCGGTACAGGCCCGGGTGCGCCACCGCTCCAACGACGTACACGACGCTTGCACTAGATTGCGTTGAAGGATGTCCTTTACGAGAATGCTGGGAAAGGCGCGGAGACGACGGCATTGCGGCAACGCTGGTGATTGCCGGAGCCGGTGCCGGATGACGCAACGCAAGCAGCACCGCCAGGCCCGCGCACGCCGCAACAAGCAGACGCTTCATGCCGGTTCCTTCACGCCGCGGTGCCGCACACGAAAGGGGTGCGGCACCGCCCTTCCCTATAAGACCCACTGCTATGGCCGAGACCTACGACTTCCGCGCAACCGAGCGAAAATGGCAGCAGCGTTGGGACAGCGAGGGCATATTCCGCGCGTCTGGTGATGCCGAGCGCCCGAAGTACTACACGCTCGAAATGCTGCCGTACCCGTCCGGCGATCTGCACGTCGGCCACGCGAAAAACTACACGCTCGGCGACGCGATCGCGCGCATGATGCGCATGCTCGGCTACAACGTGCTGCATCCGATGGGCTGGGACGCCTTCGGTTTGCCTGCGGAAAACGCAGCGATTCAGCGCGGTGCCGATCCCAACGTGTGGACGCGCGAGAACATTGCGAACATGGAGCGGCAAGTGCGGCTCATGGGCACCAGTTACGATTGGAGCCGTGAAGTTGCCACGTGCGATCCGGAGTATTACCGCTGGAATCAGTGGCTTTTCTTGCGCCTGTACGAACAGGGCTTGGCCTACAAGCGTGAAGCGCCCGTGAACTGGTGTCCGCACGATCAAACCGTGCTAGCCAACGAGCAAGTGATCGACGGCCGCTGCTGGCGATGCGACAACGTCGTCGAGCGGCGCAATCTTTCGCAGTGGTTTTTGAAGATTACCGGCTACGCCGACAGACTGCTGGCGGACCTCGATAAACTCGACGGCTGGCCCGAGCGAACGCGCACGATGCAGCGCAACTGGATCGGCCGCAGCGAAGGGACGCTCTTTTCGTTCGGCATCGAAAATTCGGACGAACGCATCAGCGTTTTCACGACGCGCGTCGATACCGTGTTCGGCGCCACGTACTTGGCGATCGCGCCCGAGCATCCGCTGGTCGAGAAGATCGTTACGAACAAGCAGCGCAGCGCGGTGCGCGACTTTGCGGAGAGTTTGAAATCGCGTTCGGAACTCGAGCGAACGAGCCTGATGGAAAAGCAGGGCGTGTTCACCGGCGCCTTCGCAATCAATCCGCTCTCGCACGAGCGCATCCCGATTTGGGTGACGAACTACGTTGTCGCGGAATACGGAACGGGCGCCGTCGGCGGCGTGCCCGCGCATGACGAGCGTGATTTTGAATTCGCCCGCAAGCACGGGCTGCCGGTTGCGCAAGTAATCGTTCCGCCGGGTTCCGACGTGCAAGCGCCGTTAAAGGAGCCGTACGTCGAAGACGGCCGGCTCATCGCGAGCGGCGACTTCACCGGCATGTCGAGCGCACGCGCGCGCAAGGCCATCACGGATCGCCTCGCCGCGCTCGGCATCGGCGAAGCGCAGGTGAACTACCGGCTGCGCGATTGGCTCGTCTCACGTCAGCGCTACTGGGGCACGCCGATTCCGATCGTCTACTGCGAGCAGTGCGGCGAAGTGCCGGTGCCCGACGATAAGCTTCCGGTGCTGCTGCCGCAGAACGTGCCGATTACCGGCGAGGGTTCGCCGCTCGCCCGCGACGCGTCGTTTATCAACACGACTTGCCCGAAGTGCGGCGGCCCCGCAAAGCGCGAGAGCGACACGATGGATACGTTCTTCGAGTCGTCTTGGTATTTTCTGCGGTATCTCGATCCGCGTAACGAGACGCGGCCGTGGGATCCGGAAAAAGCGAAGCAATGGATGCCGGTCGATCAATACGTCGGCGGTGCGGAGCATGCCGTGCTGCACTTGCTCTACTCGCGCTTCTTCTACAAATTCTTTCACGACCAGGGCTGGGTGTACGGTCCCGACGAGCCGTTCACGCGTTTGTTCCACCAAGGCATGGTGCTGTACAACAGCGAGAAGATGAGCAAGTCGCGCGGAAACGTGATCGGCATCGATCAAACGGCGGACACCAACGGCGTCGATGCCATGCGCTTGTTTCTGCTGTACGTGACGCCGCCGGAAGATACCAGCGACTGGACCGACGAAGGCATCAGCGGACGCGTGCGCTTCGTCAATCGGGTATGGCGCGCGTGCGAGCCGTTTTTCGGCCGCGCAAAATCGATTGACATGCGCACGTTGCCGCAGGTGCAGACCGGCGAGGAGAAAGCGCTCGTGCGCGCCGTGCACATCGCCGCGAAATCGGCAATCGACGAGACGCTTTCGCGCCGCTTTCATTATAATGCGACGATTGCTCGTCTGGACGAGTACGTCAACGCGCTCACCGCGCTGGAACAATCGATGCCTCAATCACCGGCGGTGCCGTACGCCGTGCACGCGCTTCCGATCATCATTGCCCCGTTCGCTCCGCACATCGCCGAAGAGCTTTGGGAACGCATGGGCCACACCACATCCGTGCACGGGGAGCGGTACGTCGAACCGTCGGACGCCGCCCTGGCAGTCGACGAGATCACGCTGGTCGTGCAGGTGAACGGCAAAATTCGCGCCCGCGTGCAAGTTGCTCCGGGCATCAGCGAAGACCAAGCGTTTGCGCTGGCCATGGAGCAGAACGGCGTGCAAGCGCAACTCGACGGCAAAGAAGTGCGCAAACGCATCTACGTCCCGGACAAACTGCTGAATTTGGTGGTCGGCTAGGATTTCGCAACGCACATCAGCGCGGAGCGCGTTGCGTCATGCTGACACGGCCCTACGGGACCGCTGCCTCCAGAATCGACTCCGGCGCACCGGTCGGAATAATGCGGCCAAGCCGCAGACCCGCACGTTCAAACAGCGCCGCAAACTCTTCACGCGTGCGTTCTCGGCCGGGCAGCATCGCAAGCATCTCGAGATCGGTGATGCGGTCCTGCGTCCACCAATTGTTCGGGGGCGGCGCGATTATTTCGTAAACCAGGACTCGCGAATGCTCGGGCATTGCGGTGCGCACATTCTGCAGCATGCGCTCGCACGAAGCGTCATCCCAATCATGCAGTACATGACTGAAAATGTACGCATCTGCCGGCGGCGGCGGGGTTGCTAAAATGTTGCCCTCGATCGCGTCAAGCCGCTCTGTAACCTGTACGCGCTGAACGACGCTTGGAAGGTCGAACACCGTGCCGCGCAGATTCGGAAAACGGGTCAGCACCGCTGCAAGTAATGCG
>Ga0070735_10001239_pt1 | contig 25140 bp, 24 predicted proteins | sample Coa_R1_FD_66443 | JGI IMG/M metagenome (GOLD analysis project Ga0070735, IMG submission 66443) | Surface soil microbial communities from Centralia Pennsylvania, which are recovering from an underground coalmine fire - Coalmine... | ecosystem: Environmental > Terrestrial > Soil > Unclassified ...
CATGCAAAGCTGGTGTAAAAAAATTGAGTATGAATTTTGCAGCATGGGATGTTCAAGCGCATACTGCTGGTGGCTGTGGTTCGGTAATGCGTGCGCATCCATTTGGTTTGGTTTTTGCCGATAATCCTGAAAAAGCAAGTGACTGGGCTGTTGAGCATTCGCGATTAACACATGGTGATCCCATAGCTTTAGCTGCGTGTGCTGCAATGGCAACTGGAGTTGCGTATGCAGTGCAAGGTAAAGATGATAAATATATTGTTGAAGAAATGATAAACGCTGCTGCACGATATGATGCTATTACTGCTCATAAAATGGAAATAGCATATGGTCTTGCGCAACGTGCAAAAGAATTAAGAAAGCCTCATAAAGATATATTTGCAGCTTATAAAAATGCTGAATTTAGAAAATATAATGATAATGTTTTTAATACATTTCTTGGGTGGGCAGCACATGATGCTATTGCTGCTACTGTTTACACGTTTGCACTTTCTCCTGATAACGTGATGGAAGCTATTTATCTTGGTGTTCATACTCCCGGAGATAGCGATTCTATTGCATCAATGGCAGGAGCACTAGTAGGTGCTTGTGTTGGAAGTAGCGCGTTACCACAAGAGCTCATTAAGCAACTTGAAAATAATCAAGAATTGAAAGATGATGCAATAAAAGCGGCTTTATTACTTGTATAATTTCTATAAAATCGATCGACAAATTGAAACAAAAGTGTAGAATCATAAACATATGAAGACATGGTTGACAATTCTCAGGTAGCTGAAAAAATTTTATCAGAGAAAGCTTCAATAAGCTCTTTGGGTGAGTAGTTTGACAGTTTGTAAAAAAAGCGGTAGACTATAAGCATAAGTAAAAAACTGTCCTAACGTGTTAAAATATCAGATTCAGAGCGTTTATCCGTTGATCTATCCCCGTCAGATAGATATCCAGTAAAAAATGGAATGTGGATTAAATATAATTAAAACGCTCCACGGCCAAGAGCTCAGGATGGGCTTTTGAGGAGTTTGGGATGGGTTTTAATTAACAATCCATTTTTTAGGTGAGATACATGAGTATACAAGCATTGGGTATTGATGAACGTATAGTTAAAGCGGTTTCTGAATTAGGTTTTACCCAACCAACAGCAATTCAAGAAAAAGCAATTCCTCTTCTTTTACAAGGCGATAGAGATCTTATAGGATTAGCACAAACCGGTACCGGTAAAACGGCTGCGTTTGGAATACCTTTAATTTCTGCAGTTATGGAAGGCAAAACGCAAGGGTTGGTTATCTGCCCAACGCGTGAGCTTTGTCTACAAATTACCAAAGAATTAACAGCATATTCAAAATATGTTAATGGTTTGAGTGTTGTTGCCGTATATGGCGGCGCGGACATTAGAACACAGATTTCTGCATTAAGACGTGGCGCACAGATTGTTGTGGGAACGCCGGGTCGATTAATTGATCATATTAATCGCGGAACTATCAATTTAAAAAATATTGGTCGTGTTGTTCTTGATGAAGCAGATCAAATGCTTGATATGGGCTTTCAAGAAGATATTGATGAAATTTTAAAATCTACACCAAAAGAAAAAAGAGTATGGTTGTTTTCTGCAACTATGCAACCAAAAATTGAAAAAATAGCACATACATACATGCATAATCCGCTACATATTACCGTAGGTCAACGTAATAGTGGTGCAACTAATATTGAACATCAATATTGCATCGTAAGAAATGCGGATGTTCAAAATGCAATCAGACGTTTTATTGATCTTTATCCTGATATGTTTGGTATTGTGTTTTGCCGTACCAAGCGTGATGCACAAGAGATGAGTGCGCAACTTATCAACGCTGGATATAATTCAGATGCATTGCATGGCGATTTATCTCAACCACAGCGTGATGCGGTGATGAAAAAATTCAGAGATAAAAAAGTACAAGTTTTAGTTGCAACAGACGTTGCTGCTCGTGGTATTGATGTTGATGGTGTTACGCACGTACTCCATTGCAACTTACCCGATGATATTGAAAATTATACGCATCGTAGTGGTCGTACTGCACGTGCAGGCAGATCTGGTGTTTCTATTATTATTGGTACTTCATTAAGAAAAATTAAATTTATTGAACAGCAACTTGGTATTATCGTAAAACCTGTTCAAGTTCCAACTGGGGATGTTCTTTGTCAAAAACAGTTAGAGCATTTTTCACAAAAATTAACAGAAACTCAAGTTGATGAATTGGTAAAATCATATTTACCAACGGTGCAAGCATCATTATCCCATCTTTCTAAAGAAGAATTAATTGAGAAAATATTTTCTCTTAATTGTGGGGAAATGTTACAGCATTATAAACAAGCACCTAATTTGAATTCTGCAGCACGTAGCTCTGATGGCAGAGATAATAGAGATCGTGATGGTAGAGGAGCAAGAAGCGGTAGATCTGATAATGCAGCGGGAAATAGATTTAATAGTTCCGGACGTGATGAAGCTCGTTTGTTCATTAACGTGGGTAAAATTGATTCTATGACAAAAGAAAGCTTAGTTAAATTTATTGCTACGGCATCTTCTGTTGATGGATCATGTGTTAGTCGTGTTTCTATGCAAAATACACGTTCTTTCTTTACCGTGGAAGATAGCAGAAAAGCGCAAGCAATTGTGCGTTCGCTTAAAGATTCTACGTTAAAAGGTAGAAGAATACATGTTGAGTTTGAACCAACTAGATAATATATAATAGAGTTATTGCATATGATTATGATTGAGGTATAAAGGAGAAGCTTTTATACCTCAATTTTGTTATAGTGGTAATATTTTTTAAGGGTTAATTTCATGAAAAGACTATTAATTGTTTCTTTGTTAATGACAAATATGGTTACGTATCCAATTACTGAAAAATGTAGACAACTGAGTACAGGGCTTGTTTTTGCTGCTAGTGCGGGAATAGCTGCTATGAGCAAAGACGGTGCCCCTTTATTTGGTGGCTTTTTTGTTGCAGGTCTAGCTTATGGGTTGATGTATAAATTCACTCCCACAGCAAGATTAATTCAAGCCTTCGATTTGCTTGAAATGAATTGCCATAAACATTTATTAATTGATGTGCAATATAAGGATAACGAGCAAGGTAAACAAGACTTTTTTACTGTATTGGATCAAAAATATTGTCAAAATGATTTACCATTAATTGGCGCTAAAAACGATATTGAAAATAGATTTAAGCACATAAACCATGCGGGTGAGTTAATTGCAAAAGCAGAGGTGGATATAGATCCAAAAAACGATATAAAACTGCATAATATTCGTGTTGATATAGGTAAACAACATGCTCTTGCTCATAAGAACGCGACTGATGCTTTGGTTCGTATTAAAAATCACCTGAAATATGAGAAACAGTTAAAACTCTCTAAGAATCTAAATACAACAGAAAGACAGACTGCAGCAAAAGAAAAAATTGCTGATGCTCAAATAATAAACGCTAACGCGCAAACCAAAACTGCTAATGCAAAAGAAAGTTCTGTTTTCTTGGAATGGTTAAAATGGATTATTTCTTTTTTATCGAAGAAATAAGCGTTTAGTTTTATAGATATTTTTTCAGAGCAGTACAAAGAAGAAATTTTTTGTACTGCTCTTTTTTTGTTATAATGTAATTATTATTTTTTAATATTTATTTAAGTTTATTATGCATCACATAACAGCATTTAAAGAATTTATCTGGAATTTTTATCATCACAATAAAAGGGATTTTGCATGGCGACATGTAGATAATCCTTATTACGTGGTGGTTTCAGAAATAATGTTACAACAAACACAAACGCATCGGGTGATCAGTAAATATGAGCAATTTATTACAACCTTTGGTGGTTTTGAAAGTCTTGCAGCAGCATCATTGCGCGATGTTTTAACCGTGTGGCAAGGCCTTGGTTATTATCGCCGCGCACGTTTTTTACATCAATTAGCACAAACAGTGGTCAATGAATACGGTGGCATATTACCGCAAGATCCAAAATTGTTACAAACATTGCCTGGTATTGGGCCAAATACTGCAGGATCAATTTGCGCATTCGCTTTTAATAAACCGGTAGTTTTTATAGAGACAAATATTAGAACGGTGTTTATTGATAGTTTTTTTGGCAATAAAGACAATATAACAGATAAAGAACTATTACCTTTAATTAACGCAAGCGTTGATCATGATAACCCACGGGAATGGTATTATGCGTTGATGGATTATGGTGTATTTTTAAAAGCGCGTAAAATTAATCCCAGTCGCAAAAGTGCACATTATAATAAGCAATCTAAATTTGAAGGTTCTGATCGCCAAATACGAGCAAAAATAGTAAAATTAATTACGGACAAAGAAGCGATAGCGCATCAAGATTTAATGTATATTATTGATAACGATACTGTGCGTGTTGAAAAAATCATTGATAAGCTTATTGCCGAGCAATTTATTAAAAAATCAAATGATATGTATTCAATTTGATTTTACACAGTGATTGGAAAAATAACATGGTTAAAAAAAATTCTTCGTTGATATTATTATTACTCATCTCAGCCTTTCCGTTGCAAGCCATTCAAAGTTCTACTGCAAACATAAGTACTGCGTTGGTAGGAGTGTTATCAGGTGCTGCCAGTTACGCAATAGAATGCGAGATACCTAACAAAATACCGCCTGCTATTTTTGTGAGTGCAAGTTGTTGTATCACCGCAGTAACATATATGTTGCTACATCGATCAACTCCTTTGGGGCGCATAAAAAGAGCAAATATACTACTTAATGATCTTTCTCGTCATACATTGGCGCGTACTTGTTTTCATTCCGATAAAGCCTTTTATGATGCAGTGCAAGATGTTTATTTGACCGATGATTTACCTTTGATTAGCGCGTATAATCATCTTATTAGTTTATTACCAACAAGCCATTATGCATTAAGTTTAATTAATAAAGCATCGGCAGAAGTGTATAAAGATGTTTTGCTCCAAGAAGAGTGTGATGCATCACGTTCGCGTGCAAATACTTTATTTAAGAATATATCCGATGCTATTAAACGTATTAGAGAGCATAAAGATTATCTTTCTCAGTTAGCATTGTATAAAGAAAGCTTAGCGCAGCAGCAACAAACCATTGCTCAACAACAAATGGCAAGTGCTCACCAAGAGATTGCACAAGCAAAACAAAGTGGCTGGTGGCTGAAATTAGTAGGATTAATTTTTGGTAAGTAAAACATTAGCTTGTTTTGCGATATATTCTTTTTGCTAATTCACTTTCTTTTGCATGATCAAGCATTGGTTTGGGATAGTTTTTAATGAGAGGACTGTTCTTTTTAAACCATGAATGAATAATTTTAGGATCGTATGAGCGTAGCTCTGCGATCCATTTTTTTATATAGATACATGCAGGATCAAATTTTTTTTGCTGAAGCCATGGATTAAAAATACGGAAATAGGGCTGTGCATCGCAACCGGTGGAAGCGCACCATTGCCAATTGCCGTTATTTACTGCAGGATCATAATCAACCAATTGTTGTGCAAAATATTGCTCGCCCCACAGCCAATTAATGTGCAAATCTTTTACTAAAAATGATGCAACAATCATGCGCACGCGGTTGTGCATAAATCCGGTTGCATTTAATTCACGCATGCCGGCATCTACAATGGGAAAACCGGTTGTGCCGTTGCACCATGCAAGAAACTGTTTTTTATTATTATTCCACGGTAACTTATTATACTTTTCACGATACGCGTTTCCAAAAATGGTAGGTTTATGATACGCAACGTGGGTAAAAAAATCTCGCCAATACAATTGACGAATAAGTGGATGATGAGTACCCAATTCTTTTGCAATCGCATGATACGTTTCACGTACCGAAATGGTACCAAATTTAAGATGCGCAGAAAGATGAGATGTTATTTTACTAGGATAATCGTGCGTATGAACGTACTCTTTTAATTCTTTAAGATGATGCAATATTTTGAGCGCTTCATTTCTGCCACCAGCAACGGCAATGTTTGGATTGTGCTCGGGAAGAATTTTTTTGAAAATAGTTATTGGCTCACCATTGGGAATATTTCCCGTAAACCAGTTGCCCTTGTGCAGAGGAACGCAAGAAGATACAGGGATTGTAGCCGCACGTTTATAAAAAGGTGTAAATATAAAATAGGGCTTTTTATCTTTTTTAGTGACATCTTCTGGTTCATTAAGCAATGCATCACCGTAGGATTCAAAAGCAATAGCATGATCGGCGCATATTTTTTGTATATGATTATCACGCGTAATACTGAATGGGGTGTAATCGCGATTACAAAAGATAGCGTCTACTTTTTTATTTTTAATAACTTTTTTAATAACATCTTCAGTTTTGCCATAAAAAAAATAAAGTTTGCCCTTTTGTTTGTGCAACTCATCATGTAATTCTTGCAATGATTGGAGCATACATTGAATAGCATTGTTACTTTTATAGGCATTAGTGTTACCCACTTGAGCAGGATCAAAAATAAAACAGGCAATAACATGCTCTGATTGTACAAGAGCTGCATTCAGCGCTGTGTTATCAATTAAGCGTAAGTCTCGTCTAAAAATAAAAAGAGAAGTCTCATACTTTTTTTTCATTATTTTTTACGTCTTTTATAATTCTTTATTGAACTTGCTATTTGCTTTCTATTGTTAATAGCATGCTGCTCATTTTCTTCTCGTTTTCTTTTCCAACTTTCATACATTGTGCATGCTTTCTTGAAATCAGCAGCAAAGCTTGCATCAATCTTGCGATGGTTCAATAAGTAACTGATGCTTTGAGTAAATGGTTCTTCATTGTTAATGGGTTTAGTATTGTAGTATACAAATTTATTAAATTTTTCTTCTAAAAGGGCAGCAAGTGTTTGTTCTATGCTTGCACCTTTTTTTATGAACCGTTTAATAAGTTGGGGGTGATATCCTCTTTTGATACACACAATGAGGCCTTGGGTAAGATCATCTGACGTGGAATTATCCATAATAAAATAGAAAATTTGATCATTTGCGATATCAAAAGCATTTTCCCAGCATTTATCGTGTGGATTATGCTTAAGAATAAGAGCGATTTTATTAAAATCTTGTTGATTTATTGCAATGCCTAATGCTGTTGGATCGTATTGTGCTTTTACATTGGGGTTTGCACCTAATGTAAGAAGCTTTTTGAGATATCTTCGACCAAGATCACTTCTATTTAAGGCTGCATATTGTATAATGTATAGAGCATTTTTGTTGCGATAATTGAGCAGTGCACCCTGAGCGATTAATGTTTCAATGTTATCCATATTTTTATCAAAATTGTAGAGTTGTTGGCTCAGATTAATGCACTTTTTTGCGCCTAAAGTTTTAAATCTATGGAGAATAGTACTTTCAGAAAGAAAGGGATGGGATATTGTTTTAAGATTATATATTATCTGGCGAGTTGTAACAGGATCTGTTCTTTCTTTTTCAAGCTCACTGTAGAAATATTTGTTTATAAAACTTACCTTAAGAATAATATCAGATGCTTGAGCAGGATTGTTTTTATGTACGTAATGATGCACATTTTTGCCTAAATCTAAAACAATGCGTTTTTTTAGTTCATCATGAAGCATTATAACAGGTGATTCCGTTAATTCTCTTTTCATGCCAAAAATAGTACTGTTTAAAAAAAGAATAGTGAGCGCGATAATTAATTTGTTCATTTTTTTATAGAATATTTTTTGTATAATTATGTTGTATTAAGATCTTTGAGGTACTATACCAAAAAAGCGCATTAAATAAAAATCCCCTCAATTTTTATTGAGGGGAGATAATCAAAAAAGAGAATGTTTTTTACTGATTCAAATGTTTCTTAATCAAATCATTAATAAGCTGCGGATTTCCTTTACCTTTGGTTTTTTGCATCATTTGTCCCACAAAAAAACCAAATAATTTATCTTTACCTGAACGGTATTCTTCTGTTTGTTTTGGATTTGCTGCAATAATTTCTTTGACCATTGCTTCTAATTCATCAACTGAACCGATTTGTTTCAAGCATTTTTCTTCGATGATAGCCATCGGATCTTGATTGGTTTGCGCAACAAAAACAAACACTTCTTTGCCGGTTGGATTATTGATAACGCCTTCATCAACCAAATCAACAATCTGTGCAAGACGTGCAGGAGTTACCTTACATTCAGCTAATGTTATTTTTTGTTCTTTAATGTATCCCATCACATCACGTAAAATCCAATTGATAAGATTTGAACTTTTTGAATGTGTGTGCGCTTGATCAAAATAGTTTGCAAGATCAATATCTTCAATTAAAATATCGGCTTCATAATCATGCAGACCACATTCTTTGGTAAAACGTTCAAACTTAGCAAGTGGCAATTCCGGCATACTTGATCTTGCCTTTTCAAGGCGAGTATTATCGATAAAAATAATCGGCAAATCTGGTTCTTGGAAAAAGCGATAATCAGCAGTTTCTTCTTTTGAACGCATCATTATAGTTGTTTTATTTTTTGAATCCCACAAGCGTGTTTCTGAGCGAACTCTGCCACCAGCTTCTAAGATTTCAATTTGGCGTTCTAATTCATGTTCCGTGGCATCAGTGATGAACTTGAATGAGTTAATATTTTTAAGCTCACATTTGGTGCCAAGTTCTGTTTGTCCTTTTTTGCGCACAGAAATATTAGTATCTGCACGGAAAGAACCTTCTTCCATATTACCAGTGCAGATTCCTAAATACTGCACAATAGAGCGCAATGTTTTTAAATACGCTCGCAACTCATACGTTGAAGAAATATCAGGATGACTGACAATTTCTAGTAAAGGAGTGCCAGCGCGGTTTAAATCAACAAAACTTTCATTGCTATATGCTGAATGGATATTTTTACCCGCGTCTTCTTCTATATGAATACGAATTAAGCGAATTTTTTTAGTGCTGCCATCTTCAAGTTTTATTGGTATGTATCCATCAGTGCAAATTGGTTCTGCTTGTTGAGTAATCTGAAAGTTTTTAGGTAAATCAGGATAAAAATAATGTTTACGATCAAACGTTGATGTTTGATTAACGATGCTATTTGTTCCAAGGCCCGCAAGAATCGCAAAATCAACAACTTTTTTGTTGAGCATGGGCATTGCGCCAGGGTATCCCGCACAAATGGGACAAATATTAGTGTTGGGATCTTTTGCAATGGAATTGGGACAAGAGCAAAATATTTTAGTTTTAGTTGTTAATTGTACATGCACTTCCATGCCGATAGTGGTTTCATAATCAGGGTATTTATCAAGTACCGATGTAGTACGTTCAGCCATAAAAATAGTCCTTAAAAGTACGCTTTAAATGTTTGCATTTTAATTTTCTCTGATGCGCTCGTCCTGAGCATGTTTAACCCCATCTTCAGTTCCTTCCAATGGGGACCCCGGTTTGGAAAACTGGGGCAAAAGGATATCTTTGAGCGCTCGAAGAAAACCCTTCAACAAGTTCAGGGCGAGCGCAATAAGATAAATGTGATAAATTAAATTGCATTGTTCAGTTTATGATTTTTTTTCGATTTTGTATTTATCAACCGGAAGTTCTTTAGAGCTTAAGAAGGTAATTTTAATGTTGTATGTTTTCTCTAATTTTAACACGGCATCATATTCAATAGAAGTAATATAATTAAAGATATGAGGGTTAATATGAACCTCAATTTTTTTGCCTTCTGATAAAGTACTTATTTCATCTTTGAGTGCGCGTAAGATTTCGTAACTTTCCGTTTGATAAGATTTAATAAATCCTGAGCCGTGACATGTTGGGCAGTTGGTAGTCAATTGTTGAATAAGAGTTTTTCCCGATCTCTTGCGCGTCATTTGCACCAGGCCAAATTCAGATATTTTAAGAACAACTGATTGGAACTTATCCCGTTCTTTTAATACTTTTTCAAAAAAGCTGAATACTTTTTGGCGATTAGATACAATTCCCATATCGATAAAATCGATAACAATTAAGCCACCAATGTTGCGCAATTTAAGTTGTTGCACAACTTCTTCTGCTGCTTCAAGATTGGTTTTGAGAATAGTATCTTCTAGATTTGTTTTTCCGATAAAACGTCCGGTATTAACATCAATAACCGTCATTGCTTCCGTTGATTCTATAATAATAGAACCGCCCGATCGTAATGATACTTTTTTCTTGAGCGCTTGTTCAATCTGTTTTTCAATGCCATATGATGAAAAAATATTGATATGATCTTCATACAGTTGAATAACATGTGCAAATTCTGGTGCAATTTGTTTTGCAAATTTATATAGCTCTTGTTGGCCTTGCTTGGAATCGATAATGATTGCTTCTACATCATTATCCAAATGATCACGCACAATTTGCAGCGTAAGAGGAAGGTCTTCATGTATTTTATCTGCCGTTTTTGCCGTGGCAAACTTTTTCTCAATGGCATGCCATTCTTGTACCAGATAATTTAAATCTTGAATCAGATCTTTTTCAAGACGATTTTCTGATGTTGTTCTGATAATAGCGCCCATTCCCTCGGGCAAATGAGTGCGAATAATTGTTTTTAAACGAGTACGTTCTTCTCGATCTTCAATTTTTTTGGATACACCGATGCGAGGAATATTAGGCATAAGAACAATAAATCTACCCGGTAGGGTAAAACAGGTGGTAAGTTTTGCGCCTTTTTCATATACCGGCTCTTTACTTACTTGTACCAGAATAGGTTCATTTTCTTTGAGAATTTTGCTGATATCTCGTTTCTGCGTAACTTTTTTTTCTATTTTTGGCTCATCTTCATCATCTTCTTCAAGTTGACTACTGAGCTTTTGTAATGCCAATTCACGATCAATTTCTGAAATGTGCAAAAAACCAGCTTTTTGTTGGCCAAATTCAATAAAAGCTGTTTGGATGCCTGGAAGCACTTTGGTGACCAACCCTTTAAAGTAAGCTCGCTCAAGAACTTCATGGGTGGGCGCGGAGAAATAGATGTTTTGGAGTTTACCATCGGTGATGATAGCTATCCGCACTTGCCAAGGGTTTTCATTTATAATAATTTTTTTCATAATGCACTTAGGTGGGGTTTTGCTGTTTTTGTACTTATAATTCACAATGCATGAGTTCTTTACTATTCAATATACAGATTATGTGCAATATTGGGTAGCAAAATGGTCAAAAATGTGTTAGATTCTCATCAGCATTAAGGAAAATTAATAAAAAATCTCTTTTTTGAAGGAAGTCTTATGAAGAAATTATCTCTTTTGGCCATTGCCTTACTTGCCGGCCTACCTGGTTGCGGTTGTCGTAAACAACAAGATGCTGAACGCTTAAGAAGAGAACCAATTGAACAGTATATGGATGCAGCTTCTGCAGATGATATGGAAGAGTTTGAAGAAGATGATGAAATGGATGAAAACCAAGACGATAGCATGAGACGAATGAAGCGTGCTGATCAAGACGATATGGATGATGAATTGACTGAAGAAGATATTGCAAGCTTTAATTTTGGCGATGGCGATTTAGATTTTGATGCTTTAGAATCAGAAAGCTATGGCGATGACTATGATGCTATTATGGACGCAGAGATGGGTGAAGAAAATAATCCATTTGGCTGGATAGATGCGCAAACTGATGATGAATTTAGAAAATTATATTTCAGCTTTAACCATTATGGCATCAGAGCTGACCAAAAAGATGCATTAAAGTATGATATTGAGCAAGTTAAACAGTTGCTTGTTGAATCTGGCGCTACAGAACCAACGGTTGTTATTGAAGGGCATGCATGCCAAGAAGGTACACCGGCATATAACTTAGCATTGTCTGAAAAACGCGCAAAAGCAGTAGCAGATCTATTTGTAGCAGCAGGTATTGATAGAAACGTAATTAAAGTTGTTGGTCGTGGCCAAGAATGCCCAACGGTGATCAATGGCAAAGTGGTTAATGGAAGCCGTGAAGAACGTGAACCAAACCGCCGTGTTGAAGTGCGTGTCATTTACACGTAATTTTATATTTTATGAAAATGAATCTCTTGAATCTCCGCATTTAACATGCGGAGATTTTTTATTTGAATCACTTAATTTTATTCGTTGTAAAATCTAATTTTTTTACTCCATCCTTGCACATACATACGGTTTAAAAAGAATGGTCGTAAACTCATTACCATTGCCGGACGTAGTGTAATCATTTCTGTATTAAATTTTCCCGTGCGTGGATTTTGAACCAACGCGGAAATTCTGACAGGCATATTCTTAGGGGTATAACTACTTCTTTGTTGTGAAACTACATTTTTAAGAGTATCCCATTCTACAATAGCTAGTTTGTTTTTTTCTCTAAATTCAGATTGAGTTGCATGTCTACGAGCTCCCGGAAAGTGATGGAATAAGGTGTGGCGGTACGGAGTAAAATCGGTAAAATAAGTAACATGGCATGTTTTTTTGCGCGAGTAAACAGTAATCAATTGTGTGTTGCCAGATTTTGCTATATCAATAAAATCGAGGGTTTGATCTAATGACCATCCCAAGGTAGTTGGTATAATTGCTTCTTGATACAACTCATGTGCTGCTGTTTGAACTGGATGGGTTTCACCGTTATCACGTTTTCCACCAAAATCAGCAAAGGTAGTACGGTCCCAGCCATGAGCTTCATCTGCTAAAATAACTTTTTTTACGCCTTGTTGATCAAAATAATAGGGAAGAACGGATGCAGAGGTATATTTAAGCTCTGATAATCGTGGAGCCGATGATGCAGGCTGTGGACGGTGTCTTTTTCTTTTGGTTGAAGATTGTGATGATTTACTTTGTGTCGATTGTATTGATTTAGTGTTTACGGTGCATGATGATAGATTGAGCATGACAATAAATAGCGCGAAAAAATTTTTATGTGATTTCATAATAAACCCCTTTTTTTCAGCATGGTACTATTTTTTTTACTAATATGAGTAACTCTTTTGAAAAGTTTTTTTTATCTAATTGTTTAATATGATGCTTATAAAGCATGAGCATATGTGTGTTTTGTATAACCGACGTTATAAGCGGTACAATTTGATTATATCTTTTGATGCCCTCTCCAAAATGGTGTTTTTTAATAAAGTTAAGATTAAATTTTTCCCACGGTAATACGCGGGATGTTGCATCCAGAAAAAGAGGAATGTTTTTATACAATGCTTCACAAACACTTTGTGTTCCCGATTTGGAAATAAGAAGGTCTGACATTGCCATATAATCAGCTATGTGTTCAGTAAATTCGATAATAGAAAGAGTGATATGCGATGGTACTTTAAAGTGAGAGATGGCGATTTTGCTTTTAATGTTTTTTCCGATACAGATCAATAAATGGGCCGGAAAGGGGAGATTAAGTAATTGTCGGGTATATTTTTCTGTTTCATACGATCCGCGTGATCCCATTAATAACATAATAACCGGTTTATCGGGTGGAATGTTATATTGCTGTTTTAAAATATTTTTATTTTGGTGTTCAAAAAAATCTATTTTAAGTGGAGCGCTCAAAACAACGATATGTTCAGAAGCTATATGATTTTTTTTGATGAGCTTGAGAATATCTTTATCATTAAAAGAAAGACCAATATAAAACTGTTTATAGGTGGGATTATAAATGCGTTGAATATAAAGGGTTATATCTAAATCAGTGGGAATCAAAAGAAAAGGGATATTCAATTCTTGTGCAACATCCAGAATAATATAATTCATCACCGGAATGACTGAAATAATAAGTACCGGTTGTTCTTCCATTATATAAGCACGTAATTCGCGATAAATTCTTTTTCTTCTGCGATGAATATATTCTATGCCCAATCGTGAAATCCAGGTCAGAAGGCGAATGTATTTTTTTGGTAAGAATTCATTAAAAAGTTCTTCGCATGAATATTTATTACCCGTTATAACACGTATTGGGTCAAGATGTTGTAACAGTTTAAAAATGTGGACTGCTTTTATTTCGTATTGTTCATGCAAATAGTTTTCTAAAGCAGAAGTGGCAGAAGTATGCCCTCCTCCGCCAGAACTGGTAAAAACGATAATTTTTTTATTCGTAGTAGTGTCTAATTTTTTCATTGTCACCTTCTTCATATGGTTGACCGGTGAAGAATGCGCGTAATGTTTTGACCAAAATCGGTCGTAAGGTTATTGTTTCTTTATCAAATTGTTCAGTATCCGGGTTCAAGACATATGCAGAAACGGTGACCGGATCATAGCTGTTTTGTTGATCGCAGATAGCACATTCCAGCTCACTCCAACGTACTTTTGCAATACGATCTTTTTCAGTATTGGTGCGATATTTACTCGGTGTTCGTTCTCTTTCATAGCGTATAAGTTCTTGTTCTCGAGCATAATAAAAATTGTTGAATAGCTTTGTTTTATATTTGTTAAAATTGACGATATATAAAACGTTTCTTATATCTCTACTTTGTGCATTATATGGATTTTTATCTTTAGAATATGCAAGCACCATCCAGGTATTTTCTTTATTAGGATCTATAAAATTTTCAGCTGTTTCTAAATCCCATCCTAATATTGGCTCTAAGATTGCTTCTTGCAAAAATTCATGCGCGGCTGTTTGTACGGGGTGCGTTTCTCCCTTATCTTTGCCGCCACTAAATGAATCATATAAATATTTTGATTTTCCATAACCTTCTCTGCTGAGAATTGCCCATTTTATATTACGGCGCGTAAAAGTTGGTAGTACGGCTGCTGAATAATGATTATATTCCGAAAGCTCAAATGATTGCGCGCTAAAAATGGTGAGAATATTTAATACTATCAATAATGGCGCCAAAATTTTCTTATGTATATTCATAAATATCTCCTTTAATTTCTTATTTTCTTATTTATCCCACGCGCTCGTCCTGAGCTTGTCGAAGGATATCTTTGAGCGCTCGAAAAACCCTTCAACATGTTCAGGGCGAGCGCAAAAGATATAAATAAGATAAGTTTAATAGCTAATGTAGTCTTTTTTTATTCATGCTTAATATAGCAAATTGATGTTATATAAGAGAATGGTTTTTATAATATTTTCTTTTTGGATATGTTATTTACCAACACAGAATTCACGAAAAACAGCATCCATGCCAGCTTCACTAATAGTTTTTCCGGTTAATTCTGAGAGATTACTCAGGGCATCTTGCAGATGAAAGGAGACAAGCTCATAACTGGTGCCTTCACCAAGAAGGGTTGCGATAGCCATAAGATTGGTTTCTAAACAAAGAAGGCTATTATAGTGGCGTTGATTAAGAAGAAACGGTGATGCAATTGCATCAAAAAGTGAACTTATTTTGCTTTGTATGGCAGCTTCTACCGGTTGAATAGTATCTTTGTCAGCGGTGGAGACATACAAGTATGCTTGATTGGCAAGTAAGGGGTTTTTAATGTGAGGTAAATCCGCCTTATTGCCAATAAAAATAATTTTATCACTATAAGCATCTATTAATTCTTGGTACACGGCATATTCAGCATCATGTAGTGGACGTGAATTATCAAATACTAAGAGGATAATGTCAGCTGTTTTGGCTTCTTGATGAGAACGTTGGATGCCCATTTGCTCAATAACATCATCAGTGGTACGTAATCCTGCAGTATCAATTATTGTCCAATAATTACCATCTTTATATAATCCTGCTTCAATAGCATCGCGCGTGGTGCCGGCAATATTAGTTACAATAGCTCGTTCTTGGTTTAAAAGTGCGTTAAATAAAGATGATTTGCCTGCGTTTACTGATCCAATAATGGCAATACGAATTCCATTGCGGATCTGTTGTTGCTGATTAAATGTATTTTTAAGATTGGCAATAGTATGCAGTACGGTAGCCATAATTTCTTTAATTTGTGTGTTGAATTGCATGTTTTCTTCATCAAGAAACTCAAAACTTGCTTCAGAAAAGGCAAGGGCAGTGATAAGTTGCTTTTCTATCGTTGCAATCCATTGCGTAAAGCTACCTTCAAGTTGTGAAAGAGACTGCTTGAGTGCAAGTTGTGTGTTGGCGTGAATAAGATCATTAATAGCTTCTGCTTGCATTATATCAATTTTTTCATTTTCTACCGCGCGGCGAGAAAATTCACCTTCTTGGGCTAATCGTGCGCCAGCTTTTAGTGCGGCTTGCATAATGTTTTGGATAATAAATGGATTATTATGGCACGTAATTTCTATCGTATCATCACCGGTAAAGGTATGAGGAGCGCGCATGGCAAGGAAAAGAACTTGATCAAGATGGTTGCCATCAGCATCAATTATCCATCCATAATGAATGGTGTGAGTTGGTTGCTGGCTTATAATTTTTTTACCCGGAAGCTTACTTATAACATCTGCAATCTCAAACGCATTGCTACCAGATAGACGTAATAAAGCAATTGCACCACTACCGTGGGGAGTGCATTGAGCAATAATGGCTTGATGTGAGATAGTATGTAACATGAGAATTTATTCAGGACGGGTCAAAATAACCTTAAGATCTTTAATTTCTTGTTTGTATTGATTACGCAAAGAAGACATAATAAGGTGTGCAAAACTGCGGAATAACTGTTTTTCTTGAAAAGGATCTATTGCCAATGGTGCATTGAACGTAAGTTTTAAGTTTTTACCAAGCACTTCTGAGTTAAAATCAACGCGCGTCATATTAGTAAGCGATAATATTTGTCGTATCCAATTATGAGTGCTTGTGATCATGGTTTCATTCCATGTTGCCACTGAGCGAGGAGCTTTTTCTGTAACAGCATCATTTTTATGTTCTTTGTGAGCGTAAGGGCGTAGTAACTCTTTTGATTTATTTTCTGGCTTATGAGCTACGGGTTTGTTTAAAGAACTTTGTTTTGCTGCAAAAGAAGCAGGTTTGGTTTTATTAAGTTGTCTCTCATCAACCTTGTCTTGAGCTGGTTTTATCGTGTTTTCTGTTTTAGCTCTTACTTTATGGTCACGTGCTTCTGGGCGACATTCTCTTATTTCTGCGCGTGGCTTAATAGGAGCTTTTTCATGAGTTGCAGGCTTATCACCAAAAAATATACCAACCTTTGCTGGCTTGACTGACATGCCAAAAAAGTTTCTTTCTTCTTTTTCAAAAATTTTTATAGAAAATTCTTTTGGTTGTTCTGCTTGATTCCATGCCTTTTCAATAGCTTTCATTATTGAAGAAGCTTGCTCAATGATCGATTTCATGAGTAACCCTGTGAATAGATAAAAAATAGGATAAATTTTTGGAGCGGGAAACGGGATTTGAACCCGCGACCTTTGCCTTGGCAAGGCAACGCTCTACCCCTAAGCTATTCCCGCTTATAGATTTGTTTCTTTCAATTAAACTAAAGAGTACATTGATAAGGTAGCATGCCTATAGTTTTTGTCAACAATAACAAGAAATGAGAAACAAGAGAGGTGAATATGGTAGATTATTTCAGCGGGGTTATAAAGGAATTGAAGGAACAGGAAGTGGTATTGGATGTAGGGGGTATTGGGGTGGCATTGCAAGTAGCAAATGCTCACAGTTTTGCTCAAGAAGGAGCAGTCAAAATTTATAGCCATCTTCACTGGAACGCAGAAAATGGTCCTAGTTTGTTTGGTTTTAGCAGCCCGCTTGAGCGGTCAGTGTTTCGGATTATCATTAGTTGTTCAGGTATTGGGCCCAAAATAGCGCTCGCAATTCTAGCAGACCTTGGTGCGCAAAGCTTTTTGAACGCGATTGTAGCGGAAAATGAGCAAGCGTTAAGTAACGTGAGTGGAATTGGCAAAAAGAAAGCGGAGCAAATAATTGTGCAGCTCAAACATAAAGTTGCATCATTAGTGGAATCTGGCAAAGTGGACATGAGTGAAATGCAAGAATCGTCACATGTGCATGATGTCACCTTGGCACTACAGTCATTAAACTACTCGCGCCAAGAAATTAGTCGTGCTATGGAATACGTAAAGAAAAATAGTAAAATGGATAAAGTTACGTTTGATGTCTTGTTGCGCCAAGCACTTTCATATTTATCAAAACAGATGTAAGAAAAAAGAGCTTAGATTATTTCTAAGCTCTTTTGTATCTTTATTTTTTCTTTAATTGTTCATTAAGTTCAGAAGTATCTTTTTGTCTTTTTTCAAGATCTTGAAGAGCTTTAAGGTTTAATTGAGCTAAAAGATTAGCAGATTCTATAACTTCTTCGAGACCTTTTCCTTTTTGCACCTGACCTGATCCTTGGCTTAATGATGCGGCGATGGCAGCCAACTCTCTTGCTTCCGTTTCTTTTATATTCGCAAGCTCGTAAGCATTCTTAGTTTTTTCCGCATCAATTTCGGCAGCGGTTTTATATATTTTTTGTCTTAATTCCAGAAGAACAGGTGAAAGAGCTGGAGATAAAGAAGGTGCAACCAATTGTGCTATAATCATGGCACTATCATTAAGGACAATATATGTATTGTTATATTTTAATGAATTTGCTTGTTTATCATGAAATCGTGCTTGAGCTTCAAAGTTTTTCGCTTGTGCTTTATCAGATTCTGATCCTAATAAAGGCGCTGCATGTGTGGATTGTTGAGAGGGCGTTGCAGATTGGGTGCGCTTAAGTTCATATTCTTGTTCTTTTTCCGCTCTTTTTTCTTTTTCCAGCTTTATTTTTGTGAAACATTCATTTTCTTCTGCTAACCTTCTATTTATAATTTCTTCATATTTCTGAGGAGTATAGAGCAGGGAAGAGGTTTTAGTGGGAGGAGATTGCAAATCAGGATTTTCATTTTTATTCGCATAAGAATAACGGCGTGTAAATTGATCATAAATTATTTTAGGAGCTTTGTGCGCATTAGGACTAGATTCGTCTTTCATCGCAATACAAGTAATAGTATGGAGTAAAAAGAAACTAGTAACAGATGTTAAAAATAATGAGTTAGTTTTTACCATTTTGCTTTTCCTTTAGTTTTGTTAATTGTTCTAATGTAATTTTTGCTTTTTCATGAGAAGTTGCTTTATTTTTCGTAGGAAGTAATTTTTCTACCCTATGTAGAGATTTTGCTGTTTTATTATTAACATTTATAATTTCTTTTTTGTCTCCACTGTTTCCATTAATATAATAGATTAAATATGTTTCTAGAAAATTTGCAGTTAGCTCTTGAGTGCTTCTATGGCATGTTTGATACGGTAAAATTAATCCTAATTCGGCAAAATCAATTAGCGATACTTGCGATCTAATAGTTTCATTATATAAGTCTTGTTTTCGAGCTGCTTTTTTCAACTTTTTAATTTCCTTTTGGTCCGTCTGAATTATCTGTTCCGCGCGATTTTTTGTTGTAGTAAAGATATCTGTTAGAGGAGTTTTAACTTGGCTATACCTATCAATTGCACCATCTTGCTTTTCGGATCTACGTACTTTTATCATTAGCTCTTTCCAGAATTCTTCTGAGGCAATACTAATTTTTTTATCAAGGCAAAGGTTTTTATAGGCTTCACAAGTTAAAGCTACAAGTTTTTCTTGTTCATCATTATTCTTGCGTAATGCAACTATTTTAAGTTGCTTGAACCACGTATTATAATAGCCATTAATATAATATTGCTTGGCATTTGCGATTTGTTGATTATTAATTTTTTCAATGTGAGATGAGAGCAATTCTTCTTTTTGTTCAGAAGTTAATGAATTTATATAATCATCTGCGATTTTATTTTTTTCTTCTGGTGTTAAATAGTTATTTATTTGCTCGCCTGTGATAAGTGCTGGGTAATCAGATGATTCATTAAATATCGCAAAAATTTGTTGATGAGTTCCTTGCAGTCTAGTAATATTTTTTTTTGGACGCATCTGCATACAGTTATCATGCACAGTGTATGAAATTAATGTGATATAAGTTAAAAAAGATAATAGTTTTTTATTGACCATAATGAGTCTCAATTTTTTTGGCAATAACTTTTGATTCTAAATAATGGGAAATTTTTTTATCAGATTGTTTTTCTAAAATATCTTTTATGGTAGAGGTATTTGTTTGTAAGATGTTAGATGTGTTTGCATTCTTAATCAAGGCATCTTGCCGTAGTTTTTGAATATAGGCTTTAATTTGAGAATTGGGTTGATATTGATCGGCCAGAATATTCAGTTGTTCTACAAACAAATCAACACCACGTTTAAGAAATAGATCGGTCCTTACAGATGTTTCAGCTTGGAAAGAAATATATTGTTGATTATGATTATATGATATGCCAACTCCAATATCGGAAGGATTATATTTTATGCCTGCCGTGATTATATGGTTTGGATAAGTATAAGATAATTCAAGAGAAGAATTTTTATAGAGCTTTGTTAGCGAAATGCTATCGTCAAGCAAACAATTCAGGGGTGTCCATACAGAGATCATTGATGTAAGAAGTATTAATCTGCGCATCATTATTGTTCTGCTAATTCTGCTGCTAGCCAATTTTCTTTTTCTTTCATGATTTTATCAGTACTTTCCGTGTAATGATCATAACCAAGAAGGTGGCAAATGCCATGGCATAGCAACGTGCGTAAATGTTCATTGATTGTTTTATTTTCTTGCTCACACAACTCTTTAATATATTCAAGAGAGATAATTAAATCACCCACGTTTTTATCATCTTCTGTTTCTGCAACAATTGTTTGGTCAGGTTTAAGATCGGGATAAAAAGGAAATGATAAAATATCGGTAGGTTCATCTTTACTACGAAAATCGCGATTAAAGCATTGAATAGCTTGGTTATCTGTTAATAAAATGCCCAGATCAAAATCTGCATAGCCCATAAGTTCTAAGATCTTTTGAGCATCTTTTTGGAACTGTTCTATGCTGAAATTGGTCGTACATTCTTCATTATTTATATTAACCATAACCTAACCCATTCACCTACGTAGCGTATATATTATGTTTTTTAGTATTGCTTAAAATATAACAAAAAGCAAGGCAGATAAGGCTTTTTACTCATCTATTACCACGTCGGCATGCCATGCGCCATCTTTTTCAATCAGTAGCGATGGTTGATTATCATATTCATGATAGTTTACCGTGATTGCTTGTGTAATCCCGCGAATAAGCTGATCATGCCGTGTAAGTGCATCGCGTAAATCGATAGTGCTTTGCAAACTGCTTGTTTTTACAAAAACATTCATGGTAGTAAATGGTGTTTTAAGAGAAAGTTGTTTTTCTGATTTTAGTTTGCGCACCTGTGTTGCAATAGCAATCACTGCTTGCATAATTTCAGCTTCATTTTTAAAGATATATGGAATTTGCACATCGGTATATCGTGTTTGATGAATAGAAACTATTGCTTCATGTTTGCGGTAAAGATCTTGATAAATAGTTTCGGTTACGTGTGGCAAATAGGGTGCATATAGTTGCAATATGCGTAATCCGGCTTGATACAAAGTCCAGCGCGTTGCTGCAACTTCATGTGCTTGATATAATTCAGGATTAAAGAGCTGGTTTTTGATTAATTCTAGATAATTATCGCAAAAATCGTTCCAGAAAAATTGTTCTACGGTATCCAATGCAAGCCCAAATTCGTGTTGTTCAAAATAGTTTTGATATTTTTCAAAACATGCAGAAATAGTGTGTAAGAGCCATTGGTTTACGGCACCAATATTTTCAGGAGCCGTATGCATGAGTTGGAAATCTGTTAAATGTGGTTCAGCAAAGCGGAATGCATTCCATAATTTGGTAATTAATTTTTGTCCAATAAGAAGTTGTTCTTCAGAGAACATCATATCTTGCCCAAGTCTTCCTGATGCTGTCCAATAGCGAATAGCATCGGCAGGATATTTTTGGAGCAATGTAACCGGATCCATTGCGCTTGAGCTATTTTTTGACTTTGAAAGTTTTTCTTTGCTATCAGCAAGTACATGACCAGAAATAACAATATCTTTCCATGGAATTGTTTTATTATGCATCCATGTTTTTACAATAGTATCGAACGCCCAGGTGCGGATAATATCATGTGCTTGAGGTCGCATGCTCATGGGAATGAAGTTGTTCGCTCCTTTAGATTCGTTGAAGTCGAATGATGATATGCTGTTGCACCCTTCGATACATTCTACTTCGTTGCACTTCGTAGAACACTCAGGGCGAGCGGAGTGGGAATTGCTAGTTTTGTTTTTACAACATTGAACTTGAGTATTTTCTTTTTGAGTGAGATTGATATTTTCATCCGCTCGCCCTGAGTGCCCCGATAGGGGTGTATCGAAGGGTGCGGATATAATTTTTTGAAACAGATCGTAACAAATGTATGGAGTCAGTGATGACGTATTCCACGTATCCATCACATCAGTATCAGGTTTAATATTAGTGCCACCGCATCCAGTACAAGAACCTTTATATGGTGTTTCTTGTGGATCAACTGGTAGTTGATCCGGATGCGCAAGTAATATTTTGCTGCAATCTTGGCAATGCCATGCAGGGAACGGAATACCGTAAAAACGTTGACGCGAAATTCCCCAATCCCACGCTAAATTTTCTACCCAATCGTTGTAGCGAGACTTCATAAATGTTGGATACCAATTAATATTGTTGGCCATTTCTAAAAATGTATCTTTGTAGGGTAATATAGAAATAAACCATTGCGGCAATATGGTAAATTCAATCTCTTTTTTACACCGCTCATGAACACTTACCGAATGGGTGATAGGTTGTTGGCGAATGAGTAAATTATTTTCTTTTAATTTTTCAATCACTGCTTCACGCGCTTGGACAACTTTAAGTCCCTGTAAAAATCCTGCATTTTCAGTGCATTTACCATCTAATCCAATAACGTGACGATACGGTAGATTATGTTTTTTATACCAAATAATATCCGTTTTATCGCCAAAGGTGCAGACCATAACCAATCCGCTTCCTTTATCAATGGCAACTAATTCATCAGGCAATAATGGTACTGTTTGACCAAAAAGGGGCACCATTGCTTTTTTACCATGCAAATGTCTATAGCGAATGTCATCAGGATTATATAATACCGCAACACACGCGGGTAATAGTTCAGGACGCGTTGTTGCGATAGTAAGATCATTGCCATCGCTATCTTTAAAGATAATATCATTAAAAAATGATGATAATTCTAAATCGTCAAGTTCAGCTTGTGCTACGGAAGTGCGGCACGTGGTGCAATAAAGAGCTGGCTCTTGTTTGCGATAAATATAATCTTTGTTAAACAGTTCAATAAATGATTCTTGCGATATTTTACGTGCATCGTCAGAAATAGTGGAATAGGTTTTGCTCCAGTCAGCAGATAGACCCATTTTTTGCCATAATTTTTTAAAAGTTTCTGCCGCTGCATGTGATTCTTGCGTACACAGTGCGATAAAATCAGAGCGAGACATTTCATGTCCACGAACGTCACGTTTTTTTTCTACGTATCGTTCAGTGGGAAGACCATTATCATCAAAGCCAAAAGGGTAAAATACAGAATGGCCATTCATCCGCTTATAGCGGGCAATGATATCAGTTTGCGTGTAGGAAAATATATGACCAATATGAAGGGTGCCAGAAACTGTTGGTGGTGGTGTGTCTATGCTGTATAGGGGGCCTGGATTGTTTACCATGGCATAGGTCTTTTGCTCTTGCCATTGTTGCTGTGCGGTTTCTTCACATATGTGATGGTCGTATTTTTTTTCCATGAGGGCTCTACAATTAAAAAATTTAATAATTTATTGATTAGTATAACCCGTTTACAGAGGCAAGCCTAGTCCCCCATGGGTTTTATATAATTTGACATGCTTATTTGTTGGATGCTATATTACTGGCGAAAAATGGTAACCTTGTCTTTAAAATATGAGGGAGAAATGACTAATAAGTATTTGTTGGCTGGAGTGTTTTTGCTATCAGGAACGTTTGCCAATGGAAAGCTCCAAGAAAGATTGCTTACTAATGACGTTAAAATTAGTGTTATTAAGCAAAATGTAAAGACGGGTAGCATGATTAGTGCACATAATCATTGTAAGTTTTGCAATAAAGATTGCAGAAAAACATAAAAATGGAAATCTAAAGGCGGCAAAATGGTGAATAAATATTTAACAATACTAGCAATTATGGCATTTGGAAGCTCTATTTGTGCTGGTCTTCAAGAAAGATTAGTTATTAAGAATGAAGCAATTAATACTGTCAAAGATAGTGTTCGAACTGGCAAGCCGGTTGTATTAAGCAACGAATGTAAAGTGCATACATGTAAATTTAGATGCAAAATATCATAGAAGTGAATAATTTAAAAAGGAATCGATATGATGAATAAGAATTTGTTGGTGGCATTGTTTTTAGTATCGGGTGGATTTGCTCAAGCAGCTTTGCAAGAAAAATTAACAGCAAGCAAGAAAGATATTGCGGCCGCTAAGCAAAATATTCGCGCCGGTAAGCCAGTTGCAGCAAAAGATGGTTGCAGAACAAAAGGTTGTAGTCGATGCAATAAATGCAACAAATGCTAAAGATAATTATTAATTGACTGATAAATAAGCGTGTTAAATATGAGTAATATTTAAGGCGCTTATTTTTATACAACAGGAAATTTGATGAAGAATAAAAAAGTGCTTGGTTTTATGATGGTTGTTTCTTTATTAACGTCTTTCTTTTATGCATATAATCATTATTCCGCTCCAGCATCCCAGATTGGTAATATAGATGCCATTATGAATTATAGCATGCCTGATGTTATTGCGCGTTGCCAAAAAGATCATAATTACACTGATGAAGATATGGTTATTCTTGAGCAAGAGCTTAAAAAATATTTAGCGCTCTCTCTTGTTACCAAAAAGGGGGATTTGGGGACAGGCATGTATAGCACTGATGTGGATAATTTGTGGCATTCATTTATTCTTTTTACCAAAGAATATGCTGATTTTTGTGATAAATATATCGGTTTTTTTATTCATCATGCGCCAGAAACTGAGACGGTTCGATCGCCTGAAAGACAAGAAGAAAGCCGTAAGGATTTTCAAGCTTTTGTAAAAAATTATGAAGAAACATTTGGGCAGGAAATACATTCTATTTGGTTCTTGGATATGTGTGAATGAATTGAGTTTTTTTAGCGAATTGTTTTTTTGTTTCATTATTTATGGTAATATGTATTTAAATAAAACAATATAAAAGGGTTTTTTCATATGAAAACAAAGAATGAATTGTCACGTATAACAGTAGATATTCCTAAAATGGATCATAAAAAATTAAAAGCCATGGCCGCATTGACCAGTAGGACTATGCGTGAAATTATTGTAGCGTCAATAGAGGAGTATCTTAACTCAGCTAAGTATC
>Ga0070735_10001240_pt1 | contig 25135 bp, 30 predicted proteins | sample Coa_R1_FD_66443 | JGI IMG/M metagenome (GOLD analysis project Ga0070735, IMG submission 66443) | Surface soil microbial communities from Centralia Pennsylvania, which are recovering from an underground coalmine fire - Coalmine... | ecosystem: Environmental > Terrestrial > Soil > Unclassified ...
GGTGACGATCGGCCAAACGCCCCTCTTGGCGGACGCGGGATGGGCAGGATTCTGCGGGTGATTTGGCCTTTCGATCAATGCCGCGCGCCTGCGACAAAATGGCACGACGGGCAAAGCAGGGGACGCGCTGGAAAAACCGTCAACGCAGCGATGTCAAGGATTGATCACGCCGCGCGCTGCACATCGTCGGCGAGCGCGCGATAGGACAAGGCTTCGGCGAGATGCAGCCGCGTGATGTGGTCCGCGCCGTCAAGATCGGCCAAGGTGCGCGCCACGCGCAGCACACGGTGATAGGCGCGCGCGGAAAGCCGCATGGTCTCGGACGCCTCGCGCAAGAGTTTGGTGCCCGCCGCATCAAGCTGCGCGATTCTCTCCAGCACGGAGGCCGGCGCCTCCGCATTGGTGCGAATGTTCGGCAGGCCTAGTCCTGCGTAACGCGCGGCCTGGCGGTCGCGCGCCGCCGCCACGCGCGCGGCCACTTCAACGGAGCCTTCCGCGGGCGGCGGCAGGATCAAATCGGCCGCGCTCACCGCCGGCACTTCGATCCGCAAATCGATGCGGTCCATCAGGGGACCTGAGATGCGCGCCTGATAATCGGCCGTGCAGCGCTCGATCTGGCCGCGCTTGCAGGCAAAGCCGGGCTCGAACGCGTGGCCGCAGCGGCAGGGATTCATCGCGGCGACCAGCATGAAACGCGCCGGATATGTGACGCGGTGATTGGCGCGGGACACCGAAACCTCGCCATTTTCGAGCGGCTGGCGCAGCGAATCGAGCACGCGCGGATCGAACTCCGGCAATTCGTCGAGAAACAGCACGCCTTGATGCGCAAGCGAAATCTCGCCGGGCCGGGCGCGCAAGCCGCCGCCGGTGAGCGCGGCCATGCTCGCGGAATGATGCGGCGAGCGAAACGGCCGCTGCGCCGTCAAGGCGCCGTCGCGGATTTCACCCGCGATGGAGGCGATCATCGAGACTTCCAAAAGCTCCGAAGGTGACAGCGGCGGCAAAATCGAAGGCAACCGCGCGGCCAGCATCGATTTGCCCGCGCCGGGCGAACCCATCATGAGCAAATGATGCCCGCCGGCGGCGGCGATTTCGAGCGCGCGCTTAGCGCTCTCCTGGCCCTTGATGTCGCGCAGATCGAGCTGGCTCGCAGCCTGTGCGTGAACTCTCGGCGAGGGCCGCGACAACACTTGCGTGCCTTTGAAGTGGTTGGCGATTTGAATCAACGATTGTGCCGCCACAATCTGGATATCCGGGCTCGCCCAGGCGGCTTCCGCGCCGCACGCGGCCGGGCAAATCAAACCCTCCTCGCGCGCATTGGCCCCGATCGCGGCCGGCAACACGCCCGCGACAGTGGCGATCGAACCATCGAGGCCAAGCTCGCCGAGCACGGTGAAGCCATTGAGCGCGTCCTGCGGAAGAGCACCGATCGCGGCCATCAGGCCGAGCGCGATCGGCAGATCATAATGGCTGCCTTCCTTGGGCAGGTCGGCGGGCGCGAGATTGACGATGATTCGCCGCGCGGGGAGCGCCAAGCCCGAGGCAATCAGCGCGGAGCGGACTCTTTCCCGCGCTTCCGACACCGCCTTGTCGGGCAGACCGACAATGGCAAAAGCCGGCAAGCCCGGCGCGACCTGCACCTGCACATCGACGGCGCGCGCCTCGATCCCCTCAAAGGCGACGGTTGAAACCCGCTGGACCATTTTTGCCCTCCGCAATCGAGGGTAGCGGAAGGCGGGCGGGAGAGCAAGAACGTTTGGGGAACAAATCTGAGGTCGAAAATGCCACAGGGGCCTTTAGCCTTCATGCTCGCGACAGACACATTTGTTTGTCATAAGAAATAGATGAGGTTTCTGCCGTTCGCCTGGAAAATCTTGAGGACGTAAGATGACCCGCCCCCCACCAGACGGCTTCGCCTTGATAAAACCGGGCCAGACCTATGTCGGCGGACAGGGATTTATTTATGGCGCGGGCGCTTCAACTGAAACGGTCGGCTCGCAAAAAGTCTGCATGAACATTTTACCGATGCCGCCGGGCGCGGTCGCCAAGGCGCACTACCATAAAGATATCGAGACGATTGCCTACATGCTTCAAGGCGAATGCGCGGTCTATTACGGCGATCATCTCGAAAAGCGCGTCAATGTACGCCAGGGCGAGCAATGTTTCTGCGGTCCCAATATTCCGCACGCGCCGCGCAACGAAAGCGGCCAACCCTGCACCTGGATTGTCGTGCATTCTAGCGGCAGCGATCAGGACGGCCTCGTATTGACGCCGGAGCTTGATGTTGAACTGGCGCGACGGCCGGCCGCGAAAGCGCAGCGCCCGACTAGACCGGCTGGAGTATGATCCGAGAAGATGGGTTACGGTTTTCCGAAAAGCATGTCCTCGGGCTTGACCCGATGGATCATGCCTAAAGAATGGCCTCGATGCCCTTGCGCCGGATCACATCCAGCAACACAAGCGCCGGTCCGGTCGGACGCTTTGCGCCACGTTCAAGCTGCGAGACATACCCCGTCGTCAGGTGCAAGTAACGGGCAAACACAGCCTGACTCAGGTTCGCCGCCTCACGCAGAGCTTTTATTTCTCGCCCAGTCAGCGTCACGGCCGCCGCTGGCGCAGCTTTTCTCGTGTGCCGCAGGGTAATTTTCTCATGGGCCGCCTCGGTTATGATCCCGCTCGCCCGCATGTCGCGCGCGGTTTCCAGGAGTTCCTGGGTCAGCCGGCTATGACTCTTCTTTGCGCGGCTCGCTTTTGTTTTTGCTGCCATGTTGCACCTCGATCAGGAGTCCGACTTTCAGAGCTCGCGTAATTTTTGTCTCATCGGCGGCGAACCAGGCGGCGGCGATGTCACGTAAGGTCCTGAGCTGATCGTCGTCGATGTTTTCTCGTTCGTTTTTGGCAAACCCAAACAAAAAAATGGCTCGATCAGGGCGAATTCCGACAAGCATGCGGAATCCACCTCTCTTGCCCTGTCCCGGCCTTGCCACCCGTTGCTTGATGATGTGACCGCCAAGATCAGCATCGATCAAACCTCGCATGGCATTTTCGACGGCGGCCACGAGGCTGGCATCGTCGATGTCGTGTTGCCGGGTAAATTTCGCAAGCGTCTTTGTTTTGAAAATTCGCACTACAGTCCCATGAACTATAATTTATATTACTATAAATCAAGGGGTGTAGTTCTGCGGAACCAACATGGGAACTGACGAATTTGTCATGTGACGGACAACCGAGTGCTCAATTGCGGTTGAACCCAAAGCCCGTCAGATAGGACGTTAGCCAGCGTCCGCTATTTCTTCTTGCCGGAAGCGAAGCTCGGTTGCCATCCCGCGGTCTTTTGGCTTGGCGCCGCCGCGATGGTCTTGATCTTCGGCTTCTTGGGTTTCTTGGTCTCCCGATTGCCTCTCTGCTCGCCTTTGGCCATGTCGCTCTCCTTGGGTTGTTCGACACACTGAGCGGATGTAGGTTTACCGGACGATCGCGCCGGCTCAAGACGCGGGTGGGTTGCGTTCTTCCGTGTGGATGGCGCGTTCCAGCGCTTCGATCAGGATTTGAGTTTCGAGGAATTTGTTGCGCGCGCGCTCCGAATTGCCCCGGTCAAAGGGCGCGGCCAGCACCTTCGCATGCGAATCTCTCTCCTCGATCATGCGTTCGCGGGCTTTCCTCAGCGTTTCCAGCCGTTCGTTCATGGAAGCTTTTCTGTCACCGATAACGGCCCGAGGCCTGCGATGATGCCAAAGACCGTAACAGCTCCTTTGCCAAATAGCGATAGCTATCCGTATCGAAAGAGCGCACGGTGAATTCATGCGCAACAGCAACAAGAGAGTCGGGCGAGAGCCGTTGACGACGCGGATTGCGTCATGACCACGCGCACGCGGCGTGAAACCATCATTTTTCAACACCCCTTCCAGATCAGAGGCATCGATCGCCTGCTGCCACCGGGGACCTATGAGGTCATCACCGACGAGGAGATGATCGAAGGCTTGTCATTCCCCGCGTTTCGCCGGATCGCCACCATGATCATGGTGCCGGCGGTGGGGCAAAATTCGGCGATGGAGATGGTTTCCATCGGGTCGGTCGATTTATCCGACGCGCAGCGCCGGGATGCGAGCGTGCCTCATGAATGAAAAGCCGCTCGATCTCGACAAGCACCGCGGCATGGCGGCGCAAAAAGCCACCGACATCAGGCGCGCGCTGGCGGAGGTCGAAAATAACGCGCAACAATTGCGCGAGCGGCAAGGCGTGCTCGAAAACCACCTGCTGTCGGTTCAGGCGACATCCTGGCCGGAAGCCGCCGCCAAGGCGCGTTACGTGCTGAACTTATACGCAGCCGCGCTCGCTCCGGGCGACTCCCATCATCGCGATCTGGTCGCCGCCGTATTGGCCGATTTCGCCCGGCTCGTCGAGAAGGGCTGAGCGAAGTTATTCTTTAATTTCCGAATATCCGGAAATCTCCCGCGCGAATCGAAGGTCGCGTGTCAACCTGAAAGCAATCAAATCCATGCAAAATCTTTCGCCGCGTCACGTGAACATCGAAGAGTCGATTCGGCTTGGCGTCGTATCCGGATGGTACTCCACCAAAGTGAGCGGAACCTTTGTCTCCGGCCCTCATGATTCCAAGGCCGACTGTCTTCTTAAGATCGCAGAGATCGATCCGCCGCCGCCCAAGCCCGGCAAAGCGCCGTTAAAGGCTGGCACAGCCGCGCCGGTTGCCTGACGGCGATGGCGAGCCACGGCGGAAATATCTCAGCCGCGCTTCTTTTCGATCGCGTCCCAGATTTTCGCCGCCACGTCAGGCCCGCCAAGTCTGCCGATCGCGCGAATGCCGGTCGGCGAGGTCACGTTGATTTCGGTGAGGTTGCCGTCGATCACGTCAATGCCGACGAACAAAAGTCCGCGCGCGCGAAGACTTGGCCCGAGCGCCGCGCAAATGTCGCGTTCGCGCTCGGTCAAGTCGGTGGCTTTCGCCGCGCCGCCGCGCACCATGTTGGACCTGAGATCGTCGGCCGCCGGCACGCGGTTGACGGCGCCGGCAAATTCGCCATCGACCAGAATGATGCGCTTGTCGCCATGCTTCACCTCAGGAAGAAAGCGCTGAATCACCCAGGGCTCTCTAAAGGTGACCGAGAACATGTCGAACAGCGAGCCGAAATTCATGTCCTGCGGCAGGATGCGAAACACCGCCGCCCCGCCATGACCGTGCAGCGGCTTCATCACCACCGCGCCATGCTCGGCGCGAAACGCGTTGATCTCGTCGAGATCGCGCGAGATCAGCGTCGGCGGCATCAATTGTGGAAAATCCATCACGAATAGTTTTTCCGGCGCGTTGCGCACGCTTTTCGGGTCGTTCACGACCAGCGTTTGCGGGTGCAGCCGTTCGAGCAGATGGGTCGAGGTGATGTAGGCGAGATCGAATGGCGGGTCTTGCCGCAGCAGGATCACGTCGAAGGCTTTGAGCGGCTGGCGCTTGGCCTCGCCCAGCGTAAAATGATTCCCCACTTCGTCGCGCACGGTGAGCGTCTGCACGGGCGCCACCACCTCTTCGCCGTGAAGCGAAAGTTTGTCGGGCGTATAATAAGACAGGCCATGGCCGCGCTTTTGCGCTTCCAGCAAAAGTGCGAAGGTCGAATCGCCCGCTATGTTGATGCGCGCGATCGGGTCCATCTGGACGGCGACGTTCAATGTCATGGGCGGAATCCGTAAGCTTTCAAGAACAGGTCCATTTTTAAGGGCTGGCGTCGAACGCCGCCACGAGATGGCGCGGCAGGCTTCGCGGCGCAATCAGCATGGCGTCGAAACGCAGATCATATAGAGCATGTTCGGGATGCGCCATCAGCCAGGCTTGCGCGGCCGCGATGATGCGCGCCTGCTGGCGCGGCGTCACCGCGTAGGCGGCTTCATCGATCGTCCCGCGCGCCTTGACCTCGACAAAGGTGAGAAGATTGCCCCGCCGCGCCACGATATCGATTTCACCATGCGGGGTGCGGAAACGCTTGGCGAGGATGCGGTAACCCTTGGCCATCAACAACGCGGCGGCGCGGGATTCCGCCGAAAGACCGGTGCGGAAGGCTTCCACGCGCGCGGGTGAGGCGGCTTTGGCGGGGCCGCGCGCCTCTGTCGTCGGATCGGCATTGTTCGGATCAGTTTTGGCCATGAGTGCCTTTGGCGGCTTTGGCAAGCTCAAGCGCGCGGGCGTAGATTTCGCGGCGCGAACGTCCGGAAACCTCCATCGCATGCGCCACCGCGTCCTTGACGCTGTCGCGCGCGAGAAGTTCGCGCAGCAGATCATCCAGCGCTTCCGCGCTCATGGTTTGCGCCTCCTCGGCTTGCGGTCCGATCACCAGCACGAATTCGCCGCGCGTTTCGAGCAAAGCGGCTGCCTGCGCCAATTCGGTGAGTGGCGCGCGCGTGATATCCTCATGCAGCTTGGTCATCTCGCGACAGATCGCGGCTTCGCGCGCGCCCAGGATCGCGGCGAGATCGGCGAGCGTCTCCCGCACGCGGTTGCCGGATTCGAACAGCACGAGGGTGGCGTCCAAGCGCGCCAGTTCAGTGAGGCGGGCGCGCCGCGCGGCCTGTTTCGGCGCCAGGAAACCTTCGAAGAAAAACCGGTTGGTTGGCAGTGCTGCGACCGACAGCGCCGCCAGCACCGAGGAAGGGCCGGGCAATGCGATCACGTGAAATCCCGCCGCGCAGGCCTCGCGCACCAGTTTAAAGCCGGGATCGGAAATCAACGGCGTTCCGGCGTCGGAGACGAGTGCGATGGAAGCCCCTTGCGCCAGATGAGCGAGGATTTTGGGCCGCGCCTCCGTGGCGTTGTGCTCGTGATAGGGCGTAAGCCGCGCCTCGATTGCGTAACGCTCGGTCAAGCGGCGGGTGATTCTGGTGTCCTCGCAGGCGATGAGGCTGGCGCCGGCCAGCGTCTGAAGCGCGCGCAACGTGATGTCGCCGAGATTGCCGATCGGGGTCGCCACCAGATAGAGGCCGCCCTCCAGCCGCGGTGCGGTCAATACCTGTCCTTCCACGGCGTAGGTCCGCCTTTCGGGTCGGCCGGTGGCGTCAGGCATTGGGGCGGGTACAGCTTTTGCGCGCATCGTGGTAATGTAAAACACTCTGCAAAAGAGTGCGACCATGGCGGGGGTCGCACAAGGGCGCAGGCGGACCAGGGCAAGCGGACTTCTTTTCACGGTGGCGAAGGGATGATCTGGCGACCGGCCGAAAGGCCAAAATCCATTTGATTTCGTTGATTATTCGCCGACAATAGGCTTGAATTTGCCCTTTCTGATCCCTCGGGAAAAGGATGCCGTAGAGAGAAACGATGGTGGGTTCGTTCGATCCCAATGCCGGACCCGAGAGGTCCAAAACCGGTCGTGCCGGAGCCGAGTCGCCCCTTGCGGGGCCGGCGACGCGGCGGACCGCGCTTGGGCTGATGCTCGGGGCGCCGTTGTTGAGCGCGTGCGCCAACATTCAGCAGAGCATCAGCCAGTTTTCGATTCCCAATCCGTTCAGTTCGGATGCGCCCGCGGCGGGACCGGCCGGCGTGCCGCAACAACCGGTGTCGGTCGGCTCGGGCCAAGTCAAGGTCGCGCTGATCCTGCCACTGTCGGCCGGCGGCAATGCCGGCGTCGCCGCCCAGTCGATGAAGAACGCTTCCGAAATGGCGCTCTCGGAATTCCTCAACCCCAATCTTCAGCTTCTGATCAAGGACGACGCCGGCAACCCGCAAGGCGCGCAAGCCGCCGCCCAGCAGGCGCTCGCCGAGGGCGCGGAGATCATTCTGGGGCCGCTGTTTGCCTCATCGGTTCCGGCGGTGGCGCAAGTGGCGCGCGGCCGCAGCGTTTCGATGATCGCTTTTTCCACCGATTCGAACGTGGCCAATCGCGGCGTCTATCTGCTGAGTTTCCTACCTGAATCCGACGTCAACCGGATCGTCGAATATGCCGTCAGCACCGGCAAACGCTCCTTCGTGGCGATGCTGCCGGAAAACGCCTATGGCAATGTGGTCGAAGCCGCGTTCAAACAGGTGGTGCCCAAACGCGGCGGCCGCATCGTGGCGTTCGAGAAATATGGCGCCGATCGCAGCAACGCGGTGCGCAATGTGACGCAGGCATTGGCGACGGCCGATACGCTGCTTCTCGCCGATGATGGCGACGCGGTGGTGTCGGTGGTGGACGCGTTGACGGCGGCCGGCGCCAATCTGAAGAACGTGCAACTGCTCGGCACCGGGCTATGGGACAATCCGCGGGTCTTTGCCAGCGCCAAGCTGCAAGGCGGCCTGTTTGCCGCGCCCGACCCGGCGGGCTTTCGCAGTTTTGCCAACCGCTATCGCGGCAAATATGGCAGCGAACCGGTGCGCACCGCGACGCTTGCTTACGACGCGGTGGCGTTGACCGCGGCCTTGTCGCGCACGCAAGGCAATCAGCGCTTCACCTCCGACGTATTGCTCAATTCATCCGGCTTTGCCGGCATCGACGGTTTGTTTCGGTTCCGCCCCGACGGGACCAATGAGCGGGGACTGGCCGTGATGCGCGTCGGCTCCAGCGGGCCGATGCCGGTAGCGGGCTCGCCGCGAAGCTTTGGGGCGTAGAATTTAAGCCGCCAAATCCGCCACCACCGCGTCGAGCACGGGAAAGCCGGTTTGTGTCACGCGCAGCCGTCCGTCGTCATCAACGATAATCGCGCCTTCCTCGCGCAAATTCGCAATGCGGCGGGAATCGAGCGGCCGGCCCGCCAGCGCCGCGTAACGAAGCGGGTCGATACCTTCGGTGAGCCGCAATCCCATCAAAAGAAACTCATCGGCGCGTTCTTCGCGGTTGAGGTCATCGTCAACGACGATGCCGTGGCCGCATGCTTCAACCCGCATCAGCCAGGCTTCAGGCCGCCTTTCCGTCGAAATCGCATGCCTGATGCCGCCGATATCGAGGCGGCCATGCGCGCCGGGGCCGATGCCGGCATATTCATGGGCCCGCCAGTAAATCAAATTGTGCCGGCATTGGGCGCCCGCGCGCGCGTGATTGGAGATTTCATAGGCGTTCAAGCCATGACGGTCGCAAACTTCCTGCGTCACGTCGTAAAGCGCGCGCGCCAGCGTCTCGTCCGGCGTCTTCAATTTGCCGGCCGCGTGCAAACCAAAGAAGGGCGTACCTTCCTCGATCGTCAATTGATAGAGCGACAAATGCTCGGCGGCTTGCGCGATCGCAAGCTCAAGTTCGTCTGTCCACATTCGCGGCGTCTGATCGGGCCGGGCATAGATCAAATCAAAGGAATATCGCTCGAAAGAACGTCGTGCGATCGCCACCGCCTCGCGCGCCTCGTGCGCCGAATGCAGGCGGCCAAGCGTCTTTAGCGCGACATCGTCCAGCGCCTGCACGCCGAGCGAGACGCGGTTAACGCCGGCGGCCCGATAGCCGGCAAAGCGTGTGGCCTCCACGCTGGTCGGGTTGGCTTCCAGCGTGACCTCGACATCGGAGGCAACATGCCAGCTCTTGCCGATGGCGTCGAGAATCGCAGCCACGGTGCGCGGGTGCATCAGCGAGGGCGTGCCGCCGCCAAGAAAGATCGAGGTGACTGCGCGGTTGCCGATGCGGGCCGCGGTGGCTGCAATCTCGCGCGCGAATGCGCGCGCAAAGCGATCCTCATCTACGCGAGCGTGACGGACATGGCTGTTGAAATCGCAATAGGGGCATTTCGACAGGCAAAACGGCCAATGCACGTAAACGCCGAAGGCCTCTTCTTTTTTTGCAGTGCCACTAGTCAAGGCAGCGCTCCGCCAGTTTGACAAAGGCGCGCGCGCGATGCGACAGGCCCATGCCCAGCGGCGGCAGGCCGTGTTTTTCGATGGAAGTCATCTCGCCAAAAGTGCGTCGATGTCCGTCGGGCAAAAACATCGGATCATAGCCGAAGCCGGCTTCCCCGCGCGGCGGCCATATCAATGTGCCGTCAACGCGCGCCTCGACTTCTTCGACGTGACCGTCGGGCCAGGCGACGCAAAGCGCGGAAACGAAATGCGCTTTGCGCTGCGACGGTTCCCTCGCGCCGCGCTCGGCCAAGAGCCGCTCGATCCGGCTCATCGCGGCGTTGAAATCTTTGGACGCTCCGGCCCAGCGCGCCGAATAGATGCCGGGCGCGCCGTCAAGCGCTTCGACGACGAGGCCGGAATCATCGGCGAAGGCGGGGAGCTTTGCGGCGCTGGCTGCGGCCTCCGCCTTGATCCTGGCATTGGCCGCAAAGCTCTCGCCGGTCTCTTCGGGCTCCGTGAGATGAAGATCGCCGGCCGAAATCGCCGCGATGCCATGGGGCGCGAGCAACTCGCGCATCTCGGCGAGCTTGCCGGGATTGTGGGTGGCGATCACGAGCTGACCACTGATACGACGGGGCATGCCTCAATCCATCCGAGCGAAAGAACTTACGCCACCGCCATCTTCTGCAAGTCCACGAGTTTCGCCACGCCCTTCTGCGCCAGCGCCATCAGCGCCAGAAATTCATCCTGCGAAAACGGCGTCTTCTCCGCGGTGCCCTGCACCTCGATGATGCGCCCGTCGCCGGTCATGACGAAATTGGCGTCGGTCTCGGCCGAGGAATCCTCGGCATAATCGAGGTCGAGCACCGGCGCGCCATTATAGATGCCGCATGAGATCGCCGCGACATGGTCGCGCAGCACATTGGTTTTGATCATGTTGCGCGCCTTCATCCAATTGAGGCAGTCGGCGAGCGCCACCCAGGCGCCGGTGATCGAGGCCGTGCGCGTGCCGCCATCGGCTTGCAGCACGTCGCAATCGACCGTGATCTGGCGCTCGCCGAGCGCTTCCAGATCGAGCGTGGCGCGTAAGCTGCGGCCGATCAAACGCTGGATTTCGACGGTGCGGCCGTTTTGCTTGCCGGCGGAGGCTTCCCGGCGGGTGCGTTCCAGCGTGGCGCGCGGTAACATGCCATATTCGGCCGTCACCCAGCCGCGGCCCTGGCCCTTGAGCCAGGGCGGCAGCCGCTCTTCCAGCGTCGCGGTGACCAGCACATGGGTGTCGCCGAATTTAACCATGCAGGAACCTTCGGCATATTTGACCACGCCGCGTTCCAGCGACACGGCGCGCAATTCATCCGGCGCTCGGCGGCTTGGCCGCATGAAAATTCTCCAATTTTAACGATCCCTCGTACCGCCGATCTGAAGTCCCTGCACCGCGGGCGGCGAATTCGCTCAGGGACTTCAGATCGACAAAGCGGTACTAGAATCAATAGGTTTGCTAGTACCTATGACTTTCCGAAGTTCGTGAAAATGGGCGGCTCGCGATGGAGCACGGACTTCGGAAAGTGGGCACTAGGGTGTTCGCGTGCTTGTAGGAGGGCAAACGCGCAGCGGCAAGCTTTTCCTTTGGAAGCTTGTCAGCGATCTCTTTGAGGGACAAAATCACGTTTCGCTGAGTTAGGAGGTTGATTTGGCTCACCACGATCCGATGGGTCTGAATGTGCCTCATGCCGGGCTTGCCCAGCTTAATGAACGCTCGCGGGATATTTTCCGCCGGATCGTCGAGAGTTATCTCGCGACCGGCGAGCCGGTCGGTTCGCGCAATATTTCGCGTCTGATCGCGGTTCCGCTTTCGCCGGCTTCCGTGCGCAATGTGATGGCGGATCTCGAAGCGCTCGGCCTGATCTATGCGCCGCATACCTCGGCGGGACGGCTGCCGACCGAAATCGGCTTGCGATTTTTCGTCGATGCCCTGATGCAGATGGGCGACCTCACGCAAGCCGAGCGGCAATCGATTCAGACCCAGCTTGCTTCCGTCGGCCGGGCGCAGTCGGTCGAGGCGGCGCTTGGCGAAGCGTTGACGCGCTTGTCGGGGCTGACGCGCGCGGCCGCCGTGGTGTTGACGGGAAAATCCAATTCGCGGCTGAAACATATCGAATTCGTCCGCCTCGAGCCGGAACGGGCACTGGTCGTGCTTGTCGGCGAGGATGGCCAGGTTGAAAACCGCGTGCTGACGTTGCCGCCGGGTGTTCCTTCCTCGGCCTTGATGGAAGCCACCAATTTCCTCAATGCGCGAATCAGGGGACGGACGCTCGCCGAAGCGCGGCTTGAGCTTGAAACCGCGCTGACGCAAGGCCGCGCCGAACTCGATCAATTGACACAAAAGGTCATCGCGGCCGGCATCGCAAGCTGGTCCGGCGGCGAAACCGAAGACCGGCAATTGATCGTGCGCGGCCATGCCAATCTGCTTGAAGATCTGCATGCGCTCGAAGACCTCGAACGTGTCCGTTTGCTGTTCGACGATCTCGAGACCAAACGGGGCGTGATCGATCTGCTCGGCCGGGCCGAAAGCGCCGAGGGCGTTCGCATTTTCATCGGATCGGAGAACAAGCTGTTTTCGCTGTCCGGTTCGTCCACCATCATCGCGCCCTATCGGGACGGCGCGGGTAAAATCGTCGGCGTGTTGGGCGTCATCGGCCCGACCCGGCTCAATTATGCGCGCGTGATCCCAACCGTCGATTACGCCGCGCGGATTGTGACCCGCATGCTGGGTGGATAATCAAGGGGGTGAGCGGCTTGATTTTCGGCCGTTAAAGCACGATATCCCGGCTAGTGATCCAATTCTAACATTTGCACCCCCGTCTGGTTAGCACTTTTGCAAATGTTAGAATCAAAGGATCACTGGCAAATATCGGTTTCTAGTGAAGTTTTGGATTTGACATTCGCTGGCGAATTTGCGGCCAAAGGGGAGCGAATGTCAAATCCACTTCACTAGCCATCCCCACCATCCCCAACGACGATTTCGAGAAGGTAGCCGCATGAGCGATCCCAACGGGTCCAACGACAATGGAGCCAATCCGGCGCAAGAAGCCGAGCCCGTGGTTTCCAAGCCCTACATCATGCCCGACGATCCGGAAGTCGGATCGGTGGAGGCGCTTACCAAGGAGTTGGCTGACGCGCGCGACAAGACCCTGCGCACGCTCGCCGAGATGGAGAATCTCCGTCAGCGAACCCGCCGTGAGGTTGCCGACTCCAAGATCTACGGTATCACCGGATTTGCGCGCGATGTGCTCGACATCGCCGACAATCTTCAGCGCGCGCTCGATGCGGTGCCGGCAGAAACGCGCCAATCGGCCGATCCGATGTTGAAGGCCCTGATCGATGGTGTCGAACTGACCGAACGCTCGCTGCTCAATACGCTGGAGAAGAATGGCGTCAAGAAATTCGATCCATCGGGCGAAAAATTCGATCCGAATTTCCAGCAGGCGATGTATGAGGTTCCCGACGCCTCGGTTCCTCCGGGCACGGTGGTTCAGGTGGTCCAGGCCGGCTACACGATCGGCGAACGCGTGCTGCGTCCGGCGCTGGTTGGCGTCGCCAAAGGCGGCGCGAAGGCGCCCGCGCCCGAACAGCAGAGCTGACAACGGAGCTTAGTCCTAAAACGCAATGAGATCAGGCTCAGCGCGGCTCGATTCCGTCGCGCACGACACGAAAGCGCGGAAAAGCCTTGTCCCATTGGTCGCGCGGAGCGCTGCCGATGATTCGCAAAGTATTGGGGCCGTTGAAACGCAGCCATTGAACGACGGTGACCGGCGTATTGTCCTTGCCGCTGATCGCATCGATCCGCGTCTCATAACCGGCGGCGCCGTCGATGCGGACCGGCTCGGACATCGTCATCCGCCCGCTGTGAACCCCGGGAATCGAGGTCGCCGCCTGTTCGGCGAAGCGGGAGCGGTCGTCGGCCGATTGCGGAGCTCCCATCAAGCCGATCACCATGAAAGGCGCGGTCTCGAAGCTCGTCATCTCACTACCGTCGGCCAGAAGAAGGGTGGGGCCTGGTGTCAAGGCGCGAACGGTTTTGAAGTCCGCCAATTCGCTGGTTTTAAACGGCATCAAATCGAGGAATTCGGACGTCGGCACCTCTTTGCGGACCGATGTCGTGGCAAACATCTGACGAACCGCCTCGTCGGTGTAAATCTTGCTGGCGTTCTCGGGAACTTGCATCGCGACATAGCCGGAAAACGCGCCACCCGGCAAAATCATCGAATAGCGGCGCCCGGTGGTGGCGCCAACCCTGGTGGTTTCGACCGTGTAATAGGCCGTTCCCGCCGCGGTCTCGAGACTTTCGGGCTTGGCGCCGTTGCTAAGGGCGGGGTTGGTCTTGAGCGCATTCATGACTTCGCCATAGGCGCCCTCGGGAAGCTCCGCCATCAAGACCTTGACGCTCTCATCGGCTGTTTCAAAGCCGGTGAAGGTCTTGGCGGGGACAAGACCGACGAGCGGATTTATTCCGATGCGTATGCCCGGCGGGAAAACCGTCTCGCCGGCACGCGCGGGGCCTAAAACCGTCGCCAACGCCCCGATGAAGGTCGCGGTGAGGAGGGCGGAAAACAGGCGGAACTGCTTCGTCTTCATATATTCGGTTTCCATGGCGTTTGAGGGTCGAAGGCCGGTCCTGGCCGGGACCCTCTTGGACCACTTGCTTGTAACGGTTTTGCCGATGGCGCAACAGCGCGGCTAAAGGGACCCCGCCGGAAACTATCTTTAAAGGTTGAGGCTTTTTGCGGATGAAGGTTGCGCGGGCCTCCTTGCGGCCCCTGCACCCCCTCCTATATGAGGCTCACCATCGCAATATCGCGAGTATGTGATCGTTGGGGGTCCGGATTGGGGCGCCGTCAAGGGCCTGACCGACCTGCCGCAAAAAAAGGATATGAGGACCATGGGAAAGGTCATTGGGATTGATCTCGGCACCACGAATTCGTGTGTCGCCGTAATGGATGGCAAGAATGCGAAAGTCATCGAAAACGCGGAAGGCATGCGGACCACCCCGTCGATCGTGGCCTTTAGCGATGATGGCGAGCGCCTTGTCGGCCAGCCGGCCAAGCGGCAGGCGGTGACCAATCCTGAGCGGACCTTCTTTGCGGTCAAGCGTCTGGTCGGCCGCCGTTACGACGACCCGATGGTGGAAAAAGACAAGAAGCTGGTCCCCTACAAGATCGTCAAGGCGTCCAATGGCGATGCTTGGGTCGAAGCCGACAGCAAGACCTATTCCCCCTCGCAGATTTCCGCCTTCATCTTGCAGAAGATGAAAGAGACGGCGGAGGCCCATCTCGGCCAGAAGGTCGATCAGGCCGTCATCACGGTTCCCGCTTATTTCAACGACGCCCAGCGCCAGGCCACCAAGGACGCCGGCAAGATCGCCGGCCTTGAAGTGCTGCGCATCATCAACGAGCCGACCGCGGCCGCGCTCGCCTACGGTCTGGACAAGACCAAAACCGGCACCATCGCGGTGTACGATCTTGGCGGCGGCACGTTCGATATCTCCATTCTCGAAATCGGCGATGGCGTGTTCGAGGTGAAGTCGACCAATGGCGACACCTTCCTCGGCGGCGAGGATTTCGACATGCGGCTGGTCGGCTATCTCGCCGACGAATTCCAGAAAGAGCAGGGCATCAACCTGCGCAACGACAAGCTGGCCTTGCAGCGCCTGAAAGAGGCAGCCGAAAAGGCCAAGATCGAATTGTCCTCGACCACGCAGACCGAGATCAACCTGCCCTTCATCACGGCGGACCAGACCGGCCCGAAGCATCTGACCATGAAACTCACCCGCGCCAAGTTCGAAGCGCTGGTCGATGATCTCGTGCAGAAGACCATCGAGCCCTGCCGCAAGGCGCTGAAGGATGCGGGCCTCACCGCCGGCGAAATCGGCGAAGTGGTCTTGGTCGGCGGCATGACGCGCATGCCGAAGGTGCAGGAAGTCGTGAAGCAATTGTTCGGCAAGGAGCCGCACAAGGGCGTCAACCCCGACGAAGTCGTGGCGATTGGTGCCGCGATCCAGGCCGGCGTGCTGCAAGGCGACGTCAAGGACGTGCTGCTGCTCGACGTTACCCCGCTCTCGCTCGGCATCGAGACGCTGGGCGGCGTGTTCACCCGCATCATCGACCGCAACACCACGATCCCGACCAAGAAGAGCCAGGTGTTCTCGACCGCCGAGGACAGCCAGAATGCCGTGACCATCCGCGTGTTCCAGGGCGAGCGCGAAATGGCGGCCGACAACAAGATACTCGGTCAGTTCGATTTGATGGGCATTCCGCCGGCGCCGCGCGGCATGCCGCAAATCGAGGTGACCTTCGATATCGACGCCAACGGCATCGTCAACGTCTCGGCCAAGGACAAGGCGACGGGCAAGGAGCAGCAGATCCGGATTCAGGCCTCCGGCGGCCTGTCGGAAGCGGACATCGACAAAATGGTCAAGGACGCGGAAGCCAATGCCGCCGAGGACAAAAAGCGCCGCGAGGCGGTCGATGCCAAGAATCACGCCGACGCGCTGGTGCATTCCACCGAGAAGGCGCTCGCCGAGCACGGCTCGAAAATCGCCGACCCCGAACGCCGCGCGATCGAGGATGCGGTCAGCGATCTGAAGGAAGCGCTCAAAGGCGAGGACGCCGAGGCGATCAAGGCCAAGACCAATACGCTGGCGCAGGCCTCGATGAAGCTCGGCGAGGCCATGTACAAGCAGCAGGCCGAGAGCGACGCGGCCAAGGATGCCGCCAAGGACGACGTGGTCGATGCGGAATTCACCGAGGTCGACGACGACAAGAACAACAAGAAATCTGCTTAGGCGGCGGTGATATCATGACCTCCATTCTGACGGGCCATTGGTCTTGCAGGGTGGAGGTTGTTTTTCATGAAGCCGGTGTGAGGACGAACTTCGGGCGGGTTTGACTTATGTCCACCAAGCGCTGTTACTACGAGACCCTTGAAGTCGAGCGAAACGCGGACGAATCCAAACTCAAGGCGGCCTTTCGCAAGCTCGCGATGAAATGGCATCCCGATCGCAATCCGGGCGATGCCGCCAGCGAAATGCGATTCAAGGAAATCAACGAAGCCTATGAAGTCCTGAAAGACGGCGAGAAGCGCGCCGCCTATGACCGTTTCGGCCATGCGGCGTTCGAACAAGGCGGCGGCGCGGGGTTCGGCGCCGGGTTTGCCTCGTCATTTTCCGATATTTTCGAGGATCTGTTCGGCATGGCCGGACAGAGATCGCGCGGCGGCGGCCGCGAGCGCGGCGCGGATCTGCGCTACAACATGGAAATCACGCTCGAGGAAGCCTTCCAGGGCAAGACCGCGCAGATCGAGATTCCGGTCTCGGTCACCTGCGAATCCTGTTCGGGCATTGGCGCCAAGGCCGGCACCAAGCCGAAGGCCTGCGGCATGTGCGGCGGGGCGGGGCGGGTGCGGCAATCGCAAGGCTTTTTCACGCTGGAGCGAACCTGTCCCTCCTGCCAGGGACGCGGGCAGATGATCGAGGACCCCTGTCCTTCCTGCTCGGGTTCGGGACGGGTGACGCGCGAGCGGACGCTGTCGGTCAATATTCCTCAAGGGGTCGAGGACGGCACGCGCATCCGCTTGGCCGGTGAGGGCGAGGCGGGCCTGCGCGGCGGGCCTTCCGGCGATCTCTATATTTTCCTGTCGCTCACGGCCCATGAATTCTTTCAGCGCGACGGCGCCGATCTGCATTGCCGGGTGCCGATCTCGATGGTGGCGGCGGCACTTGGCGGCGAATTCGAGGTGCCGACCATCGACCGGGGCAAGACCAAGGTCAAAATCCCCCCCGGCGCCCAATCGGGCCGCCGTTTTCGTATCGCATCAAAGGGCATGCCGGTGCTCCGCTCGCGCCAAAGCGGCGACATGTATGTCCAGGTGGTCGTCGAAACGCCGCAGAATTTAACCAAGAAGCAACAAGAATTGCTCGCCGAGTTCGAAAAACTATCCTCCGGCGCAACCCAGCCCGAGGCCGCGGGTTTCTTTACCAAGGTCAAGGATTTCTTCGGCAGCCGCGCCAGCACGTAAAGCGCGCGACGAGGCGGTCGGTTCGAGATCACCGGAAGCGCAAAACGCAAGTTGGCGCACGGCTTTATCGGCAAACCCCTGGCGGTTTCGCAAGACACGCCAAAAGCGTGTTTGGCTTGACCGGATCGCTGGCTACCTATACCTCTTTATGACTGTTTTCTGACAATGCCGCGGAATGCGGTCCCGGCTAGTGCTGCCTATTTGAAGTTCCCGCACCACAAGCGGCGAATTCGATCTGGGAATTTCAAATAGATAAGCAGCACTAGAATCAATAGGTTTGTGAGTAGCCCATGACTTTCCGAAGTTCGTGAAAGTGGGTGCTGGGATGGAATACGAACTTCGGAAAGTGGGCACTAGTAGCGACATGCCACTGCAATCGTCCGCGCGTGCATTGAAGAAACCCCTTCGTCTGGACGACGAAGTCCGTTTTCTGCGGTCGTGGATCGAAAAACCGCTTCATATGGGAGCGGTGATGCCGTCGGGCCGGCTGTTGGCGCGGACCATGGCCCAATATGTCGATATCGATTCCGCCGGCCCGGTTGTCGAACTCGGGCCCGGCACCGGGGCGATCACCAACGCGCTGATCGAACGCGGCGTCGATCAGAAGCGCTTGGTCCTGGTCGAATATAATCCGAGCTTCTGCGCGTTGTTGCGCGACCGCTATCCGCAGGCGAAAGTGGTGCAGGGAGACGCCTATCGGCTGCGCGATTCATTGCGCCATGTATTGCGCGCGCCGGCTTCCGCCATCGTGTCGGGCTTGCCGCTTGTCACCAAACCGATGCAGACCCGGTTGAAATTGATCCGCGGGGCGTTTTGGGCGCTCGCGCCGGGCGCTCCCTTCGTGCAGTTCACCTATTCGGTCGTCCCGCCGATTCCCAAATCATTGCCCGGTGTTTCCACCGAGGCCTCCGAGCGCGTCTGGATGAACCTTCCGCCTGCCCGCGTCTGGGTGTATCGGAAGGGCTGAGCCGCCGTCGCGGGTGGGTGGGTCGAACCGATTTAAATCATGACGGCACTGAGAATCCTGGTAATCCCCGGTTCGCTCCGCACCGGCTCGCTCAACGCCAAGCTTGCGGCGGTCGCCGCGCACAAACTCGCGCTGGCCGGCGCCGAGGTCACCCGCCTGTCGCTCGGCGATTTTCCGCTGCCGATTTACGATGGCGATCTGGAAGCGGGATCAGGCGTGCCGAAGAACGCCGTCGATCTCAAGCGCATGATCGGCGCGCATCATGGCGTCCTGATCGTGACACCCGAATATAATTCGTCGGTCCCGCCGCTCGTCAAAAACACGATCGACTGGGTGAGCCGCGTTCAGGACGCGCAGGAAAGCCGCGGCCAAGTGTTTCGGGGCCGCGTCTTTGCGATCGCGGCCGCCTCACAGGGCCGGCTCGGCGGCGCACGGGCGCTTGTCGCGCTGCGGTTGATTCTCTCCAATTGTCGGGCGCTGGTGATCCCGAGCCAATTCGCGCTCGCCTTCGCCAATGAGGCCTATGACGATATGGAGCGCCTGAAGCAGCCGGCCGATATCGAAGCGCTCGATGCTTTGGTGCGGCAGTTGATCGACATCTCCCAGCGCCTGATGTGAGGTGACATGCCGCCTTCCGCGATTTCTCCCAAAGACCGCTTGATTGTGGCGCTCGATCTGCCGGGCACGGCGCAGGCAGAAGCGATGATCGCGCGCCTCGGCGAGGCCGTGACGTTTTACAAAATCGGCTATCAGTTGAGCTATGCCGGCGGGCTGTCGCTGGTGCGGCCTCTAACCGAGGCCGGCAAGAAAGTGTTCGTCGATCTCAAGCTGCACGACATCGGCAATACGGTGGCGCGTGGGGTCGAGAGCCTTTCCTCGCTGGGGGCGAGCTTTCTCACCGTGCACGCCTATCCGCAAACCATGCAGGCGGCGGTCGCGGCGCGGGGAAAAATGGGTGCGAAGATTCTCGCGGTGACGGTGCTCACCTCCTATGACGAGGCCGATGTGCGGGAAGCCGGTTATCGGTTGAGCCTTGCCGATCTCGTGGCAATGCGGGCGCGCCAGGCGAAAGCGCTCGGCGTCGATGGGCTCGTTTGCTCGCCCGAGGAAGCCGCCCATCTGCGCGCCATCGTGGGCCGAGAGGTGAGCCTTGTGACGCCCGGCATCCGTCCCGCCGGGAGCTCCAGCGGCGATCAAAAACGCATCATGACGCCGTCGCGCGCGATCGCATCGGGCGCGGATTATCTCGTGGTCGGCCGGCCGATCGTGGAAGCCGCCGATCCCAAAGCGGCAGCCGAATCCATTCAGGCCGAAATCGGCCAAGCGCTCGGTTAAAACAAAGGGAGAGAACACATGGCGGCAAAAGGCTATTGGATCGGTCGCGTCGATGTCCATCATGACGAAGGCTATAAGCCTTACTCCGCCGCGAATCCGGCGATCTTCAAGAAGTTTGGCGGCCGCTTTGTCGTGCGCGGCGGCACCTTTTCCGCGGTCGAGGGCCAAAGCCGCGCGCGTAATGTCGTGATCGAATTTCCCGATTATGCGACCGCGCTCGCTTGCTACAACTCGCCGGAATATCAGGCCAACATCAAGCTGCGCCAGCCGCATTCGATCGCCGATCTGATCGTCGTGGAGGGTTATGACGGCCCGCAGCCGTGAGTTGCGGGAAAGGGTGAGAGGGCGGCACGCTTGGTTGCCGGAACATCGTCCCCCGGCTACAACGGTTCTCAAGCGCGATGAGGCTTCATCCAAATCTCATCGCGCTTGAGAAAGGATAAAACCATGTCCGAGATGCGCTTGATCGTAGCGGGAGCCGGTGGCCGGATGGGCCGTGCATTGACGCGGGTGATTTCGCAAACGGAAGGCGCGGAGCTGGCCGGCGCGCTGGAGGCGCCGGGATCGGAGCTTTTGGGCAAGGATGCCGGCGTGCTCGCGGGCCTCCCCGCCAACGGCGTTTTGCTGTCGGCCGATCTATGGTCGATGTCGGCGAATGCCGACGGCATTCTCGATTTTACGGTGCCGGCGGCGACCATCGCCAATGTCGCGATCGCCGCCCAGCGCGGCCTCGTTCATATCATCGGCACCACCGGCTTGTCGGCCTCCGACGACGCCGTGATCAAAAGCGTCACCTCGCGCGCGACCGTCGTGAAGTCGGGCAATATGAGTCTCGGCATTAATCTGCTGGCCGCTTTGGTCAAGCGCGTGGCGCAGTCGCTCGATGAGGGTTTCGATATCGAGATTCTCGAAATGCATCATCGCGCCAAGATCGATGCGCCCTCGGGCACGGCCTTGATGCTGGGCGAGGCGGCGGCAAGGGGGCGCAAAATCGCGCTCGAATCCCATTCGGCCCGGGGCCGCGACGGCGAAACCGGCGCGCGCCGCGCAGGCGATATCGGCTTTGCGTCGTTGCGCGGCGGTTCCGTCACCGGCGATCACAGCGTGATCTTCGCCGGCGCCATGGAGCGCATCGAACTCACCCATCGCGCCGAGGACCGCACGATGTTCGCGCAAGGCGCGGTGAAAGCCGCGTTATGGGCGAGGGACAAGACGCCGGGGCTCTACACCATGGCCGACGTGCTCGGGCTTGGTGATTTCTGACAATCAAATATCGGAAATGAAAGATATGAGCGATCGTCTTCTCGTCTTGGTGCGTCATGGCCAGAGCGAATGGAACCTGAAAAATCTTTTCACCGGCTGGAAGGATCCCGATCTGACCGCGCAGGGGATCGCGGAGGCGAAAGAGGCCGGGCGCAAATTGAAGGCGCAAGGCCTGTCGTTCGATTTGGCCTTTACCTCGGCGTTGACGCGCGCCCAGCACACGCTCGATCTGATGCTCGGCGAACTCGGCCAGAGCGGAACTCCCATCCGCCGACATCTGGCGCTGAACGAGCGCGACTATGGCGATCTCTCCGGCCTCAACAAGGACGACGCGCGCAAGAAATGGGGCGAGGAACAAGTGTTGGCCTGGCGCCGCTCCTTTGACGTGCCGCCGCCCGGCGGCGAAAGCTTGAAAGACACGCTGGCGCGCGCGCTGCCTTATTATGTGCAGGAGATTCTCCCTTGCGTGCTGCGCGGCGAGCGCACACTGGTGGCCGCCCACGGCAATTCGTTGCGCGCGTTGATCATGGTGTTGGAAAAGCTTTCGCCGGAGGGCATTTTAAAGCGCGAACTCGCGACCGGCGCTCCCATCATTTATCGGCTGAACGCGGATTCGACCGTCGCCTCCAAGCTCGATCTTGCGGCGTGAGCGCGTCTGTCGAGATCGTTTCGCTCGCCGCGCCGGTCTCGGATGAGGCTCTGGCGCAATTAGCGGATGTTCTGCTCGATTGCGTCGAGGGCGGCGCCAGCGTCAATTTCATGGCATCTTTTTCCCACATCGAGGCGCTGGCGTTTTTCCGGAAGGTCACGAATTCGGTGGCGTCGGGCGACACGGTTTTGCTCGTGGCGCGGCTGGAGAGCAAAATCGTCGGCACCGTGCAGCTCGGGCTCGATACGCCGCCGAACCAGCCGCACCGCGCGGACATCAAGAAAATGCTGGTGCATCGCACCGCGCGCGGCCGCGGCATTGGGGCCGCACTGATGGCGCGCCTCGAGGAGGAAGCGCGAAAACACGGCCGCTGGCTCCTCGTGCTCGATACCGTGCCCGGTGAAAGTGGACATCGGCTTTATCGGCGCGCGGGCTGGCAGCAGAGCGGGATCGTGCCGGACTATGCGCTGTTTCCCGATGGCCGGCTCTGCGACACCGCGATCATGTGGAAGCGGCTCGATTAATTTTCCACCGTCGTCCCGGGCAAGCGCATGCCCGTCCCGGGACCCATAACCACAAATGTTTGTTGTTCGCGAACACCGTGACCACAGCCTTGCGCGGCCACAAACTTCGGCGGCTATGGGTCCCTGCTTTCGCAGGGACGACCACAGAAGCCTCACTGCATCCCCACCTGGCCGGCTTCCCAGCCGATCATCGCCTGCTTGCGGGTGATGCCCCAATGATAGCCGGTGAGCGCGCCGCTTTTGCCGAGCGCGCGATGGCACGGCACCACGAACGAAATTGGGTTTTTGCCGACCGCCGCACCCACCGCGCGCGAGGCTTTCGGGCTCTCGATGTTCTTGGCAATGTCCGAATAGCAGACGGCACGGCCCATCGGGATTTTCAACAGCGTTTCCCACACCCGCACCTCGAAATCCGTTCCGATGAGCGTGACGCGCAATGGCTGATCCACTCGCCACAGTTTTTTATCGAAGATGCGCTGCGCCAGCGGGGCGGTCGCCGGATGATCCTCGATATAGGTGGCGCGCGGCCATCGTCTCGCCATGTCGGCGAACGCGGCCGGCTCTTCGCCCGGATCGGCAAAGGCCAACCCCGCCAATCCCCGCTCGCTTGCGATCACCACGGCCGTGCCGAAGGGCGAGGGGTGAAATCCATAGCGCAGCGTCATGCCGCTGCCGCCAGCCTTCCATTCGCCGGGCGACATCGCTTCATGGGTGACGAACAGATCATGCAGCCGGCCCGGCCCCGACAGACCCGAATCGAGCGCGGCGTCGAGCACGCTCGCCGAATCCCGCAACAGGTTTTTGGCGTGATCAAGCGTCAGCGCCTGCATGAAGCCTTTGGGCGTCAGGCCGGCCCAGCGCCGAAACAGATGGTGCAACTCGTCCGCCGTGACGCCCGCGGCATCCGCCACCGCTTCGATGGTCGGCTGGCTCCGCCAATGCTCAGAAATAAAGGCGATGGCGCGCCGCACCGAATCATAGTCGCGCAGCGTGGCGTTGTGTTGGCCGGGCTTGGCCAGGCGGTGGTCTTGGATGGCAAGGTTCATCATGGGCCCAATGTAAGCGGGGCGGAAGGCGCAAACCACCCGATTTCGGATTTTCGCGCCTATCGGATCGGGTTATAGGTCACCCCGCGCCGGGCGATCAAAAGCGCGGCCATTAAGGCCTTGGCAAAGCTTTCTTTTTCTTCCGCGCCCAGGAAACCCGCGATGCTGATTCGGCGCCCTTTGGCGACCAGATAAAGCTGCTCGATGCCAAATTCCGCATGGGTCTTGCGGTCGAGCTGGACCCATAGCGGATTGAAGGTGAATTCCACCACATGGCCGCGATGGCTGACGCGTTTGACGTGAAGTTCGCTTGCCGTGATGCGGATTTCCTCGCTTGCCTCGGCACGGCGGAAATAAATCTTGAAGGCCCAATAGATCGCCAGCACATCGAGGCCGAAAAAGCCGATCACCGGCCAGGCCCCCATCAGAAGAAAAGCAAGCCCGGCGGTAAAGCTCACCACGCTGACCAACGCCATCACCACCAGAAAACCAGTACGGCTGAGCGAGCGATGCGGCACCAGCCGCGCGGAGAACAACTCTCCCGTCAGCCCCGGATCAAAGTCATTGCCTGCGGTCATGGGGTGTCAGTATATCGGGACCATGAAAAAAATCACCCGCCGCGCTGTCTCCAAATCCAAGCCCCCATCGAAGGCCGTTACAGCGCCGCGCGTGGCCAAGGCCCGCAAACCAAAGGCGGCCAAGCCAAAGCCCACCAAGCCAAAACCCGCGCGAGGCATCAAAAAAACCAAACCCTGGACCGACGCGGAAGTGCGCGACATGTTCACGCGATTCCGCAAAGCCAATCCCGAACCCAAGGGCGAGCTGGAGCATCTCAATCCCTATACGCTTCTGGTCGCGGTCGTGCTCTCGGCCCAGGCAACCGATGCCGGCGTCAATCGCGCCACGCGCGCTTTGTTCCAGATCGCCGACACGCCGCGAAAAATGCTCGATCTCGGCGAGGAGCGTTTGCGCGACCATATCAAGACCATCGGGCTCTATCGCACCAAAGCGAAAAATGTCATCGCGCTCTCGGAGAAGTTGATCCGCGAGTTCGGCGGCGAAGTGCCGCGCACCCGCGAGGGAATCGAATCGTTGCCGGGCGCCGGACGCAAGACCGCCAATGTCGTGCTCAACATGGCGTTCGGTGAACACACCATGGCGGTGGACACCCATGTGTTTCGCGTCGGCAACCGCACGGGACTTTCGCCGGGCCAGACGCCGCTCGAAGTGGAATTGGGGCTTGAGCGCGTGATCCCGGCCGAATTTATGCTGCACGCCCATCACTGGCTGATCCTGCACGGCCGTTATACGTGCCTCGCCCGCAAGCCGCGCTGCGAGGTTTGTCTGATCAACGATCTCTGCCGCTGGGGCGAGAAGACGGTGTAAATGGTCGTGCTCTGACGGCCGCCCGCGCCCTGCCGTTTGGAGTCCCCGATAGGGGATCAGGAAACCCCACGCCTTTAGGCGGCTTGGGATTGCTGTCTATCTGAGTATAGATTGTTGGGATGGAAGCGTACAAGCGCAGCAGCCACACGGTCTGGG
>Ga0070735_10001241_pt1 | contig 25131 bp, 24 predicted proteins | sample Coa_R1_FD_66443 | JGI IMG/M metagenome (GOLD analysis project Ga0070735, IMG submission 66443) | Surface soil microbial communities from Centralia Pennsylvania, which are recovering from an underground coalmine fire - Coalmine... | ecosystem: Environmental > Terrestrial > Soil > Unclassified ...
CGTGTTTCAGGTGAATATCAATTCAGTGCTGGGGAGCGGCGTGAAAAATCCGGAGGACGCGCTGGCGGTGGCCCGCCGGGCGCAGCAATTGGGATTCACCAGCACCGTGGGAATCCTGCACGATGGTCAGGGGCAGCTGAAACCGCTCGGAACGCGCGAAACAGAAATTTTTGAAGAGATCATGGGCATGGGCAAGCGAGGATTTTCACGCCTCAACGGTTTTCAACACAATATTGCCAAAGGAAAGCCGAACGAGTGGCGCTGCCGCTCGGGTTCGCGCTATCTCTACATCTGCGAAGATGGACTCGTTCACTGGTGCTCGCAACAGCGCGGATATCCAGGCGTGCCGCTTGAAAAATATACGGCCGAAGATCGCCGCCGGGAATATTTTACGAAGAAGCATTGCGCGCCGCGGTGTACCGTGTCCTGCGTACAACAAATTGCCGTGGTCGATAATTGGCGCGGCCCGCAAACTCTGAAACCTGTCGCGGCGCCACCACCGTCTTCCGAAGAACTCGTGCAGCTTGGAAAACGGTGACTCGTGACTAGAACTTATCAGATGGCTAGATGGCTTCTAGTAAATCGTGGAAACCCCGCGTCGCATGGGCGTTCTCGGTCTCCCCTCTGCTGTGATTCCTCGGCACGCGGCGTGCCTCGGAATTACGAGTCATTGAGTTTTTCCGCAAACTGTTCAGTCTGTGTGATTTTCGTTTGGATCTTTGCATTAGCAAAAAAAAGCATACAGACTGAAGTCTGTGCTACTTAAATCAGGTCCGCACATCAACCGCGATCATTCCTAGTGTACTTTGACGCACCGATGGTACCTATTTGAACTCGTGCTGAAAAAATTCTTGTTAGCATTTGAACAAGGTAAATTCATGAGATTTCGGACCGTCTTCCTTCTGATTGTAGCGCTAAGTGTGACGCAACGATGTTCGGCGCAGAATTTTCTCCTGTCGGGTACAGACGCCATAGCTGCTACCGAAGCCCCATTGCCACTGCGTGCGGCTGAGTCGTCGCTGTACACTCCTGTTACCAAACCGGCGCCGGAAAGACAAATCTCGTGGCGGCGGCTCGTACCTAACCTGGTCCAGGATCAGAAGCAGATTTGGCTCTTCCCTATCTCAGTCGCTCACGGACATCATCTCCTGCCGGTGCTCGCAGTAGCGGGCGTCACCGCCGGTTTCATGGCCATCGATGAGCACAACGCAACCTATTTCAGAAAGACGCAAACCTTTGCCGGATTCAACAAAGTATCCAGCAGCTCCAATTCCTCACTGGGAATGGAACTTTTTCCGGCTGCGTTTTACGCCATCGGTCTGGCACGAAAGGACTCTTACGCGCAGCATACGGTGCTGCTGGCAGGCGAAGCGGTCCTGGACTCTGAAATTCTTACCTCTGTGATGAAGGATGTCGATCGCCGATTCCGCCCCGCATCGGTTCCGCCGGGCGGAGATTTTTCCCGCAGTTGGTTTCAGGAAAATCGGGGAAGCTACCTAGGTGGTGTCGGCAGCTTCCCTTCCGGCCATGCGATTGCCGCATTCTCCATCGCCACGGTCTTCGCCGAGCGTTATCCGAATCCTCGCTGGCACGTCTGGCTCGCCTATGGATTGGCCAGCTTGGTTGGGTTTTCGCGGCTCTCGTTGCAATCCCACTATTCATCGGATGTGTTCGCAGGCGCGGCTCTCGGATACGCCGTCGCACATTTCGTCGTTCTTCGTCCTCGACCCACGTACAGCAGCCAAGAAGGTCCGTAAGTAGAAGTAGCAGTTCAAGCGCCATCACCCAAAGGCTTGCCAATTTCCCAATGATGTCCAAAGGGATCGACGATGCGTCCTAAGCGCCAACCATAATCATTTCTCACGGGCCAAACTACTGCTGCCCCGGCGACGTCTTTAGGGCTTTGGTGCTTGTTGAATCATGGGCCATAGGAACCGGCCTCCGAGTTGGTTGTTGCGGCTAGCATCGCGTGACTCTACCTTCCCGCGAATTCAGACTCCTCAAATACGGCGAAAGTCCAATGATCGTTCTGCCTGGTCATTACAAAATTAAAAAGGCCCTTGCGCACGGGATTTTCCGAGCCGTCGGCGGCTTTCGATCCGGCCAACTCCCATTCCGCATCTACGAATGCAACATCCGGAGAGATGAAGCGTATGTGCCTAACCGTGGCCCTGCGATGCGAATCCTTCAGACGAGTTGCGAACAGCTCCGTGAACCGCTTTTCAATATCCTTTCGGCCGTGCAGGTAAAGCCCTGTCACATTGGTGAAATCGCCATCCTCGGCGATGAAAGAGGCCCAGGCGTGCGCGTCGTGATGGTTGAAGGCGTCAATGAAATCGGCGACGGATTGCCGGATGGCGGCCGAGTCGGCATCCGTAGATTTTGACTGAGCACGCGCAGGCAAGATGCCCGACGAAAGTGAAATGACGAAAATAATCGCTAATGCTGCTTTGACACGCATCCGGGTCATCCTGTCTCCTTTAGACCGGCGTTAACACTCTCGATTCCCACGGCGGAATCATACAACATGAAGCATATTGTTTGGCAGAAGTGACGTTTTGTTTTCCAAGTTTCGGGAGCTATCTTCCGGCAAAAAAAGAAATACCAGCTTTGCAGACGGCGCTCGGAGGTGTATATTTTCGCATAAGAATTCCAACAGATTTAGAAAGCAAAGAACTCTGACAAGAGCGGAGGCCTTGCCGTGAGACTTCAGTGGTTATTTCTACGCGCGTTATTGCAGTGTGCGGCGTTTTGCACGGTTCTGACTCTTTGCGGACCAGCTGCAAAATCTCAGGGGCAGGATCGCGCTCCGGAATATTTTCAGTCAGACATTCAATATGGCGCGCAGATTTTTGCGACGCAGTGCACTGCCTGTCACGGCGAAAACGGCGATCAGATCCCAGGCGTGAACTTTCGCGCCGGCCAGTTTAAGCGTGTTATTTCCGACAACGATTTACGCGCAACGATCACGACCGGCGTTCCCGGCACGGCGATGCAGCCATTCACATTTGGAGCTGCGGAGCTTACCGGCATCGTCTCTTATCTCCGCAATATGGGCAGTTTCAACGCCCGCGGAATGATGATGGGCAACGCGTCTCGCGGCCAAGCGCTGTTTGAGGGCGCAGGCAAATGCGCTAGCTGCCATGCCGTCAATGGAAAAGGCCCACGCGTCGCTCCCGACCTCGGCGACGTTGGGACTTTGCGGACAGCTGAGTTGCTTCATCGGACGCTTATCGATCCAACGGGCTCAATGTTGCCGGCGAATCGCCCGGTGCATGCAGTCACGCGCAACGGAAAAGTGATCAACGGCCGCCGCCTCAACGAAGACACTTATACGGTGCAGCTGATCGACGAGCAGGAGCATCTGGTTTCGCTAACGAAGTCCGACCTGCGCGAGTATGCCGTACTCAAGACCACTTCAATGCCTTCCTATAAAGATAAATTCAGCGCTCAGGAGTTGGCTGATCTTGAGGCTTATCTGTTTTCCTTGCGAGGTGTGAAATGAATTACCGCGGACGCGCGTCGTGGCTGCTATTTTTGATTTCGCTGATTCCATCTTCGCTCTGCGCCCAAGTCACCTCCGAGCGCCTGCTGCACGCGAATGACGAACCGCAGAACTGGTTGACCTATTCAGGCAGCTACGCGAGCCAGCGTTACAGCGCGCTGCAACAAATCAGCTCCGCGAACGTGAAAAATCTTGAGCTCAAGTGGGTCTTTCAGGCGCAATCATTGCAGAAATTTGAGGCCACTCCGCTGGTTGTCGACGGCGTGATGTATCTCACGCAGTCGCCCAATGACGTTGTGGCGCTCGATGCCAAATCAGGCCGCGTATTTTGGCTTTATCACTACGCTCCCTCTCCTGCTGCGCGACCCTGCTGCGGAATTGTGAATCGCGGAGTCGCGATTCTTGGCGACACGCTCTTCATGGCTACCGTCGACGCGCACCTCGTTGCCATTGACGCAAAAAACGGCCACGCTCTTTGGAACGTAAAACTGGCTGAGGCCGCCGCAGGCTATGCCATGACGATGGCGCCGCTGGTTGTGAAGGACAAAGTGATCGTTGGCGTCGCGGGAGGCGAGTTTGGCGTTCGCGGCTTCATCGCAGCGTTTGAAGCTGAGACCGGGAAGGAAGCCTGGCGATTCGATACCATTCCTAAGCCCGGTGAGCCCGGCCACGAAACCTGGCGCGGCCGCGATTGGGAGCATGGCAGCGCCGCCGTGTGGGTTACGGGCTCGTACGATCCCGAGCTCAATTTGACGTACTGGGGCACCGGAAATCCTGGGCCCGACTGGAATCCTGAGCAACGGCCTGGCGATAACCTTTATTCCGATTCAGCCGTCGCACTCGATCCGGACACTGGAAAACTCAAATGGTATTTTCAATTCACACCGGGCGATCCATACGATTATGATTCGGTGCAAATTCCTGTCCTCGCGAATGCGAATTGGAACGGTACTCCGCGCAAATTAATGTTTTGGGGCAATCGCAACGGCTTCTTCTATGTTTTGGATCGCGCGACCGGCAAATTTCTCGCTGGCCGCCCATTCGTAAAAGTGAATTGGGCCAGCGGCCTCGACGCCAATGGCCGGCCCATCTTGACGCCGCAGCCTCCCGGCGCTCCGACGTTCCCGGGTATTCAAGGCGCAACGAACTGGTATTCGCCGTCGTACAGCCCGCGGACGGGACTCTTTTATCTCTCCACCTGGGAAAATTACGCCACGATTTTTTCCGGCGTGAATGCGGAGTATAGAGAGGGCCAGCGATACACCGGCGGCGCCAACACCAGCCCCATTCCCGGCGCTGACAATCCGTTGGGCACGCGCCAAGGGCCGATCAACACCTACACCGAGGAGCTTGCCCGCGGCGCAGTCGTAGCGCTGAATCCCGAGTCCGGCAAGCCCGCGTGGAAATTCGATATGCATGACGTGAATACCAGCGGAATTCTGACCACAGCGTCAGACCTGCTTTTTGTCGGCGGCCGCGAAGGTTATTTTCAATCACTCGACGCTCACACAGGAGCGCTGCTGTGGAAGCAAAATCTTGGAGGGGAAATCATCGCCGGTCCAATAACCTATCTGGTTGACGGCAAGCAATATGTGAGCATCGCCTCTGGAAATAGTCTGTTCACATTCGCGCTTCGTGAATGATTATCGACAAAGGACGCGAAGAGGGTTTAGTAGCACAGACTTCCGTTTGTGTGGTTTTGAATTTGATTTTCCGCTTGGCCAATACCAAATCAAAAGCACACAGTCTGCACAGTTTGCGGAAAAACTCAATGCTCGTCATTCCGAGGCACGCTGCCTGCCGCGGAATCCCTCTTTCGCTGGGCATTTACACCGATAGGCATTCCTCGCTTCGTGCGGAATGACGACAGAATGACTTTTTCCGCAAACTGTGAAGTCTGTGCTGCTCGGATTTGCAGTGTCTGCATGTATACCGACTAATCCGCTGAAGCGCTGGCGGGAACTTCCCTCATCAGGGCTACGAGTGCAGCTGTATCAGTAACCGGTGGGCGGCAAGTCATGCCAATGCAAACGAGTGCTTGCGCGACATCGGCGCGAAGATGAGGTAGCGTTTCGGCGAGCGCCGGAGCAAGCGCAGTGCCGCTGGCCATTCGCTCAGGCGTAACGCGCAGCACGGCCTTCGCGAATCGGTAAACGGAATTCGCGGCCTTTTCGAGCGCGGCGGCCTGCGGATCACCTGCTTTCCCCGTGATGACAATTTCAAACGGCTGGCGAGCGTGCAGTAGCGCGGCGAGTCCGTAACTCGCCGCATGAATCCCGAACTGCGGAGCGATGCCTGCGAACGCTTCCAAAGTGGCTTCGGCATGCTCGCGGTAGCGCGCGTTGTTTGTAAAGCCGAACAAGCGATCGAGCAAAATCGCTGCCGACGAATTTGCGCCCGGCGTCGGTGAATCCTGCAGCGGCTTGCGGCGAACTTCCAGCCCTCCCATAGGGGGCGCGCCCGATGCGCGATCGAAGAATCCTCCGCCCTGGGAGTCAAAATATTCGGCAATTGCGAAGTCAGTCGTACGCTGGGCAGCGTCGAAATATTTACGGTCGAGAGTCGCTTCGTAAGCGTCCAGCAATGCGAGCCCGGCAAAAATCTGATCGGCGAGCGAGCCATCCAGGCGAGGTGCGCCGACGCGATGCGCAAATCCGCGAGCGTCGCTCCACGCTTCCGCCAGCATCCGATCAAGAGTCTTGAGCGCAAACGCGCGGCACGCTGCGCCTTTTTCACCGCCTAATACAGCCGCGGCATCAAGGTACGCCGAAACGTACATCGCGTTCCAGGCAACGTACAGCGTAGTATCCACAAATGGTGTTGGCCGCGCCATGCGTGCAGCCAGGAGTTTGGCCTTCGCACGTGCAAGAATCAGACGCACGCTGGCTTCGTCCACTCCGAGCGCTTCCGCGATTTCGCCGGGACGCTTGGCGATCCACAGAACATTTTTTGCAGGATTGTGGTGCATTTCGCCGTGCGCTTCGACGTCATACGTCAGCTCGATGACCCGCGCTTCTTCCGGAGCGAGCGTGGCGCGGACCTCCTGGAGTGTCCATGTGAAGTAATCACCATCGTCGTCGAGCGTCTGGTCGGCGTCCTGGCTGGCATAAAATCCGCCTCGAGCTTGATCGGAGAGCACGGCATTCGTCCAATCAATAATTCCCTCAGCCACTTCGCGCAGAAATGGACTCTGCGTGACCTGGTAGCCGTGCAGAAAATTTTTCAGCAGCTCCGAATTGTCGTAAGACATTTTCTCGAAGTGCGGCACGCACCAGCGTTCGTCCACCGAATAGCGGTGAAATCCGCCGGCCAGTTGGTCGTACACTCCTCCCGAACCCATTTTTTCGAGGGTGGTCGCGGCAACTTCCAAGAGGCGCGCACCGCCGCCCGCTTGATGCCGTTCGAGCAGCAGGTCGAGCGCCGCGGGATGAGGAAATTTTGGCGAACGGCCGAATCCGCCGTTGCTGCGATCAAACATATTCACGATGGATTCAATTTGATCGTCGGCCACGCGCGAATCGACTTTTCCGCGGGCGCCCGTGAACGTTTCCGCCTGCGCCACGGCTTCGGCCAGACGTGTCGCAGCTTCTTCCACTTCGCCGCGCCGGTCGCGAAAACCCACAGCGACCGCTTCGAGGATGCGGCGGAATCCGGGTCGGCCCATGGCATCTTCCGGCGGAAAATATGTTCCGCCAAAAAATGGGCGGCCATCGGGGAGAAGAAATCCAGTAAGCGGCCAGCCACCCTGCCCTGAAATGGCGCTGATGGCGGCCTGATAGCGCGCGTCGACGTCGGGACGCTCGTCGCGATCCACTTTTACGGGAATAAAAAGTCGATTGATAATCGCAGCAAGCTGCGGGTTCTCGTAACTTTCGCGATCGATGACGTGGCACCAGTGGCACCAAACGGCGCCGATATCCAGAAGGATGGGCTTATCCTCGGCCTTCGCGCGCGCGAAAGCCTCCGTGCCCCACTCGTACCAGTCCACTTGCTGGTGCACGGCAGATCGCAGGTAAGGACTCGATGAATTCGCCAAGCGGCCTTCGGATTTTTCGTTCACGACATTCCTTCCCGGACGCGCGCCATCTGGCGGCGCATAATTGGGGATTTATTATTGGATTGGATGCTTCGGGCCGGCATCTTCGGGGTCGATCAGCTTGCGCCCGGAAAAACCTTCATCTTGCCGGTGGTAGAACCGGATGCGATCTTCGCCCACACGCCAGCACAAATAGACTTCTTCGTTCTTGAGAATTGCAGGAAAGTCGAGCAAGCCTGAGTCGAGATCTTTCACCACGCAACCGGTAGCATGAATGCGATCAAGCACGTCCTTGATCTGCAATAGCAGGCGATTATGCTCGGAGCGCACTCGTGCGACGGTTTCATACTCAATCGTAATTCCGCCCATCATCAGAATGCGGTTGGCCACGGTGCCGAGCTGCTCGTCAAGCTCCGCCACTTTGCCGCGATTTTCCATCGCCTCGAGCAGCACTGGCTCGAGCTCGCGACGAGCGTGTTCCGCTTCCTTCAAGCTGAAAAGTTTCTGTTCATTTTCTTCGTGGTCTTCGTGGTCCATAAATGTTCCGCTTTGAAGGGTCAAAGCCAGGATGGGCTTGACTGAACCTTTCCGCGTTAGATGCCGCAGCGATGCCGCCGGTTCTATTCTCGTTCATTGCGCTGCGGTTTTCCAGCGAAGACGGGGGAGGATGCTGTTCGTTTGTGGAATTCTCCGGCAAAAAGGTGTTCGGCGCCTACTCCACAGCCTGTGCGGATATGATACAGTTTTTCCCCAATGCGCATCTTCGTTCTGGGTGCCGGGGCGACCGGCGCCTATCTCGCACACCTGCTGGTACGTCAGGGCCATCAGGTCACGTGTGGTGACAGGGACCTCGAACGCGCACACCATTTCCTGGGTAAAAAAAGTAAAATTCCAGTCGTTCAGGTGAATGCACGCAATCACTGGGCGATTGTGCGCGCAGCCCGCGGCTCGCAGTTGTTGGTCAACGCCTCGGCGGCCGTCTTCAATGAAATTGTTTTGCGGGCGGCGTTGCGAATCCGTTCCCATTATATGGACCTCAGCGCGCATCTGACGCGCAATCCATTCAAGGCCGAGCAACTCCGTTACGACGACCGTTTCAAGAAAAAGAAACGCGCCGCGGTGATTACCGCCGGGGCCGCACCAGGATTGACGAATTTACTCGTGGCGCGAGCCGCGGCCATGATGGATTCCGTTGAAGGTGTTTACATACGCCTGTACGAGAGCACCGAAAGCGACGATCCGGTTTCGCAGTGGTCGGCGGAAGTATCCTTCGACGAAGCTATTTCGTGGCCCCGCATTGTGCGCAACGGCCGGTTCAAGTTCGGCAAACGTTTCGGCGAACGTGAAAAATTTCGGTTTCAGCCGCCGATCGGCGAAGTGACGGTTCTGCTGGCGGCGCAGGATGAGGTGGGCACAATTCCATATTTTCTCCCGCTAAAAGAAATGGATGTAAAAATTGGCGGCAACGAAATCGACCGTCTGCGGCGCTGGTACCGGCAAGGGAAACTCTCGCGTTCTCGCGGACTGGTCGCTTCGCGCTTCCCAAAGACGCCGACGCCCAGACAGGTCGCGCGATTGATCCGCAAAGGTCTTCTGCAAAACGCGAGGTTCGCGGCAGCCGTCGTAGTGCGCGGCGTAAAGAACGATCACCAGATCGAGGTTCGGGGCGACGCCATTTTTCCCTCGCTCTATCAGATTCGGCAACGCGGACTGGCACTTTCGCCCGTCTCCTATGCCACGGCGCACGTGACCGCGCTGTTCGTCAAATATTTTCCGCGTGAGTCGGCGGGAGTTTTTCCGCCGGGAGCGATTCCGCTGGAAAATCGACAAGCCATCCTGAAAGATTTGCGGTCGCGAGGGATTCGCGTGACCATGAAGGTCACGCGAAAGAAACTGTCTGAAGACGACGAGGAATTTTAGGCCAGCATTTGTAGCACAGGCTTCAGCCTGTATGTTTTTGAATTTAGATGCGCTCTACTCTGCCGATGCAAAACCAAGGTCAACACCACACAGGCTGAAGCCTGTGCTACAAAAATCTTCCACGCTATTCCTCGGAACGCTCCTCGGAAACTCCAAGAACCTGCACCTGCACAGTGCGTTCGCGAGGGCCATCCAGTTCGGCCAAGATCACGGACTGCCAGTTGCCCAGCATTAATTCGCCATTGCGCACAGGGACCGAAAGCGTGTGTCCCAAGACCATGGCTCGAAGATGCGATGCAGCGTTCTGGCGATCGCATTCCGACAGACGCGGATCGTTGTGCCTCCAATAATCCAGCCGTCCCACAAGTCTTTCCAAAAACGATTTCATATCATCCACGAGGGCCTGCTGAAATTCGTTGATAAATACCGCAGTGGTTGTATGGAGCGACTGCACAATGATGAATCCGGCCTTTAAGCCGTGCTTACGTACCACTTCATTCAAATCCTTCGTAATGTTGATCAGTTCAAGGCTTTCGCGTGTTTTATAAAGAATGGTTTCAAGATAGAGTTGCAATGCCGCGGTAGGCCGCTGCGTCGGCACCAATGCAGGTTTCTTCGTGGGAATAGTCCCCATGGTCTGCGACTCCTCAATGACGGATCAAATTGTGATCGTCAGGGATTGACCTATTTCATAAATGAATAAGGCCATACAAACTACGAGCTCCGACTCGCCTACCCCAACTTGCTTAACATAGATGCTAAGCGTTCATTATAGGTTTGCAGGGGTATTGCGTCTATCTCAACCTTAAGAGGCGAAGTTGTACGGGTGGCTTTGGATCAATCACATCCGTTACCTTTCGGCGGAATCTCTCGGAACCGCTGCCACTTTGAATGCGGCTGGGATATCCCGTTCTTCGCGGCTTCGGCTTCGCGGCGGATTAACGAGAATGGGAAGTATGAGCGCCACGGTCATCAGGCCCGCGATGAAATACAGGGCCTGGACATAATTTCCATTAACCTCTCGCAGGTGAGCGAACAAGTAAGGACCGAAAGCAGCGGCAAAGGCCCACGGCAGCATCATTAAACCAAAAATGGATCCGACGTCGCGCGGCCCGAAGTAATCCGCCGCAAATGCCGGAGTAATGCCGTAAGCTCCGCCGTAACACATCACCACGACAAACGTAACAATACCCAACACAGCGAGTGAACTAATGCTGTGGTAGGTCCAGAAGAGAATCGCCTCGACCAAATACATCATGAAAAATGCTGTTTTGCGTCTCGTCAGATCGGAGACCCAGGACCAAAAAATGCGGCCGACGCCGTTGCCAATACTGATGACGCCGACAAGTCCCGCAGCAGTTGCCGCACTAGCCTTGCCCATCTCCTGAAATATGGGCGCCGCCTGCGAAACGATCGACAACCCCGCCATGGTGTTAACCGACATCAGCATGCATATCGCCCACCACTGCCAAGTGGTTAATGCTTGACCAAGAGTAAAATCGCGCTCACATCGTTGCGAGATATGTTTTGCGGACGGAGTCCAGCCCTCTGGCGTCCAACCTTCCGATGGATTTTGCATGAACGAGCCCGCAGCGATAGCGATGACGCCGTAAGCCACTCCCAGATATGCAAACGTCGGCATCAATCCCACATGCCGGATCAACCAGCCGGCGGCAGGGGCTGAAAACAATGATCCCGCGCCGAACCCGGCCACCGCGATGCCGGTGATTAGTCCCCGGCGGTCGGGGAACCACTTCACCAGGACCGTGATCGGAACGATATATCCCATGCCGAGGCCGGTTCCGCCGATGACTCCATAGGTGAGATACAGCCACCAGAGTTTGTGCGCTGAAAAACTGGCGAGAAAAACTCCGCCACCCCATAACAGACCCGCCACTATGGCGACAACTCTCGGACCAATGCGTTTCATCCACAGGCCACCCAGAAACGCATTGCATCCCAGAAAAAACCAGCTGATTAAGAATGTCAGGGTGACTTCGGAAATAGTCCAGCCGAACTCCTTGGTCAGGGGAATCCGAAAGACGCTCCACGCGTACGCAGCGCCCAATGCCATTTGCAAGCAAACACCAGCGACGGCAATCCACCAGCGATTCGATACGCGCATCTTTCCTCCTAGAGGCTTCCTCGGCCTCCCTTGGGGTCCCCCGCAAGTAACGCTCTGACAAATCAGCCTGCCAGGCGCGATACATTCTCCAAGTGGGTTCTTAACAACGCATCGTATGTGACTTCCGGCTGGCGGTCAACACTGGTAGCAGGGCCGTGGCGCATTCCATTGAGCATTAGAAATCGAGAATGCCCATAAGGAAAATCAACCGCCGCAGGTTGTTTCAGGAAGAAATTGAATCCGGCTTGGGAGGTTCCTGCTCCTGCATATCAGGCGCTGAGTCCGAGGCTGGCTTTGGTTCATGACTGGGCGGATCAGTAGGAGCCGTTGCGCGGGAAACAGCTGCAGCAGACGCGACGTTGGCAGAAGATTCGCCTGTGCCTGTTTCCAGCCGCGCAGCGAGTACTTCGACGAGCAAATCGATCAGGCGGCGAGCCATGCTGGCATCGGCATCGAGTTCGGGGTTGTACCCGGCGACTACGATGGCGGCCAAATTCGGCTGAGAAACAAATACGCGCAGCGCGTCACGCACCTGGTCAAGATTGAGCCCGCCTTCGCCGGCAAAATCAGTTGCCGGAAATTCCTGGCTTGAAATGATGTCGACATCGAAATGAAGCACAAATTCATTTCTTGCGGCATGAACGCGCTCCAGCGCCAGTCGTGCTGCGGGGGCAGCTCCCACCGCTGCGACTTCTAAAGCCGGATGCCGGCGCAACGGAGAGGACACAAGGTATTGCTCTTCAGGCTGGTCCAGTCGCTCAAATCCAAATAAAGCGATATCGGGTTCGCGCACGAGTGGTGGCTCGCCCCAGAAGCGGACAAGTTCCGGCGCGCCACGTCCGATAACGTGCGAGATCACCATGCCGTCGATGCATCCCGAGGGCGTCGTCGCCGGCAGGTTCAAGTCGGCATCCCGGTCCATGTACATCAGACTGACGTTGCGATAATAGCGCCGCGTGCCGGCTACCACCGCCAGCACGGAGATGCAGTCGCCAGAAATTATCAACGGAAGTGCGCCGGACTTAACGGCTACTTCGACGCGAGGTCGCAGATCGCTGAGGGACTTAAGAATTGCTGGGACATTCCTCGCGCGAGGATGTTCATCATCAGGTTGGAAAACTTGCGTGGCTGTGTCACCCTGGTCGGTAACTTCAAATCCGGCAGCATTCAGGCGGTCAGCCAGTCCCGCGGCGCGCAATGCGGCAGGCGCGCGTTCGTGGCCAGCGCGCAATGCGGCCGCACTGGTAGCAGAACCCAGCAGGACAATTTTCTTCGGCTGACGGATGATCTTGACCGCCAAAATTGTTCTCCTGGAAAAGGAATCCGTGCACCCCTGCAAACCGTGCACTGCCTACCGCGTAGCTCCGACACGAATTCAAGGCCCTGGTCCGACAAACCAAAGCTTAACTGGAGGCCGGTGCGATCGTAGTCAGCTCCGACGGAAGCGTGAATCGTACATCTTCCCGGATCAGATCGAGATCGCGCTGGTTCGTGAAGCCGAGCGAAGCGAGATGTTCACTTACGTGCTCGACCAGAATTTCCGGCGCCGACGCGCCAGCGGTCAGGCCCACGCGGCGTATGCCTTCCAGCCACTTCGAGTCAATATCCTTGGCATCGTCGATTAATTGCGCGGGCACTCCCGAACGCTTGGCAACTTCTACCAGGCGATTGGAATTCGAGCTGTTCGGCGAGCCCACGACGAGAATCAAATCGACTTCGCGCGCCAACTGCTCGACGGCTTCCTGCCGATTTTGCGTGGCGTAGCAAATATCGTCCGAAGCGGGACCCGCGATCGTCGGAAATCTTTCCCGCAGGCGCGCCACGATTTCCTGCGTGTCGTACAGGCTCAGCGTTGTCTGCGTCAGGAACGACAGGCGCTTCGGGTCCTTGACCTCGAGCGCATCCACTGCTTCGACGCTGTCAACCACTACGGTTTGCTCGGGGGCCTCACCCGACGTGCCTACAATTTCCTGGTGATCGCGATGGCCAATCAAGATAATCGTGCGGTCTTCGCGCGCAAATTTCAGAGCCTCCAGGTGAACCTTTGTCACCAGGGGGCACGTTGCGTCAATTACGCGCAACTCGCGCAGACGGGCTTCTTCGCGCGTTGTTGGCGGCACTCCATGCGCGCTGAAAACCAGGACAGCCCCGAGCGGCACTTCCTCAACTGTCTCGACAAATATCGCGCCATTCTGGCGAAGCTGGTCCACGACGTACCGGTTGTGGACGATTTCATGATGGACATAGACCGGCGGGCCATAGGCTTGCAGCGCCAATTCGACGATGTCCACTGCGCGTACCACTCCGGCACAGAATCCCCGGGGCCGCACTCGAATCAAACTTTTCCCTTCACTTCCAGAATTGGTCTGGTAGCTCATTAGGTAACCTCAAAAATTCCATAATAGATTATCACGGGCAGGGACCGTTATGCGACATTTTGCCCGCCGGTGGGTTCGTTTGCCTATTAAGCCCTGACAGACAAACTGCTGCTGGTGCATGAACGATTTATCGACTACCATCCCCCGTGCTTCCCAGCAACAGAACCTGTGGCATTCGGAGCCCGCTTTCCGCTTGTAGAGTTAGCCTGCGCCCGGAGAACCAGAATCGTGTGTCAGGGCCAGATAGTCTTACAACGAACGTCGCGCGTGCTACATGACCCAAAAGGGAACGGGTCAATTTGTTTCGGACACAATTCATGTCTAACCGGGTGTACACTTCCCTTAGTTCAACCATTGACCTCACCGTCGCACCTGCTATCGATGACGGCCTTTTGTTGCAACGAACAGCAATGGCATCACCTGTGCGCGCTCTACTTTTTTCGTGAAGGCGCCGCTGGGCGGGATTGCGGAGCCTGTTGACAGTCGAAGGAAATCGCCTGTAGCAACAGGCGGTATGTCACGCGACGGGACAAGGACAAACTCTTGAGAATATTACTGTACAACCCGGACAACGGTGTCACGCGCAATTTCATGCCGCACTTGTGGATGTTTCTTCTTGAATCGCTCACGCCGTCGGGCCATGAAGTGTCACTGATCGACGGAAACGCGCAGCCCATGGATGAAGCCGGCATTGCGCGATACGTCCGGGAGCACAATATCGGACTCGTTGGAATCGGCGCCATGACGCGAATGATTGCGAAGGCCTACCGCATGGCCGATGCGGTCCGCGCCGCCGGAGTGCCGGTCGTAATGGGTGGACCGCACGTCACCGAAATGCCTGACGAAGCGCTGGGCAGGGACGGCGGCACGCGTCACGCGGACGCTGTAGCTCTGGGGGAAGCTGACCAGACGTGGCCGAAGATCGTGGAAGATGCGGTGCGCGGCGCGCTGAAGGACATTTATGCCCCAGTGGATGATTTCGGCCAGGAAAAAAAGCCCACCTTGCAGCCCTATCCGACCATTCCCTGGGACAGAATAAATCTCGATCAGTTCAATCTTGTTCCGAAAGCCGCTTATCGGTGGCTCAAGAAAGTAGGGACCGGCTGGGGAACCTTCCGCATAATTCCGGTCGAATCGGGGCGAGGATGCCCTTACGGTTGCGAGTTCTGCACGGTGACCGGATTTTTTGGCGATTCCATCCGGTTTCGCACCAACGAAAGCGTTGTAAATGAACTCTTGCTCCTGAAAGCTCGCGCCGCGAGCGAGGGCGGCAAGATTGCTGTGTTTTTTATCGACGACAATTTCGCAATCAACATAAAACGGACAAAGTCGCTGCTGCGCGACATTATTGCCGCTAACGCGCAGGTCCACTGGATAGCGCAAATCAGTGCCAACCTGCTGCGCGATGAAGAGCTTGTCGACCTTATCGCGGCCGCCGGAGGAACATGGATTTTTATCGGCATGGAATCCATCGATCCCACAAATCTTGCCGGCGTGAATAAAGGCTTCAATAAGCCCAGTGAATATGCGGCCGTGCTGGAAAGGCTCGCGCAGCGCAACGTGTACGCAATCACCTCATTTATATTTGGAATGGACAACGACACCGTCGGAGTTGCCGAGCGCACGCTTCAGCAGATTCGCACCTGGCCTGCGGGACTGCCGATCTTTGGTTTGCTCACGCCATTGCCGGGAACGCCGCTTTACACCAGGCTGAAAGATGCCGGCCGGTTGACGCGCACGAAACACTGGCTGGAGTTTCTGGCATTCACCATGGCTCATACGCCGCTGAAGATGACCGTCTCCGAAGCCCACGCCGAAGTCCTGGACGGCTGGAATCGCTCCTATAGCCCGGAAGCGATCGCACAGGCAGTCGCGTCCCTCGATTACAAGCCGCTTGGATATCGCATTAATATTTTTATTGCCCGGCTCTGCTTTCGAGGAATTTATTTTCCGCAGATGGGCCCGTGGGCGTGGATAAAAGTGATTGCCCAAAATCGAAAAACAATTTTCAACCTGGCGAAAGAGGGATTCTTCGGCAAGGGCAACGTGCTGAGAGGAATTCCGGAGCGCTCCTCAAGCAGGAATTCAGCCAGCGCCGCGGATTGAAAGCCGCAAAGTAGCACCCGAGCGGGCGAACGTTACTCAAGCAATGTTGAGTTCTTGCGCTTCTGCAAGACGCCAATCCGGAATTGGCGTTCCCGGGTTTCGCTCTACGGGAAAAGTCCTCGCACCGTCATGGCCTCGGCCACACGCCCAACGGCAAGAATGTATGCAGCGGCGCGGGGATACACGTGAAATTTGCGCATTGATTCGTGGACGTCGTTGAATGCGCGCTTCATTACGGATTCCAGCTTTGAATTAACTTCCTGTACCTGCCAAAAGAATCCCTGCAGATCCTGCGCCCACTCGAAATAGCTGACCGTTACGCCGCCGGCGTTGGCGAGAATATCCGGAATGACAAACACGCCTTTGCGGGAAAGGACTTCATCGGCATGCGGTGTGGTCGGCCCGTTGGCAGCCTCGGCAATAATTTTCGCCTTGATTTGATCGGCATTGTGCAGCGTGATGACGTTTTCAAGCGCCGCAGGAATCAAAATATCGCACTTGAGAGCCAGCAACTCGTCATTGGAAATGCGCGATGCGCCGGGCATTCCCACCACCGTTCCAGCGCGCTCTTTGTAACGGATGGCGCGCATGGGATCAATTCCCCGAGGATTGTGCACACCTCCGCGCGAATCGCTGATGGCGACGATCTTGGCTTTTTTCTCCGCAAATAAACGCGCGACGGCCGAGCCGACGTTGCCGAATCCCTGAATTGCGACCGATGCGCCGCGCAGCGAAATTTTCTTCACCTTGCACGCTTCTTCGACAACATACATGCACCCTCGCCCGGTTGCGTCCGAGCGGCCTTCGGATCCGCCAATCGAGACGGGCTTGCCCGTAACGACTCCCGGCGATGCGTGGCCCACGGCCATTGAGTACGTGTCCATGATCCATGCCATTGTTTGCGCGTCCGTGTAGACATCCGGCGCGGGGATATCGACTTCCGGACCGATGATGGGCTGAATTTCAGCGGCGTAGCGGCGCGTCATGCGCTCGAGTTCGCCTTTCGACATGCGCTTGGGATCGCACACGACGCCGCCCTTTGCACCACCATAGGGCAGGTTCACGGTCGCGGTTTTCCATGTCATCCAGGCAGCCAGCGCTTTCACTTCATCAAGCGTGACGTTGGGGTGATAGCGCAGACCGCCCTTGGCCGGACCACGCGCCACGTTATGTTGCACGCGAAAGCCGGTAAAAACTTTAACCTGGCCGTTATCCAGCTTCACGGGAATGGAAACTTCCATTACGCGCTTCGGCGTGCGCAGAATCTGCCGCAGCCCCGGATCAAGCTTCAGGTACTCTGCCGCCATATCGAACTGGATTTGCGCGATGCGGAACGGATTTAAATCTTCACGCGGCGCCATCCGCGGTACGACGGGTTGGGGAACCGTTTTTACCACCGTGGCCATGAAAGTTTCTCTCCTTAAGTGACGCGATTATGCGCTTGCCACCCGCTGTGATGATTGTTGGTATCGCGTCCGGCATTCGACCGAACAGAAATGGATTACCTGGCCCTGTTCCTCTAGTGGAAAAGAAATTTCAGGCGAAACATGAGTGCCGCAGTATGGATCGCGATGCAAGGCAATTGACCGCCGGGCTGCATCGGGGCGCGGTCCGGTGCTCGGCACCCTGGAATTTGGAAATCGCCCGGATGAAGACACCGGTGTGGCATTCTGGACCAACATAGCTACTACCTTACGTAGAAGCCATGCCATTCCTCGCCCTGCCCATCGATCTATTTGTTCTTGTAAACTCAAAGCCAACGCTTTCCAGCAGCTCGATGTGGCCCAGCGTGCCGCGCGTGTTTTGTGACGCTAGTTCTTTTCAGCGCCCAGAAACCAGGCCGGCCATTGCCACCTGATGGTTCAACCGACAGATGCGCGTCTGTGCCTCGCGCGCAGTAAAGCGAGTGTAGTCAACCCGGAAAAGCGGTGTCAACCAAAGAACGACCCTCCTGTTCGAAGTTTGGTGCGCGTAAGAACTGAAATTGAGTCAAAATGGATTCCATGCGCTGCTAACAGATTGAGTATAATATAGTTAAGTTGACAGAAATATTTTTCCTCATTTCGAATGGTCTCTTATCAGTCCCGAGAGATTTACTCAATTTCCTGATCTAACCGTCCCCGAAGTCCGTAGATGCTAGTGGTGCCTGGAAATCTCTAGAGTCTCGTCTTTGGGGCGAGAAAAATTTTCAGGAGCCTAACCGAACCGTCCGGGGTGTACAATTTGCGGCATCGGTCGGAGAATATTTCTATGGGAGGGAAAATACATGCGAAAGGCAATTAGTCTTGTCGGTTTGCTGGCAATGGTGCTGACAATCGCGGGCATCTCGATAGCCGCGGATGAGAAGACGATGACGTGGACCGGATATATCAGCGACAGCGCTTGCGGCGTCAAGAACGCCGGAACCGCCGCCGGGAAACAATGCACGTTGCAATGCCTTAAGCAGAAGAATGCTTCGCTGGTTTTCGTTGATGGCAAATCCAAAAAAGTCATGAAAATCGAAAATCAAGACAGCGTGAACACCGATAAGGACCTCGGCATGGAAGTAAATGTCACAGGGAAAATGATCGAAGGTGACACCATCCACGTAGACAAAATCACCATGGGCAAAATGTAAATTCGGTTGGCACTGCCAACGTAAAAAAGGGCCGCGCACTTTTGTGCCGCGGCCCCTTTTTTGCAAGAACAAAATATCGATTCAGGTTACGGTTTGGCTGGAATTCGATCCGTGCCCACGTAAGGTCGCAAAGCCTCCGGAATTATGACGGAGCCATCGGCTTGCTGGTAATTTTCAACGATCGCGAGCCACGTACGCCCCACGGCGAGTCCCGAGCCATTGAGCGTATGCACGAATTCGCTTTTGCCGCCCTTGGGCTTGAAGCGAATACCGGAACGTCGCGCCTGAAATGCTTCGGTATTCGAGCAGGAAGAAATTTCCATGAACTCATTTGCAGACGGAAGCCATACTTCAATATCGTAAGTTTTTGACGACGCGAATCCCATATCGCCCGTGCATAGCAACACGACGCGGTAGTGCAGGCCTAATTTTTGCAGGACGCGCTCGGCATCCGCAACAAGGGCTTCGTGTTCTTCGTAACTCTGTTCCGGTCGCGTAAATTTGAATAATTCAACCTTTTGAAATTGATGCTGGCGCTTCAGGCCTCGTGTGTCTTTCCCAGCCGCTCCGGCCTCGGAACGAAAGCATGCCGTCCAGGCACAGACCTTGATGGGCAGTAAATCGGCGTCGAGCGTTTCGTCCCGATACATGCTGGTCAGTTCCACTTCTGCCGTCGGAGTCAGCCATAGATCCGTGCCTTCGAGATGAAACATGTCCGCCGCGAATTTTGGCAACTGGCCCACGCCGGTGAGCGCCGCCGTATTCACGATAAAGGGCGGCAGAATTTCCGTGTATCCGTGCGCGGCATGCGTATCGAGATAAAATGACGCCAGGCCGCGCTCCATACGTGCGCCGAGCCCCCGGTAGAGCGCAAAACGAGTGCTGGCAATTTTTGTGGCGCGTTGAAAATCCAGAATTCCCGCACCCTCTGCGATTTCCCAATGCGGCCGCGGCTTGTAATCAAATTTGGGTGGCGAGCCCCACCGGCGCACCTCGACATTTGCGCTGGCGTCATGGCCCACCGGCACGGAACTGTGCGGCAGGTTGGGCACGGTCAGCATGAAATCCCTCAGGCTTGCGTCGAGCGCTTCCGCGCGTTCGCCGTCACTCTTGATTTCGTCCGAGACGCGCTTCATTTCCGCCAGCAAGGCCGAGGCATCTTCGCCCGCCTTTTTGCGGCGCGCGATTTCCTCGCTGGCTTTGTTTCGCTCGGCTTTCAGACGCTCGACCGCGGTGATTCGTTCGCGGCGTTCTTTATCCAGCGCACGAAAGCCGTCGAAATCAATGTCGACGCCGCGGTTCTTTGCCATCTGCACAAATTCATCCAGGTGTTCGCGAAAATATCCTAAGTCATGCATCCAGAGAGAATACCTCAAGAACGTGATTCGTGATTCGTGAGTTGTGATTCGTGAGCAGGTAGTAGGTGCCAGACGACGACTTACGCCTTACCCTGTGGTGCTGGTTTTCCCAACTTTCGACTCTCAACTGTTAACTTTCGACTCTCTGCCACCTAACACCTGTCACCTGCTACCTCCACCGCTGTGCTAGCATTTAGGAGAGTCGACCATGCCTGACATGATCCAATCCGAGGAACAATTCGGCAAGGCGCCGCGGCGCAGCCCGGAAGAATTCCAGTTTGTGCGCTATCGGGTCGATGGCCCCGTGGCGCGTCTCACTCTGCACCGCCCCGAACATAATTTGCTGAATGAGGCGATGTTGCGCGAACTCGCGGGTGGCATCGGTGCCGTTACGGAAAAATCCTCAGTCAAGCTGATCGTGCTCGATGCCAGTGGAAAAGTATTTTCAGGTGGCGTGGATATCGGCGAATACACGGCGGAGCGCGCATTTTCGATGCTGGACGCCTTCCATGCCGCGTGCATCGCGATGGTGGAAGCGCCGCAGCCTGTTTTAGTGGTCGTGGACGGACCCGCGATCGGCGGGGGTGCGGAACTCGTCGCTTATGGCGATCTGGTCATAGCCACTCCCCGCGCTCGCTTCGCGCTGCCGGAAATCACCATCGGAGTGTTTCCTCCACTCGCCTCCACGATGTTTCCTCACATCATCGGTCCGAAACGCGCTCTTGAACTCGTGCTGACCGGCGAAGCCATCACGGCAGAGCGGGCGCGCGACCTTGGCCTGGTAAACCGTCTGGTACCAGAAGCGCAACTCGATACCGCCGTCAACGATATGATCTCCAAAATTACGGCGCAGTCCGGCGCCGTATTAGGCATGGCCAAGAAAGCCGTCATCGCCGGCATGGGACTTTCGCTGCGCGAAGCCCTGCGCAATTCCATGAGTATTTTCCTGAATGAACTCTATCGCCTGGAGGATTCCCAGGAAGGTTTGCGCGCTCTTATTGAAAAACGCAAGCCGGCGTGGAAGAATCGTTAAGAGGCTGCCCGCGCCACTGAGCCGTAGGGACGATTTGTCATGGACGACCCGCTGCATGTTTCCCCAGGACCTCTCGATGGTCCGCACAACGAATCTCAGGAAAAAGAATCTGAAGTTGCGCCCCGGGACGTGCTGCCACCTTCCGAGCCGTCCGTAGGGCTTGTTTCCACCGCCCCTTCGCACTGGACCGCACTGCAGCATAGCGCTTCGACCGCTGAGGAATCGCGGAAGCGCAATTTGCGGCACAACCTCTCCCTGCTGCTCTCGCTGACTCTGGCCGCGTTTGCGCTCTCATCATGGATTCTGGTCCGCGTGAATTCGCCCTTCGGCTCCAATTCAAACGGCCCACAGGAACTCGTGCGCGCCCAGCTTCGCGCGGTTGATCGCGGACAATTCCGTCCGGCATACGACATGTTCTCGGAGCGCTATCGCCAGCAGGTTTCCTTTGACGTGTGGCACGAATTAATCGTCACGCATTGGCGAATGTTCCACGGCGAAGTGTTGCGTTCCGGCGCGCTGGCGCAAACTGGTCCGGGCGTAACGCTGGAAATCCATGTTCGCACGTCCGATGAAAGACAATACCGCGCACGATTCACATTAATTCGCCACTCTGGCCGCTGGTGGATTGATGATGTCCACTGGGCGGAAGAAGCCGACGAACAGAATACCGTACGGATATAACCGCTCGCTTAACGCCTCGAGTTGACACCGCGCATAGTGCGACATAGACTGCCTTCCGACAATATTCAGGCTTGGGAAGCGGGGAAGGCCGTGCGAATCGGCCACGGTCCCGCCACTGTAATCGGCGAAATGCCGTAAGTCAGGACACCCTCCCACGCTGTTGCTGCTGACACTCTTCGCGAGAAAGAGTGTGGCGTTGCGCCCCATTTTTTCTCGTGGGGCGTTTTGTTTGTAGCACAGGCTTCAGCCTGTGTGGTTTTGAAGTTTGATTATCTCAACAGAACCAACAGAACACAGGCTGAAGCCTTTGCTACTTTTTGGCGCAAAACGAATCGATGAAATTTAAATCACAGGGGTGGACGTTCAGTTGCGCGAAGGCAAGCTTCGCGACAAAGCGAGCGGCCGCGCTCCGTCCATGGATGGCGCTGTTTTTCCTGCTCCAGTTCTGCATGTCTGCGCCCGCACAGACGGAAGCTAAAAGGGCGCTCGGATCGCAGGATGCGGTGCCCGCTGCCAGAGAGTTTACGGATGAAGCGGGCCGGCATGTGCAAGTTCCAGCCAACGTGAAGCGCATCGTTTCGCTCGCTCCAAATCTCACGGAAATTGTTTTTGCTTTAGGCGAAGGCGATCGCCTCGCTGGCGATACGGATTTCTGTGATTATCCGGCTGAGGCCTCCAAAAAACCGCACGTGGGCGGACCCGTCAATCCCAATCTTGAGCAGGTTGTGGCGCTCAAGCCAGACCTCGTGCTGGCCACAGCGATCAACCGGCGCGAAACCGTGGATGCTCTGGCACGAATCGGCGTGCCCGTCTACGCAACTGATCCCCACTCGGTCGAGGACATGATCGCGTCGGTCGAACATATCGGCAAAGTTCTGGAAGCCGAGAAAACCGCAGCTCCGCTTGCCGAAAATCTTCGCGAACGGCTTTCAAATCTCGACCGGCGCATTTCCGCCGCGGCTCCGCGCCGCGTGCTCTTTGTGGTCTGGACGGATCCGCTGATCACGATTGGCCGTGACTCGTTTATCGCCGACGCGCTGCGCCGTGCCGGGGCGCGCTCCGTTGTGGACGTGACTGCCGAATGGCCTCGCATCAGTTTCGAGGAAATTCTCCGCCTGCAGCCGGAATTTCTCGTTTTTGCCAACGCGCATGCCGCGGACGCACAACGTGAGATCGATTCGCTCCGCACGCGACCCGGCTGGCGCGAACTGGATGCGATACGTCGCGGAAACATCGTCGTTGTCAGCGATGCCATTAATCGTCCAGCGCCGCGCATGGTGGACGCCGTCGAGCAACTGGCGCGCGCATTTCATTCGGAATCTTTCGCGTCGCGCGATGTCCAATCAGCAGCACCCGAGGAAATCCCCGAGCGAATCACTCAGGAGGCCTGCGCATGCGACCGCTGACGCTCAAGCGATTGCTTTGGACTTGCGCCGCCCTGGCCACGGTTCTGCTCGCGTGTATTGTCCTCGCACTTAAGTTAGGTGCTGTCCCGGTTTCCGTCGTGGACCTCGTCGTGAATCTCGGCCGGATCGCCATCGGAAACAGCGACCAGCTTCCCTCCGATTACCGCCTGATTATTTTTGAATTGCGTTTGCCGCGCATTTTGTTGGGAGTCCTGGTAGGCGCGTCGCTTTCAGTCTCGGGCGCCAGTTTCCAGGCGCTGCTGCGCAACCCGCTCGCCGATCCCTTCGTGCTGGGAGTCTCGAGCGGCGCGGCATTGGGCTCACTTCTGGCCCTGACGATCGCGCCGCAATTTCCCTTGATCACGCCTTTGGGCGCATTCCTTGGTGCTCTCGCCACAATCACCGCTGTTTATTTCCTGGGCCGCCGCGAAGGTCAACTCGACAGCACCACGTTGCTGCTTGGCGGCATCATTTCGGCGTCCTTTCTTTCGGCGATGATCATGTTTCTGGTGACGACACTTTCCGGACGCGATTTGCGAGGTATCGTATTCTGGCTGATGGGCGATCTCTCGACACCCGTACCGACCGGCCTTCGCTGGATTTTCGCGGTGGGATTGTTCGCGGGCATAGGAGCGATTTACACAACTGCCCCTGACCTGAATTTGCTGCTAACAGGCGAACGCGAAGCAATTCATTTGGGCGTGGACGTGACGCGCGTGAAACTCGTTGTGTACGTTTCGGCGTCTCTGCTGACGGCGCTGGCCGTCTCCGCGAGTGGAGCAATCGGTTACGTGGGATTACTTGTGCCGCATGCCGTGAGATTAGTTTTTGGCGCGGATTACCGGCTGCTGATTCCTGCCTCCGCGCTGTGTGGCGCGATCGCAATTGTCCTCGCCGATACGCTCGCGCGCACCGTTGCCGCCCCCACGGAATTGCCGGTAGGCGCTATGACGGCCATGGCCGGCGCGCCTGTATTCATTTATCTCCTACGACGGGGAATGCGATGAGTGTTCGCGAAATTTCACAACCCACACATGGCAATCGCGAACTGTCGGAGAGAGAGCGCGCGACCGTGCGCCTCAACGTCGAACAGGCCAGCTTCGCCTATGCGGCAAACCCGCAGGCTGCGCCAACATTCACGCTCGCAGGAACAAGCTTTCAGGCGCGCGAACGCGAACTGGTCGCCATCCTGGGCCCGAATGCCAGCGGCAAATCAACTCTCTTGCGCCTGATTTCGGGAACGATCGCGCCGCTTTCCGGACGCGTGGAGCTCGATGGCCAGGAAACCAGCCGGCTCGATCCGCGCACTCGCGCGCAGCGCATCGCCGTGGTGCATCAGGAAAGTTCCATTCTTTATGCCGCGCGAGCAGGAGATTTTGTTTTGCAAGGCCGCTATCCGTATGGCCGGGCGCTGCGACTTGCGACTTCTGAGGACGTCACCATCGCGCGCAATGCTCTCGCGCAAGTGGGCGCCGAGCACCTCGCCGGCCGCACGATCTCGGAACTTTCCGGAGGCGAAAAACAGCGCATTATTCTGGCTCGCGCGCTTGCGCAGCAACCGCGGCTGGTTCTGCTTGATGAACCCACGCTGCATCTGGATATTGGCGCGCAAGTGGAATTGCTCGAACGCCTGCGTCAACTGGCTGAAGAGAATAAATACGCCGTAGTAGTCGTGACGCACGAGCTCGCGCTTGCGGCGGAATTTGCCGACCAGGTTGTGCTGCTTCATCACGGCACGTGCCTGCGCGTCGGTACTCCCGCTGCCGTTTACCAGCGCGAGCTGCTCGAACAGGTTTTTGACGCGCCACTCGATGTCGAGATCGGTCCCGCTGGGCGGCCACGCGTGCATTTGCACGCGCGACGCAACGAAGACTCGACGTAGAGTTGCGATTGTGCATGTTGCGGTGAAACTCACGCCACATGGCACAAGGGATTTGTGGGTCGTGCCTTCAGGCACGACAAAAGG
>Ga0070735_10001242_pt1 | contig 25129 bp, 29 predicted proteins | sample Coa_R1_FD_66443 | JGI IMG/M metagenome (GOLD analysis project Ga0070735, IMG submission 66443) | Surface soil microbial communities from Centralia Pennsylvania, which are recovering from an underground coalmine fire - Coalmine... | ecosystem: Environmental > Terrestrial > Soil > Unclassified ...
GATCCTGCACATCGCACGTTTTGCAATGGACGCAGTTCGACGGATTCAGGCTGATCCGCTTCCCGTTCGGCTGGCTCGCATCATCGACCATCTCATACACATTCGCCGGACAGAAATTCTGGCACGGGCTGCCGTATTCCTTCACGCAGCGCGCATTGCATATGTTCGTATCGTGAATCACGAGGTGCGCTGGCTGATCTTCTTCATGCTTCGTGCCCGAGTGATACAGGTCGGTCAACTTATCGAACGTCAGCTTGCCATCGCCCTTCGCCGGACCAATCAGCCCTGCCTCAGCACCACCGTCTGCAGGCAGTTGCGAAAGCTTCTCCATCCGCTCATATCCTGCGACTCCCGGATATCGATTCCGCAGGCCGCGCCCTCCCGTCACCATCTGCAGGCCGGTATTGAACATTCCGGCGAACATGCCGTGCTCGAATCCCTGATGCAGGTTGCGCACCTTCCAAAGCTCTTCCTTGATCCAACTGGCGTCGACTTTCTTCTGATACTCACCGAGCGCCGCGGCCGAGGAATCATCTTTCCTCAACGCTTCAAACGCCGTCTCCGCCGCCAGCATGCCGCTCTTGATCGCCAGGTGAATTCCCTTCAACCGCGCCGAATTTACGAACCCCGCCGAATCTCCCACGATCATCCATCCCGTGCCCGATAGCGGAGGCACGGCCCACCATCCGCCATACGGCATCGTCTTGGCGCCGTAGCGGATCATCTTGCCGCCTTCCAGAAGCTTCGCCACCCAGGGATGCCTCTTGAACTGCTGCAGCACGCGCTGTGGATCGAGTCGCGGATCGGCGTAGTCGAGCCCGGTCACAAATCCCAAAGACACGATGTTGTCTTTCGAGCCGTAGATCCACGCCCCGCCGTATTCGCGCGTCGTGAGCGGCCAGCCCATCGTGTAGATGACTTCGCCCTTCGCGATCCGCCCCGAGGGCACTTCCCACAACTCTTTCACTCCAACGCCATACGTCTGCGGATTCCGATCCTTCATCAGATCGAATTTCTCCAGCAGTTGTTTCGTCAGCGATCCGCGCGGCCCTTCGGCGAGAATAACGACCTTCGCCAGCAAGTCGTATCCCGGTTCGAAATTCGATTTCTGATGTCCTTCTTTATCGACGCCCTTGTCATCGGTGCGGACGCCGGTGACGCGATCGCCTTCATAAAGAAGTTCCGATCCCGCGAATCCGGTGAAGACCGTAATGCCGGTTTCTTCCACCTTGCCGCCCAGCCACTTCACGAACCGGTTCAGCGAGATGACGTAATTTCCGTGATCGCGCAGAAACGGCGGAGTAATCGGAAACTTGAACTTTGATTTTTCAGTAAGAAAATAGACGCCTTCCTTGGTGACTTCAGCGTCGAGCGGAGCTTCTTTCTCAAACTCCGGCAGCAATTCGCGCATCGCCCGCGGATCGAGCAGCGCACCCGAAAGACAGTGCTGTCCAATTTCACGCGCTTTCTCGAGCACGTAGATATTTTCTTTGCTGAGCTGCGCCTCCGGATGCGCTGCATTGTGCGCATCAATCAACTGCGACAACCGCAGAGCGCAAGCCATCCCAGCTGGCCCGCCGCCGACAATCACGACGTCGGCCGGCATCTGCGGACGTTCAACCCCTTCAATCGGTTTGCGAAAAACGAGCATAAACAGGTTTCGAGTTTCAGGTTTCGAGTTTCGAGCGAGAACTGTTCCTCTGAGCAATCATCGCATCGATAACGCCATTCAGGATCTTGCGAATTTCCGAGGACTTAGATTGCAGCTTCTTGAACGCTTCTTCGTTCAGAAAATTCAAGTCCAGAGACATCGCAAGCTGAGTCTCCAGTTCGAGAAGAGATCCCCGTGCCTGCCCGAGGAAGTGGCAGAACTCACCCTTTGTCAATCTGCCCTGCCCTTCGGCGATGTTCGAAGCAACAGAGACGCTCGCACGACGAAGCTGAGAGGTCAGCCCATATATCTCGGCTTTCGGAAACGCATCGGTGGCGCGGTATACCTCTGTGGCAAAGGCTTTAGCCTTTTGCCAGGCGATCAGGTCTTGGTACCTATAGCTCAACTGAACTCCGTAGCGAGACCTTGAAACTTGACACCCGAAACTCGAAACTAGCTCTTGGCTTTCTTGATCTCTTCCGTCAGCGGCGGCACAATCTCAAACAGATTTCCCACCACCGCATAATCCGCGATCTCGAAAATCGGAGCCTCCGAATCTTTATTCACCGCAATAATCGCCCGCGAGCCCTTCATCCCGACAATGTGCTGAATCGCGCCGCTGATGCCAAGCGCCAGATACAGCTTCGGTGCAACTGTCTGCCCCGACGACCCAATCTGCCGGTCCATCGGCAACCATCCAGAATCGCAGATCGGACGCGATGCCGCGAGATCTCCGCCCAGCGCATCCGCCAACTGTTTCGCGATGTCAATATTTTTCTGCTCTTTGATGCCGCGTCCGACCGCAACGATAATCTCCGCCTGCGTCAGATCCACCGCCTGCTTCGCCTCCTTGAACACTTCCTGCGGGTTGTTACGAATGATTCCGTCGGCAATATCAACATTCACCGTCTCAACCGGAGCCGCACCAGCTCCAGCCTCGGCTTTGTCGCCGCGAAATGCTCCGCTCTGGAACGTCGCGAACCATGGAGGGTCGCCCGCGAAGGTAACGTCAGCCGCGAACTTCCCCTGAAACATCTGCCGCGTGAATACCAGCTTGCCGCCCTCATGCCGGCATCCGATGCAATCGCTGATCACCGTTCGCCCCATGGCAGTCGCGAGCTTCGGCACGAAATCGCGTACCTGATACGTATGCGGCATGAGCACCAGCTTGGGCTGCTTCGCCGTGAGGAAGTGCTTCAGCCCCGCGGCAAACGCGTCCGGAGTGTACGGCTCAAGCTTCGGAGACTCGACCGCATAGACCTTCGCGACTTTCTTCCCGGCAACTTCTGCCGCAATTGACGCGGCCCCGCTGCCAACGACAGCCGCTTCGAGCGGCCATCCCGTAGCAGCCGCAATCGCCTGCCCGGCGGTGATGGTCTCCCATGAAACCCGGTTCAACTTCCCTTCCCGCTGTTCCACAACTACCAGAATTGTCTCTGCCATAGATCCTCAAATTTCAAGGTTTCAAAGTTTCAAGGTTTCAAGGTTTCTCGTTGAGGTTGTCCGCTCGAAGCTCGAAACTCGAAACGTCAAACCCGAAACTGCCTTGTCACAGCACTCTCAGCTCATTCCTCATCTTGTCCACCAGCTTCTTCGCAATCTCCGCAGGAGAACCGTCAATGTGCTCCGTCTTCTTCGTCTTCTGCGGAATGTACAGCTTCTCGATCTTCTGCATGTTCTGCCCAACAGCCGCCTGCACATCGGCAAACATCACCTTCTTCAATGGCTTGTTCTTCGCCTGCTTGATGCCGATCAGCGTCGCATAACGCAGCTTGTTGATGCCCGACTGAATCGTCAGCACCGCCGGCGTCGGCATATCGACAAACTGGAAATATCCCGCCTCCAGTTCCCGTTTCACCCGGATCCCGCCATCCGTCTTCTCGATCTGCATGATGATGGTCGCGTGCGGCCATCCCAACAGCTCCGCCAGAATCACACCGGTCTGCGCGTAGCCATAATCGTCCGACTGCAACCCGGTAAAGATCAGATCAAACTGCTCATCCTTGATCGCCGCCGCAAACGCCTTGGCGGTGTTGTAAGCATCCAGCCCGACGAACTTATCGTCTTCCAAATGGATCGCCCGGTCCGCGCCCTTGGCTAGCGCCTCGCGCAGCACCTGCTGAGCCCGCGCCGGACCACTCGTGATCACCACGACCTCGCCCTTGTGCTTCTCGCGCTGCCGCAGCGCCTCTTCGAGCGCATAAGCGTCGGGCTCGTTGACCTCGTACGACACATCTTCGCGGATCCACGTGCCGCTCTCATTGAGTTTCAGCGGCGCATCCTTCTGCGGCACCTGCTTCATGCATACCAGGATTTTCAAGAGGATCTCCTTCCCCACTAGCCCGCAGAAGCCCCGGGCAAACATATGAGTATAAATGACCTCTATCACCCCGCGGAAAGTGCCTTGCCTGGACAACACTTTGTGATTTCAATCACAGACTGCGCCTGCCGCTCTCCGTCAGCATGGCCGAGATACACCTATGCCCCACGACCACTTCTCCGCCATGCGGCAAAGCATCATCGACGGCGCTCCGGATGTCGCCAGCGAACTCGCGCACGACGCCATCGCTGCCGGAACCGCGCCACTCGACGCCATCAATAACGGATACGTCCCCGGCATGCACGATGTCGGCGAGCAATTCGCCCGCGGACAAATGTTCCTCCCCGACATGATGGCCTCGGCCGAAGCCATGCGCGCGGCCATGTCCGTGCTCGACCCTGAACTCCGCAAACTGGGCACGGAGCGCCCCATGGCAGGCACGGTACTTCTCGGCACGACGAAGGGGGACATCCACGAAATTGGAAAAATTCTGGTCGGCACGCTCTTGACCGCTCACGGATTCCGCGTACACGATCTCGGAGTCGACATCCCCGGAGAAAAGTTCGCCGACAAAGCGCGCGAACTGAATGCAGACATCGTCGGCGTGTCCGCGCTTCTAACCACGACCATGCGCAACCAGAAAGGAGTCATCGAGGCCCTGGAAAAAGCCGGCGTGCGCTCGCAGGTGAAAGTCATCGTCGGAGGCGCGCCCGTAACCCGCCGCTGGGCCGAAGAAATCGGAGCCGACGGCTACGCCAAAGACGCCATGGCCGCCGTATCCCTGGCCCAGGAGTTGATGCAAGGGGTCGTATCAGGGCACGGCTTCAGCCGTGCCGCGCGAACTCAACCAGAAATAAAGAACGGGCTTTAGCCCGTCCCTATGCGACCGAAACTCCAACTCCTCGACACCCCCCTCATCGACCGCATCCTCGATGAAGCTTTCCAACTCATCGAAGATCCCGGAGTCCGCGTCGCGCCCTACGTCGAAGATCTCCTCCGTAGCGCAGGAATCACCGTCAAAGAGGGAGTCGCCCACATTCCCGAAGCCCTCGCCCGCCGCCTGCTCGAACTCGTCCCCCGCGACTTCCATCTCTACAACCGTTGCGGTCAACCCGTCGTCCACTACGGCGGAGACAACGTCCACTTCGATCCCGGCTCCTCCTGCCTCAACATTCTCGATCCGCAGACGCAGCAGCCGCGCCCCGCAATGTCCTCTGATCTCGCCCGCATGGTGCAGGTTGCCGAGATGCTTCCGCAATTCGCCGCGCAATCCACCGCCATGGTCTGCAACGATGTCCCGCAGGAAATCGGTGACTGGTACCGCCTCCTCGTCGTTCTCTGGTATTCCGAAAAGCCCGTCGTCACCGGAGCCTTCTCCGCCTCGAGCCTGCACACTCTGATCGACCTGCTCGCCATCGAAGCCGGAGGCCGCGAGGCCCTGCGTCAACGTCCTCGCGCCATCTTCGACGTCTGCCCGTCCCCGCCGCTCAACTGGTCCGAATTCGCCTCGCAGAATCTCGTCGATCTCGCCCGCGCCGGAATTCCCGCAGAAATCGTCAGCATGCCGCTCGCGGGCGCAACCGCTCCGGTCACGCTCGCCGGTTCAATCACGCAGCACGCCGCCGAATGCATCAGCGGAATCGTCATCCACCAACTCGCCCAGCCCGGAGCCCACATCGTCTGGGGAGGCGCACCCGCCATCTTCGACATGCGCTCCGGAAGAACTCCCATGGGCGCGATCGAAACTGCGATGCTCGATATCGGATGCGCGCAGGTCGGAAAATATCTCGGCCTTCCCACACACGCCTACATGGTCGCCGGAGACGGCCGCCTCATCGATGCGCAGGTAGAAATGGAAAGCGGCATGTCGTGCGTGCTCGGCGCTCTCGCCGGCATCAACATGATCTCCGGCGCGGGCATGCTCGACTTCCTCGCCTGCCACAGCGTCGAAAAGCTCGTCATTGACGCCGAAGCCATCGCCTCGGCGCAGCGTCTCATCGAAGGCGTCGAGCCTCGCGGAGAATCGCTGGCCACCGCGATGTTCGCGCAAACCGGACTCGCCGGAGATTTTCTGAAATTGAAGGAGACCCGCACCCTCTTCCGCCGTGAGCAGCACTTCCCCTCCGGCGTCATCGACCGTGGACTACCCGCGATGGACGGCGACCCAGGCATCCTCGACCGCGCCCGCCAGAGAGCAGAAGAATTGCTCGTCTCCTATGAGCGCCACCCGCTCCCGCCCGACCGCGAGAAAGAAATGATCGCCTTCGCGCAGCGCGAAGCCAAGCCCTTCGGCCTCGAAGGCCTGCCAGAAATCCTCAATCCCGAATTCGCCCACGAGCCGGGGTTAACCAAGTAAGGAAAGATCGCCCAGAAACCAGCACGGAACGCAAGGACACGTCTTCCTTCGTGGAACTTGGTGCTCTTCGTAATTAATTGGGGTTACTCGGTCAGCACAGTCGACTGCCCGGAAATGTCAAACCTCTTCCGGCAGCGCATATTCTTGCAGGCCATCATGTCGTCTTTACGCACCATATAAGACCGGAACTTCGCAAACCGCGCCCGGTCACGATCATCCGCGCGTCCTGATAACTGGCGCTTTTTGGTGCGCACAATCCATGTCACTTCATATTCGTCCGATTGATGGCAATGAGGACAATTCAGCGTGGCGGGTTTCTTCTCTTGCTTCTCGTCAAAAAAATCTCGTTCTTCCATACGGCGCGCTCGCGGCAAAACTTGCGGCTGTTCTGAATTATTACACATTATTCAATGCCGGATTCGTAACCGCCATGATTCGCACTCAGGTTACACTCTATCAACCCGAGGGGGACCGTCCGCCGCCATGGCCAGAAAGAAGAAAAAGAAGAAACCCTTTCGCGCCGTCACCGCCGTCAAGGAACTGGCGCGCGAGCGCGTCGGCTCTCCTCCCGCGGAAAAGATCGTGATCGAGAAAAAGAAGAAACCCGAGAAGCACAAACCAACGCTCGGAAAACTTCTCGAGGATCTCTAGAACGTGTCTGGAAAGACCATGCTGAACTCCCAAAAAATCGTCGCTTTCGTCCCCACCGCCGATGCCGCCCGCGCCCGCTCTTTCTACGCAGACGTCCTCGGCCTGCTCGTGATCTCCGAAGACCCGTTCGCTCTCGTCCTCAACGCAAACGGCATCATGCTCCGCGTGACCTCCGTTCAGAACTTCAGGCCGCAGCAGTTCACCATCCTCGGTTGGGACGTCCCCAACATCGACGACACCGTTTCGCGATTGAACGACCGCGGAGTCCGCTTCGAAAGTTACGGCATGGCTGGACAGGATGAACGCGGAGTCTGGAAATCGCCGAGCGGCGCCCGCATCGCCTGGTTCAAAGACCCCGATGGCAACGTCCTAAGCCTCACTCAATTTCCCTGAGTATTTGCGCTCCCCATGATCGCCACAGAGCCAGCGCGGATGGTGGGCCCACCAGGATTTGAACCTGGAACCAACAGATTATGAGTCTGCTGCTCTAACCGTTGAGCTATAGGCCCATGCAGACTCAGGCTACTGCTGTAGCGCGCTCGCCCGCGGTGGGACGGACGGAATGTGATTTCCTGCGTTTCTTCGTTCCCTGCTTCCAATTGCGCGACCCGCAGCCGAGCGGTCGCGGACACTGCTTCGGCTCGACCGTCTGGCTTTGCGTGAACCACTGGTGGCCGCAATCTTTGCAGGTTCGAAGTTCGCGTCCGGAATTCATAACGCGCCCATTGTGCGGAATCTGCAACACTCCTGTCAATGCCTTTGTTGACCGCGGTGGTTCTCGCCAGTTCGGGATTCGTAACACGAGCGCCGCAGAGAACCAGCGGTCATGTCTGCAATTTTCAGCACACGGAAGAAAGACCCCTTGCCGGAAATCCGCATCCCGCGCAGACTTCCGCGTGATCCCAGGGTTGTTCGTGTCGGTCGCTTTCCTGACATCTTGTCCGGTTTTCGTAACGCGGAATCGAAAAATGCGCCCACCGACCCCGACCGAGAATAAAACGGTCCCCGCTGTTCTTCCCCACACGAGAGGCCACATCGCATGTCCGGCATGTGAAGCGGCCCGAGCCCTGATGATTGATCCGTCTCTGCTGGCCGCGCTCAATTTTCGCGAGGCCTCTAAAATTTGGTTCGACAGCCATGTGCAACACGTCGGCGCCGGCACGGTGCGCCACTACACGAATTGCATTCTCCGGCTCTCTGGTTTCTTCGGTGAGTTGAAGCTCGCCGAGATCCACATCGGCCACTTCGAGCAGTACCAGCAAGCGCGCACGCGAGGAACCGAAGGCCTGCGCCGCGCTGGTCCGTCCCTGGTGAACCACGAGCTCAACACGCTGTCGCAGATTCTCGCGCGCGCGAACTTGTGGGCGCCGCTCGCTCCGCACTACCGGCCGTTGCGATTGCCGCGGCCGAAGGTCGGATGTGCGCTCGCGAGCGAGGACGAGGAGAAACTGTTTCGCATCGCCGCTTCGAATCCGCGCTGGAAGGTCGCGTATTGTTGCGCGATCCTCACCGCGAACACGACGGCCGGTCCAAACGAGATCCGCCACTTGCGCCGCGGCGACGTCGATACGGATCCGCCGGCGATCCGGATCTCCGAAGGTGTGAAGAACGAATATCGCCGGCGCACCATTCCGCTCAACGAACCAGCAGCATGGGCGCTCCGCCAGCTCCTTGCGCGCGCACGCGCTCAAGGCTCCGTAGATCCCGAGCACTACTTGCTTCCCCATCGCGCCCTGAATGGGCAGAAGGGATTCGATCCGTTGCGGCCGATCTCGAGCTGGCGCGGTTCGTGGGACAAGTTGCGAAGGGCGGCCGGCATGCCGAGTCTGCGTATGTACGATCTCCGCCATCACGCGATCACGCGACTGCTCGAGGATGAGGAGGTCAGCGAGCGCACCGTCATCGAGCTCGCCGGCCACGTCTCGCGTGCGATGCTCGAGCGCTACTCGCACATTCGCATGCGGACGAAGAAGGAAGCAGTCGACGCGCTCGCCAAGAAGAGTCCGGCCAGCTCGCGCGCGGCGCTATACCTGGTGAAGAAATAGAAAGTGTGGGGACTTTGTTCTCTGGCCCGTTGGTGCGCTTGGCACGGCGCCGCCGGCGTGCAATGCTTTCTCGCTTTTGGAGGGTTGAGGAGATGAGCCTGAAAACCTGGTTGAATGAGCGGCCTGGCGCGGCCGTGATCGAGGCTGAGGAAGAAGCGCGGCGATCGGCGACGCCCGTCGCTCCGTTCGATCCGCGCACGGAAGTGTCGGCCGACGCGAAGGCAATCATGACGCGTCTCACCATTCTGCTGTTCTGGCTGCCACTCGTGCTCGGAGTGCTCGCCTACCTCGTCACGCGATAGGCGCGCAAACAAAAAGCGGCCGCCGAAATCGGCGACCGCTCCTTGTCCAAAACACTGAAAAATGAAACGCCCTTCCAGCTCTGAGTCTATCCTGCCCTGCGATCTCTCCCGAAGTTACGAAGGTGCCAGCGTGCGATTGCGCCGCCAGATCGTCGACTTTGATGGTCCGTTCTCTCCGATCTTTGGTCCTGGTCGTTTCGCGCCGGCTTTCTTCATGCCGTTGCGGATCCGCTCCGCGATTAGGTTTCGTTCGAACTCCGCGATCGCAGCCAGGATAGTGAACAGCAGCCGGCCGATCGGCGAGGACGTATCGATCGACTCCGTCAGCGACACGAACTCGAGGCGCTTCGCTTCGAAAGTGTCGAGGACCTGCAGCATGTGCTTCGTCGATCGGAAGAAGCGATCGAACTTCCACACCACAACGCCGTCGAATTTTCGCGTGTCTGGTTTCTTTGCATCCGTCGCAGCGATCGCTGCCATCAGCTCATCGAACGCCGGCCGCGATTCACTCGCTCCGCTCCATCCCTGGTCGACATACTCGCGCGCGATCATCCAGCCGCGCATGCGGCACATCTCGCGCAGAGGTTGGAGCTGAGCTTCGGGATCCTGGCCTTTGAATTCGTGATCGGTGGTCGCGGTGTGCGCAGCCGGCGCCTTACCGCAGGTGCGGCACTGGTCCTTGGAGACGCGTGCGTAGAGTGCGACGAGGTTCATGGCTGACGACGGGACGCAGCGAAATCGCTCGTAGTGATAAAGCCTGGAAATAGCCGCCCAAAACGACGCCGAGCATGGTCTTTATTCGTGGCCCAAAAACGGAACTGGACGGATATCCCTTCATCGGAAAATGCGACCGTTCGCGGTGTGGCGTTGACCTCATACCAGCGGCCACACGCGACTTTCCATCCGGTGAAGCCGTCGCGATCCGCCGTCCTGTCCCGGCGGAAAGCTATCCCGCTGGTGTTGAAGAGGAGCTCCGAAATCGACGTCATATCAGTTCTCTGTTAACTAGGGAGTAAAAATCGGCCTCAAAAAGGCGGTTTTTCAATTCAGGTGAATTGAAACGGAGAAAAGGGCGGGAAACCGGCCCGCTTGGCATGCGCCACGCGCGGCGTGCGCTGCCGGCGCCCTTCCCTGACGCGAGGACTACGGAGAGAGCCTACGAGGCCTTTGCGGCCTTCAGCACGCGCAATTCGAAGCGGCCGATGCCGTGCGCGCGAAACACCTTGTCGGTCGCGGCGTAGAGGTCCTCGAGCACCACTTTGTCGCCGGCTGCGTTGAGCGGGATCTCCTGGCCTGGCTTCAGGTCCTGTCGTATCTGCTGCAGCAGTGCCGACGCGGCCGCGTAATGTTCCTTCCCCTGATCGAGGTGCCGAAAGTGTTTTCTCGCCTTCGCGGCGAGGCTCTTGATTTTCTTTTTGCTCATTCGATGAAACCAGCTAGAGGTGTGACCCTCATCTCCACTTGAGTGCTTCCCTGACCATCGGTCGATCGCCATGCGGATCCAGAAGCTGAGACCTGGACGGCCCCCGGGTTTGTCGTCGCCGCGAGAAAGTCGAGTTGGCCGTTGACGATGTCTTCCACCTTGCCGACCGACTCCTGTTCGTGAGGGACGTGTTTGGTACTTTCCTTCGCGGATGCGAAGCTCTTTGCGAGTGCAGCTTTCACCGCTGCAGGTTTTCCAGTTGCGAATACCGACCAGGTCATGGGAGTTCTCCTTGCGATCACTCTAGTCGCGCGCGATTCGATCGAGGTAGGTCACCGAGGTAACGTTGGCGTCGGGAGCCGCTGTTTACTGTTCAGGTGCCTCATCCCTTCGCGGTTCGCGTCCTTCCGGCGATGATGAAGCCCAGGCGCTAGCCGCTAGCTGCTATCGCATCGGGAGGCCCTTCTTGGAGAACCAATTCTGCATCCACTGTCGCCGGCCGTTGGGTGATGAAGACCAGGCGATCAAGCTCTTCATCTTCGCGCAGAGTTTCGGCATGCGGCCGCGGTTGAAGTCCGGCGCCGAGGCCGTGTGCTTTTGTCCGCCGTGCGCCGTGTCGCTCGCGTTCGGTCCCGAGCCCACGGAAGGCGCGCTCTACCAGGCCGCGCACCGCCGGCTCCGCGAGCTCGTCGGCTGGAACCAGGACGTCACGCGCGACGCCTGGGTGAAGTTGCACGGCGTTCTGAATCCGCCAACGCCGATGCTCACGTCCGGCGATCGCGGCGCCGTCGTGCTTCCATACGGAAACGGCGCGCGCGCCGCGAGCTAGACCTTGGACGCCAGCTTCGTCACGTCTCCGCTGGTCTTCGTGAGAAAGCTTGCGACGTCAGTGCGGATCCGCTGCTCGGATGCGAGAACGGCCTGCTTGATTTTCTCCGCCTCGCTGATGACGTACTTGTGGAACACGACGCCGGCGGCGAATGCGGCCGGTACTGCGACTGAGAAGGCGACTGCGATCGGGTTCATGCGTTTTTTCCTTTCGGCTGTGTTTCGTTTTTTCTGGTGTTGATGCCGTGGCGTGCGACGCAGAACGCGTCACGGAAACTGCCGGCCAGGAGAGTGTCTGTATCTGCGTTGGCGCTCCTGGCCGCTCTCCCTCACTTCTGTGGCGGTGTGGATTGCGCGAGCAGCTCCGTCTTGCGATCGCTTCCCGCAGATGATCCGAAGTAGTAGCTCAGGACCAACATCACCGCGGCATCGACGGTGCCGAGAATTCGGCCGACGAGCTCGCCGGCGACGTTCGGCGGATAGCCGTAGCGCAGCACGTATCCTTCGCCCACGAAGGCCGCGATCAGAACGATGGCAGCCAGGACGCGCGGCGTCAGATCCTTCACCTGCACTTCGCGTTCACGCGCACTCGCGCGATCGGCCTCGGCCGTCGCCGCCAGAGACTCTGCATCTTTGTAGCCGAGCTCCGCCATCTGGAGCTGAAATTGTTGCTCCGCCTGAATCAGCGCAGCGCGTTGCTGCGGATCCGCGAAGGCCGCGGCGATCGCCGTCGAGATCCCTTCGGTCGTCGGTTCCACGTTGCTTGCTCCGATCGCTTTGCCCACGATCGTCGCAGCGATTGTTCCGACGGGCCCGCCGAGCGAGGCCGCGGCCGAGATGTACGGAAACGCTTTCTTCATCACGTCAGTGAAGCTCATTGCGTGTTCTCCTGATTCTTTTTTCCGGCCACGTACTCCTGGTAGATCGTCAGCACCTTGGCCCCGCGCGCGAGATCCGTCGACCAGGTCAGCGAGACTTGCTGCACGTAGGTCTGCGGATCCTTCGCGGCAAGCGCCGCGGCATAGTGCTTGTAAACCTTCGAGAGCCGCTCGAGCGTGGCCAGGTGATCGGCAAAACACGCGCGCCAGTCGGGATACTTGACCCATTGCGCCGAGGTCGGGACCCACTTTCCGTCGAGGTACTCGCGCGTCGGAAGCACGATCGTCCCGTAGATGGGATGCTTGTGTTGTTTGCAGCCGAATAGGTTGAAGTCCTTCGCCGCCAGCTCGCTCTCTCCAAATCTCGATTCCAGCGCGGCCTCAGCAGCCACCGCCATCGCGAACGGATGATTCGCTTTGATCGCCTCTGCGGTCGCGCGATCGAGGAACGCTTTGTGTGTGTCGCTCAGCATCGTTGACTCCTGGCGCTAGTCGATGGCATAACGCTCGACAATTCCGTCGGTTCATCGCGCGGCGCCGATTGGCATCTTCTGCAGGAGATTTCGGCGCCGCGTTTCCCTCTACTCCACTCCGGTCATCACGCCGGTCACTCCAAATGGGGAATACTCGCCCGGGTCACTCGAGCTCTGCGGAGGCGTGAAGCTGTAGACCGAGGGATCCGTCTGCCGCGCGATGATGTCGACGCCCACCGTTGGTCCTTTCTGGTCGAGCGCTAGCGCGCATTGCGTGACCTCGAAGGTGCCGTTGGTGATGTTCCAGTTCGGGTGCGAATAGTTGAAGGTGTCGCCGGCCTCGAGCGCGAACGCGGTCAGCTTGAATGGCAGCGTCAGAGTCTGCTGGAAACGGAGACGCATGAGCGTGATCTTCGCCAGGCGCTGCGCTTGCCACACCGAGGTTACGAACTCGAAATGCACATTCTGCCAAATGATCTGGCCGCCATCCTCGGTGATGTAGTCGGGTTTGTGACTCTGCCCATTGGCCTGGTACTGCGGGAAGCTCTGAGACTGCCATGTTCCGGGGATCGACGTCAGGCTGATCGCGGCCGGCGGATTCGCAGGCAGGAACGCCGGAGTGTAGGTTCCCTGGATGCTGTTCGCCACGTCGCGCCGCGAGAGACGAAAGTCTCCCTTGATCGCCGCACGCAGATCGCTGTCGGTGAGCGACGTTGTCGGCGTCACATAGGCGCCGGCGAAAACGTGCCAGAAATCTCCCGGCGGGACGGCGAGACCGGCCATTGATGCGAGAAGCGCGGAGAGCACGTTGCCGCGCGTCGAGCTGTGATCGAACATGCCATCGCACGAGTAGAGGTTCTCATACACTTTTGTGCCGTCGGCATTCCAGATGATGAGTGCCTGTTCCTCGCACACGTTGGCCGCGGCGACAACCGAGGAAGAATCGATCGCGGCCGCCGGCGTCGCCATGCCGGCATCGGAGTCCATCAGGTAGTCGTAAACAACGAGCGCTGAGTTCGATGGATTGAGCGCATGTGGCGATCGGCCGAGACAGACCCACGTCGCGCTACCATCGGTCGTCGCGCCGCCGAGGCCGGTCGAGAACGACGGCCGCGAACTCCCGGTCGTGCCGTTTCCGATGAGTTGCTGGAAGTATCCCGGCGGAGATTCGATGACGTTGCTCAATCCAGCGATCGCTGTGCTTGGCTGCCATCCGTCGTTGATGAGGATCTTGCCGTCAGCATCGAGCTGCGGTTGGCCTGGAAGCCCAAAGAATGCGACCGCCAGGGACTGCGTACACGTCCAGGAGCATGAGCCGTCGCCGAGCGTTGCGCCCAGGCCGAAGTTTTCAAAGTTTGGCCGCGTGGATCCGCTCACGCGCACACCGGCGATCTGCTGGATCCAGATGTTGTCGTTGCCGTCGACGATGTATTGATACTTCGTGTAGTTGCTCTGCGCGGCCCAAGCTGTGACGATGCGCGGATCGATCAGTTTTTTCCCGGTGACCAGAAATTGGATGTTCGGGATCTGGCCGCTCGGATAGAGGTTCGGCCATCCACTGTCGGCGCGCAGGATCACATGGACCTTCGCGCATCCCTGCTGCACACACGCGCTGGTCCAGCTCGGATCGGAGGCCGCGAGATTCGGAAACGGCTGTGCGTTGGTGTAGCTTCTTCCAAAGTCGAATTCGAACATCATGTGCTCGAAGTAAAAATCGTTCACCGTGACGCTCGAGAAGGGATGGACCTCCCACGGCGTATCGGGCAGCGACGAGTCCTCGAGGATGTCGGTGCCGAAGTTGTAAATGTAGCCGTTGATGATCACGGCATCGAAGCTCGATATCGGGTGGCCGGCGATCGTGTACACCAGGTGCAGGTACTGCGACGTCGTCGCCAGGTTCTGACTCGGTGGAAACGAGCCGTAGGTCAGCACGCCGGCTGTCTGAAACTGGCCGTAGATCACGCGGCGCGAGGAGATTCCTTGCGCGAAGCCGATTGAGTTCGCGGTGCCGACCGGCGTTGGAGGTTGTCGCAGCGCGAGCCCGACGCCTGAAATCGCTGTCGTTAGGCCCAGGCCAATCATCGCGTGAAAGACCGCGAGGTTGCCGGACATGGCGATGATACCGACCGGACCAGAGAACACGGCGAGCGCAAGACCGCCGATAATCATCCCGAGCGCGCCGAGGGATTTGCTCATCGTCCCACCTTCCACGCGCGCTTCCAACGGTGGATGCGAATCATCACCAGGCCTCTGTCGGACACGCACACGGCGAATCGCGCATCGAGGCCAACGATCCCGAGCGCACCTTGCGGAGTGCCGTTATCGACGTAGACGACATCGCCACGTTGCGCCATCGTCGGCGAGATCTCGGGAAGCTCGAGTTCCGCGGCATGACGCGCGATGAACTCCTGCAGACTGTCGCCGTGGATGGCCGCGGCGCCGGCCGCATCGGAGTACGTCCCGCGGATCTTCTCTGCTGGATCCACTCCAGTGATCGCTTTCAGGCAATCGCAAACGTGGAGCGCGCAGTCGAAGCTTCCCCATTGGAATTGCCGCGAGGACGCTTCTGCGATCGCGCGGCCGAGACGCTCGCGCCAGTCGTGGTGTCGCTCGATCATGAGTGCACGAAAATATTGCAGATGGATCTGTACGCGGATCCCACTCCGCCGACGGCGCCTGGTCCAGGAACGCGCGCCATGATGCTGCATTGGCCCGGCGACACGCCCACAACGTTGTTGGTAGCGGTGTAGAGCCAACGCGCGATTTTCGGATTCGAGGATGCCGCGCAAAGCAGGAAGCTTGGCCCTGTTCCGCTATTGGACGGCCTGGTGTAGGTGCTGCCGTCGGAGTAGTGGATTGTGACCTCGACCGTGACGGATCCGCCGACCGCGACGTCAACGCTCGAGGGAGTGACGGTCATCGAGACCGGATACGGCGTGCTGTTCGCGACGCTCATCGGCCAGAAGGTCTGCAGATTCTGCAGCGCCTGCACAAAGGAAAAGCCGAGATCGCCCGGATAGCGGAGCTGCTGGTCAGGATCGTCGAAGCGCCGGTTTGGCGCCAGGTTTAGCGAGAGCAGTGTGTTCTCGCATGCGATCGAGATCGCGGCCGTCGTGCCGTCGTCAGTGATGCTCGGCACGTCCATGGAGCCGGAGAAGACCTGAACGGGATCCGCTAGCAGATCTGCTGAGGCGAATTGTCCGGTACCGTCGAAGAACGCGTACCAGATCGTGACGCTTCCGGTCAGGCGCACTTCGTTGGTGATTTCGGCGATCAGGTTCGATGGGATCCCGCTCAGCTCGAGCGTGACGTTCTGCGCTTGAACCTTCGAGGTCTGCGGAATCGTGGAGATCTTCCCGAGCCATCCCAGGCCCGTGAAGGCCTGCCCGTACGGGAAAGTCGAAGAAGGATTGAACGGCTGGCCGGTCGGCGTGATCGTCCCGATGCCGCTCCACAGATAGAGCGTTTGGTCGGCGAAGACCAGCTTCGCGAAAAGCGCCAGGCAGACAGCCGACTCGGTGAGCGCGCTTGCGATCGAAGGCGATACTTGTCTCGGCATTTACTTGATGGCCGCGAGCTGTGCGGCGCCGGCTGCAGCGCGCCAGGCCTCGCGCAGATGCGGTGGAAGTTTGTCCCACGTTGGAGCGAGCGGAGGTAGCGCGCCCTTGAGCGCCTCGCAGAATGCGGCGTAGGCGCGCGCCGCGGCCGTGTCGAGAGTTGTTCCGATCGGATCTGCAAAACTCACGGGATCGCCTCTTTCGCTTTGAAGCTCACCGTGTAGAGTTTGTTTCGATCGACCTTCCAGGAGACGGTGTTGTCCTGGAGTCGGAATGTGCCGAAGGTATTGAGCGTAACGATCGGGCGCCCGTCCGCGACCGTCTCGCGAAGGTTCGGCCAAATGTCGAGCACCACGTCGCCGTTCGCGTCGCTGTTTGCGTTGGTCAGCACCTTGTAAAGCCGGAAGTTTGAGTCGTAGATAATCTGGTGATCGATGAAGACCAGGCTCGGCGTCGGCGTGAGATAGTCGCCAGCAACCGCCCAATTCGCGACGTTCGGGACGGCGCCGCGGACGAAGAGTTGATTTGTGCCGGCGAGATTGTTCGAACCTGGACTGTTCGCAACGAGGCCACCCGATCCAATGCTCATTGCCCCTTGCGGCGTCGCGCGGAGATAGTCGCCCATGTGGAAGGTCCCGAATTTGCCTTTGAGCGAACCGAGAAACGCGAGCCACTGCTCCGCCTGCGAAATCTGCATCGGAGGCAGCGTCGCTTCGATCTTCCAGCGCTGGCCAGGCCACACCTGGTACTGCTGTTCGAAGGTCATCGGCGATTCGGTTTCGCCGACCTGGTTGTCCTCCGACATGCTGAAATCGGCAGGCCCGAGGCCCGCGATCGCCGGCGCCGCCAGCGGATAGCTAATTGACATAAGTTTTGGGGTCTTTGTTCTCTGGCCCGATCGTGCCGTTGGAGGAAGTCGTTACCGCATGGGATCATCCGGCGCTGTGAAGATCAAAACAGCCTGCGCCTTTGTTCTCATTGCGGCGTCTTCGTCTCTCGCGATGAAAAACTCACAACGAACTTTCCAGAAGTCCTGCGACGTCGTTTGGAATGCGGCCGTTGCGGTCGCTAAGACTCAGGACTACCGAATCATTTCGATCTCCAAAGAGGATCAGCTGATCTCGCTTTCGGTCGGCGGTGTTTGGAGCGGAGAGCGCGTGATCAGCCTGACGTTGTCATCCGGATCTGAGGGTTGCGTCGGGACGGTTCAGAGCCGATTCTCAGGACTTGCCCATTCCGATGGCCCTGAGCTTCTCTCTAGGATTGCAGTCGAGATGATCGCCCAAACTCTCGACCGAAACTCAGAAGAATTCCGACGCTATAAGCGTTGCGTCTCGGCTTACAATGCCTCCGAAACGAAGTGCGAGGACCACTTGCGCAGGGACCTTGAAAAAGCGCATTAGCGCACCGACCTTCGATTGACCTCTTGCGCTTCAATCACAGCGCGCGTGATCAGTGCCGGCCCGTTCTCTCGCCAGGAAGCCGCGATCTGTTCCGCAACGCCCATCTGTGCGCCGCGCGCGTCGATATAGACCGGCGCGTTAACGTGGCCGCGAAGTGCGCCGTGAGGTATCACTGACGATCCGCCTGGCAGGTTCACCAGCTCGGGACCGTTCTCACCCACGAGCGCAAGTCCACCGGGCGAATAGTCCGTGCCGTTCGCGAAAGCCGGAATACCCGCATCAAACAGTGCCGACATCGAGCTCACGCCGCCAGCGCCGCTGGCTGCACCCGATGCTGCCAGTGCCGCGGTATTCGCGACCACGGCCGCTGTGTTCGCGGCAAGCGCGGTCGTGTTAGCAATCTGCGTCGGATTCACGCCGCCGAGCAGGTTGCCGAGGCCCAGGCTCTGGCCGATCCCGGTGCCAGAGAGCGCCTTGAATAGGCCAGCGAGTTCTTTGTTGAGCAGGAACTTCAGCGCCATCGAGTCGAGATCGCTGAAAAACTGACGCCAGCTCGTCTTTGCGCCGGTCAGCGCTTTTACGGTTTCGTCCTCGAATCCCTGCAGCCCCTTGTTGAGAAAATCGAACGCGAACTGCCCGTCGCTCTTCCTTCCAGTCGTTCCCATCCATTGCAGGATGAAGGCCTGGGCTCCGGATCCCGCACCCCCTGCACGCATGAGTTGATCGATGCGGTTCTCCGCTGCAGTCAGATCGTCGACCAGCTTTTGCTGCGCTAACGCGAATTGATCGGTCGAGATACGGCCGTCCTGGAGCAATTGCTGCAGGATCTTCAGGCCAGTCGAATACTTTTGCGTCGGTGTCTCGATCTGCTGGAGGATCTCGCCTGCTTTCTTCCACGATTCGTTCTGGTCGTCGGTGACCTTCTGCAGCTCGGCGACGTCGGAGAGTTGAGGCGCGCCTGGCGGAGGACCGACCTGGAATAGATCGCTGAATTTCATGTGACGCGTCAGCGCCGGCAGCGTCGTCATCGCTTTCTCGATCTCGGTGTTGATGTTGATCCAGTCTTTCCATCCCTGGTTAGCCGCATCGTTCCAGGCTTTCAGGTCGCCCTGCAATTCGCGTATGTCCTCTTTCTGTTTTTCGAGCGCCGCGGCCTTGCGCGCTTCAGTGTCGCGCGCGGCCTGGTCTGTGTCGGCGGCGTGCTGCAGCGTGGTGATCTGCTTCAATTGGTCGATATAGCTCTGCTGCGCTGCGATCTCGCTAGCGGAGAAGCCCACGCGCAGAAATGCGGATCCTCCGCCGAATCGGCCGATTTCGTTCAGCGTCTGGTCGACGCCGGTCAGCTTCATCGATTGCATCGTGCGGAGATAGTCCTCGGATTTCTTCAGCTCCGCGGCGAGCGCGGCGCCGGCCTCGTGCGTTCCCTTCAGCGCGTCCGTACGTGCGAGGTCGTCGTATTTTTCCTTGAAGCCTGCGAGTTGCTGATTAATCTGTTCGACGCCCAGACCGGAGCTGGTAGTCGTGAGAGCATGCGCCGCGTCGCCAATGGCGGCGAGTAACTCGGTCCATGTGCTATGCGCTTTCGCGGCCGCGGCCGACTCCTTCAGCAGCGCGTCGGTAAGTTCGTTGATATGCTTCGTGGCCTCAGTGATCGCGCTGAAGTTCGCTTCAAACAGAGCCTTCGGCAGCCCGTTCGCGTTGCCGTTCGTGTCGGTCAGGCCGGAGAGCGATCGCAGCTTGGCCGCTTTGTCGTAGCTCTGCAGCGTGTCTTCATAGACCTGTTTCACCTTGAGCTGCGATTGGACGAATTCCTCTTGCGCCTTGCGCGCGTGCTCGATTCCGGTCGCGATGCGATCAAAGAGTTCGACGCCAGCGAACGCCACAGCGCCAAAGGCCACGCCTCCGAGAGCGCTGGAGAGCGCCTTGCCGAAGCTAGGAAAAGTTTCGACCAGCAGCCGAGTCATCGGCCGATTGATGTGGATGCCGATCATCTCGTCGATGCTGCGGAAGGCCTCCGCGCCGTCCCGCGCGTTGCGCTTCATCTCAGCGGACATGCTTGCGGTCTGCTGATTGATCATGCGGAACGCTTCAGGCGAGCCCTTCTCGAGCGCGCTGAGGTCGTAGCCCAGACCGACCAGAATTGTTGCGAGTGTTGTAGACATGAAAAGTTATCCGACGATTCGATCGATGCGCTCGAGGCCTTCGCGCGTGCGGTCTGCTAGCACTTGTATCGCCTGGTCGCTCGAACTCTGAAATGCCGGCTGCAGCCAGGGATGTGGCGGGACGTCGTGAGCTCCGAGTTCGATTTCGCGGCCGGTGCGCCGGCGTTGGCTGGCCGTTCCAAAACGAGACTTCCAGGAGTAGCCGGCCATGCCGTGGCCGCGCTCCACGATGCCGCCGTACACGCCTGGCGAAGTCGTTGAGTCCTTCTGTCCAGCGTAGCGGCCGCGCTTGCGGATCTTCATTCCCGGGCCTGGATATCCTGGGCCCACGAGAACGCGATTCGATGAGAGGTCGCCGGAGACACGGACCTGCACGATGATGTCTTCCGCCAGAGCCCCGCTCCGCCGCGGCGCCGAGGCCTCCGCGGCCGCTGCAATGACGTCACCGGCGGCCTGCAGCGCCGGTCGCGCGATCTCGCGCGCGAGGCCCATCGGCAAGCGATCGAGCCGTCGCTCGAGCTCTGCCAGTCCCGTTACTGCAGTAGAAGTTATGCCCATGTCATTCGAATCGACCGGCGACGTGTTCGTCTTTTTCGCGCGGCGCCGGCGGCGCTTCGACAAATGCTGTCAGCTCCGAGTCCGCCACGCGGCCGAGGACCTCGTCGCACTTCACACTGACGCCGAGTTCGACGTCGGAGTTCATGATCCGGATCCGCACCGTGTCCGGCTCGATATCGAGAATTTCGCAGAGCAGCAGCGCGAGGCCGCCCTTGTGGAGTTCCTGGCCGTTCACGTCAACGGTCACGCGCTCGTCTCCGGCCGGAGGTTTCCGAACGTCGATTCCATCTGGCGCTTGAAAGCCGCGGCCGCCTCGGGATCCACTTCGAACTTATCGCCGCGTTGCACGGCCTCCGCAAACTCGCGCATTTCGTCCTCTTCAGTCTTGGCGCCTGGCATGAAATGCTGCGGTGTGTAAGCTTCCGGCCGGCGGTCGCCGTCGCGATGCACGTTGGCAATGACCGATGCGACCAACGCTCCTGGATAGACGCGCTCTTTGTACTGCTCGATCTCTTCGCGAAGAAAGAGATCGATCTCGCGCGGAGAGGTCGCTAGGAATTCTGCGGTGCTGAATCCGTGCCGGCAGCGGAAGCGGACGCGGAGTCGATCTAGGTCCGGAGGCTGTCCGACGGATCTATCGGCGCCGGCGCGACCGGCGCTGCGACGTTTGGGACGTCGTCTCCCTTCTGTTTCTTCGGCATCCAAGCCGCGAGCGCATCGAACATCAGATCTGAGATCACGCGCGTGTCCGCCGACAGCGGAAGCTTCTCCGCCAGTTGGTCTCTAGTCATCGGCGCGATCCACTTGCCGTCGACCAGCTTGTGCAGGCCGCAATGAAGGCAGGCGAGCCAGCGCTCGGGATCGATGTTGAGATCGATCTTCATCCAATTCTCAAAAACGAAGAGGCTGTCCCCGAGCAGTGGGTCCTCTGCGCGGAAACGCGGGCAGAGCAGTTGCTGTTCGTCTCCGAGCCGGATGAGGCTCGTCCCGACGTGCGTCGATTTCCGATATCCGCAAATGCAACGCGGATCCGGATCCGCCGGCCGCGGCCGGCTGCGCTCGATGCGCGCTGTCTCTTGCTGGTACTGAATGACGGCGCGCATCGGGTAGGCGAGAGGATAGCTCTCGCCGGCGATGACCACGATGATCGGCTGTGGCGCAGTTTGCGTCTCGCTCATGTTTTTCTCTACCAGGTCGCCGTGATGTTGCCGACGATCTTGATTCCGCCGCTGAAGGTGATGGCCTTGTTGTACTCGGCGCCGAACTTGAAGTCCTGCACGTATCCCTGGAACACCAGCGTCGAGCCATTGGTCAGTGTGATCTTCCAGAAGTAGAGCGCCGCCGATCCCGCGAGCGCGATGTTGGCGAGCAGCGATTGCGTCGTCGGGTCCGCCGGATTCATCACGCCGTCGAAGGTGACGGTGTCGCCGTCGACAACGGTTTTCATCCACTCTTTGAAAATCGTCGGCGAGTCCAGGTTGGTGATGTCGTCGAACTCTGCTTTGAGTCCGGAGAAATTCACCTTCTTGAGTTGCGCGACGTTAGTGTAGGCCGCGCCATTCGTCCCTCCGGAGGCGAGGTGCGATCCATATCCTGGATACGCGAGCGTGGTGCCGAAAATGGCGCCGCCGGCCGCGAGCGCCAGAAGCCACGCGAGCAGGCCTTTGCCGACGTGAAGCGCGGCCGCAACGAGCGCGATCGCGATAAACATGCCGATTGGGTGCAGAAATGCCACGACGAACAGAGCGAGGTACATGGGTTTTCTCCTTCGGGGAAATTCTGGAAGTTGCTAGGCGTTGCCGGCAGGACCGGTCAGAGCGCCCGTCACGCGCAGCTTTGCGCTGAAGCCGATGAACTTGTTGTACTCAACACCGAACGGCACGTATTCGCTGACCAGCGCCTGGAAGTCGTACTCGGTGCCGTCGGTGAGCACCACTTTGAAGAAATAAGGCGCGAGGCTCGCATGTGCCGTGCCGAGCTGCAGGATGTCGGTGTTCGACGGATCCAGGACGCCGGACATCTCGATATCGCCGGAATCGACGCGCGCTGCTAGCGGCCGGCTGAAATTGTCAGGCGTCAGCACGTTCGTCTGGTCGACGATCGTTTGCTTCGATCCTTGTGGAAGGAACTTTTTGAGCTGCGCGATCGGCTTCCAATTCACACCGTCGACGGACATGAAGATCCTGGTCCCGCGTCCCGCGAATGAGTAGGTCGGCCGGCCATACGTGGGAATCGCGGCCGGAGGCGGAGGCGGAGGTGTCGCCGCTTCCACGGCCCAGGCGCCGTCGATGATCAGCAGTTGCCAGGTCTGCGAGTCCGGCGAGGTCATCAGGACCGTCTGTGGCGATCCGCCGCTGACGGCCATCGTGAGTTCCGGCACTCCGCCGGTCGTGACCACCGTGACGACGTAAATCGTCCCGGTCGCCTGGTCCTGCATGACGATAAAGGTCGCGCCCGATCCGGCGATCGCGGTCAGCGCGTATCCGCCGGCGTCGGTGCCGTCGATCCGCCAGAGCTGGCCTCCGGAGTCTTGAATCGAGACGGACATGGTCTAGTTGCCGCGGCCGTCGCATGAGTAGTTGATGTTGCCGGTAAAGGCCGCAGTGGTGTGAATCGTCAGAACCGTGGTTGTGGTCGTTGTCCAGACGCCAGTGGTGCCTGGACTCGCCGCGAAGCTCGCGCGGCATTGCGGCGCTGTGGAATAGGTTCCGCTGAAGTTGTAAGTCGCGCTGGTCGCCGAGCTGAACGCCAGCGTGCCGGTTTTGTCGGTGTTGCCGGACCCGCAGACGTGGAACGAATTGTTCCACCATCCCTGGCCGCCGTCGTCGGTCGTATAAAACTCGTTCGAGGATCCTGACGTCGAGCAGGAATTGATATCGTCCTGGACCTCCGTCGAGCCGCTCTCGATGTTCATCGCAACCGAGCCGGTCGAGCCGGTATAAAAATGCACAGCGTTCGAGGCGTGATTGACGTCGCTGATATTGCTGACGCGCGTGCCGGCCGAGCCGTTGCCGCCAGCGCCCACTCCGATGCAGTTTGTGTTCTGCCACTCGCAGTGGATGTTCGAAATGGACGCGGTCGCTCCGCCATCGATCCACACGGCGAAATCCATAAGCTGCGTAGCGCTCGCGCCGCGCATCGTCCCGCCGTCGATCTTTATGTTTCCGCCACTCGATCCTCCCGCTCCGCAGCAGGCCTCGTAGACCCATCCGAGCGCGGTGTTGTTGGTCGTGGTGCCAGTCGATCCTGGATAGGGATCGCAGAAGCTGTCCTCGATGCGGAAGTGCGATGGTCCGGAGTTGTTAGTGCCGGCAACGGAGTGATCCCAAAAGCCACAGGCGCTGACACTGGTCCCGCTGTTCGCGGCCGTATCCCACACGCGCACGCGGAAGAAGCCGGATCCCTCCTGCATGTTGCCGGTGTAAAACGGGATGCAATTCGCGATGTAGTTGCAGTCGAAGGAAATGTCCTGCCACACTCCGCCGAAACCTTCGACGTTGAAGTTGGTCCCGCCGTCGATCACCATGCAGTTGTACGTGCCGGCAGGGAAGGGACCGTGCGTCGCGGCCCATGTGCAGTAATTGTTCGGATCCGAGAACGTCGGATCCATCACAAATCCGCAGCACCTGGTCGTCTGATTCGATCCGATGCCGTGCGTGATGTGCGCGCGCGCGGGATAGACGACTGGCCGCTTGAGCTGCAGCACGGTGCGGAGCTCGATATCCGCCATGACGTTCGTATTGATGCCACTCCAGAAATTGGAACTCGTGGTGCTGCAGACGTCGATGGATCCCGGCGAGGCGGCGTCGACGATGATCTTGCATGCGTTGGTCGTCGCCGTCGGACACTGCTGCAGCGCCGCATTGATCTTCGCGCAGGTATCGGCGCCGCTGAAGGCTTGCGCAACGAAGACGGCCGGCTCGGTGGTCAGCGTCGATGACGTCGAGGCACCCACCGTCGGTTGGCCTTGCTGCTGATTCGCCACCGTTCCAGAGGCCGTCGACGCGGGATTCGTCAATTGCCACTTCGAGCCGGTGTAAATCATGAACGCGACTTGGTTTGCGACCAGATCGCCGGCGACGACCCCACTTCCGCCGGCCTTCACGATCGTCACAGCACCGAAGCCGCAAAAGTTGAAAGTCGAGGCGCCAGTGTTGGTATTCGCGATCTGCAGCGAGACGTGAAGGCCCGCCGTGAATGTGGGATTCGGCGATCCCGAACATCCGGAGTAAACATTGGCCGAGCCGGTATCAGGGATCAGCGTCTCCTGCACCGACATGACGTTGAGGTTCTGGTAAACGCTGCATTGCACCTGCCACGCAGGAGTGCCGACGTTCTGACAATTCAGGCTGGCAGTGCTCTCTATATCGATCCCTGCCTGGCTGCCGTTCAGGCCGCCGTTAGTCTTGAAGAATACGGAGGTGGCGACAGCAGGATCCATGAGCTGCCACTCGGCTCCGTCAAAGATCGTGAGCAGCACCTGTCCGGCAGTGATGTCTCCGCTGACGATCGAGGAGCTGGT
>Ga0070735_10001243_pt1 | contig 25126 bp, 27 predicted proteins | sample Coa_R1_FD_66443 | JGI IMG/M metagenome (GOLD analysis project Ga0070735, IMG submission 66443) | Surface soil microbial communities from Centralia Pennsylvania, which are recovering from an underground coalmine fire - Coalmine... | ecosystem: Environmental > Terrestrial > Soil > Unclassified ...
GCGACAAACGACGCGCCGTTCCGCATGAGGACCGCCGCCCGCGTGCCGGCCGTTATCCCCGAGCCGGCGAGCCAGTGTGCGACCCGGCTCGCGGCCGCATCGAGCTGGCCGAACGACCAGCGATGCGCCCCGGTGACCAACGCCGGGCGTTCCGGGAACGCGCGGGCGCGCGCGTCCAGCCACGCGGGCGTCTGGCCGGACCACGGTTCCTCCTGCGACCGCACGCGGGCCACGGCGACCGACCTCACCACAGGCTGGCGGCGAGCAGCATGCCAAAGAGGAGATGGAGCGCGGCGGTCTCGCGAAGCGCCCGGTTGAGGCCCGCGGCAAGTGGCGGCCGCCATACGGTGCGCACGAGCGCGGCCCCGAGCGGCACGGTCAGCCACGGTAGCCAAAACCACGCGCCGATCTCCCCGACGCTTCGCATCACGGCCGGCGCCAGGCCGGCACCCACGAGACAGCCGAGATACAACACCCGCGTGCGATGCGGCCCCAGGAGGATCGCGAGCGTCCACTTGCCGACCGCACGGTCGGAGTCGATATCGCGCAGGTTGTTGACGACGAGAATGGCCGTCGCAAGCAGACCGACCGGGATCGACGCGGCAAGGGCAAGTCCGCTCACCGTGCCCATCTGGACGTAGGCTGTGCCGACGACGGCCAGCACCCCAAAGAACAGGAAGACGAACAGTTCCCCGAGCCCGTGATACCCCAACGGCCACGGCCCGCCCGTGTATCCCAGCCCCGCCGCGATGGCGAGCCCCCCGGCGGCGAGCACCGGCCAACCGTACCGCGCGGCAAAGGCCGCTCCCACCAGCGCCGCAATCCCAAAACACACGTACGCGCCCGCGGTGGTCTGTTTCGGGGTGAGCAGCCCGCTCTGCGTCACCCGCAGCGGACCGCGACGCGACGCCGTGTCCGCGCCCCGCAGAAAGTCGAGCACGTCGTTGTACAGGTTCGTGCCGATCTGGATACCCAGGGCCACGACGAGGGCCCCGAGCGCCCACCCCGGACGAAACTGCCCGCGATGCGCGGCGACCGCCGTCCCCACCACCACGGGGACCACCGCCGCCGGGAGCGTGGGAACGCGCGCGGCGATCATCCACGCACGCCAGAACCGCCCGTCCACGCCGTCGTGCGCGTGCAATCACGGATACCGCGGAAACTTCGAAAAGTTCGGCTTGCGCTTCTGGACGTAGGCGTCCCGCCCTTCCTGCGCTTCCTCGGAGAGGTAGTACAGGAGCGTCGCGTCGCCCGCGAGCTGTTGCAGCCCGGCGAGCCCGTCGGTATCGGCATTGAACGACGCCTTCAAGAGGCGCAGCGCCAGCGGACTCTTGTCGAGGAGCTCCTTGGCCCACCGGACGGCTTCCGCCTCGAGCTGGTCGAGGGGCACCACCGTATTGACCAACCCCATGGCGAGCGCCTGCTCGGCGGTGTACTGCCGACAGAGATACCAGATCTCCCGGGCCCGCTTGTGCCCGACGATCCGCGCCAAATAGGCCGACCCGTACCCCCCGTCGAAGCTGCCCACCTTCGGCCCGGTCTGTCCGAAGACCGCGTTCTCGGCGGCGATCGTCAGGTCGCAGACGACGTGGAGGACGTGGCCGCCCCCGATCGCGTAGCCGGCCACGACCGCGATCACGGGCTTGGGCAGCGTGCGTATCGCCCGTTGGAGGTCGAGGACGTTCAGCCGCGGCACCCCATCGCGGCCCACGTACCCCGCGTCGCCGCGAATGCGTTGGTCTCCGCCCGAACAAAAGGCCTTCGTACCGGCGCCGGTCAGGAGCACGACCCCGATCTCCGCGTCGTCGCGCGCGCGGGCAAACGCGTCGAGCAGCTCGGCGACGGTCTCGGGGCGAAAGGCGTTGCGGACCTCCGGCCGATTAATCGTAACCTTCGCGATCCCCTCGGCCCGCTCATAGAGAATGTCGCTGTAGTCCCGGACCTTCTGCCATGCGGTCTCCATCGTGGCTCACCTCGTCATGGGCTCGGTCGCGTAGGCGTTCGAGAAACTCAAACACGTGCCGCTGAAACTCCTCGGGCTGCTCCACCTGCACCGCATGCCCGGCCTGCGGGACGACCGTGAGCTGCGCACCGGGTATCAGCGCGCACAACTCACGCCCAAGCGCACAGTAGCGCTCGTCGAGCTCACCGACCATGAGCAGCGTCGGGAGGCGCAATCGGGACAGGTGCTCGTGCAAGGCGGGCTGTGCGCCTTGTCCGATGCCGCGCAGGCTGTTGGCGAGGCCGCGCGCTTGATGCCGGAGGCGCTGCGCGCGAACGGTGCGCCGGACGGCCGCCGGCAGGCGCTCCTGGGTGGCAAACAGCGGGTGCCGCTCCCACCGGCCGACGAACGCCGGCACACCATCCCGCTCGATGGCGTCGGCCAACGCGCCGTCCTCCACCGCTCTGGCCCGCCGGGTCGCGTCGTCACGGATCCCCGGCGACGCGCTCACCAGGATCAACGCGCCGACGCGACGCGGCGCGGTCGCGGCGAGATAGAGCGCCACCCGGCCTCCCATCGAATAGCCGAGCACGCACGGCCGATCGACGCCGAAATGATCGAACACGGCGAGCAGATCCGCCGCGGCGTGCTCGATCTGATACCGCCGCGGATCGGCGGGCGCGTCCGACCGCGCGTGCCCGAGGAGATCTGGAACTAGGACACGCCGCTGCGCGGCGAAGACGGACAGATGCGGGTGCCATGCCTCGGCGCTCCCGGTGAACCCGTGGAGCAGCACGAGGGGTGGCCCGCTCCCCTCAGTCTCGACGTGCAGGCGCACGCCGTTGACCAGGATGCGCGCCATCAGTACACCGATCCGGGTGCCAGGGCCGATCGGCCGCCCGCAAGCGCCCGTTCAACCTCGCCCCAGACCTCGCGGTGCAGCACAACGTTTCGGTCCCGTGCGGTACGAACCTCCACAATGCCGAGCCCCGAAGAGGTCAGCCCTTCCCGCACGCACGTCCCAAATGCTTCCCAGGTCTGCGGACGCGCAAACGCCGCCCCATACAGCTCCGCGGCCACGCGAAAGTCGAGGCCCGTGGGCGTGCCGAAGAGCGCCTCGAAGTGCTCCGGATAGCCCGCCTGTGGCAGGAAGGAGAAGATCCCGCCTCCGTCATTATTCAACAGCACGACCGTGGCACGCAGGCGATGCAGCTTCGCGGCGAGCAGGCCGTTGAGATCGTGATAGAAGGCGAGATCGCCAAGGACGAGCACAACGGGCGGCCGTCCCACCGCGGCGGCTCCCAAGGCGCTGGAGACGACGCCGTCGATGCCGCTGGCGCCGCGGTTGCCGAGGACGCGGATGGTGCGCGGGGAGCCGGGGAAAAAGGTGTCAAGGTCGCGCACCGGCATGCTGTTGCCAACGTACAAGGTGGCGCCGTCGGGAAGCAGCTCCGCAAGCTCAGCAAACACCTTTCCTTCGAACGGCTCGTGAATGCGCCCCAGCTGCTCGGTGATCGCCTGCCGGGTCTGGGCGGCGAGCCGCTGCCACATCGCCACCCACGGCGTCGGCGCGCACCCCTCGCCGCGCTCCAACTCCGTATGCAGGCGCGCCGAGCCCGCCGTGCGGCGCCGCCCGATCTCCGTGGTCACACCCTCACACAGCCGCCTCGGATCGGCGTGGACCACCTGCGAGGCGAGTCGCCCGGGATCACGCCATCCACCGCCGCCGTCGATGATCGTCTGACCGATGCGCCCGTGCCGTTCCAAGTACCCGAGGAGCGGCTTCGACGCCGGGACGCCCCCCACGCGGAGGATGATGTCGGGCGTCAACGACGGCGCCAGTGCGCCCACCCGCAGCAGGGCGTCGTAGCTGTCCACGACATGGCTTCGATCATGGGCGCCGCAGCGCACCTGGGACAGGGGGTCCGCCAGGATCGGGTATCCCAACACCACGCCGAGCCGACAGATCGCCTCCGGAAGCGCGGGATCGTCCTGTGGGCCGCAGACGATCACGCCCTTGGGCCGCCGCTGAAGGTCGTCGGCCAGCGCACAGACGAGATCGGGGTCCGGCACGGGCTCTGCGCGCCGCACCGTGGTGAACGGTTGGCCGTCATCCCGCCCCACAGCGCACGCGACGGCACGGCGATCGTCTGCGGGCTGATCGAACGGTTCGACCGTCGGCACCAGCGGTTCGCGCAACGGCAGGTTGAGGTGCACCGGGCCCGCGGGGACTGCCGTCGCCTCCGCGACCGCTTGGCAGGCGAGCGTCCGCGCATATCGCACCAAGACATCCGTGGCCTCCGGGACGGCCGCGTCCACGAACCACTTCGCATGCGCCCCATAGAGTCGAACCTGGACGATCGTCTGGGACGCGCCGCAGTCACGCAACTCGGGTGGGCGGTCGGCCGTGAGCACAATCAGCGGCACTCGACCGTACGCGGCTTCGATCACCGCGGGAAGGAAGTTCGCCGCGGCCGTCCCCGAGGTCGAGAGCAGCGCGACGGGAGCACGCTGCATCCTGGCCATCCCGAGCGCAAAGAAGCCGGCAGATCGTTCGTCGATGAGCGTCCAGACGCGGAGCCCGGGGTGGGACGCCGCAGTCAGAGCCACCGGCGTCGAACGCGATCCGGGGCACAGGCACAGGTGGCGCACGCCGGACCTCACCAACTCGTCCACGAGCGCGCCGACGCAGGTGTAGGTGGGGTTCTCGGCGCCCCTCATCGCCCGGATTCCTCTTGGCCGCGAACTCCGAGCGCCGAAAGGACCGGACGGAGCTTCAACGACGATTCGGCGTACTCTCGGTCGGGATCCGAGGCCGCCATGATGCCGCAGCCGGCGAACAGACGCGCGTCGGCACCGCTGACCACCGCGGACCGGATCGCCACGGCAAACTCGCCGTTCCCCGTCCGATCCACCCACCCGACCGGACCCGCGTACCACCCACGGTCCCATCCCTCGTGGGAACGGATCCACTGCAGCGCGGCCTCGCGCGGGGCGCCGCCCACGGCCGGAGTGGGATGCAGACGACCGACCAGGTCCAGCAACGTCGTGCCCTCTCGCGGGAGACCGCTCATCGGTGTCATGAGGTGCTGGATGTTGCGCATCTTGAGCAATACCGGGCCCGCCGGGACGGACACACGCGCACACACGGCCGAAAGTGTCTCGCGAAGGGCATCGACGACGATCGCATGCTCGGTCAGATCCTTGGGATCGCGGAGCAGCGTCTCGCCCAGGCGGCGATCCTCATCCTCGCTCGCGCCGCGCCGCACGGATCCCGCCAACGCGGTCACCTGCATCTCGCCGTGGTGGAGACGGACGAGACGCTCAGGGGTCGCGCCCAGGAAACACCTCCGGCCGCGGGCCACGGCGAACAGCGTGCAGTCGGGATACTCGAGCCGAACCGTCCGCAGTGCCCCAACGGGATCAAAGCCGGCGGCACGGAGCCGGAGCCCGCGGGCGAGCACCACCTTCTGCAGCGCCCCCGCGCGAATCGTGTCGGTGGTCACCGCGACGAGGCTGCGCCACGCATGGGCGGAGGGAAATTCCTCCGTCGAGCGGTCGGCTGCCTCCGGCTGGTTGCCGGAGCCCGCCGCGCCGCCGGCGAGGACCTCAGCGTAGACCCGCACACACGCCTGCACCTCTCGATCTTGATCGACGGCGAGTCCATCAGGCGCAATCATCGCCGCGACGGTGAGCCAGCCGGCGTCACGAATGTTGACGAGCGAGACGCGCGGAAGCACGAGGAGGCCGGCGGGATACCCCAGCCACTCCCCGCCGGTGGGGGGCTCAGGGGCAAAGGCAAACCCCCCAAATCCGACCGGGCCGGAGATTCGCCCGCCCCCGGTGGAGTCGTCTCCGCAGGCTTGGTCCATGACGGTACGCCATGTTTCGGCCGCGTGCGCGAACCGGTTGGCGCCCGCGGTCGTCACGGTCCACGCGGACCCGATCCCGACCAGGCCGAACCGCTCGCTCGGGGCCTCCCAGAGCGTTCGGGTGTCGGCGACCTGGGTCGCCCGGTCGAACAAGGTCACGAGATCAACGGGAGAGACCGGCAGCATCAGCCATGCCAAGACGGGCCGTCCGAGCGCACGCGCCCGCACGGCGGCCGTGGCGGCGACCCGACGAAATCGGACCGCTGCCTGCACGCAAAGCGTCCCGGGGCCGTCCAACGTTTCGCCCACGAAGACGGGGTCACACTGGAGCTCGAGGTTCCCGGCGGGACCGTTAGGCGGTTTCATCACGAGATCGTGCACCAATGCTCCGCAGGAGCAGCATCCGCAGCGACGGCAGAAGTCCGGTCAGGTCGCCATCCACCGCCAGTTGCTGAGTGGCCACTTCGTTGATCGCCCCGATCCACGCCGCGGCCGCGGTGCGCGTGTCCTGCGGCGGGATCGCGCCGTCCAGCACCGCCCCGTCGAGATGTCGTTGAATGAGCGCGGCGAATCGCTGATGGATGTGCAACCGACTCCGCTCAAACTCGGCGCCGAGCGCGGCCGATTCGATCAGCAGAATCTTGGTCAGGTCCCGGTTTTCTGACGCCACGCCCATGACGACTCGAAGCGCCGCCTCGATCTTCGCGAGCGCCCCAACCTCGTGCTCGATCACATGATCGACCCCGGCCTCCACCGCCGCAGCCATCTGTTCCAGCAGCTCTAAGAAAATCGCCTGTTTGCTTGCGAAGTAGTAGTAAAAGGTACCCTTGGACGCTTCGGATGCCACCACGATGTCGTCGACCGTCGCACGGTGGTATCCTCGCGAGGCGAACACGGTCACTGCGGCCCGAATCAAACGCTCCCGAGTGGCGGACTCCAGCGTGCTCCGCCTCATTGTTCGCCCCCGCCCTGAAATTAGACTGACACGTCAGTCTAGCCAAAACTTATCGAGATTGTAGGGTTTTGTCAACATTCCGGTGTGAAACTCCGCCCTGCCGGGGTCGAAGCCAGGAAACAATGGGTAAGCGGAGTCAGGCGACTCCGCCCAAACGGGGAACGCGGTCGCCACGTTATCCAAGCGCGTCAAGGGGGGCCGCTCGCCATCCGGTCAAGCGGAGGGACGCGCAGCAGTGTGAATCGTAGCAATGCCCGCGAGTAGGTTGTGATATCTCACCCCAGCGAACCCACCGGCAGCGAGGATCTCGGCAAATCGGGGTTGGTCCGGCCAGCGCCGGATGGACGTCGGCAGATACAAGTAGGCATCCCGATGACCGGCGACCAAACCTCCCAATCGCGGCACGACCGCAAAAGAATACCAGTCGTACAGCCCTCGGAGTATGCCGTTGGTCGGCCGGCTGAACTCGAGAATCGCAAGACGCCCGCCGGGCCGCAACACGCGCTGAATCTCCCGGAGAGCGATCTCGACGTGCCCGACGTTTCGGATCCCGAACCCAATCGTGGCCGCGTCGAAGGATGCGTCCGGAAACGGCAGGGCCTCGGCGTCACCTTGCACGAAGCAACAGCCACCAGCCCCTCGGAGCGCGCCGGCGCGTCGGCGGGCGACGCTGAGCATCCCCTCGCTGACATCCAGCCCCAACACCGTCCCGGTCGGTCCCACCCGTCTCGCCAGCAGAAAAGCGAGATCGCCTGTCCCACAACACACGTCGAGTGCGCGTCCACCGGTCGACGGGTCGAGCATTCTCACGGTCGCCCTCTTCCATCTCCGGTGCAGGCCCCCGGACAGCAGCGTGTTGACCAGATCGTAGCGCTGTGCGATGGCATCGAACATCCCGCGGACATACCGCGCCCTCTCGTCCTCAGGGATCAAACCGGATCCGACGAGTTCCCCGGCGGGATCCTGCGCATGTTTGGCGGCCACGCCGTACTGTTCCGTGGACACAAGCCGTTCCCCCTCCAGACACCGAGCCGTCACGCGTGTGGGCGTTCGCACGGTGTAGCCGCGCCACGGATCACCAACGTGACCGGTGACCGCGGCCCATGCCAACGATCTGGACGAGATGCAGCGCTTCCCTCGGGGGGCATGGATTTAGGGTGGACACTGCGGGCGTTCCACGACCGCGTGCTGTCGCACGGCTCCGTACCCGTGTCGCTCATCCGGACGGCCGCGGGCAAACGCCGATCCCGCGACGGTCAGCCGTTCACGGTGGCCAGCGGGTCGGAGTAATCACAGACGCCGTGCGTCGCCATCTGCCGCGCGGCGCGCGCGACCTCGTGATCGAGCTGTCGCAGTTGCGCCTCGAGCTGGGCATCGCGAGGCCGGCCCGCATCGTCGAACGCATGGGGCGCCCGCGGAATGGGCACGACGAGCGGAACGGCCCAGCCGCGCAGTGCCCGGACGACGAAGTCCATGGTGTTGACCGCCTGCAGCCGGTGTACGCCACCGGCCGTGCTGACCAAGCCGACGATTTTGTCGATGAGGTAGGGCGGGGTGAGGTCTCCCAGCACGTGCAGCCAATCGAGCGCGTTCTTGAACGCCCCGCTGATCGTCCCGTTGTAGAGGGGGCTGCTCCAGACGAGCCCGTGCGCCGCGTAGATCGTGTCAGAGAACGCGGCGGCCGACGCCGGCACGCGCGCAAACAGCCGGTAGAGCGCCAGCGCGACGAGGCAGATCACGACACCGAACCACCAGACGGCGCGCCATCGACCCCAACCGGCGAGCGCCGGCGCCACGTTGAACATCACGGCGGCGCCGAGGGGCACCGACGTGGCCCAAATGCCCATGGGGATGCCTCGCGACTCGGGGGGAAACCACAGGGCGATCACGGTCGGCGCGACCACGGAGACCAACCCGAGACCGAGCCCTTCGATCGCCCGGCCTAGGAGCACCACTCCGAAGCTTCCCGCCAGCGCCCCAACGACGCCCCCCACGGCCACACTACCGATCGCGATGGCCCCCACCGTCCGCGGGCCGAACCAATGCAGGATATAGCCCGAGCGCAACGCCAGCACGGCACCCGTGTCGCATACACCTCGCCTCCCCAAAAAAGTAGACTACTCTACGGGGTATAGTACTGTCCATCGAGCCCAGACCTGATTTGTTCGCCTGTGGGAGAGCCCTCGCGTCCACCATTCATGTCCGACCGAATCTTCACGAGAGCGGCACCGCAGAGTCACGGACCTGCAGTACGCTGCGAGTTGCAGGAGATCTTCGAACAACTGAGTGCGAGAGTGCGCAAGCCGCCGCGATGAGGAGGACGATGTCCCGACCACAGATCATTTCCCGCCCGATAGGCTACCACCGCCCCTCGATGCGACCTTTCTCTGCGTGGCGCGCTGGATCGTGTCAACACCGGGTTAGAGGTGACCCACCTCCGCCGCTTTTGAATTGACCCACCCCCCCGGGGCCGCCTCGTGGCCGGCCGCCAGTTTAGAATTGACCTTGGTGATCCAGGGTAACGACCGGCCAATGGCCTCGCGGCCCGCGACGAGATAGCAGCGGTAGCCTGGCCTCCGTCCGGTTATTCGACTCGGACACGCCGAAGGCGCCGGGCACGCGCCGCAGTCTCCGCCCGCGCGATCGCGTGGTCGAGCACGTCGCGGATTGCGAGGAGCACTTCCCGCCGGGCCTGGCGGAGATGTGTACGTGCGGCGGGCGGCACGAACTCGTTAAGCGTCCGCAGGATGCGCTCTCCCTCCGCCGTGCGTACCCTGCGCGGCCGTGACCGTCGGGTCTGCTTAGTGGCCATCTGCACCTGCCTCCTTCGCAAACGTGACAAGCAGCCGGTCGTTCTCCAAGCGCGCGCCCGTTGCCGCGAGTGACGCGAGCGTGCGGGGGAGGGTGAGGGTGCGCTTGTAGTCGCCGATCCGGACGATGAGCTCTGCTCCCTTCTGCGACACGTCCACCGCGCCCTTCTCGACGAACGGCGCGGCGAGCGATAGCACGTAGCGGCCGTCGCAGCGTTGGATCCGCTGCGGCGCCCCCATATAGAGTCGCGCCGTTGGGTCCCGGTCGCCATAGAGCTTGCGGCCGGCTTCCATCAGGGGCTTGCGGCCCACGACCTCGCGGTCGGCGAGCGGCAGCTCGAGGATCGGCAGCGGCGCAAAGCCCTCCTGCACCATGGCCCGATAGCGCGCTTGCGCCTCGATCCACGGCCGCAAGAACCGGCCGTCCGCATCCGGGGGCAGGACGCGGTTCACGATCGCGGCGTCGGTACCATAGCCGAACAGGCTGAAGTACGTGTAGGCCCGTTGGGCTTCCTTGATGACCATCTTCTCGAGGTTGAGCACGATGCGAATCGATGTCACGGCCGGGTCCGCGAGCAAGCCGTGCATCTCGTCCACGTTCAGAACCAGCTCCTTGACCGCTTCAAACACCTCGTCGGTCGGGAGCGGGATCTCGACGAATCGCTGGACCACCGGCCGGGTGAGGCGGACCAGCGCCCGCTGGATCGGAAACAGCTTCTCGAGCCACCAGCGCGCCATCTCCGGGAAGCTCAGCAACTGCATCGTCTCCCCGGTCGGCGCACAGTCCACGATGATGACGTCGAACCGGTCTCCACGCGCCAGCGCGGTGAGCTGCATCAGGCTCGCGATCTCTTCCATGCCGGGCAGGTTGGCGAGCTCCTCGGCGACGACATCGTCCAGGCCGTGGGCGCGCATCACCGAGGTAATGTACCGTCGCAGGACGCCCCAGTACTTCTCGAGCTGGTGCAGGGCGTCGATTTCCTGACCCCACAGGTTCGGCCCGATCCGCCGGACTTCGTGGCCGATGGCGGTGTCGAGCGAGTCGCTGAGGCTGTGCGCGGCGTCCGTACTGACGACGAGGGTGCGGTAGCCGCGGGCCGCCGCGGCCAGGGCGGTCGCGGCGGAAACCGTGGTCTTGCCGACGCCCCCCTTGCCCGTGTACAGGATGATCCGCACGCTTCGAGCTCCTTTCGTCCCCCTCGCTATTCTACACCCGCTCTACACGCGGGGCCCCGGCCGAGAAGAGCGACCGCGTCTTCGGGCGTTGATCGCCGGCGCCTCACGCGCGTGTCATCGGTGTTCCATGGTAGCCCCGACAGCGGTGACATGTCGTCGGAGGGGGCATCGCGCGACCCGTGACATGACCATCCATCGTTTGACTTCCGCGACCGCCTACGCCGCAGTCGCCACGCCGTCGGGAGGATTGTCCGGGCGGTCACGGAATCGCGATTTCGTGTTGCCGCCGGTCTCAAGAGACTGGTGCTTTCACACTCGCTTCGAGGTTGTGACGTCCGCTGACGGGACCGGAGCACCCGCGTCTATCTGGGGAGCGCGCTGCCTTCATACGTGAAGTTCATGATCTTCGGGCCGGGGATGTAGCCCATCTCCAACCGCTCCATGCGGAAGCCACTGTCTTCGATCATGGCACCGATCGGCCGGTTCAGGTGGCAACCGCCGCTGATGCGGCGCCAGACTGGTGTCAAACGATCCTGCCATCGATACACGCGCTCCTCGGGCGCACGCCCGTGCTCGGCGAAGACCAGGCGTCCGCTTGGCCGCAGGACGCGGCGCATTTCATTGAGCGCAGCGTCCGCCTGGGAAAATGGTGCACAACGTCCAGGTCGTGACGACAGTATCGATACTCTCGTCATCGAGCGGAATGGTTTCCGCCGACCCCTCGATCCAGGTGACCGGCACGGTCCACGTGCTCGCCGAGCGCTGGGCCAGGGCGATCAGTTGCGGATTCGGTTCAAGCGCCAAGATCTCGCGCACGGGACCGGTATAGAAGGGCAAATTCACGCCCGATCCGACGCCGATCTCAAGCACGCCGCCCTCGGCCATGCCAACCACCCGCTTGCGATACGGCACCAGCCGCCGACTGCGCATCACAAGATCGCAGAGCGGCGGCAACACCACACTGCTACAGAAGCCCATGGAGCGCTCCCTTGACGTTTGGGGGACCCATCCTTCAGCTCAGCGTGCGCTTCATCTCCTCAAACTGCTCTTTGGTGATCTCGCCGCCCGCGTACCGGCGCCTGAGAATCTCCGGCGCACTGTCCTGGCTCGGCTGGCCGAACCCGTGCCGGCCGGTGAGCGTCCGTACGCCGACGACAATGGCCGCGATCACGAGCGCCCAGAACACCAGCATCATGAGCCACCCGCCGATCATCCAGCCCCAACCCCACGGGCCAGGTCCGTACGGCCCATACGGCATCGTACACCTCCTTTCTTCGCCTTGGCACCGTTGTCACGATCCACCGAAATGTCCCCAACGAGCTCGGCGCGACCGTATTCTCTCAGATCGTCAGCGCATTTGGCGGCGTACGCCGGTTCGGGCATCGGGTACTCTCCGAGGCCCGCGTGATGACCGACGAAAGCTACGGCTCCGTTCTTTGCCTGCCTACCTGCTGTCCCGGTCACCGCCGGTGTGTCATGGTCTCGCGCATCCAGCCGACGACTGCAACCGCCGAGCCGAGCAGCAGGACCGCGAGGCCCAGGAAGGTTGCGCGGGGCGTGAACAAGGCGGGATCCGGCCTGGAGCCTCATTCGTGTGCCTCCTGGCACGGACGGCGTAAGGGACCGAAGGAGGGAGTCGTGGCGGCCCCGATCCCCACCGCGACACCACCCAGCGGGTGGCCGAACGACCTCGTTGGCGTGATCTCTTGGCGCTCAGGTTGCTGGTCCCCGCGGCCGGGCGGCGGCGGTGCGGTTCGCCAGCAGCGAGACCGGCAACCTCGGGCACGGGGCTCGGTTGGCCTGGCAGAGCGTCAGCACCTCTCCGCCCTGGACACTCTAGGCAAACCCCCCTCCTGGCCGGGCGGAGGGTCACACGCGCCTCCAGTCGGCAATGTTGCGCGTATCGGTGTCGAACGGCGTTAGGTTCTGTCCCACGTTCAGGCTCTTCGCGCGCGCCGAAACGATCTTGCGGTCGGCGAGCGGAATCGACACCGCCTGGTCCACCACCCGATCATTCATCTTGATCCAAAGATCCGTGCTCTTCCTCGGATCGAGCTCGACGAGGACCTGCTCGTACCACTGATTGTACTGCACGTCCACCCATCGGGAGATGTTGAGCCCAGACCAGTTGTTCTCTTTCTGGGCGATGTTTTTCGCCGGATCGGCGCTGTAGAACCGGGCCATGTATGAAGCCGGGAACGGACCGAGCGGGCCAGTGGTCAGCATTTCCACGTCGGTGTAGAAGTGGGGAAACGTATCGTTGTTCCCGGGGGCGCTACTAAAGAACGTACTCGCGTCCACCGCCTTCAATGTTGTCGCGATGCCGATTTGGGCCCAGCCGGCCTTGACGATCTCCTGCTCCTTTTGCCGCAAACTGTCGACGCTCGTTTGGAACATCATCTCGAGACGGACGCCGCTTTTCGCACGGACCCCGTCTGCCCCGCGACGATACCCCGCGTCGTCGAGTAGCCGGTTGGCGCTGGCGAGATCGAACACCAGCTTCGTGCGCTTCGACGCGAAGTTCGTCGGGATCGTGAGGATGTTGGGCGTCGCCTCGGCTTCAAGCCCATAGAGTTGCTGTGCGATCGCCTGTCGGTCGATCGCCAACGCCAGCGCCTGACGGACCTTGACGTCCGTCAGGAATGGGTGGGGCGCCTTCAAGGAGGACCGCTGGCCGTCCACCGTTTTGTTCGGGTCGGTCATGTTGCAGAAGATCTGTTCAACCCCTAGCCCGGGCGCCGTAAGGAGCTGGCCGCTGCTGGCGGCCGCCATGTGCTGCAGCACCGGCCACTCGACCTGCAGATTCCAGGCGTAATCGTACTCGCCCGTCTCCAGCACCGCTCGTGCCGCAGACGTCGCATCCCCGCCGCCCTTGAGCTGCACCTGGCTGAAAGCGGGCTTACTCGGGTCGCGATAGTACGGATTGATTCGATAGACGACGAGATCGCCGGAGCGGAAGCTCTCCACCACGTACGGCCCGGTCCCAAACGGCATCGAGTTAAATGGCGCGTTTCGTGCATTGGTTCCCACGTACGCATCCAAGGCGTGCCTGGGCAGGATCGTCCCTTCCAGCCCGACAAACGGCAGGTACCAGGCTGGCGTCGGGGTCTTGAACGTGATTTTCACCGTATAGGGATCGAGCGGCTCCACTTTCGCGATGTTAGTGTAGGTGCCGTACGTGGTTGCCCCTGTCTCCCTATTGGCCACGAACTGGTAGGTGAACACGACGTCGTCCGACGTAAAGGGCCGACCGTCGGCCCAGCGGATGCCGCGCTTCAGCGTGTAAATGACCGACGAACCGTTCGGCGCCACGTGACCGTTGGCCCGCGAGGGCACGGTTGCCGCGAGAACCGGGCTGAGCGTCCCCGCCGCGTCGACGGTAAGCAGCGGTTCGCAGCACAGACGGGCGGCGTGCCAGTCCTTGCTTCCCAGGGCGACGTGCGGGTTCAGGATGGTCGGAGCCTGCCAGTAGAGAAGCTTGAGCGTCCCGTCGGCTCCACGGGTCGTCGCGGCGGCCCGGACAGGCCTCGGAGTCGCGGCGGTGATTACGGACGCGATCCCACCGCCCAAGATCCCAAGGGCGATCATACGAGCCAGCGCCTCGCGGCGACCCAACCGCCCAGTCTCAGCGGCTTCGCCGTGTCGTGTCAGATCCTTCAATCTTATCTCCTCCCTCCATTCGCACCATTGGTACACAACAACGCAATAGCCCCGTCGTTGGATCACCGCGCCGACGGGCGCACTGTGTCCATTCGGCATTCACCGAAGACCTCGCGCTTGTGAGTCGGACGAATTCCTACGTACCCTCCCTACCCCGAGTAAAAGCGATTTCCTATTGTAAGCACTTTCATGATGTATGTGAAAGTCGCTCGGATCGTGGCAAGCCCCCGGCAGGGTCAGCCCCGTTCCGTTTCTGCGGGCTTCGGGAATGTGATCTTCGATTCCCTTGCCGAGCGCACTGACGACGTTAGCGACCGGGACGTTTCGCCAAAGCCCTTCACGCCTCTCCGGGGACTCCAGCGACCGACAGCCCCCTCGAACACGAAGAGGTACGCCTTGACCGTACGACACGGCCTTCTCCGCATTCGATTGTCGGGATCAGGGTGAGTCCGGCGACGTACTGCGTTCGCGCTGCACCGGCGGGCACGGACCCGTATGAACAAAACACGCAACAGTCCCCCGCCTTCGGCCTGAGCGTCGCCCCGCACCCGCGACACTGATACACGATTTGACAGGCGTCGGCTGGCATGCGTTCCGTGGCCATCGTCCCACACATCGGACAGGTTACGACAGACTCTTCAAGCACCCGCATGGCACCACCCCTCGGGACGTATGGCGCTGGTGCGCGTCCGTTCGCCGTGTCGATCGTGCGCTCCTGTAGCCATGGGGCGTCCGCTCCCCCTCGCCTTCGCAGACAGAGCAAGGCCGCGCCCGATCTTGCGACGTGGCCCCCTGGTCTCGTGGCGCTCCCAGCTCTTAGTTACCACTGGACGAGCGCTAGTGCTTGCCGTTCCCGCCACCCATCCCGCCATCGCCACCACCATTGCCGTTCCCGCCAGCCATCCCGCCTCCGTTGCCACCATTCCCGTTGCCGTTCCCCATCCCATTGCCACCACTGTTGCCGCCGTTATTACCTCCGTTCGCGTCGCCACCGCTACTCCCGTTCCCGCCACCCATTCCGCCCCCGCTGCCACCATCATTGCCGTTAGCGTGTCCACCGGGGTTGCCACGACCAGCGCTATGCCCGGTTGAGTTGCCACCATGGTTCTCCGCCGCCGCGTCGTCGTGTAGTTCCTTCTCGTTGTGCGACGCCTGGCTCACCAACTCTCCAATCGTTACGCCGTCCGGCAGCGCTCCTTCCGCCTTGAGCATCGACGCCGATGACTGCGCATTCGACGAGGAGTTCCTCCCATTTCCATGGGGCACGGAGGCCGCCTTCAAGCAGACGGACGTTGTCAGCGGCCGGAGCGGGCTGGTCATGCTCCACGGGAATGCCCGCCTGCCTCTCACCGACTTCAGTGGACGCGGTGGAGACTTGCCGCAAGGGGTAGGTCGCCGCCGGGCCGAGGGTTTCGTCCCCGGGCGGCGTCCATTCATCTTCGGCCCCACCGATGGGGGTACCAGCGTGCGGATACCCTTCTGCGTCGGGAGTCTGGAATGGGACCTGGCCGAAGGCGAGGTATTCCGCGAACCGTTTGGCGGACAAACCCTCGAGTGCGCAGTCGACAAGCGTCAGGAAGGCGCGCCCGGCCGGATCCGGCCGGGTTGTTCCCTGAACGAAGTAGGCTGGGATACCAGCGCGGGCAAGTGCGGTTTCAAGGAGCGGCGCGCAGGCGCCGGGTTTGCGCAGCAGCACTGCCATACGGTCGAAGGCGATGCCGTTGCGCGCTTCTTCGAGGACGAGGCGTGCGATCTCAACCGACTCACGGCCTTCGCCGGGGGCGGAAAAGAGGACGACCTTGCCCGTCCGCGCCCCTCGCAGAAACGTAGGATGCCGCGCGATCCCGGAACCGACCGGTCGCGTCCACGCACGTGCGGCCGTTCGCGATCGGACATTCGGAGGTTACCCGTCACTGCGGAACTCGAATGCATCGATGTGCCCCATGACGGCCAGCATCGCTCCGTACTGCGCCTGCACCAGTGTCCGGGTGGGAATAGCAGTGTAGCATAGGTGCGACTCGACATCACTGAGCCAAGTGGTGAGCCATCGCTCCAGTCGCTGCTGTGCGTCGATCACTGCTGGCGCGCGCTGTGTTTGCAAGTGTGCCGCAAGCGCGCGGTTCAGCATGCTCGCCATAAGTACCTTGTAATACGTCTTGACGTAGAATTCATCAGCTCGCTGCGCCACGGTCGCGGGCTGCGACATACCAGGTGCTTCTTTGGCCCACGTTCGCTTGCTCTCAATTGACTTGGACTGATAGGCTACGAACGACGAAAAGGCCCTCATCAATCTGGTGCCCTGTACCACCTCGCCCGAGACCTCGGCGAGCAGGCCGGAGAGGGCATCCAGCATGTCGCGCGTCCGTTCAACACCGCTAAGAATCACGGCACCTTTCGTTTCTGTCGTCGGCGTCTGGTCCGAGATGTCCGGACTCTGAAAGTACGGTAGCTCCGTGATTAAGACCGTGGGCAGGCGATCGGGGGCACGGAACGACGTCAGGTAGTCCCAACTCGATCCGCCGCCGGCGATGTGCTCCACGGGGTTTCCCGACGCATACTGCGCATGATAGTCATACGCATCGCGAACGCTCGGGATCCGATACACGGCGGGCGCCCACTCGACTGCCCAAGGCATCTCCGGCTCGCCGAGCGACAATACCAATCCGAGTTCGTGCGGAATCTGGTGGAGCAACGCGTACGCCGCGTCCAGGCGACGAGACGGGTAGTAATAGACGCCGCCGAATCCGGCGTTGTGGAGCGAGTACACGAAATCTGGCGACGTGTCACGCAAGGCGGACATCAGCGCCCGAGTCTCTGGGAGCGGCTTGTCCCAGGCGAACGCATGACAAGCGTCAACCTGCCTCTAATAGAGAACCGCTCTGCTCGTCTGCAACAGGTAGCCGCCGAGCTGCTTAAGCTCTGTACAAGCGACGGTCATCGGCGGGTGATCCCGGACCCGCGTCACCCCTGGAACAGAAGTTCATCGGAAGCACCGAAAGGCGTGAAAAGGTCGTCAACACCTTAAGGTACACGCAGAGCAACTCTATTAGGGGGGAACGTTGCTCGAGGAACTCACACGCTCATTAGTATTGTTGGGGCGGTAGTGACTTTTTCCAAGGGGGACAAGAAATCATGAGGGTTCGATACTACAATCACGGCCGCCGCGATCGCTCAATCGTCGCGCTGACGTTTGACGACGGTCCCAATCCACCGCGGACAGATCAATTGCTCGAAATCCTATCTGCAAAGAACGCACGAGCCTCCTTCTTCGTCATTGGCAAGTGGGTGGAGCGATTCCCGAAGGCGCTAGAACGCATCGTAGAGGCCGGGCACGTCGTAGGCAATCAGAGCTACTCGCATATCAGGAATATCGGCGACTTCGATCACGCGGAGACCGTAATTACTGCGATCACGGGCAGGCCGTCTGCCTTTCTTCGCTTCCACTATCTCGAGAATTTTGCAGTAGTTCTGCAATCCCCCTTGGCAATGTCATGTGAAGTCAAGATCATTTACGCCGACGTCAATCCTGCCGACTACGAGCCAATCGATGCCAACGAAATCGTACGGCGCGTGCTCGAGTCTCGAAATCTCGCCAACGGATCAATCATTAATCTCCACGATGGTTCCGAGACTGACGACGATGCAGCCCGCCTGAGCCGTCCTCTCCCAACGATCGCCGCGCTCCCAAAATTGATCGACGGCCTCCGTGAGCGCGGCTTTGAACCTGTGGGACTGGACCAAATGGAATTCGATCAACCGTACGAGTGGGTCTCGGAATGAACCTCGGCCGCCACGGCGGACGGCAGATGAGTGGGGGTTTGTTCTCTTCGACCTGGTGAGGCAATAGAATCCGGCCCGACAAAGAGACCTCATCCTTGCGGGGCAGACAGCGCAATCTGCAAGCCTGGTGTCCATCATGGTGGACGCAGGCACTTGAATCTGAGACCATCTCAAGCTTGGAGACAATTCTTGGCGGTGCCCGTACCCAGCTACCGCCGCTGCGTCAATGTCATGTTCCGCTTCCTCCGAGGCCCGGGATCGCTAGCGGCAGCAGCTCCTTCGACATCTCCATACGCACCGTCATCCCCGGATCCACGACCTGGCTAATCCTTAAAGCGCGTCCTGGTAGCGTAGGGAGAACTGCAGTGGACGACTGACGCGGTTTCGTCAGTTTAGCACTGTTCGTGGGGGTTCAAGACGGGAGGGGGATTCAATACGTACTTGCAGCCCACGCCGAGCACCTCCCATGTTGGACGGAGGTCCCCGTGAGATAAGTTGTCAGCCTCGATCAGCGGGACAAAGCCCAGAACGAGAGGACGCAAGGACGGCGGCGGCTTGGACAGCCCGGCGAAACGCCAACGGATTGGAGTTGGTCAGGATCACTCGACCGTTCGGACGCGCCATGACGGATTCGAACCGACGACGACGGGCCAACCTACAGGAGGACGCGCAGCGAGAGAGATCCCAGTCCATCTGGAGCGGGGTCTTTCTCGTATACTGGCAGGTTTTGCAGGGCGGCGCTGGGAAAAGTCACGAGCTACCGTCCGTGTCGGCCGGGACCGGCCTCGAACAGTACGCTTGAGTGTTGGGCAGGCGGAGCGCCGCCGCGATGATCTCATGCTCCGGAATGCCGGTCCGCTGCACCCGCCGTATGACCGTGCTCGCGGGAACGCGCGAGCGCACGAACGCCTCGGCTTCGGCGAGCATCGTCTGCCCCGCCTCTGCCCCGAGCGCGCCCATCTGCCGGAGGCGACCAGCGGCCTTGTCGCCGCGACCCGGCAGGCCGGACGCGGCGAGCCCGTATTCGTCTAGCGTGTCCAGTGTGGACGAGGTGTTGACACTTTTGCACTCCAATCGAGCCCAGCGGCATGGGTTAGTTGACCTTTCTGCCGGCGAACAGGGTTGCCGGCGTCCGCCCTTGCAGGCGGTACCCTTGATGCGGGCGCTCCCGATTGTAGAAGCGCAGGTAGGCCTGCAAATCGCGCTCCAACTGCGCGACGCTCGTATAGTACGTCCGGCGGAAGGCGACCCGCCACAACTCGCTCAGGATCGTCCCCTGCAAGCGTTCGACGAAGCCATTGGTCCACGCATGGCGCGGTTTGGTACGGCGATGCTCGATCCCCAGCTCGCGACAGGCGGTCAGGAAGCGTCCATAGGACTCCGGCCCCCCATCGGTCAAGACGGCGCGGACGTGCTGGCCCGCGTGCCGGTAGGTGGGTACCACGCAGGTCCGCAGGAACGCGGTAGGCGGGTGGAAGCGGCGCGTTCGGCTTCAACTTTTGGATTTGCGACGGAAGTGGGGAAACATGGCCTGCCCTGGGGGGGGGGATCGGTGGTCCACACGGGATTCATCTGAGGCGATCCTGGCACATCTGGACGCGTCTTAGATCGAGCCGGGACTGCGCGCCGAGCCGCCCATATGGGCGTGTTCAGACCCGGTGGCTGCTCGCCCGCGGCACGCGCAACAACAGCATCACTGCGCAGACATAGTGCATCGCCGTGTTTGCAGGCATGACAGCCTCGGCGAAAATGGTGCGAACTGGTGCGAACCGATCCATCCCGAGGAGGGGAAGGGCCTGTCGGAACGGGATCACGAGCCCAACGATCGGAATGCCCAACAGAGAGCCGGAGTCGAAAGCGAGTGGGAGCGTCGCGATCAGAAAGCTATCGGTCGTTGCCAGCCCGACCGAGGGCGATGATCCAGAGCGCCAACACCGGGCGTTTCGTGACACGTGTCAGCCCCTCGTAAGTAAGGCCGCCGAGGAGTTCGCCCTCGTCAGAATGGCGAAATGATCAACCGATCAACCCGCTGGGCTTGGCAGCGCTCCTCGGATCGCTCGACATCAGGTCCGATCGTTTGCGCTGCAGCAACAAGCTACGCGATCGCGCTCAAATCGCAATGGCATAGCCGTCGCGTCGTGGGTCCGCTCCGCCCGCGAGCGATCCAGATTCGGCGTCGCGCGCAATCCCGTGAGCACCGCCGAGGGTCCATGACCAGCCCTCATGCTCGTCCAAGAGATTGATCTCATGTCCGCGGGTCGCGAGCGCGCTGCGGATCGCCGCGGGAATTCGTGCCTCGACATCAATAGCCCGCTTTCGTCGTGTGCAGACGCGGGGCGCCTCAATCGCTTCCTGAATGTTCAGATCGAACACGAGATGATTCAAGATCATCTGCGGAGTCGTCTGCAAGATGCCATACGAGCCCGGAGTACCAATGGACAAGGCGAATCGATCATCCCGAAATGCTTGCACGGGCGTCATCATGAGCTCGATCTGCTCCCCGCCCCGGAGATAGTTCGGGCTTTCAGCATCAAGATCCGTCCACGCGAGAAAGTTGTTCAGAAACACGCCTGTTCCCGGGACCATAAATCCCGACCCAAACATGTTGCCAAGGCTCTGCGTCACGTTCACGACCATGTCGGTGTCTGCCGTGGCGAAATGCGTCGTTTCTTCTGCAAGAAGGTCCGGGCGCCCCGGTGGTACCTGCCCGGGCAAGACATCTCGGCTGAATCGCTCGCCGCCGCTTGCACTTGCACGTAGGCGATCCAGGTGCAACCGTCGCTCGCCAGCATAGGCTTTGGTTATCAAACTACGCACCGGCGCTTGTTCCGCGTGCGCATACGCGACCCGATCGCTAGCAGCAAGCTTCGCAGCTTCGATGAACAGGTGCAAGTAATCCGCGGAGTTATGACCAAGTGACTTCAATTCGAACCCTTCAAGGATGTGCAATGTCTCCAAGATCTGCCACCCTGAACACGGTGGCGGTGGAATGATTAGATCGACGCCATCAAAATTGCCCCCGAGTGGCGATTGCCAGTGAGGCTTGTATGCTTCTAGATCCGACTCGCGCAGCCACCCCCCGTGTTGCTCAACACCGTTGGCAATGGCGCGGCCCAGGGGCCCGCCGTACAGCACACCGGCGCCGCCTTCGACGATCTGGCGAAGCGTTCTGGCCATGTCCGCTTGAACGAAAATCGCGCCTGGTCGTGGCGTGCCACCACCACGTACGACCCGCCGGCCTTCATCCGACGCAGCAAGCCGTGGTAGAGCAAGACGGAGAAAGTCGCACGTCCTCAAGCTGAGAGGGAATCCCCGCTCTGCAAGTCGAATGGCCGGCGCGAAGACTTTGTCGCGCGGCATGGTGCCGAATCGCTCCAGGGCGGCGAGCCAGCCGCCAAGTGCACCAGGGGTTAGCGCAGCTTTGGGCCCAACCTGCAGCTCGTCCGCGGCCGTCCGCGCCGGGTCGCTCGCGTGCGGTGCAAACCCGGTAAAGTCCAGAGCTAGTCGTTCGCGCCGCCGCGCAGATGACACAACCATGACACCCGCGCCCCCGAGGCCCGACCGATAGAACTCAACGACATTCAACGCCACCGCCGTTGCGATGGCGGCGTCCATAGCGTTTCCCCCTTCCAGCAACATCTCGGCGCCAGCCATGGACGCGAGGAAGTGCGCCGACGTGACAACGCCGCGGGTACCGCACACGGCAGGCCGATGGGCAGCTCCGTGCGGAAGCATCGCAATCCTCCTGTTCGACCGCCCACTATTAACCCTGCTTTCGTTCCGCTAGCCGACCCTACGACCTAGGGACTAGCCCGTGCCCCCTCCGTAGGCCGAGACAACCTCGCACAAAGAAACTCATCGTTGATACACATGACGGCTATCTCAATCTGCAGCCATATCACATGGAGAAAGATCCCCGGTCTAGTGAATGACTACGCATCGCCACGTACAGGACACATCCGCGATACTGAAGCCGACGCACCACGACTTCGGGGTATTGAAGCCTATGTCAAGTTCAAGCTTCGCCATTCACCCTGACAAGGATTCTTCACCGAAAATAGCATCTCTCGCCGCCGAAGATCGAGAACCAATGCGGTAGCTGTCCAAAACGGCGCCGTCCCAAACCGGCCAATGGCCGGGGCCCGGGTTCCGCGCACCTGCAGCCCATGGACACAGATTGACCCCGTCTGATCCGGACTGCCCGCGTGAGAACCAAGTAGAGCCTTTGCCGATTCAATAAACCGAGGCCCATCGCCATTCTCGAGAACGCCCACCTGCGATTTTAGAAACGCCTCCATCTGTTCTTGGCGCTTGAGGCAGTCGTGAATTATGGAAATACTTGCCTGCTTATCTCGGATTAGCAGCGATGAATTATTGCCACGTCCAGCGTACCCAACCTGTGAGTAGTCAGCTACCGCGGTCTTACCCTCGCACTGCTCAACGATCGCAACATTGCCAGTGGCATCAGCGAGCAGGTGGTTGCCACCCATCATCTCTGGATGTCTCGTCACGAATCGCTCGATGAATTCCACTGCTTGCGGGACACTTTTGCAGTGTGAAAGAACCAGGTGATTCATCTGAGTCCGGGGTTCTTTCTCGGAGCTAATAAATGCATCTCGGAAGACTTCTTCCCGAGGGTAGATCTCCGGATCACGGAACCGGTAATCGGAGTACGAGATGACTACTCCCAATCCATACTCGTTCAAGCCAGAATTCACGCCGAGTTGTGGCTCAACTGAAAAGTCGATTCGTCGGACCCCTCCCTCGCTCGTCTCTATCGAATGGTGGAACTCGCACCCCGCCCAGCAATCAGCAGTCTTCAACAAGAACGATCGGACTTCACCGGCTCGATCCCTTCCTGTGATCGCGCCAATTGTACACATCGATATGCCTCCTAATATCCAGTGCAGAGATTTCATCCCTCGCCGGATGGAACGCTCTTCTGCGACACTTTACTGGATGCTGTGCGATACGCGCTCTACTATAACGAGCGCAGTGGCCTCTCCCCGTAGATCTTCTTCACCAGACGACTCAACTACTGATCCAGGTCTTTTTCAAGAACATCCGAAGACCGGTGAATGACTGCGAGTATCCGCGGAATTTCGACGACAGTGCCTCGATATTGAATTTCGCGTACCACCACCAAGACGGCGAATCCGTCAACAGCATCCGTTGGATCTCGATGTAGAGGCTCCGGCGCTCGTCATGATTGGAAATCGTTTGTGCCTGCACGATGAGTGGGTCAAGCGTGCGATTGTGGTACCCACCAAAGTTGAATGTTCCTTGAGAATGGAACCACGGATAGATGTATCCGTCGGGGCCGGGGCGGAACGTTTGGGGAAAGCCGAAGACCTGATCTCCCTCCTTCCCGCCGGTTTCCGCGGCCTGGCGCGCGGCACTGACGAGGGCTCCCCACTCCATCTGAACGACGTTCACGTTGACGTTCAGCTTGCTCAACGCCTGCTGGATCACCAGCGAGCTGGCCACGCTCTCAGGATATTGGGGCGAGCACTTGATCTCGATCGCGAAGCCGCCGTTTGGATGCCCAGCCTCGGCCAACAGCTTCTTGGCGCCGTCCACATCGGGCGTGAGGTATGGCAGCGTCCGCGGGTCGAGAGACCAATCCGCGAACCCGGTGTTGATGGGCCCCGACGGCACCCCCCCACCGTACACAGCTTTCTGTATGATCTCGCGTGTGTCTACCGCCATACGCAGCGCGCGGCGCACCCGCCCATCATCGAGCGGCTTCTTGCTCACGTTGATATGGTGCATTCCAAGCCAGGCATACGGCGACTTCAGAACGTGTATCCCGGACATGTTCCCAAGTAGTGCCGCGCTTTGCGCACCCAGGGCCGCGTATTCGATCTGGCCTGCGCGCAACGCACTGACCCGGGCAATTTCCTCCGTCATGATCTTGAACGTCATCCCGTCGAGGTACGGCAGCGGCTGATCCCAGTAATCCGCGTTCCGCACGTACGTGATGTGGTCCTGTGGCACGTACTCGACTAGTTTGAACGGACCGGTCCCAATGGCTTTGATCGCGAGATTCTCCCGCTCCGCAAACCCCTTCGGAATAATGGCAGACGCCGTCAGCGCAGCGAACGCGCCCAGGAGATCCGGGTACGGGGCGTTGAGGGTCAGTTCCACCGTCAGGGGATCAATGATCTTGATTTCGTTGATTGAAGTAAACCAGCTTCGAAACGGCGACGCAGTCTTGGCATCTAGTACGCGGCGTATACTGTACTGTGCGTCTTCAGCAGTCATCGACTGGCCGTTGTGAAACTTCACATTCGGCCGAAGGTGGAACAGATACGTCTTGCCGCCGTTTGTGATCTCCCACTTCTGGGCGAGCGCCGGCACCACGCGCGTCTTTTCGTCGTAGGTGGTCAGGCTCTCGTAGATGGGCTCGTACGCTTGCAGCGAGGCAAAAACGCTCTTGTGCGGATCCAGGCTAATCGGATCGACCTCCTGGGCGCCCATGAGCGTGCCGCCGCGCTTTGGCGTCTGAGCGGTTGCAGCCAACGCTCCCGGCAAACTGCGGGCCATGCCAGCATGAAGCGCCGCCGCCCCGCCGAGCGCCAATCCTCCCGCCAATAACGCGCGTCGGCTGAGCTTGCCCCAAGGGTACGACTCGAAAGATCTCACTACTCTCCCCCTTCAGCCCGAGATGGCTATATGCTTCCGTGGTTTTTGTGTCATGTTCCCATTGAATCTTAGCCTGTCTTTTCGGTAGACGTTTACACTGTCCTGCCGCGCTGAGAACCCCCTGAAAGTCCCCCGTCCGCGCAGAGAGGGAGTCCCTTCCTTCTCTATGGAGTTGACCCGGTTTGGTGGACACCCTATCGTTAGGGGGTCAAGACCCCAGAGAGGAGTCCACCGTGGGGAAGACACGCCCACCGTATGCGAAGGAGTTTCGAGCGGAGGCAGTCCG
>Ga0070735_10001245_pt1 | contig 25109 bp, 27 predicted proteins | sample Coa_R1_FD_66443 | JGI IMG/M metagenome (GOLD analysis project Ga0070735, IMG submission 66443) | Surface soil microbial communities from Centralia Pennsylvania, which are recovering from an underground coalmine fire - Coalmine... | ecosystem: Environmental > Terrestrial > Soil > Unclassified ...
CGCGCCGATACGACGTCGTCGTCCTCGAAGATCAAACCGGCTGGCAACTCACGTACGACGCCGCCGCGCCGCCGCCGCTGGCCGCATTCGACACTGATGGACGAATCGTCGTAATGGAGAGCCTCTCCAAGTCCATCTTTCCGGCACTGCGCATCGGCTATCTCTACTGCAAAGGTGCGCTCGCCGATGCGCTCGAGCTTGCAAAAGCGCGAACCGACGTGTTCACGTCGACGCTCACGCAGCGCGCGCTCTGGCGCTTCATGAACAGTCCGGCATATGCTCGGCATTTGCGTTCTACGCGCAATTTGTATTTGGAACGCCGCAATGCGTTCGTCGATGCGCTCGCGCAAGCGCTGCCGTGGGCGGACGTGCGTCCTCCGGCCGCAGGATTGAACGTGTGGCTGCCGCTGCCGCCGCGGATTTCGACGCAAGCCGCCTTCGATGCATGCGCGCGTCAAGGCGTGCTGGTCATGCCGTCCGAACCGTTTTATCCGACGCGGCAGGGACCGCCCGCGTTGCGCTTGTCGTTCGGACATCTTTCGATTGAGGAAAGCCAAGAGGGCGTGCGACGCCTTGCAGCCGCGCTCGACAAGCTCATGGCTTGAGCCGGGTATACGGCTGACATGGAATTCGTGTCGAAACAGCAGACGTACGAGGCAACGCGCAAGCTGCTTTTGGAAAACGCCGCGCGTTTCGGCGACGGCAACATGGAAGAGATCGCGCGCAACATGCAGATGGACGGCGATCACTCTCGTTTGCCGGCGCTGTATCAGCGCTTTCTCGACTCCATCACTGCCGATCCGCTGGAACCGCAAGACGCGCTCGCTGCAGCCGCGGAATTCATGGCAAACAACGTCGACGCGACCGGCAAACCGCAGGTCGCAGATCTCGTTTACGCGGCCAAAGTAACGGCAGACGACCCCGAAAAAGGTAATACCGCGTTGTGGAACCGCTGGATCGAGCTGCTGGCCTCCGTCTAGCAGGCGCATCCTTCATCCGGACGCGCCTTTAGTCCCGAGCTTGTCGAAGGGCCCCGGCAGGGGCAATCCGCCGCGCATCCGTATCGCCAGCCAAGTGAAGTTGCGACTCGTGACTGCCGCGGCGCTGATTTTTGCGCTGTGCGGCGCCGCTCCACTGCCCCTGGTGTACACTGCCCCCGCCGGCTCGCGCGTCGCGGGCGCACCCAATCCCGCGCGCCCGTACGACGTGATTCTGCCGAACGGCCGCATCGTCGCGCCGGTCGGAAAGAGCGTCGTCGTCGGGATGAACTCGCTCGGCGTTGCGCTCTCGCCCGACGGCAAGTACGCGATCGTCAGCAACGACGACGAGCGCGAGAACACTGCGCAAAGCCGCATCGTGCCGGGGGTGAGCGGCGGCTACGCGCTCACCGTCGTCAACACGTCGACGATGACCGTTACGGACGTTTACCGGGGTGAGAATGAATCATTCTTCCTCGGCGTCGCGGCGCTGAAAGATCCCGCGAATCCTGCGCAGACCCTGGTGCTGGCCGCAGGCGGCCCGAGCAACACCGTCCATTTTCTGCAGCTCGATGCGTTTGGGAAATTGCGCGAGAGCGGCGCGGCTGTTCCGATGCCGCTGCCGAGCGATTCGCGCTCTGCGAACGTCGGACACGCGTTTCCGGGTTGGATTGCGCTTGCGTCCAGTCACCGCGTAGCGTACGTGGTGAACAACCTTGCAAATAGCGTCACCGCGATCGATCTGCGCACGCGCACCGTGATGCACACCGTCGCGGTCGGATATTTTCCCTGGGCTGCCGCCGTCGCCGGAAATCGCCTGTACGTGACCGATCCCGGTCTGATGACGTACGGGAACTTGCCGCAGCCGGTTCGCTATCCGCAGTTCGCCAACGTGCCATTCGCGCCGTCGTATGCTTCAGCGCTCACCAGCGTGCCGCTCGCACAAAGCGGCGACGTGGCGTCCGACGGGATTGCGTCCACGCGCATGGACGTCGCGCCGGACGGCGTCGACAACGTCGGCGGCGCGCATCCGAGTGCGATTGCCATCTCGAAGAACGGGCGGTACGCTTACGTTTGCATGGCGAACGTCGACCGCGTGGCGGTCGTCGATTTGTTCGGCATTCCGCGCGTAATCGACGGGCTCCAGCTCCGCTTATTCGATAAGTCGCCGTACGGAACGCAACCAGATGCAATCGTGCGCAGTCCCGACGGCAAACGCCTGTACGTAGCGCTCGCAGGCATGAACGCGGTCGCTGTGCTAGATTCGACCAACCCGCGCAAACTCCATCGCCTTGCGCTGATTCCGACCGGCTGGTATCCGAGCGCGCTCGCAATCTCTGCCAACGGGCGATATCTGTACGTCGCAAACGCGAAAGGCATCGGCCAAGAGCCGGGCTTCGAGGGCGACGGTCACGGCCAAGACAGCAACGTCGTGTGGTCGACGCTCCAACGCATCGATCTGAAGATGCCTTTTCGCAAGCTCATCAAGACGACGGAGTCTGCGTTGCGTTATACGCGCATCCAGCAGCGCGGCGTAGCGAATGCGCTCGTGCCGCCGCTTCGTTCGGGTCAGCGCAGCAGCCTCATCAAACACGTCGTGTTCATCTTGGAAGAAAACAAGACGTACGATTCGATGCTCGGCGATCTCACCGATGCGCAAGGAAACGCGTACGGTAACGGCGATCCGTCGCTGGTGTCGTTCGGTGCGAGCGTGACGCCGAATCTGCACGCACTCGCGCGTGAATACGGACTTGCGACCAATTTTTATGCGGATGCCGAGGAGTCGGATGCGGGGCACCAGTTTGCGGCGGCGGGCATCGCGACGCCGTACTCGGAGAAAACGCTGCTCGTGAAGAGCGGGCGTTCACCGCTGGTCAACAAAAACGAGGATCCGGAAGATTACCCGCGCGACGGTTATATCTTCAATGCCGCCGCGCGCGCAGGGCTGAGCTATCGCGATTACGGCGATCTCGTGCGCCTTTCGGGCTACGACGAAGGAAAATCGCTCGATCCCCGCGTCGACGATCCGAACTTCCGCGACGCGAACGACGATTCGGCACCGACCAGCGGCCTCGGGGGCGTGTACTCGCTCGACGTGCCCGCGCTCGGCGCGCTCGGCGGACACATCGATCAAAACTATCCCGGCTGGAACCTGCGCATTCGCGACGTGCGCCGCGCCAAGGAGTTCATCAAGGACTACACGGCGCTCGAGCGGCAGAACGCGCTTCCGGATCTCACGTACATTTGGCTTCCGAACGATCACGGCGGTTTCGGTCCCGATATTCCCCCGTTGCCGGAAGAAGTTGCCGACGGCGATCGCGCGCTGGGCATGATCGTCGATTTCCTTTCGCATCAGCCGTCGTGGAGTTCGACTGCGATCTTCATCACGCCCGACGACGCGCAAAGCTCGCGCGATCACGTGAACGAGCATCGCACGTACGCGGTCGTCGTCTCGCCGTATGCGAAGCGTCATTATCTCGGCAAGGCGCATCTTTCTACCGTCAGCATCTTGAAGACCGAGGAAGAACTGCTGGGCCTACCGGCGCTCTCGCTGGGCGATCTGCTCGCCACGGATATGTCGGGCTTCTTCCAGGAAGCGCCGGACGCGACGCCGTTCACGGCCGTGCCGGTGCCGACGCAAACGGCATCGGAGGAGGGTGAGCGGATTGCCGCTTTGCTGGCACGCACGGACCAAAGTGGTCCGGACGCCGACGTCGAACGTTCCGCGCGGATCATCGACCTGGCGCGCCGGGCGGATGCGCTCGCGGCGCGCCGTGCAGCGCTCCGGCCGCCGGTCTATGCGGCGCAGCAGCAAGCCCTTTACGAGGCGGCGCTGCGCGCTCTGGACGATTAAGAGGGATATGACGCAAACAGTTAGTTACGGACCGCGCCTGGTAGCGCACCCGACCGGCGCGTTGCGCGCCGCGATAATGGTTGCTCCAACGGCTGCTATCGAAAATGCGCCGCCCCTGCCGGGCGAGCCGAACGCGATTTACCCCCGCGCTCGAGCGCAGCAAGAAATACTCGCGAAGACGCTGCGTTTTTTCGGCTGCGACGTCACGCTGCTCGAGGAGCCGCAAGGCGATCCGTATGCGAGTTCCATCGTAGATTCGGCGGTCGTGTTCGAAAACGGTGCCGTCGTCATGCGTCCGAGTTCGCTCTCGCGTCGCCCCGAAAGCGCATGGCTTGAAGCGGAGTTCGTCAAGCGCGACATTCCGATAGCCGGGCACATCGCAGCGCCGGGATTGCTCGACGGTTCCGACGTGCTGCTCGCCGGCAGCACGGCGTTCATCGGCGTGAGCAATCGCAGCAACAGCCTCGGCCGCAACGGGTTTGCGCAGATCGCGAAGGCGCACGGTTTTTCCGTGCGCGAAGTCCGGCTTTCCGCGCACGGCGCGCCGCTGCGCGCGCTCGCCGGCGCCGTGTCGGCCGACTCCGTCGTTCTCGCACCGGAGAGCGACGTCGACCATTCGGCGTTTGCCGGGTTCAAGGTTTTCACGGCGCCGCTCGGCCACGAGCTTGGTGCGGGCGTCCTGAACATCGGCGAGCATCACGTGCTTGCGAACGTTCGGTATCCCACTGTTGTCGACACGCTGCGCCGCGGAGGCGTGGTGGTCGAAGCGATCGATCTTTACGACTTCGGGCGCGCCGGCATCACGCCGTCGATGCTGGTCCTCGATCTCAAGCGTATTTAGGAGTTTGTCAGCGCGTCATGCGCATTGCGATCTTTTCGGATATTCATGGTAATCTCGTCGCGCTCGATGCGTGCCTCGCCGATTTGCAAGCGCAAGGCGGCGCCGACGTTATCGTCGGTGCAGGTGATTTTTGCATGGACGGTCCGAAGCCCAAAAAGGTGCTGCAGCGCCTGCAGGAGATCGGTGCGCAATGCTTGCGCGGAAACACGGATCGCTACGTCAGCACGTTCGAGGAACCGGAGCCTGCCGGCGCTGAAGACGTCGAACGCAAGCAGCTCGCTTGGACGCGCCGGGACATCGGCCAGAAATGGATCGACTGGCTTTCGGCGCTGCCGTTTAGTTTGCGGTTCGGTGAGGCGCAAAGCGAGCTTCTGGTCGTGCATGCGAATCCGTCCACCGATGACGAGCACCTATGGCCGGATGCGCTGGATTCGACGCTCGAGCGGTTGATTGGCGATGAAAAGGCGACGGCAATCGCCTTCGGGCATTTGCACCTGCCGTACGTGCGCACGTGGCGCGGCAAATTGCTCGTCAACGTGGCTTCGGCGGGCCTGCCGAAGGACGGCGATCCGCGCGCCGGTTATGCCATTTTGACGCAATGCAGCGGGGGCTGGGCCGTCAAGCACCGCCGCGTTGCCTTCGACGTGAAGAAAGTTGCAACCCAACTGGCCGATTGCGGGATTCCGGGGAGTGCAGAATTGATTTCCACCCTTCGCCGCCACCGGTACAAACGATTACAGAGCGTCATTCCTTAAGCACGAACGGGCAGGTGCCCGCAATCGAACTATCGAGCATCGTCAAGCGGTACGGCAAATTCACCGCAGTCGATGATATTTCGCTGCGCGTGCAGGGCGGCGACTTCTTCGGCTTTCTCGGTCCGAACGGCGCAGGCAAGACCACGACCATCAACGCGATCGTCGGCCTCGCGCGCTTGAGCGCCGGTTCGATTCAGATTTTTGGGCACGACACGGTGCGCGACTGGCGCGCGGCTCGCCGTTTGATTGGCCTTGCGCCGCAGGAATACAACTTCGACCGGTATCTTTCGATTCGCGACATCCTTATCTACCAAGCCGGCTATTTCGGCCTCAAGCCGAAGGAGGTCGGCGAGCGCGCGGACATGCTGCTCGACCGCTTCGGCATTGCGTCGAAGGCCAAGCAAGACTACATGAAACTTTCGGGCGGCATGAAGCGCCGCCTGACGCTCGCGCGCGCCTTGATTCATTCGCCGAAGCTGCTCATTCTCGACGAACCGACGGCGGGTGTCGACGTCGAACTGCGTCTCGAACTGTGGGACTTACTGCGCGAACTGAACCGCGGCGGTATGACGATCTTCCTCACGACGCACTACTTGGAAGAGGCCGAAGTGCTTTGCCGTAACGTCGGAATCATTCGGGCGGGAAAGCTCGTCGCGCTCGAACCGACGCAAGAACTGCTCGAGCGCGAAGGTAAGCGGCTGCAGGACGTATTTTTGGAGCTCACGCGTTCATGATTGCCGCCGACTCGTTCAACGGCGTGGCGATGCTCACGCTCATCAAGCGCGAAATGGTGCGCAGTTTGAAGATCATCAATCAAGTGATCTGGCCGCCCATCATCACCACGGTGCTGTACGTCACGATCTTTGGGCTTGCGCTGGGCAGTCGCATCAAGAGCATGCAAGGCGTCTCGTATGCGGAGTTTTTGATTCCCGGTCTCATCATGCTGCAGGTCATCGATTCGTCGTACGCCGAGTGCAGCAGTTCGGTGTTCCAGGGGCGGTTCATGAATTCGATTCAGGAACTGCTCATAGCACCGATGTCCGCAGCAGAAATGGTTTTCGGGTACATCTTCGGGAGCGTCGCGCGTGCGCTGCTCATCGCCAATTTGATCATGGCACTCGGCTATTTCTTCGTGCACACGCTGCCGAAGGACTGGGGGCTGTATTTCGGCGCGATGATTGCCGTATCGATGCTTTTTTCGGCGTTGGGCATCATCTTCGGGCTGCTCGCAGAGAAATTCGATCACCTCGCGGTGCTCACGACGTTTGCGATTACGCCGCTGGTGTTCGTCGGCGGCGTCTTCACGTCGGCCAGCCAGCTGCCGCCGCAAATACGCAACTGGGAGCTCGCGAACCCGATGTTCTACACGGTGGACGCGTTCCGCCACAGCTACACCGGCCAAAGTTACTTGCCGCTATGGCTTTCGCTGAGCGTCATCTGCGGCCTGATGCTCATTGCCCTTGGCACGGCTTTACGCATGGCGTACGTCGGTTACAAACTCCGCACGTAGCGTCATCCTAGCCCCGCTCCGTGTCATCCTGAGCCCGCTCCGTGTCATCCTGAGGTATCGAAGGACCCCGAGCGCCGTCGAGGGGAAGAGCATCGCATGCTGATGCTCGCCGCAGTCACGCTCGCGCTCGCACCTTGGCACGGTACCTCGTTTCCAACCGCAACGCCGAACGCCGCGAAGTACAAACTCGCGGTCCGCGGCGCCGCGAATCAGCCCGTGCGCTTAGAGGCGGGCGGTCTGCCGCGCGGGTGGGTCGCCTCGTTTTGCACGCCGACATTCTGCTCGCCGTTCCGCTACGAAATGACGCTCGACTCGCGCGGCGCAGGTTGGGTCGAATTTCAGGTAATCCGCACCGACGACTCGGCGCCCAAGCACGCCGGCGTCACCGTTTGGGCGGAAGGCGCCCGCGTTCGACTGAAAATATAGCTCTGCGGTTCAATTCGTGTCCTTTTGGGTACGGCATCGAAGTCACCGTACACGTTTTGACCGCAGATATGCATGGCGGCCGAATCGCGTTTTTTAAGCGAAAGGCCGATCTATGCACGCTCGCTGGGCGATTTTGCCCGTTGATACGCTTTCCCGCTACCTCAGCGACTATACGCTGCAAGCCATTGATTCAGATAGTCGACGGAGCGTCTACACCTATAAGTGTGGCTGCGTTGCCGTGCGGCTCGTTCCAGCAGCGGATTGTACCGTCCAATGGTGTTTAGCACACCGGCGTTTGACCTCGGCCGGCTAGAAGAACGGGTTGTGATCTTTCTCCCACGCAATTTTTGTCGGCGGGCCGTGCCCGGGCATGACGACGGTGTCGCCGGGCAGCGTGAAAATCTTTGAGCGCACGCTGTTCAAAATGTCTTCGTAAGTCGTTGCGTCGCCGTATGCGCCGCCGACGCTTCCGGCGAATAGCGTGTCGCCGCTGAAGATCGTCGACTTGAACATGTAGCACGCCGAGCCGTCGGTGTGGCCGGGCGTGTGCAGCATGCGGATTCGCACGTCGCCGAATTCGAGTTCTTCACCGTCTTTGACGCGAAGCGCGACTTGGGCGAGCGATCCAATCGCGGAAATGTCGGCCTCGTGCATCACGATCTTCGCGCGCGGAAACTGCGCGGCAACCTCGGACGTGGCGTCACAATGATCGCGGTGCTTGTGCGTGATCAAGATGTACTCGAGGTGATACTGGCCTTCACGCAAGATGCGCAGGAGATTTGCCGGAATGCCGGCCGGATCGACCAGAGCCGCGCGCTTGCCGCCGTCGAGGAAGAAGACGTACCCGTTGCTCGGATGCGGATGCTGCGGGTGATGCCGAACATCCGGCAGTGTGATGGCATCGGGGTGATAGCGCCGCGCCGCCGCGTCCGCGAACTTGCCGGGATCTAGGCTCAGAACGCGCGCGACGTCGCGGGCCTGCTCTTCCGTTGGAACCATACGGCCTGCCGCCCACGCACCGATTGCGTCGCTGGGAAGCCCCGTGGCCCGTGCGAGCGCCGCAACGCCTGTGCCGGTGCCGCGCATCGCCTTGGTAAGTACGTCCGAAAATTCGTCTTCGAGCGGCATAAAGGTCTCCTTGCAAATGGGCCGCAACCGGAGCGCCGTACCGGACGGTCGAAAGGGCCGGTATGGAACGCGTCATCATCATCGGATCCGGGCCGGCCGGCCTCACCGCGGCAATCTACGCGGCGCGCGCAAATCTTCGTCCCCTGGTATTGGCCGGAGGAATGTACGGTGGTCAGTTGATGCTTACGACCGAGGTGGAAAACTTCCCCGGTTTCCCCGAGGGCATCATGGGACCCGATTTGATGATCAAGTTCCGCGAACAAGCCGAGCGCTTCGGTGCTCGCATCGAAAACGTCGATGCGACGAGCGTCGATTTTGACAAACAGCCGCTCGTCGTTCGAGCGGGCAAACACGAGTACCGCGGCAGCAGCGTCATCGTAGCAACGGGGGCAAGTGCGCGGTGGCTCGGAATTCCCGGCGAGGAGCGCCTGCGCGGACGCGGCATCTCGACCTGCGCGACGTGCGACGGTGCCTTTTTTCGCGAAAAGCACATCGTCGTCGTCGGCGGCGGCGACTCGGCGATGGAAGAAGCGCTTTTCCTGACGCGATTCGGTTCGAAGGTCACGGTGATTCATCGCCGTGAAGGCCTGCGCGCCAGCAAAATTATGGCCGATCGCGCACTCGCGCATCCGAAGATCGCGTTCGTTTGGAATACAGTCGTCGAAGAGGCGATAGGCGACGCGACGCTCCGGGCGCTTCGTCTGCACAATCTCGTGGACGGCCGCCGCTACGACTTTGAGGCGGACGCGCTCTTCATTGCCATCGGGCACGATCCGAATACCGGCATCTTCCGCGGCCAGTTGGAACTCGACAAAGCGGGGTACATCGTCTCTCCCGATGGAACTTCGACGAACGTCGAGGGCGTTTTTGTCGCGGGGGACGTTTACGATATCCGGTACAAGCAAGCGATCACGGCTGCCGGCGCGGGATGCAGAGCCGCGATGGACGCGGAAAAATTTCTGGAGGCGCTCGATTTCCCCGTCGAAGAACTCATGGCTTAGGAGACGTTTCACGATAATGCCCGTTTTGCGCTTTGCGCTCGGCCTGTTCTGCGCCCTGTCGTTCGCAGGCACAGCCGCATTGGCGGACAGCACCACCGGAATCGTGTACGTGCACGTTATCGACGCGAAGAGCGGCAAACCCGCATCGGGTTGGACGGTTCAACTCACCGGTCGCGATGGCGATTCCGTGGCGGTCACGGGTCATGACGGTCAAGTGAACTTCCTTACCGTTACGCCGGGAATGGCGCGCATCGACGTTCTGAAGCACGGCGCACTCGGCGCGTGTCCGGCAGTCCTCACGGTTTCAGCCAGTGAAGAAACTATCGTGAACGTGCACGTCAAGCGCTTAGGCGGAAAAGAAACCGTCGGCTGCTCACCACGTCAAGCGCACACGCTCGTGCGCCCGGGAGTCACGTCCGACGTCTACGATATTTACTAGACCGTAAGCTCGTACAGATATTCGTCAATGCGCGTCTCCACGCGCACGAAGCCGAGTGATTCGGCTAACCGGTATGACGCCTCGTTACGCGTATCCATTTCCGCGAAGAACCGTTCCACTCCGTACGACCCCTTGACGTAATCGATGACCGCTTGCGCGGCTTCGCGCGCGTAGCCGTTGCGCTGGTGCACGGAAAAAATTGCGTAGGCGATATGCGAGGCCGCTTCCTGCGGAAATATCGTCGCCTGCACGACTCCAATCGCAGCGCCGGATGCGCGATCCCGGCACAGCCAGTTGCGCCATACTTGATCTGCGTGCGGCGATCCGCGCTCCCAACGTTCGTAACGTTCACGAAGATCGTCAACGGTCGAGGGGCGCGCAGACGGAAAGTAACGCCACATGCGCTCGTCGTCGAACTGAGGCCACGCTTCTTGCGCGTGACCGGATCGAACGGGCTCGAGATCGAGGCGCGTCGTTTGAAGCGGCGGCGTCGAGTTCATGCGAGCAGATTCGCGAGCGCCGCGCTCAGATCCGCGAAGCGGAACGCGTAGCCTTCGCTCTGCGCGCGTGCCGGTAAAACGCGCTGACCGTCCAGCACGATTGTCGCACCTTCACCCAGCATCAGTTTGATAGCAAACGCCGGCGCAGGCAGCGCGGACGGCCGTCCGAGCGCACGCGCGAGCGTATCGGAAAATTCCGCGTTGCGCACGGGGTTCGGCGCCGTCGCATTGATCGCGCCTTCAATGCCGTCGATCGCAAGCATATAGATGCCGACGGCGTCGGCGATATGGATCCACGAATACCACTGCCGTCCGGATCCTACGCGGCCGCCGCCTCCCGATTTGAAGATCGGCAGCAACCGCTGCAATGCACCGCCATCCCTGGAAAGGACGAGTCCGGAGCGAACGCATGCGACGCGCATGCCGAGTTCTTTGCCGGCTTGCGCGGTTCGCTCCCATTCGACGCAGACGCGCGCGAGAAAATCGTTGCCGGGCGGGTCACTTTCCGTGAACGTCGCCGTTTCGCTCGCACCGTAGTAGCCGACCGCGGAGGCGGAAATGTAGACGCGCGGGCGCGGTTCCAGCTTTTCAAGAGCATCGAAGAAACGGCGCGGCGGCTGGGTACGGCTGCTCAAGATCTCCGCCTTCACGCGATCGTTCCAACGCTGACCGAGCGTTTCACCGGCCAGATTCACGAACGCTTCGCAGCCCGAGGCCTTTGCCGCTGCATCGGCCGGATCGCGCAGCGACGTTTCGACCACCTCATCGCCGCGCGCGCGCAGAGCCGCACACAAATGCTTGCCGATGAAACCGCTCGCGCCGCCGACGCCTACTCTCATGAGACGCTATTGTTCGTTGACGTCTGCTCCGCCCTCTTGCTCGATCGCAGCTCCGCCAAGCGCTACGGGGCACGCGATTCGTCCACTGATGCCCAGGGAACACAAGCGGTATGAATCAGCGAAACTCCGCATTTCCGCTGTTTGCTTTAGGTGCAGCAGCGGGTCTGACGCTCACGTATATTTCACGCCGCGCTCGAGCTCGCTTTCGAAAACCGATCGAGCAGGCCCTGACCGTGGCGGCGCCTCGCGAACGCATCGAACAATTCGTCGAAGCGCGCGAACGCATGCTGATTGCACTTGGTTCGAAGCGTCGCCTGGGCCTAATCGAGTGTCTCGAGCTGCGTGACGCTCCGGCAGGGCGTGGGACGGAAATCCACGTCACGATGCGCGGCCTCGGAAAGTACGAGATCAAAGAAGTACTGCGCCGCGTCAAAGCACTGCTCGAAGCCGGGGAGATCCCGACCGGACTGAGGTACGCAGGGTGAAAGCGGTAATCTGGAACGGCCCGCACAACGTGCGCGTCGAGCGCGTCAAAGATCCCGAGATCGTCAATTCGCGCGATGCGATTCTTCGCGTCACGGCAACTGCCGTTTGCGGATCGGACTTGCACTTATACAACGGCTTCATGCCGGCGATGAAGCCCGGTGATATTCTCGGCCACGAGTTCATGGGCATCATCGAAGAGATTGGCTCGGAGGTGCGCAGCGTGCGGCCCGGCGATCGTGTCGTCGTGCCGTTCAACATCGCTTGCGGCAATTGCGAGCCATGTATGCGCCAGTTGTGGGCGCTGTGCGACAATTCGAATCCGAACGCGGCGATGGCCGAGCGTGTGTACGGTTATTCATGTGCCGGTCTCTTCGGGTATTCGCATCTCTTCGGCGGCTACTCCGGCGGACAAGCCGAATACGTACGCGTCCCATTTGCGGATGTGGGCTGTTTGGAAGTTCCCGACGACATCGACGACCACCGCGTTCTTTTTCTGAGCGACATCTTTCCGGCAGGATATATGGCGGCGGAGAACTGCGAGGTCAAGCGCGGCGACGTAATCGCGGTGTGGGGCTGCGGGCCGGTGGGGCAATTCGCCATTCGGAGCGCCTATTTGCTCGGCGCCGAGCACGTGATCGCGATCGATCGCGTTCCGGATCGTCTGGACATGGCGCGCGCGGGCGGCGCTCAAACGGTTCATGTCGACGAAATGGACGTGCTCGAAGCGTTGCTCGAGATGACCGGCGGCCGCGGACCCGATGCGTGCATCGACTGCGTCGGCATGGAAGCGCACGGCGTCGAATTCGACCGCGCGAACGTCCTTCGCCTAGCGATTCAAGCGTGCGGCAAAGGCGGCACGATTTCCGTTCCCGGCATCTACGGCGGATTCGTCGACAAGATGCCGTTCGGCGCGATTTTCGAGAAGGGACTGCAATTGCGCTCCGGGCAGACGCACACGCACCGGTACATGCGTCCGCTGCTCGACCGGATTCGCCGCGGTGAAATCGATCCGTCGTTCATCATCACGCATTACGGGACACTAGAGGACGCGCCCAAGTATTACGATCTGATGGCCAAGCATGAAGACGGCTTCGTGAAGTCGTTCATGCGGCCGGCGCCTTTCATGCAAGGCGAGGTTTCGAAGTACGATCGCTCGCGCCAGGAGTTGACCCAGGCGCGCCGGTAAGAGCCGGTTATGCGCTTTTCGAAGCCGCAGCTGCGCGGGCTGCTCGCGATGGGGTTCGCGCACGGCACGAGCGATTTTTACTCGGGGATGGTGCCGCTGCTGATCTTCGCGATCGTCAGCGCACACCGTCTTTCGCCGCTTTATCAGGGCGCGGTCGGCTTTCTGTGGTACTTGACGAGCTCGGTCGTGCAGCCGCTTTTCGGCGCATACTCCGATCGCGCGGGACGTTGGTGGTTCTTGCCGACGTCCGTCGGCGTGACGGCAAGCGCCGTAGCGCTCATCGGTCTTGCGCCCGGCATCGGCGTTCTCGCATTGCTCGTGATCGTCGGCGGACTGGGTTCGGCCGTGATGCATCCCGAGGCCGGCAAATATGCGGCCCTGCTCAGCGGAAAGCGCAAATCGGGCGGCATCTCCATTTTTCAAATCGGCGGCGCTATCGGCTACGCGTTCGGCCCGGTGGTCATCGCGCACATCCTGCAAATTCGCGGTCCGCACGGTTCGGTGTGGATGCTGCTTCCCGGCGTCGCGGGGGTGGCGCTGCTGTTCATCCTTATGCGCGGGTTGGATGCGCACGCGCAACGCGCGCAAGAAGAGCATCGTGCGGCATTGCGCGACGGTACCGAGGCCGTCGATCGTACGGGTGTCGGCTTGCTCGTCGCCGGTACGGCGCTCAAATATCTCGTCGGCGCGTCGTTCATGACGTATTTGCCGAATCTCATCGTTTCGCGCGGCGGATCGATTGCACAGGCCGGCATTATCGTTACGCTGTTTCTCGCGGTCGGCGTGATCGGCTTGTACTTGGGCGGATGGCTCGGCGATCGTTACGGTGCACTGCCGATTGCAGTCGCGAGTTTGTTTGCAACGGCGCCGGTTCTCTACGGATTCTTTGCATTCGGGGGCACACTCGGCCTCATGTTCCTGCTGGTGGCGGGTGTGCTGCTCAACGTGCAAAGCGCGCCGAGCGTCGCCATCGTGCAGCGCATGTTGCCGCGCAACCTCGGCATGGCGCTCGGCTTGATGAACGGCGTGGCGTTCGGAGCGGGTTCGGCGCTCGTGACTGCTGTGGGCTTCGGTGTTGCGCGGATCGGCGCCGCCAACGCCCTGCTCGAAGTCAGCGCATTGCCGATCGCCTGCGCGGCGGCATTCTGGCTTGCCGGGCGGCGGCTCAATAATGGCCGTTACGCCAGTGCTTCGAGCAACGCCGTCGCTTCGTGAACGAGCCGCTGCTCGTAGACTTTCGGATGCGTGAGATAAAAGAGCGACATGATGCGCAGCGCAAAACTATGGGCGCGCGGCATCGGCAGGCCGGCAAATTTCAGGCGGGCTCGTCGCGCCAGCTCGCGCGCGCGGGAGAGCAGCGCGTCGAACGAGCCGTAGCAATCGATCCAGTTCAGGTCGCCGCTGCGGCGGTCTTCTTGCTGGTCGATAAACGAGTCGAGCAGCACGTGAAGTGCCGAAAATGCCGGGAAGTACGCATGATACGTGTCGTCGATACGTTCGAATTCGCTGCAGAATGCGGCGTAGAGCGGCGCGTACACGTGGAACTGCGAGCCGGCGGCCGCACCGAACTCCCACCACGAGAGGTCTCCGAAACGTGCACCGTCGCGCGCATGCCACGCAATGCAGGCGGCTTCGCGTTCGGCGGCCGGCAAATGCGCAAACGTTTGCACGTCAGTGTAAAGGTTTGCGGCTTCGGCGAAATACGGTATCAGCAGCTCGTAATCGCCGAGGCGCGAAAGCGCGCGGCGCGTGCGGCGAACGAGCGTTGCCAGATAATCGCCGTCATCCCCCGGCGGTCCGTGCAAATAGTAATCGTGCAGCGACTGCGACGGGTCGAGCGCGTCGGCCAGCGCCAAGTGCAGCTGACGAAATGCCTGCGGCGTCGTAAGCGGGTGGCGGTCGCAGAGTCCGTCCAAGAAATCGTAGATCGCTTCGAGCGGCGCGACGATCTCGACGTAATGTTCGCGCGCGCCGGTAGGCAGAAGTGTGGCTAGTATGCATGCGCCCGCGATGTGATACGCCTTTTCGCTCAGGCCATATTGCGCTTGCGCGCGCAACTCTCTATCGGGGATGCGTTCGGCTACGCGTTCTAAGCGTCGCAACGCCGCGCGCGCAAGCGGTACGACGTTGACCAAGAAACGCCGCAATTCGAAGGCGTCGTCGAGCCCGCCGCCGACGAGAAAACGCAGCCGCCGCGGGCTGAACAGCACGCGGTTGATCGCCCAGTTGATCTCGCGCGCAAGCAACGGTTACAAACCGCCTGCGAAGCGGCCGCGATTGAGCGTGCCTTTCGGATCGAACTGCGTTTTGAGGGCGCGCATCTTCGCGATTCCCGGCGGATCCTCGCCCCACGCGTTCAGCGATTCGCGAATCGGCGCGTCTCCTGCGGCGATCACGCTCCGCGGTGCGATCTTGCGAATCGCGTCATCGCAGGCTTCGATCTTTTCCGAAAACGCGCGGCTGTCCCGCTCGCTCATCCGTACGAAGACGTCGCCGTTCATAATGTCGATGAGCACGTCGGTGAAAAGTTCGTGCTCGTTTGCCGCATCGCGCAAGGCCGTGCCCGTATCGAGCGCATTGCCCGGAAGGCCCAGTGCGCGATAGGTTATGGAACGCTCGCCCAAACTCGCAATGGTTGCGTCCAAGACGCGTTCGAACGATTCCCACGCGCCCGTGTCGATAATTGCCGTCTCGGGAACGCCGGCACGGCCGAGTGCGGAGCGCAAATCGCGAGTCGCACGGTCGACGAGCGATTCCGAGCCTTCGAGCAGCAAAACGATGCGGCCGTCGACGCCGTCCTCGCCGTCGATGCTCTTTCGAAAGCCTTCGACGCAAAATGCGGCGGCCGGAGGAACCGGGGATGCAGCGATTTGCGCAACCGCTCGCGTGCGGGTGCGCTCGGGCAGCTTTGCGATGAGCGTTCGGCGGCGCTGCGGCTGCGGTAACGTCTTGAAGTTCAGCTGCGTGATGATGCCCAGCGTGCCGAACGATCCAACGTACAGTTTGCTCATGTCGTAGCCGCTGACGTTCTTTACCACCATGCCGCCCGCACGTACGAGCGTGCCGTCCGCGAGCAGCACCTGAGAACCGATGACGAAGTCGCGCGCGCGACCGTAGAGATGGCGCCGCGGACTCAGCCAGCCGGAGGCCAGCGCGCCGCCGACCGTGGCCTTTTTCCGCTGCGGCACGTCGATGGGCACGAACTGCGCATGCTTTGCGAGCCGGTCCGCAAAGGAAGTCAAACGAAGGCCGCTCTGCGTCGAGCACGTCAAATCGTGGAACTCGTGCGTAAGCAGAGCGCTTAGGCCCGTGGTTGAAATGACGACGTCCGCCTTCGGCGGTGCCGCGCCGAAAGCGCGGAGCGTATTTCCGCCTTGGATCTCGATGGTTTTGCCTTCGCTGTTGCAACTGGCGACGGTTTTGCACAACTCGTCGAGAGTCATCGCACCTCGCCGCAGCCGGCGCCGGCCGGAAAGATCTTTTCCGGATTGAGCATGCGGCGCGGATCGAAGACCTCGCGCACTCCGGCCATCGCCGCGAGATCGCCGGTTGAAAAGATGCGCGTCAGCGAACCGCGCTTTTCGTAACCGATGCCGTGCTCGCCGCTGATGGTTCCACCCAAATCGACGGCGGCTTGTAAAATCTCGTTGCCGGCGTCGATTACCGCCGCGGCTTCTCTTTGATTGCTGCGATCGTACATCAAAAGTGGATGTAAGTTCCCATCGCCCGCGTGAAAGACGTTCGCGACTTTGATACCGCGCGAATCGCATGCCGTTTCCACTGCGGAAAGCGCGCGCGGCAGCTTCGTGCGCGGCACGACGACGTCTTGAAGGTAGTAGTTCGGCGCAACGCGTCCGGCCGCCCCGAACGCACCTTTGCGGCCCGCCCAGAGCGCGTCACGCTCGGCTTGCGATCGCGCGGACCGCCACGACGTGGCACCGGCTCCGCGCACGATACGCTCGATCTCCGCTTCGTACGTCTGCAGATCGTCTTCGAATCCGGCACTTTCGACGAGAAGCACGGCGCCTGCATCGGTGGGATAGCCCGAGTGAAACGCCGCTTCAATGAGTTCGAGTGCAAGATGGTCCATCATCTCGAGCGCCGTCGGCACGATGCCGGCACCGATGATCGCCGACACGCCTTCCGATGCCGTTTCGACGTCGGGAAATCCGGCGAGCCAGACGCGGACGGATTCAGGCTGTTTCAGCAGGCGGACCCAAGCGGAACACACGATGCCGAGCGTGCCTTCACTGCCGACGAGAACGCCGGTCAGATCGTAGCCTGTGTCTTCAACCGAAGTTTGCAGCACGTCGCCGTTTTCATCCACGATTTCGAGTCCGAGCACGTGATTTACCGTCGTGCCGTATGACAAACAATGCGGTCCGCCCGCGTTCGTGCCGATGTTTCCGCCGATGGTCGACGTTTTCTGCGACGACGGGTCGGGCGCGTAGAACAATCCCGCGTGAGCCGTTTGCCGCGAGAGTTCGAGGTTGATCAGACCGGGCTGCACGCGCGCGCGGCGGTTCCGCGCGTCGAGTTCGAGTAAGCGGTTCATGCGAGCGAAAGAAAAGACGACGCCGCCCTGTGCCGGAATAGCGCCTCCGCACAAGCCCGTGCCCGCGCCGCGCGCGACGATCGGCTCTGCGCAATCCTTCGCGATTTTCACGGCTGCGGCGACGTCGAGCGTGCCGGCGGGCAGCACCACCGCCTTCGGCAGTCGCCCTTGCGAGTATGCGTCGAACGAGTAGACGGAGAGATCTTCGGGTTCGGTCTTTACCGCGTCGGCGCCGAGTGCGTCGATGAGCCGTTGCACAAGCACGACTCATGTTTTAGAAGGAACTCAAGCCCGCGCCTCTTAAGGGCCTGTACCATCGGTGTTTTTCTTTAAGAAGAAGAAACCGGAGCCCCGGCATCGTCCGGCGCCTCCGAACACGACCCAAAAGCGGTCGGCGTTTCGCATGCCGGTCGAATTCGAGGTCTTCTACACGCTGGAAGGGCGTCGCGGTCGCCGCAGCGCGAAAGCGAACGATTTGAGCGCCGGCGGCTTGCGCCTTTCCTGCGACGAGGACTTCCTCAAAGAATCGGTGCTTCTCTTGGAGTTCCGGTTGCCGGACGAGTTCTTGGAAAGCATGGTCGTCGAGAAGGAAGTCTACGAGCAGAGCCCCTTCGGTCTGCGGCCTGAAACGATCAAAGTCAAGCCGCCGGGTTTCACGCCGATGAGCGTGCACGCGAAGGTTCTCGCAAGTTTCTTCAACATGGACGGCCACAAATTCGCGCACGGAATGGCGTTCTTGGGTTTGGACAACCGCACGCAGGAAGAATTGCAGCGCTTCATCCACCTGTGGCAGATCAATTACATCCGAACTCGCCGCGGCGATTTAGACTAGTCGTAGAGTAAGTAGTTTGCGCGGAGGTCTTTGAAGCGCGCTACGGCGGGTTGCCATTCTTCAAGAATCTGTTCGGGGCCGTAACCGGCCTTGAGGCCCTTCCACAACGTATCGGTTCCCCAGTCGATGTCTTCGCCGCGCGTGCCGTACACGAGTTGATGCGGATCGACCTCGCGAGCTGCGGTTAGGATGTGAACCGCGGTTTCGACCGATGGAAAGGCGCGCGGATCGAAGACGTCCAGTTCGACGCCGGCGATCTGTTTGTTTGCGAGGAAGCCGAAGAACGGCGACCAGTATGCGGGGCGAAAATAGACGCCGGGAACGTTGCGCGCGTTGAGGATGCTCGCGAATCGGTACGCGTCCATGCCGGCCGCGCCCGTGTATTTGAACGGTCTGGTGGTGCCTACCCCGCCGTTGAGGCCGAAGCTGTCCACCAAACCCGTGCAAGGATAGACGACCGTTGTGCTCCACTCCGGAATGTTCGGCGACGTCTGCACCCACTGCAAGCCCGTGTCGGGCCAGAACATGCTGCGCTGCCAGCCTTCCATCTTCACCACGTGCAAACCGGCGCCTATGCCGAAGTGATCGTTGAACATGCGCGCCAGCTCGCCGACGGTCATGCCGTGGCGCATCGCAATCGGGTAGAGCCCGATGAACGACTTGAATTGCGGATCGAGTACCGGACCTTCGACCATTTCGCCGCCGATCGGGTTGGGCCGATCCAAAATCCAAATTTCTTTGCCGTAAGAAGCGGCGGCCTGCATTGCGTAGGCCATCGTCGACACGAATGTGTACGGCCGCGCGCCGACGTCCTGAATATCGAACAGCAGCACTTCGACGCCGTCGAGCATCTGCGGGGTCGGATGCTTCTGCGGTCCGTACAAGCTGTACACGGGCAAGCCGGTTCGATCGTCCACGTAGGAAGAAACGTACGCGCCCGCAGGACGGTCGCCGCGCAGGCCGTGTTCCGGAGAATAGATGGCCTTCAGGCAAATCTTCCTATTCGCTTTGACGGCGTCGACGATGTTGACTAGGCGCGACGTTACGCCGGTTTGATTGGTGATGATGCCGACGCACCGGCCCGCCAAACCCTCCCATTCGGATCGCAAGAAGACGTCGTCGCCGAGTTCGATGTTTGCCGTAGGCAAAGTGGCGGCACGTAGCGCCTGCACCTCTGTTGCCGCAAGTGCAAGCGCGCCTAGCGCGGTGATGAAAGAACGCCTATACAAAGTCGGCCTCCGTGGCTTGGGGAATTACGCGAGCCGCACCGGCTCGCGAAAAGAGCTCGTTGACGGCCGCAATGCCCGGGTCTCCAACGTCTTCACTGAACTCGTTCACGTACAGCCCGATGTGCTTGCGCATGACGTCTTCGGACATCTCGGTCGCGTGCTCGCGAACGTACTTCATCACCGCGCCGTCGTTCTCGCGAGCGAATCGGAGGCTGTCGATGATCGCGCCGTTCAATTCGCGCGCAACGCCGTCGTCCAAATCGCGCCGCACCAAAATCGCGCCGAGCGGTATCGGCATGCCGGTCTGCGACTCCCACCAATCACCGAGGTCGATAACTTGCACTAGCCCGGCTTCCTGATACGTAAAGCGCGATTCGTGAATGATGAGTCCGGCATCGACCGCACCGTCAGCGGCCGCTTCGACGATGCGGTCGAAGCGCAGCCCGAGCGTTTGCGGACGCGAACCCATCGCCAAGCGCAGCAGCATGAACGCGGTCGTCATTTCGCCGGGAATAGCGACGAGCTTATCGCGGAAGTCCTCCAGCGACGCGCCGCTGCCTTTGCGAGCGACCAGGAGCGGCCCGCAGCCGCGCCCCAACGCGCCGCCGGCACGCAGAATGCGGTACTTATCCATCAGCATCGGAATCGCGCCGTAGCTCACTTTGGTGAGCTCGTAGTCGGCTTTCAATGCGGAGTTGTTGAGGTTTTCGATGTCCTCGAGTTGCACGCGCACGGGCGGTGCGTCATGCAGCAAGCCGTTGGTCAGCGCTGCGAAGATGTACGTGTCATTCGGACATGGCGAGTATGCCAGCGTAAACGCCGGTCGTTCATTCACGCCGGCACTACCAGCGAGAGCAGGGCGGTCAAGATGGTTTGCACTCCTTGCACGCCGGCAGAGAAATCCCAGCGGCTATTCTTACGGTCGCAGACGATATTGGATATTCCCCGCACTTCGACTGCCGGAACGCCTGCAATTTCCGCCGCGCGAAGGACCGAGAACCCTTCCATCGTTTCGACGCCCACGCCAAACGCCCCCAAACGCGCCGCACTCAGGTCCGTTGCCGTTACACGGGATACGGTAATTCCGCGAACCGCACGAAAGCCCAGCTCGACAAGGCGATCGACCAGCGTCAAATCCGAACTTGCGTGGTTGACGATGCTCGCGTCCTCCGGCAAAGAAATCGGCGCGCCCGTTTCCAAATCGAGTTCGAGCATCTCGTCGCTGACGACGACACCGTCGCCGAGCTCCGCGGCGCCTTCGAACGCGCCGGCAATGCCGGCACTAATCACCAAGTCGTACGTGCTTTGCGCGAGCGCGCGCGACACTGCGGATGCGGCCTCCACCGGACCGACGCCGGAAACGAGCATCTCCACATGCGGCTGCGGGCGCAAGAACGCGAGTTCTTTGCCGACGGCGCACGTCACCAGAATCATGGCACTCCGATGAATTTGTGCGTCTGCAGCGAGAGGCGCAGCCGCTTCGGATGGGCTTTGATGTAATCGAGCGCAAGGGCGACGTTTTTCGGTTTGTTACCTTCGGGCTGCAGGAACAACGCTTGCCGCTCGTTCGCGTGCGCGAGCCATTCTTCGGGGACGCGGCCGTCGACGATCAGTTTCAATTCGTCCGCGCGCCCGATCATGCGTTCGTCCACGCGCTCCTTCGGCGAAACGCAGAGCCACACGTCCCGCGGAAGTTCCGTGTAAATCGTGCCGTTTGATTCGATGTGTACGCGACGCCCGTCGCTGCGCAGCGCCGCGATCAGTTCGAGCGTCTCACGCTGGACGAGCGGTTCGCCGCCGGTAAGCACCACCATCGGACAGTCGCCGCCAATCTCGCGAACGCACGCGACGACGTCGCCGGCGCTCGCAAAAAACTTCAGCGAATAGTCGGTGTCGCAGAAATCACACGAGAGATTGCATCCGGCAAGACGCACGAAAACGGCGGGCGTTCCGGTGAACGCGCCCTCTCCTTGAACGCTGTAAAAAATCTCGGCCAGTTGCAGCATCACACGACGTCGCTCTTGCGTAACACGGCGCAAGAGGTTGCGGTTTCCCAAAGCACCAGTTCGTCGAGCCCCGGCAATGAGGGCTGCAGGCGCTTCCAGATCCATTGGACGATGTGCTCGCACGTCGGATTTTCGATGAGGTCGTTGAGCGAGGTGTGGTCCAAGGTGTCGAGGATCTCGCGATGGACGACCTCCCGCACCGCATCGAAGTCTTCGATCATCCCACGAGCGGGGCCGGCGGCCTGCAGGGGGCCGCTCAGGGCGACCTCCAGGCGGTAGGAGTGGCCGTGGGGGCGGGCACATTTGCCGAGATGGTAAGGGAGAACGTGCGCGGCCTCGAATCGAAAGAGCTTACGAATCTGCACGCGGCCCAAAGTTCGAGGCACCGTATGGCGCGAGCCTTCGCGGATACGGATGTACTAATGACCGGGGTCGAGAATTGGTACCAAGCGCCCTGTCCCTGGAGGACTCGAATCCTTCAATAATGGGATAGAAGGGCAGCGGCCCGCTCCGCACCCTCCCTTTGGGGGAATACTAGCAAAATGGTAAAGCACGAACCGGCTCTGGACCTTTTGCCTAAAGATTGGCATATTCGCAAGAGTGGCCGCTTACGAGAGCGGGCGGAGTCCATCGTGCTGCTCCTGGCGATTGGCGTCTTCTGGCTGATCGTCTTTACGCTGAACTTCTTCGTCGGCCAATCATCGCAGCCGCTCATCCGCTAGGGCGTTACAAGACGCCGGCCGGTCCCATCGTCTCCAGGCGCTTTTTGAGATCCGCTAAGAAGCCGCTCGCAACATAGCCGTCGACGACCCGGTGATCCAGTGACAGACAGACGTTCATTATCTGCCGGATCGCGATCGCATCGTCTGCGGTAACCACCGGTTTCTTCACGACTGTTTCCATCGTGACGATTCCCGCTTGTCCGCCGTTGATGATCGGTGCCGACGCGTAGGAACCGTTTGCGCCGTTGTTGTTGACGGTGAACGTGCCGCCTTGCAGATCGTCGGCAGAAAGCTTGCTGCGGCGCGCGCGATCGATCAAATCCGCACAGGCAAGGGCGATGCCCTTGATCGACAGCTTGTCGGCGTTCTTCACCACCGGCACGACCAAATTCGTCGGCAGGCCGATCGCGATACCGACGTTCACGTCTTTTTCGACGAAGATGCCTTCCGCCGTGAATTTCGCGTTCATCAGCGGGAAGACGGCGAGCGATTCGACGACCGCGCGAATGAAGAACGGCAGCAGCGTGAGTTTGTAGCCGGTGTCGCGCTCGAAGCGATCCTTTTCGCGCGCGCGCCATTTCCACACGTTGGTGACGTCGACTTCCACCATCGACCACGCGTGCGGCGCCGTATGTTTGCTCTCCACCATGCGCTCGGCAATGATGCGCCGAGCGGAGTTGAGCGGAATGAGCGTGCCGGGAATTGGCTCTCCGTACGTGCTGGTTCCGCCGGGTCCCGGCGTTGCCGGCGCCTTCGGGGGTGCTTGGGGTGTCTGCGGGGCGCTGATGATGGCTTGGCCGACGGCTGCCGCCGGACCCATGCGCGAGGCGGTCAGGACGTCTTCCGCGGTGACGCGTCCATTGGCGCCGCTGCCCCGCAGCGTGCGAATGTCGATGTGATGCTCGCGTGCGAGTTTGCGCACGGCTGGAGACGCGCCGCGCAGCGCGGCCTCGGCGGCTGCGCCGTTTCCGGACGGCACGGTTACGTGCCCGTTTGAAACGGGAGCTCCGGCAGCGGCCACGTGTTTCACCGGCATCTCCGGCAGATTGAAGCCCGGCACCGGCTCGACGTTGGCGCTGCCCGCCATCTCCGCTTTGCCTTGCGGCGGCGCACTCGCCGTGTGCTCCGCAGTTGCGGCGCCCACTTCGTCGATGACGGCGATGGGCGTCCCGGTTGCGACGGTCGTGCCTTCCTGAACGAGAATCTCGCGCAGCGTTCCCGTTACCGGAGCAGGGACTTCCGAGTTGACTTTGTCGGTCGAAACTTCAACGAAGGCCTCGTACTTTTCAACCGTGTCGCCGGCTTTCTTGAGCCAACGTTCGACGGTGCCTTCCGTCACGGTTTCGCCGAGCTGCGGCATCGTAATCGTGGTTGCCATTATTAAGACAGATCCTCACAGAAAAGCGTAGCCGCCGGAACCTGCCGGGTTTCGGCGGCCACGCTAGAACCTCACCATTTCGCGCATTGCATCGGCCATCTCGGCCGGCGAACTCATGTACTCTTCCTCGAGGGGAAGCGCATAGCCCATCGCCGGAACGTCCGGCGCGGCAAGCCGGCGAATCGGCGCGTCGAGTTCGAACAGCGCCTCCTCGGCAACCATCGCGCTGATCTCCGCGCCGATGCCGCCGAACTTGTTGTCTTCGTGAATGACGAGCAGTTTGCGCGTCTTGCGCACGCTCGCCAGAATCGTTTCGCGATCCATCGGTCGGATCGAGCGCAGGTCGATCACCTCGACGGACATGCCTTCCTGCTCGAGTGCGTTCGCCGCTTCGAGCGCCCAGTGAACATACAAGCCGTAGGACACGACGGTGAGCCGATTGCCGGATTTCTTCACGTCGGCTTTGCCGATTGGAATCGTGTAGTGCCCCGTCGGCACTTCACCTTTGATGAGGCGATAGGTCTTCTTGTGCTCGAGAAAGAGCACGGGATCGGGATCGTCGATTGCAGCGTTGAGCAGGCCTTTGACGTCTGCCGGAAACGCGGGCGCGACGATCTTCAACCCGGGAACGTGATAGAAGAGCGCTTCGATTGAAACGGAGTGCGAGAGCGCGCCGCGCACACCGCCGCCATACGGCGTGCGAATGACGAGCGGACACGTGTATTCGCCGTTCGAACGGTAACGGGTCTTCGCGGCTTCACCGACGATTTGGTTGAACGCGGGATAGATGAAGTCGGCGAACTGAATCTCTGCGATTGGCCGCAGCCCTTCCATCGCCATGCCGACCGCAATGCCGACGATCGATGCTTCGGCAATCGGCGTGTCGATCACGCGCCGCGCGCCGAACTCTTTGACGAAGTCCTTCGTGATGAGGAACACGTTGCCGCGCGCGCCTACGTCTTCGCCGAGTATGACGTTGCGCTCGTCGTTTTTCATCGCCTCGTACAGCGTCTGGCGCACGGCTTCGACGTTGTTGAGGATTTCGGACGTTTTTTCGGCTACTGCCACGGTTCCCAAGCTCCCTCGTAGAGATGTTTGTACAAATCCGACGCTTCGGGATACGGCATCGCCTCGGACTTATCGGTAACTTCGTTTGAACAGGCGTATCCGCGCTTCGCGTTCCACGCCCCCCGTACGCAAAGCGCACGGGGCCCCCGGCCTTCGGCCCCCACGCGTAAGCGTTGAGTGGCGATGTTCGGTAGCGTTATTGCCACGGTTCCCAGGCCCCCTCGTACATACAGGTGTGTCCGCGCTTCGCGCTCCACGCCCCCCGTGCGCAAAGCGCACGGGGCCCCCGGCCTTCGGCCCCCACGCGTAAGCGTTGAGTGGCGATGTTCGGTAGCGTTATTGCCACGGTTCCCAGGCCCCCTCGTACATACAGGTGT
>Ga0070735_10001249_pt1 | contig 25083 bp, 22 predicted proteins | sample Coa_R1_FD_66443 | JGI IMG/M metagenome (GOLD analysis project Ga0070735, IMG submission 66443) | Surface soil microbial communities from Centralia Pennsylvania, which are recovering from an underground coalmine fire - Coalmine... | ecosystem: Environmental > Terrestrial > Soil > Unclassified ...
GCTGAGAGCTTGACGCGCTCGGACTCCTGTCCTTCGATGTAATGCCGGATGAGAGCATCGACCTTCGCGCGGTATCGTGGGCGCCACGTGCCAAGCTCAGTGCGGCGCTCAAACCATTCGCGGATCACGACGCGAAACGCGCGCTGCTCGGTGCTCTCGCTGGACGCGAGCACCTCTGCAAGGCGTTTGCGGGCGAGATCGCGGGCCTTCACCGTCTCGAGCTGCGGCCAGCGCGGCCGCAGTGACTCGCGTGGCTTGCGGCCGCTCGCCTCGCGCCACTGCACAACAAAGCTCGTGCGCGTCGGCGTCAGGCGCAGACCAAAGCCGGCGACCAAGTCATCCCACAGCAGCACCTGCCCTTTTGTGGGCCGCTTGGCGCGGCGGATCACGTCATCTGTAAGCCGCATATGTGTGTCGCCTTTCCCCGTGTTGTAAGCAACTCGCCAAAACGGCGTTATACGTGCGCCGCGTTTAGCGCACGGCGCAACGTCTATCCTACGGATAATCCGAGGGAAATCTAGAGACGACGAGGGAGCGCGAAAGGGCCCGAACAGGCCCGGAGCTACATGGTGTGCGTGGCTTTATCGCCCGATAGCGCGCCGGCCAGATAGGTCTCGATCTTCTTCTGCGTCTGCCCGCGATCCTGCTCGCTGAATTGCACGCCGATGCCCGCGGTGCGCTTGCCCTGGGCACCCTTGGGGGTCACCCAGATGACGCGCCCCGCCACCGGGAGCTTCTCGTCCTCGCCCATGAGATTCAGCAGCATGAACACCTCATCCCCGAGGCGATAGTTGCTGTTGGTCGGGATGAAGAGGCCGCCGTTCTTCACGAACGGCATGTAGGCAAGATACAGGGCGCTCTTGTCCTTGATGGTCAGCGTCAGGAGCCCCGGCTTGTTCGCACCCGCTCTCACGGTTCGTTCCCCACCCGTCAAATGTACCGGTCGTGCGTTCATCCGTGCTTCCTATGCTGCGACGCCGGCACCACCGGGTGCAAGCCGCCGAAACAGGGCCTCGAGCGCCAGTGCGCGATTTAGCGGCACATCGAGCGCGTTCCTTAGCTCGCAGACCTCGTCCAGGAGCCCGAACAGCCCGCGTATATTCAAGAACGGCCCGGGCCCTGGCAAGTAGGGGCCAGCCCGCAGTTCTGTAAAGAGGCCGGCGGCGCCGTGCTCCCGGCGAACGCGTTCTGTGAGCCACTTCTCAAAGCACAGGAGCCGCAGCGCGAGCTCGCTCCGCGCCCAGCGCTCGGCGGTGGCCAGCGGGTCGGCCTTTCCCGATGCGAGGGCATCGAGCGCCGCGAGCGTCTCGGCGGCCGTTTCTGCGATCGGCGCCGGATCGGCTTCAGCGAGCAGCATGGGCGCTTCACCTACCACCGCGAGCGCGGCATCCCAGGCGCCCTCCCCGCGCACTTCCCGCAGCCATGCCACCGCCTCGGCACGCGTCGGTGCGCGCACCTTGAGGCGCTGGCAGCGGCTGAGGACCGTTGCCGGCAGTCGCGAGGGCTGTGTCGCGACCAGGATCAGGAGCGTACGAGCGGGAGGCTCCTCGAGTGTCTTCAGGAGCGCGTTGGCCGCGAAGCGGTTGAGAAGATCCGCGGGGGCGAGAATGCCGACTTTATAGCCCCCGGCGTGGCTCGTGAGCGCAAGATCGGCGGCGAGCTCGCGCACCTGCTCGATGCGGATCTGTCGCGAGTCCTCGAGCGGGCCTAAGCGCATGAGATCCGGGTGCTGCCAGGCGAGCGCCCGGCGGCATGCGGTGCAATTGCCGCAGGGGGCCTGCGCGCTGCGCTCGCACAGCGCCAGCCGCGCGGCCCAGTGGGCCAGCCACTCCCCCCCTGCACCCGGCGCTTCGTGGATGAGCAGCGCATGCGGCAGACGGCCGGCGAGATGCGCGGCACTGAGCGCCTGGCGCTGGCTCGCAGTCCATGCCGGTGCCGTCACCGCCATGGCGCTCAAGAGATCCCCGCGAGGATGCGCTCGACCCGCGCCTCCACTTCAGCGAGCGGGGAAGCGGCATCGATGATGTGGAACCGTTGTGGCTCACGCCGGGCCAGCTCGAGGTAGCCCGCGCGCACCTTCTCGAAGAAGGCCGCAGTCTCGCTTTCGAAGCGATCCGCAGGCCCCGCCTCGCGCCCTCGGGCACGCGCGAGCCCAACCTTCACGGGCAGGTCGAGGAGCAGCGTGCAGTCGGGTGAAAGGCCTGCGTGCACGGCCGCAGCCAGAGCCTCGATGAGGCTGGCGTCGACCCCTCGCCCCGCACCCTGATAAGCGCGTGTCGCGTCCGTGAAGCGGTCGCAGATCACCCACTCCCCGCGCGTGAGGGCCGGCCGGATGAGATTGCGCAGATGCAGGTCGCGTGCGGCGAACATGAGCAGCGTCTCGGTCACGGGCGAGAGCGGCTCCGCGCCTCCTTCGAGCACGAGCTGGCGCACGCGCTCGGCGAGCGGCGTGCCGCCCGGCTCGCGTGTGAGGCGGCCGGCGATTCGTTGCTGACTCAGCCAGCCGAGGATGAACTTGGCGATGGTCGATTTGCCCGCGCCCTCGATCCCTTCGAGGGTGATGAACCGCGCGGTGCTCAAGGAGTCGCTCCGCTGCCCTGCATCGGGACGTGGGCCGGCTTGGCCGGCACCGCAGAGGGCGCACCGGCTGGCGCAGCGGCCCTCGCACGCTGGCGTGCCCGCCGCAGTTGTGCGAGATATGCCTTCACCGCCAAATTATGCTCCTGCAGGCTCCGGGAGAAACGGTGCGCACCATCGCCGAGGCCGGTCGCCACGAAGTAGAGATCACCCGTCTCATCGGGTCGCACCGCCGCGATCAAGGACTCGCGGCCGGGAAGTGCGATGGGGGTGGGAGGGAGGCCCGCGCGCGTGTAGGTGTTGTACGGCGTGTCGCTGAGCAGATCGCGGGTGTGGATCTCACCGTCGTAGCGTGCGCCGAGACCATAGATCACCGTGGGGTCCGACTGCAGCCGCATGCCTTTGCGCAGCCGATTGACGAATACTCCCGCGATGCGCGCGCGCTCGGTCTTCAGTTGTGCCTCCTTCTCGACCATGGAGGCGAGGATCAGGGCCTGATAGGGCGATGAGAGCGGCAGCTCCGGGCTGCGCTCGCGCCAGGCGGCATCGAGTGCCTGCTGCATCCCCTGGTAGGCGAGCTCCAGGATAACCGTGTCGGCCGTGTTGGCCGCGAAGCGGTAGGTGTCCGGAAAGAAGTGTCCCTCCGGGTTCTCATCCGGGTGGCCGATGGCCGCCATGACCTGGGCAGGGGTCTTGCCGGCGAGCGTGTGGGTCACATCGGGCTCGGCCGCGAGGAGCTCGAGGAAATCGGCGAAGGTCGCCCCTTCCACCAGCGTGAGCTGCTCGAGTATCACTCTGCCCTGCTCGAACATGTCGAGGATCTGTGCGGGGCTCGCGCGCACGGGGATCTCGTAGGTGCCGGCCTGGACGCGGGGATGCAGGCGATTCAACCGCAGGTACCATTCGACCTCGCGCGGCTCGCGCAGGGCACCGACCGCCGCTAGCTCCGTGAGCACGGTGCGCAGGCTGGCCCCGGGGGCCACCTGGATGCGGACCGCAGCCGCTGCCGGCCCAGCGCTCACATAGTTCTGCCCGAGGCGCTGATAGATCTCGGCCAGGGCGAGCGCTGCGAGGACCAGCAACACCAGCGCTGCCATGATCGAGCGCCTGAGCCACGGGCGCATGGCGCTAGTCATCGTGGCCCCTGCCGAGGAGTGGCGTGAGCCGCTGCTGGAGCTCGCGCGTCACCGCTCCGGGGATGCAGGCACGGCCGTCGAGGTGGCTCACCGGACGCAGCCCGATCAGCGCGCTCGTGAGGAAGAGCTCCTGCGCGCGGGCGAGGTCATCGCTCCCGAGCATCGCTTCCTCGGTCTGGATGCCCGCGCGTGCCGCCTCCCGCATCACCACCGCCCGCATGATGCCGGCGACGCCGCAGCGATCGAGGAGCGGGGTGCGGAGCTTGCGCCCCTCGACCAGGAAAACGTTGCTCATGACGCCCGAGACCAGTTTTCCGCTGGCGGAGAACAGCAGCGCTTCGGCGATCTGCGGGTCGCTCCACTCGCGCCGCGCCAACACCTGCTCGAGCCGGTTCAGATGCTTGATGCCGGCGAGCGGCGGGTTCTCCGCGAGCCGCAGCGCCGCGGTGCGAATCCTCACGCCCTCGGCTGCGAGGCGTGGATCCTCCGCCTCCCAGGGATAGCGCAGCGTAATGCGCGTCGATTTCTCGCGCCCGGTGAGACCGTAGCCACGCTCCGGGGCGGACCCGCGCGTCAGCAGCACCTTGATGACGGCCCGGTCGACCTGCTTTGCCAGGGTGAGGATCTCGCGCTGCAGCTCGACCGTCCCGGGGAGCGGCAGCCCGAGCCTCTTTGCGCCGCGCGTGAGGCGCTCCAGGTGCAGTGACAGGAAGCGCGGCTTGCCGCCCACGCAGGCGATGGTCTCGAACAGACCGTCGCCGTAGTGCAGCCCCCGATCGAGCGGCGAGAGCGCCGCCCCCGGGACACCATTGACCCATACCGCATCCGGCGCAGCGTTACGCCCCATACTCCCCCCCGAGCGCACGCAGCAGTCCGCGCGCCTTGGCCCGCGTCTCCTCGAGCTCGCGCTCCGGGTCGGAGTCGGCGACGATGCCGGCGCCGGCACGGAAGTCGAGGCTCGAGGCGCTGAGCGACATGGTACGGATGAGAATGTTGAGGTCCAGTCGTCCGTCACGTGTCAGGTATCCGAGGGAGCCGGTATAGGCGCCACGCCCGACGCGCTCGAGCTGCGCGATGATCTGCATGCAGCGAAACTTGGGACAGCCGGTGATGGTGCCGCCGGGGAATACCGCCCGTATCGCAGCGACCGGCGTGACATCGGAGCGCAGCTCGCCGCTCACGTTCGAGACGATGTGATGCACGTGAACGTACGACTCGATGCTCATGAGCTCATCCACCCGAACGGTGCCCGGCTCGCACAGCCTTCCGAGATCGTTGCGCTCGAGGTCGACCAGCATGATGTGCTCGGCGCGCTCCTTGGGATGTGCCACGAGCTCGGGTATCTCCGCCGCATCGCTCCCGGGCCGCCGGGCCCGCGGGCGCGTCCCGGCAATGGGCCGCGTGTCGATGCGCCGGCCGCTGACGCGTACCAGGCGCTCGGGCGAAGACGAGAGAAACGCCACGCCCTGCCATTGCGCGAGGGCGGCGAAAGGCGCGGGGTTCGCCTCGCGCAGACGGCGGTAGAGTGCCGCAGCGAGCGGTGCAGCCCGCGCCGGCTGCGCGAGCTGCACCGTCCAGGGACGCGACAGATTCGCCTGGTAGATGTCGCCCGCCCGCACGTACTCCTTGGCCTGGCGCACCCGCGCGAGGAAGGCCCCCGGCTCTTCCTCGAGGACGGCGCTTACCTCGATATCGTCCGGGAGCTCCTCGTTCCCGGCGGCTGCGCGGGCATCGTCGGCAATACGGGCCAGCGCCTGCCCATGCCCCTCCTCGGCCACCGCAAACACCCGATCGCTCGAGAGCTCATGAATGAGGGCACAGGGCGTGCGCAAGGCGAACGCCGTCCAGGGAAGCGGGCTCGACGGCAGTGCCAGCTGCGGCTCGATCTCCTGCGCCAGCTCGTAGCCGAGATAGAGCGCCCAGCCGCCGGTGAAGGGCAGCTCGGCGGAGCTGTTCGAAAGTGAGTGCGCGGGGACGGCCAGCCGCTCACTGCGCCACCAGTTCTCGAGCGCCACGAGAAAGCCCGGGCCCTGCGCTGTCATGCCGCTCGATTCCAGCCGCCCGTCCGCCCTCAGCCAGAGCGCCGCCTGCGGCTCCGCGAGCAGCATGCTGACGGCACTCAGCGGTCCTGCGGCGGCGCTGTCGAGCAGCAGCGGATAACGAGCGGGATCCGCGGCTGCGAGGCGGCGAAGCACCGTGCCCGGAACCTCGAGCTCGCGAACGAGAGGCGGGTGCGTAGCGTAGCCCGTGGGGCGCAGCCGGCTAAGTGAATCGCCGGAAGACGAGCGAGCCGTTGGTGCCGCCGAAGCCAAACGAATTCGACAGGGAGATGTCGATCCTCATGCGGCGCGCCGTGTTAGGGACGTAGTCCAGGTCGCACTCGGGATCGGGCGTGCGGTAGTTGATGGTGGGCGGAGCGACACCGTCGCGGATGGCGAGCACGGAGAAGATCGCCTCGACCACGCCGGCCGCACCCAGCAGGTGCCCGGTCATCGACTTGGTCGAGCTCACCGCGAGTCGCGGCGCGTGCTCGCCGAACGCGCGCTTCAGCGCCACCGTTTCGGCCTTGTCGCCGAGCGGCGTCGAGGTCGCGTGCGCGTTGACGTACTGCACCTCGCCCGGATTGAGCCCGGCGTCGCGCAGCGCGTTGCGCATGGCGATCATGGCGCCCTCGCCGTCCTCGGGGGGAGCGGTGATGTGAAAGGCATCCCCGCTCATGCCGAAGCCCACGAGCTCCGCGTAGATATTGGCCCCGCGCCGGCGCGCGTGCTCGAGCTCCTCGAGCAGCACCGCGCCTCCGCCATCACTCAGCACGAAGCCGTCGCGGTCCTTGTCCCACGGGCGGCTCGCCTCTTTCGGTGCATCGTTGCGGGTCGAGAGCGCCTTGGCCTGACCGAAACTGCCGAGTCCGCAACGCGTGGTCGCCATCTCACCGCCCCCCGCCACGATCACGTCGGCGTCTCCGTACTGGATGGCGCGCATGCCCAGCCCGATCGCATGGGTCGAGGTGGTGCAGGCGGTCACCACGCCGAGGTTCGGGCCCTTCAGGCCGTAGCGGATCGAGAGGTGCCCGGCGATCATGTTGATGATCGTCGCGGGGACGAAGAACGGGGAGATCTTGCGCGGACTCTGGGCCTTCAGGTACTCGCTGAACTCTTCCTCGATGGTCCAGAGTCCGCCGATGCCAGCACCGCATACCGCGCCGCAGCGCGTGGCGTCCGTCTTGCTGAAGTCGATGCCGGAATCGGTCACCGCCTGCACACCGGCCGCGACGCCGTAATGCATGAACTCATCCATGCGCCGGGCTTCCTTGGGCGCGAGATATTGCGCGACGTCGAAGTCGCGTACCTGACCGCCAAAGCGCACCGGGAAGGCCGACGTATCGAAGCGGGTGACCGGTCCAATGCCGCTCTCGCCCCTGAGGACCGCCTCCCAGGCCGTCTTGACCGTGCTGCCCACCGGCGACACGATTCCAAGACCCGTCACTACGACGCGGCGCTTGCTCACACGACTCCTGTCTGGCGTGCGCGCGTGATCAGGACTTGGCGCGGCGCTCGTTGATGTAGTCGATGGCCTGGTGGACGGTGGTAATTTTCTCGGCGTCCTCGTCGGGAATCTCGATCTCGAATTCCTCCTCGAGGGCCATCACCAGCTCGACGGTGTCGAGTGAGTCGGCTCCCAGATCGTCGACGAACGAAGCGTCGTTCGTGACCTGTTCCTGTTTGACGCCCAGCTGTTCGGCAACGATGGCTTTGACCTGCTGCTCGACTGTGCTCATTAGCGGTTGGTCCTCTTGAGAATAAATCTTGAGATCTGTCCGCCTGGGTAGGCCGTAGCCAGCACAGCGGGCGCGGTATTGTAGGGGAACACCCCCCGGGGTGCCACTCGCCCATGATTGGCGCGAGTGATTGTTTTTACTGGTGAAAGTCCCTCAGCTTCGGCTCACCCGGCGGCCAGCGCGAGAAGCGGTTGTGGCGCGCGGCCAACGCCCCCGTTCAGGACATGTACATGCCGCCGTTCACGTGCAGGGTCTCCCCGGTGATGTAGCCGGCCTGCGGCGAGACCAGGAAGAGAACCGCCGCGGCGATGTCCTCGACCGTGCCGAGCCGCCCGAGCGGCACGCGTGTCAGAAGCGCCGCGCGCTGCTCCTCGCTCAAGGCGCGAGTCATGTCCGTATCGATGAAGCCGGGTGCGACCGCGTTCACCGTGATGCCGCGCGAGGCGAGCTCCTGTGCGAGCGACTTGGTGAAGCCGAGGAGTCCGGCCTTCGCGGCCGCGTAATTCGCCTGTCCGGGATTGCCCGTCACGCCCACCACCGAGCTGAGATTGACGATGCGGCCGCGACGCTCCTTCATCATGCGCCGGACACAGGCCTTCGACAGGCGAAACACCGCCGTGAGATTGGTCGCGATGACCCGGTCCCAGTCCTCGGGCTTCATTCGCAGCAGCAGCGAATCGCGCGTGATCGCCGCATTGTTCACGAGAATGGTGGGGAGCTCGCCCGCCTGCTCGAGCTCGGCCATGAGCGCCTCGATCGACTCGGCGCTCCCCGCATCGAGGACCGCCCCGCGGCCGTTGTATCCGTGCGACGTGAGGGCCTCGCCCAGCCTGGCCGCGCCCCCGGCACTGGTCGCCGTGCCGATGACGCGGGCACCGGCTTTGCCGAGGGCGAGCGCGATCCCGGCACCGATTCCGCGCGAGGCGCCCGTGACCAGCGCAACTTCGTTCTCAAGCATGCGTGTCCTCTCGTGTCGCCTCGAGCGCCGCCCCGATCGCCGCCGGGTCTTCGAGCGCGAGAAACTCGAGCCCCGCGCGCCGCTCGATGCGGCGGTTGAGCCCGGTCAATACCCGCCCCGGCCCGCACTCGACGATCTCCTCGACCCCCATCTCGCTGATCGCCCGCAAGGTCTGCGACCAGCGCACCGGGCTCGAGAGCTGCCGAACCAGAAGCTCGCGGATCTCCTGGGGCTCGGTGTGTGCGGCCGCATCCACCGCGCTCACGTAGCGGATGCGCGGCGCGCGCAGCGCCGTTGCGGACAGCCGGCCCCGCAGCCGCTCGGCGGCGCCGCGCATGAGGCTGCTGTGCGAGGGCACGCTAACGGGGAGCGGCACGGCCCGCTTCGCCCCGCGCGTCCTGGCCGCCGCAATGGCCCGCTCCACCGCGGCTGCCTCACCCGCGATGACCACCTGGCCCGGAGAATTGAAATTTGCCGCCTCGACCACGGACCCGGGTCCCCCGGCCGCGGCCGCCTCGCGGCACGCGGCCTCGACCTCCGCATCCTCGAGTCCGAGGATCGCTGCCATGGCGCCGGTTCCTGCGGGCACGGCCTCCTGCATCACCTCGCCCCGGTAGCGCACGAGGGCGACGGCCTCGCGAAACTCGAGGCTTCCCGCACAGGTGAGCGCGGTGAATTCGCCCAGGCTATGGCCGGAGACGATGGCGGGAACGCCCCCGCCGCGCTCGACCCAGGCCCGCCAGGTCGCGACCCCGGCGGCAAGCAGTGCCGGCTGAGTGCGCGCGGTCGCGTTCAGCTCTTCCTCCGGCCCCTCGCTCGTGAGCTTCCAGAGGTCGTAACCGAGCACCGCCGAAGCCTCATCGAAGGTGCTGCGCACCACCGGCGTTGCCGCCGCGAGTGCCCCCAGCATGCCGACCGACTGTGAGCCCTGTCCTGGAAAGACGAACGCAAACGCCATGAGCGACCCCGGTGACCGGCTGCGAAGGAGAAAATTATAGCGGCTCGCGCGGGCGCCTCAGGAACGCAGCCGCCGCGAGGCCTCCGAGTACGCCATAGAGGTGCGCGTCCACGACCACCGGATCGCGTCCCGAGAGAGGGAGCGGCCCCACCCACTGCTCCCAGGCGAGCTTGCCGAGCAGAAAGGCCGCCAGAACCCACCCATCGCGCTCTCCGCGCCTCAAGTGCGCCAGGGTGCCTGCCGCCATGACCCCATGCAGTACCCCGGAGGAACCTACGTACCACCGGAGGGTCGAATCGCCGAACCACAGGCCCGCGTCGATCGCGGCGACCGCCGCGACGAGGACCACGACCCACTGGCGCGGCGAGTAGGCACGGGCAAAGAGCGCCCACATGAGCGCGAGTCCCGCGCAGTTGAGCAGGGCGTGGTGAAGATCGAGGTGCACGAGGTGCGCGGTCAGCAGCCGCCAGAGCTCCCCCGCGGCGAGGGCTGCGCGGTCGTAGCGCAGCAGGACCCGACCCGGCTCGCCGGTCGCCGCGAGCGCAATGAGCGTTGCACAGCTAAAGAGGAGAGCTGCGCCCAGACTCCCGTCGCAATTGAGCGACCGCAGCAGCCGGCGCGCGCCGTTCACAGGCCTCGAGACCCCTATTTGTTATGATCCGAAGCGCTTTTCCAGACCAACCGGCGGATTCGAGCCGCCCGCGAGCGCCACTTATGAATCACATCGCCGAGCAGGTTAGCAGACGGCACCGGGGGCCGTACGGCAACGCTCGCGGCTTCACCCTGATCGAGATCATGGTGGTGCTGTTCATCATCGGTCTCCTGGCCGCCGCCATCGTGCCGAGCGTGCTATCGAGAATCGACGCCGCCAAGGTGGCCAAGGCCAAGCAGGACGTCCAGAGCCTCGAGACGGCCCTCACCATGTACTACATGGACAACTCGAAGTATCCGACCAATGAGCAGGGACTCACCGCGCTCACGGCGCAGCCCACCGACCCCAGCATCAAGAACTGGAAGCCGGGCGGCTATATCGAGCGGATCAGCAAGGACCCGTGGGGGAACGATTACCAGTACGTTTTCCCGGGTACGCACGGCAAGGCCTACGACCTCTACTCGCTCGGCGCCGACGGGCAGCCCGGCGGCGATGGCATCAATGCCGATATCGGCAACTGGAATCTCAACCAGTAGTCCACCCGCGCCTGCCGGCCACCGTGCGCCCGTGCGCGGCGGTGGCGCAGGCTTCACGCTGATCGAGCTGCTGGTGGTGGTGGCCATCATCGGCGTCGTCACCGCGGGGATCGTCCTGAGTCTCAGCCTCACCGGGCGCGACGCGCCGCTGCAGCGCGAGAGCGATCGGCTCTACGCCCTGATGAGCTACGCCCGCGAGCAGTCGGAGCTGCAGACCCGCGAGTACGGGATTCTCTTCCAGGAGGACGGCTACGAGTTCCTGGTCTACGACGCCCTCCTCACTCAGTGGCGCAGCGTGACCGAGGACGAAGTGCTCGCCGCGCGCAAGTTCCCCTTCGGGATCGGCTTGCAGCTCGTGGTCGATGCGCGTCCGGTGGTTCTGCGCCGTCCGGCCGATGCTCACGACAAAACCCCGCAGGTGATGATCTTCTCCGACGGCGACCTGACTTCCTTCGCGGCGAGTCTGTTGCGCGACGGGGGCACGCGCAGCATCACGGTCACGCAGGACGACCAGGGGCAGCTGCTCGAGCAGCCCATGGTCGAGGCGAAGCCGCAATGAGTGCGCCACGCAGGCCGGCACGCGGCTTTACCCTCCTCGAAGTGCTGGTGGCACTCGCCATCGTCGTGCTCGGCATGGCCGCGGTGCTCGGCACCCTCACCTCCTCGGCGGATACGGTGGCGTACCTGCGCGACAAGACTTTCGCCAACTGGGTGGCCCTCAACCAGGTTGCGACCGTGCGCCTCTCCGTTCAGGCACCCCAGACCGGCAAGAGCGACGGCGATGTCGATTTCGCGGGTCGCAAGTGGCATTGGCACCAGGAGGTCAGCGCCCTGCCGCTGCCCGGGATGTCGCGGATCGAGGTGAGCGCACGCCCCGCGGATGCCGGCACCGACAGTGACCGGGGCTGGTATGCGACGGTGAGCGGCATTTACGGCGACGCCGTGGGAGCGCCGCGCGGGGACTTTCCGAACTGGGGCGCACAGACACTCATGCCGGGCGGTGCCCCCGGCGCCACTCCCGTGCCCGGCGCCACGACCCCGTTGACGACGCCCGGCGTTTCCCCGGGAACGGGTACGACGCCGCAGCAGCCGCAGCCCAGACCCACATCACCTCCGCCGCCGGGGACCCCGTGAGGGCGCCGCGCGGCTTCACGCTGCTCGAGCTGCTGGTCGCGATGGCGATCGCAACCATCATGTTCGCGATGGGCTACGGCACCCTCACCCAGGCGCTGAAGACTCACGATGCGATCAAGGAGAAGCAGGCACGGATCATCGAGCTCGAGACCGCGGTGCGCGTCCTCGAGCAGGACTTCGTGCAGCTAGCGCCCCGGCCGGTGCGCCAGGCGGTGGGCGATGAGCCCGCGCAGCCGGCGCTGCAGGGCAATGCCACCGGCACGGAGACCTCCACGTCGGTGTCCTCGCTCGGCGGTGGCAGCAGCACGCAATCCTCCTCGACCACGAGCGGCACGCCGCCACTGCTGGCGCTCACGCGCAGCGGCTGGGCGAATCCCATGGGGCTGCAGCGCTCGGAGCTGCAACGCGTCGCTTACTTCCTCGAGAACGGCACGCTGCGGCGCGAGTACTTCTACGTGCTCGACCCGACGCTCTCGAGCACCACCGCGAGGCGCAATCTCCTCACCCACGTGAAGTCGGTGACGATGCAGTACATGGACCTCAGCCACAACTGGCAGGCGCAGTGGCCGCCGCTCACCGTGGCCGGCGCACAGGCGCTCGAGGGGAACCTGCGCATCCGGCCGATCGCGGTGCAGATCACGATCGAGACGGAGGACTTTGGCAAGATCGTGCGCATCATCGAGGTGCCCGGCTGATGCGCCGCACGCCGGGTGCCCGGCGGGCGCAGCGCGGCATTGCGCTGCTGGTGGCCATCCTGCTCGTCGCCCTGGGCACGATCCTCGCCGCCGCGGTGGCCTACGAGAACGCCATGACCTTCCGGCGTGGCTCGGCAACCTACGCTTTCGACCAGGCGCTCCTCGTGCAGCAGGGCGCCGAGGCGCTCGCCGCCTACGGGCTGCGGCTCGCGCAGAAAGCGGACCCGCAGCATACCTACGCCTCCGAGGGCTGGGCACAGCCGGTCGGGCCACTCGAGGTGGTTCCGGGAGTGATGCTGACCGCTCAGCTCGAGGACCTGCAGGGCCGTTTCAATCTCAATAATCTCGTGAAGCAGGATGGCACTCCCGACGACGTGCAGGTGGCCGCTTTCGAGCAGCTGCTCGCGACGCTCGGGTTGGAGCCCAAGTGGGTGGGCTATGTGGTCGACTGGATCGACCGCGACATCGTGCCCTCGCAGCCCGAAGGCGCCGAGGACAGCGTCTACATGGGACAGGTGCCGCCGTACCGCACGCCCAACCGCTACATCACCAGCGCCACCGAGCTCCTGGCGCTGCCGGGCTTCGGGCGCGACCGTTATCTGGCGCTCGCGCCTTATGTGGTCGCGCTCCCCTACGGCACCAAGCTCAACATCTGCACCTCGAAACCGCAGATCCTCGATGCCTATCTCGGACACATCGAGTTCTCGAGCGACGCGCCAGGCTTCACCAAGAACCGCGGAGCGAGCACCGGCTGCTTTCCGCAGCTGAGCGACTATCAGGCGGCCGCCACCAACGGCGGCAACGCCGCGGGCTGGCAACAGCTCAGTCAGAAGGTGCAGATGACCTCGAGTTACTTTCGGCTCACGAGTCTCGTCGCTATTGGCAGCACCGAATTCAACTTGTACAGTCTTCTCCTGCAGGACCCCACGGGCCAGGTGCGGCCGATCCTGCGCAGTTTCACGGCGGATTGAGATTCAGTGCCCCCTGCGAGCCACCCGATGACCGACACCACGCGGCCGGAGCTGCCCGGTCGTGGCTGACTGGCTGCTGCTGCGCCTGCCGCGCACGCCCGGGGGGCTCGCCTCCTGGCTCGTCGCGGGCACAGGCGGCGCGCCGCTCGCGGCCACGGCAAGTGGCGCACTGACCGATGCCGTGCCGGCCGCGGTCGGCCGCCGCGTGTGCGTGCTGGTGCCGGGAAGCGACGTGCTGCTGGCGGAGCCGGAGCTGCCCCTCAGGAGCGGTGTCAGGCCGCAGCAGGTCGTGCCCTACGCCCTCGAGGAGCAGCTCGCCGAGGACATCGACGCGTTGCACTTCGCGATCGGCAAGCGTGCCGCCGATTCCACCCGCACCCCGGTCGCGGTGGTCTCGCGCACGCTGATGGAGGAGTGGCTGGCCGCACTCACCGCGGCGGGCCTCAACCCCGAGTGCATGTACGCCGACAGCGAGCTGCTGCCGCTGAACCCCTCTCAGTCCGTGGCGCTCCTCGAAGAGGACGCGGTGTTCGTGCGCCTGCCCGGCGCCTCGCCCGTGTGTCTGCCGGCTGACGCGCTCGCCGAGGCGCTGCAGCTCGCCGCGGCGGCGCCGGCTGCCGCGGCCGCCGCTGCCAGCGAGCCGGGCGCCGCTGCCGGTGGCCTCATTCTTTACAGCGGCACCCAGGAGTGGAGCGCACACTCGGCGCTGGTCGAGGCGGCGCGCGATCGCTTCGTGAGCCTCAAAGTTCAGCTGCTCGGCGATGGCCCGCTGGCACTTTTCGCGCAGCAGCTCCCCACCACCTCGGCGGTCAACCTGCTGCAGGGCACTTATGCGCCGAAGGGCGCGAGCGCCGTCGGCTTCGCCGCCTGGCGAGTCGCCGCCCTCCTCCTCGTTTGCCTCATCGGACTGCACGTGGCCGGCAAGGCGGCGGAGCTGCGGCTGCTGAAGGCTCGGGAGCGGGCGGCCGATAGCGCTCTCTGCGACACCTTCCGCACCGCGCTCCCCGGCAGGCCCTGCACGGGCGACCTCCGCCAGCAGATGGAGGAGAGGCTGCGCGTGGTGCGTGGGAGCGGTGGAGCGAATGGCCTGCTCGGCGCCCTGCAGGCGCTCGCCCAGGCACGCACGGCGGCTCCGGGCACGAGCGTGCAGTCGCTCAACTTTCACGACGGCGGACTCGAGATGACGCTGAACGCGCCCGATGCCGCAAGCCTCAACCGCCTCAGCGAGCAGCTGCGCAACAACGGCTGGCAGTCGGACCTCATCGGCGGGAACACGGTCGGCAACGTTTACCAGGGGCGCGTGCAGATCCGCGCTCAGGGTCCATGAAGCCGCGCCCATGAAGGCCCTCGGCAAGCCCTTCCTCGGGCCGCTCTCGGCCGCCGGACTCGCGCAGTGGCTCGAGCAGCTCTCCGAGCGGGACCGACGGCTGCTCGCCGTCATGGCGGTCGTCATCGTGGTGCTCCTCATCTTCGCCGTGCTGCTGCCGCTCGATCACAGCGTCGCGCAGACGCAGGCGCGCCTCGCGAAGAAGCACACCAATCACGAGTGGATGCAAACCGTGGCGCCGGAGCTTGCCGCCTCCCCTCAGCCTCCCGCGAGCGGCGGAGAGCCGCTGGTCGTCATCGTCGATCGCTCGGCCCGCGAGGCGGGACTTTCGGGCTCGCTCGCCGGGAGCGATCCGGCGGGACCCGGAGGCCTGTCACTGCGCCTGCAGAAGGCACCCTTCGACCTGCTGGTGGCGTGGCTGGCGCGGCTGTCGCAGCAAAACGGCATCCGCATCGACTCGGCGACCATCGATGGCGCGGGCGCTCCGGGGCTGGTGAACGCCGCCGTGGTCCTGCACTCGGGCTGAAGTGCGCCGCCCGCTCTGGATTGCGCTCCTCGCGATAGCGGCCTTCGCGATCATCGTGCTGACACGCCTGCCGGCGAGCTGGGTGTTCCCGCGCAGCGCGCTCTTCGCCTGCGCGGGCATCGACGGGTCGGTATGGAGCGGGTCCTGCAACGGACTCACCGTCCAGCACGTCGAGATGGGCGATCTCACCTGGGATGTCGCGCCGCTGCGCGCGCTCACGGGCACCCTCGCCGCACACATCGAGCTGGCGCACGGTGCGGTCAGCGCCCGCTCGGAGGTTGACCTCGGCTTCGGCGGCGGCGTGACGCTGCGCAACCTCGTCGCGGATCTGCCACTCGATCCCGCACGCGTACCGCGCGTGCCTCCGCAGCTGCGCGGCACGGTACACGCCGAGCTTGCGCTGGTGCGTCTGCAGCACGGCGACCTCACCGATCTCAAGGGGCGCATCGAAGCCCACGATCTGCTCCAGCGCACCGGTCACGTGACACCGATCGGCAGCTACGCGCTCAGCTTTCCCGGAGGCGGCGGTGACCCGGTGGGGACACTGCAGGATCTCGGCGGCCCGCTCGCGGTCCAGGGGACGCTGCGCCTGATGCACGGGCCCGCCTACATACTCGAGGGCGAGGTCGCCGCACGCGCGGATGCAGCTCCCGAGCTGCTCAGCGATCTGCAGTTTCTCGGGAGTCCGGATGCGACGGGACGGCGGCCCTTCAGCATGGCGGGGACGCTGTGAGCGGCGCTGCGCGCTCAGGGCAGCTCGCGGAACGCCCTGAGGAGCGGGAAATAGAGCGCGGCGCGCACCGGCTGCTCGCCTAAGCCGCGCGCCAGCTCACGGTAGGTGCTGAGCTGGGCGCGATAGCGCTCGACTTCCTGGTCGAGAAACTCCTCGAGCCCTCCTCCCTCGTGCACGCTCGTCTTGTAGTCGACCACCCAGCGCACCCCCTGCTCGTCGACGAACGAACGGTCGATCACGACGCTGCGCAGCCGTCCACCGCTCAAGCCGCTCAGCTCCCACTCGTTGTGCGCCTCCGAGTGTCCGCCATGGAGGATCCACCGTCCCCGATCGTCGGCGAGCGTTCGCTCGATCGCCGACAGCGCCAGCTCCACCGCACGCGCAAGCTCGCGCTCGGGTACACCGGCGCGCCGCAGCTGCGAGCGCACCCATTCTCCCCGTTCAACGATTTCGGTCGGCTCCGGCAAATGTTTCGCCTGCGCGATGCGCGAGAGCCATGCGTGCACCAGTGTGCCGATGTGCCGCTGCGTCTCTCCGGCCCAGCTGAATTCAGTCGGCTCCGCCGCGAGATACGCGGGCGGCAGTCGCTCGAGCGCGAGCGCCGCGGGCAACTCCGCCGGCTGCCACGAGGGGCGTAAGCGCAGCAGCGGCCCGGCCGGCAGCGCCGGCGTCGCACCGGGCTCCCTCGCCACCACCGTCTCGAAGCGCTCACCGAGCGCCGCCCACAGGAGCGCCAACGGACTTCGCTTATCCGGCTTCACGCTCCCATCCGCATCGAGCGGCGCGGCGGCCGACAGCCACAGGGTGCGCCGCGCACGCGTGGCAGCCACGTACATGAGCCGGCGCCGCTCATTGAGATCGCGCTGGCGGAGCAGATCTTTGAGATAGCCGTTGAGATCGCCTTCCTCCTCGCGCGCACCGACGCTCGGCACCGGAGCGAGCAGCAGGTTGCTCTCACTCGCCTCGCTCGGCATGTCGACCCAGCGCAGCAGACGCCGCTCGGGCGCGCGCACCGTGCGATCGAGCGCCGCGACCAGCACGTGGTCGAACTCGAGGCCCTTGGCGCGGTGAATGGTCATCACCTGTACCGCCGCAGCACCCGCGCCCGCGCCCGGCGCGCTGTACAAATGCTCGAGGAGCGGCAGCAGGTCCTCAGGACCTCGCCACCGGGAAGCGGCGGCATGCTCGGCGAGCGCCTCGAAGAACGCCCGCGCATCGATCAGCTCATCCAGCCGGTAGGCATCGCTCGCTCCGAGCCGCAGCCAGGTTCGCTCCAGCCAGCTCGCCACGGGCTCGGCGCCGCGTCCCGCCAGCGCCCCGCTCAGCACCGCACGCACCCGCTCGAGGTGCACCCGATCGGAGGGGTCACACCGCCCCAGGCGCTCGGGATCGCCCAGGGCCTCGATCACGAGCTCACCATCGGCGGGCACGGAAAGTGCGCTCAGGGTCACGAGACGTGCCCCGCACCAGGGGGCCCGCAGCACCGCGAGCCACGCCGCGCGGTCAGAGAGATCGCTCAGGGCGCGCGTCAGCTGCACCAGATCGCGCACCACCAGCCGCTCGCGCAGCGGCACGAGGTCGACTCCGAGGGGCTTCAGTCCCCGTGCCTCGAGCGCGGCGATCAACGGCACCGCATGAGCGTGCGCCACCACCAGCACCGCTACGGACGCCTCAGGGTCGAGCCGCCGGATCTCCGCGACGCGCGCCGCGACCGCGCGTGCTTCCGCCTGACGGTCGTTCGGGTGGATCTGCAGCGTCACGGGAGCGAGGCCTGCGACCGGCGTGCCATCGCGGGTTGCGAGGCTTTCGCGGTAGCTCACGCCGCCGACCCGCAGCTGATCGGCCGGCGGCAGCACCTGACTGAAGAGCTCATTGGTGAAGTCGACCAGCGCGCGGCTGGCGCGAAAGTTGCGGCGCAGCCGCAGGCCCCGCAACCGCACCCGCCCGATCCCGGCCGAGCGCGCCCGCAGGAACAATCCGACCTCGGCGTCGCGAAAGCGGTAGATCGACTGCATCGGGTCGCCGACGGCGAAGAGCGTCCGCCCATCCCCCTCCTCCCAGCCGGCGGTGAGCACCTCGAGCAGCTGAAACTGCGCGAGGGAAGTGTCCTGGAACTCATCGACCAGTATGTGGCGAAGCTTCAGGCCCGCCCGCAGCGCAAGCTCGGTCGGCTCGCCCCCCTCGCTCAACGCCGCGCGCGCCGCTCCGGTCACAAAGGTGTAATCGACCTGCCCCGATTCTCCAAAGATGCCGTGCAGCTCCGCCGCCGCGCGCGACAGAATCCGCGACAGCGCCACGATCGCTTCGCGCTCATCCGCCCTCAGGACCGCCTCGGGCGCGCGGCGCAGCTCGAGCAAGGCCTCGCGTGCGCCGCCGATGCCGCGCAGCTCGCCGATCAGCTCGCGCAGCCGCTCGCGCGCGTGCGCGTCGGTGAAGCCCGGGCGCAGCCGATGCGCCGACAACTGCTTGCGCCAGTCATTGCGCGTCAGCACGAGGTGCGCAAAGTGCTTCCAGTGCACGAGCGCCGCGGGACCGCTTCCCAGCGGCGCCGATCCCGGCAGGCTCTCGGCCCGCCGCCGCAGCGCTGGCGGAATGAGCGCGGTGAGAGAGGCGACGCGCTCCACTGCGAGCGCAGTGAGGCTCGCATCCACCCGCCGACAGAGCGCTGCCGGGTCCTCGCGAAAGACGAAATGCAGCCAGTGGCCGCGCTCGGCGAGCATCTGGGCGATGAGCCGCTCGAGGTTCAGCCAATGGTTGTCGAGCCGCTCGAAGAGCCGTTGCGCGTCCGCGGCGAGCTCGGCATCCGCTTCGGCGGCGAGGAGCGCCCGACGTGCAGCGAGGCTGTAAAGCTCGGCCGGATACTCACTCAGCTCGAGCGCGCCTCCGGTGCGCGCCGCAACCGGCAGCTGGCTCGCCAGCCAGTAGTTGAAGGAGTCGATCGTCTGGATCCGCAGCCTCTCGGGCTCGGCGGCGAGCTGCCAGCCTCGCGCCGCTCCGTGCGCGAGCGCCGCCGTCGCCAGCGGCCGCAGCGCCTGCGCCCCGGGATCGTCCTCGGGCAACTCGAGACGCAGCGCGCGGATGACGCGGGCGCGCATCTCGGCGGCCGCCTTGCGGGTGAAGGTGATGGCGAGGATCTCGTCGGGGTCGTCCACGCTGGCGAGCAGCCGCAGGAATCGCTGCGTGAGCACCGCGGTCTTGCCCGATCCCGCGGGGGCCTCGAGCAGGATCGAGGCGCCGGGAGCTGTGGCCTCGAGGCGCGCGGCATCATCGAGACGCGCGGGCTCCTCATTCATCGGCTTCATCCGTGTGCTGCGCCGGCTCCGGTGCCAGATGGGGGCCGATGCGGCACAGGTCGGTGAGATGGCAGTAGTCGCAGGCGCCCGGCGCCGGGTCGATGCGCGCCTCGCCCGCGAGAAAGTCGCGAATCAGCCGCTCGATCAGGGCGCGCCAGTTCTGCTGCTGCCGCCCCCAGTCGGCAGCGGCTGCGCCGGTCACGGGCGGCAGCGCCCGCACACGCGGCAGCAGCTCCGCCGTGGCCCCCACTCCGGTGAAGCGCACCTCGCGGGCCGTGAGGTGTACCGTGGCGAGCGCCACCACATCGGTGCCGAGGGCTGTGAGATAAGCCAGCAGCTGCGGGTGCGTCGGGCGATCGCCGAACCAATCGGCCGTCGCAGGCCGCCCGCTCTTGTAATCGAGCACGATGCGCCCGGTGGCGACCACGTCCACGCGGTCGAGCCGCATGCGAAGCCGCGCGCCACCGAGTGACAGCTCCGTGAGGCGCTCGGTGCCCTCGACCGTGAAGGGCGCCCGCGTGCGCTCGAGCTCGCACAGGCGGCCGATGAGCACGCGCGCGCGGGCACACTCGCGCGTCAGGGCCGGCGAGAGTGCGCTGAAGAGATCGAACTGCCCGTCGGGAGGGGACCGCGTGCGGCGTCGCCGTCCGCGCACTTGCGTCTGCAGCGCCTGCGCGGCCCGCGCCACGCAGTCGGCAATCAACGCCTCGAGCGCCGGCGCACCGAGGGAGCCGAGCGCCTCGGACGTTCGCAGGCGGTCCCACAGGAGCTGCAGCGCCGTGTGCAGGAGGAGTCCGCGCTGGTCCATCGGCACGCCGGGCTCGGCGCGCTCAGGCGCGGCCGCGCCGAGCCGCAGCTCCGCGTAGGATCGAAACGCGCACTCGCTCTGCAGGGTGAGCGATCGCGTGCCGCCGGGGAGCGGCGCGGGTGCGGTGTAGGGCACTCCGTGCGCGTCCTCGCGCCCTTCGGTGCAGCCATCCCGATGCAGGCGCAGTGGCAGCCACAGGCTCCGCGGCGATTCGTGCTCGAGCGTCAGATCGGAGAGCAGCGGACTCGGCAGGAGCTCCAGATCCCCCTCCAGCGCCGGAACCGACAGGACCAGCTCGCGCGCTGCGCGGCGCCACGCGGCAAGGAGCGCCTGCGCCTGCGCGCGCCGTCCGGCCACGCTCGCCTCGGGGAGTCGCGCGGCCACCTGGGCTCGCAGAGGAAGGAACGGATCGGGAGCGAGCGGCATGGGCAGCGCATCGGCGCTCAGCGAGCCGACCCAGATGCCGTCATACACCACCAGCGGATCGCAAAGCATCGGGGAAATCGTCACCGGGACGTCCTCGTCCGCCGGACGGTAGGCCGTGCGCAGCGCCAGCGCGTGAAGCTCCGCGAGCGCGGCCTCGAGGCTCAGGCTCCCCGCGCTCGAAGCGAGCCCGCCGAACTCCTCGAGGAGCTCGCGCCATCGCAGCCGCGTCTGGTGCAGCGCCCCCTCCGCGGGCAGCGTCCCGGGCCAGCCGAGCGCCCGCAGGGATGCCTCGAAGCGCTCCGACCAGCGGCGTGTCGATGCGCTGCCTTCGCCGAGCAGCCGCGAGGCGCGTCGAATGAGTGCCTCGAGCTCGCGCGCTGCCGGCTGGAGCTCCCGGGGCACGAGCTGCAGCGCGCCGAAGAGCTCGCGCAGGTCGAGCTGCGCCGCGCCGCCCTGGCGCAGCAGCAGCGCCAGGGCGGCGCGCGCTTGCGCCGGTGGGCTCGTCCAGTACGGCGAGACCAGCCAGCGGCTGAGCGACTCGATCTCGATACGGCCACCCGCGAGCACCGCGAGACCGAGCAGCGCCTGCGCGGGTAATGCCTGCGCGGCGAGCGGCTCGCCGCCTTCGATGCCGACGAGCGCACGCGTGGCTCCGCCACGCGTGGCTGCGCCGTTGCCGAGCGCCAGCGCCGGATCGATGCAATCACGAAGGAGCGATGCGAGGCGCTCGCGGGGCGCGGCGGACCCCGGCAGCATCACCAGCAGCCTCGCATCGGGGTCCTCGAGGAGACGCGCGCGGCACCAGGAGGCAATCGCCTCCCGCTCGGACTCCCCGTCCGCCGTGCATACACCGCGCCCACCTGCCAGCACGCGCGCTACCCGCTGCGGCTGCGGCCCTGCAACCTCCCCCGCGAGTCGCAAGAGCCCCCGCGGGAGGGCCTCGAAACCGCACAGCCGCACGGGCTTCCCCTCCCGCGCTCCCGCCAGTGTGCCGAAGAGGAAGCTCACGCTCGCCGCGCCGAGCTCCTTGCAGCGCGCGAGAAACAGGCGCTGCGCCTCGTGAAAGAGCGTCGCCTCGCTCTCGGGCGCGCCCCGCTCAGCCGCCAGGTCCCAATCCGCGGCACGGGCCGCCGAGCGCTGCAGCGACTCGGCGAGCGCATCCAGGCTGAGGAACGGCGCCTCGCCGGCCGCCTCGCGCGCGGCCTCCCGCCACAGCCACCACTCCTCCGCCGCACTCAGAATGCGCGGGAGGCTATGCGGGGTGAGCTCGGCCCGGCGCTCGCACTCGCGGCGCGTCCAGGCGGCGGCGGCGAGCACGTCGGGACTCGGCCACGCGCGCGCTCCCGCCGAAAGCTCGGCCGCCGCGTGCGCGAGGCGCACCGCGTGCGCGCGCTGACGCGACGGCACCACGACCGTCCCGCCGTGCTGTATGAGCTCAGTTAAGTCGCTATGAAGCCTAATCAAAACAGGCTATTACGCGATCTTCAAAGAATGGACTTGAACCTTGTTTCCGCGTTCAGCACGTTGCCGGCTGCTCCGCCCTGCGCGCCGCTCGCGTACGCACTCAGCAGCTCCTCGATACGAACGAATACTTCGCGAAGCGTCGCGACATCCGGAAGGTTGGTGATGCGGAAGTGATTGCGGTACGGCACGTTGAAGCTCACCCCGGGCGCGACCAGCACGTGCTTCTGCTCGAGCAGGTCGAGCGTGAAGCGCTGATCGTCGAAGTCCGGAAACGCCGACTCGTCCACACCGACGAAGGCGTACATCGCGCCATGCGGAGCCGCCAGTCGCAGGTAACGGCTGCGCTTCACGGCATCAAGGATCGCGGCACGCGACTCGTAGAGCCGCCCGCCGGGTGCGACCAGCTCGCGCACGCTCTGATGCCCTCCCAGCGCCGTCTGCACCGCCCACTGGCCGAGCACGTTGCTGCACAGACGCAATGAGCTCAGGAGCTCGAGCGCATGCAGATAGTCGGCGGCCGCGTGTACCCGTCCCGAGAAGACCGCCCAGCCCACCCGATAGCCGCAGGCGCGGTAGACCTTGGAGAGGCCTGAGAGCGTGGCGCAAAGCGTCTCGTGCACCAGGGTCGCCATGGGCACGAACTCGGCGCCATCGTAGGTCATCTGATCGTAGATCTCGTCGCTGAAGACCACGAGCCCGTGGGTCTCTGCGAGCCGTGCCAGCGCCTCGAGCACCGCGCGCGGATAGACGGCACCCGTGGGGTTGTTGGGGTTGATGACCACGATGGCACGAGTGCGTGGCGTCACGAGTCGCGCGAGCTCCTCCGGGTCGGGCACGAAGGCATTCCCGGGCCGGCAGGGGTAGTGCACCGCGCGCCCGCGGTTGAGAGTCACCGCCGCCGTCCACAACGGGTAGTCGGGGCTCGGCACCAGCACTTCATCGCCCTCGTTCAGCAGCGCCCGCAACGTGAGGTCGATGAGCTCGCTCACACCGTTGCCGATGAAGACCTCCTCGGCGCTGACGCCGCTCACGCCGCGCTCCTGCTGCTGCATCACGACGGCTTCGCGCGCGGGGAAGATCCCCTTCTGGTGGCAGTAGCCTTCGGCCTGGCCGAGGTTCTCGATCATGGCGAGGCGCATGGTCTCGGGCGTACGCAGTCCGAAGGCGCGAGGATTGCCGATGTTGAGCGAGATGATCTCGTAACCCGCGCGCTCGAGCTCCTGGGCCCGCCGTGCGAGGCGTCCGCGGATCTCGTAGCGCACGTGCTCGAGCGAGTCGCTGGGTCGGATACCGCTGTCGGGCTTCATGGGCGGAAGAATAGCTCAAGTAGCCCGGGCCCCAGGCGGCAAAAGTCGCGCCTTTTGCCGCCGGCCACGGCCAGCGCGCGGGTCAGAGCAGCTCGCGCCACCGATGGCATGCGACCCGCTCGCCGGCGCCGGCGTCCTCCCAGGCCGGCACCTCCGTTGCGCACCGCTCGAGCGCGTGCGGGCAGCGCGTGCGGTATACGCAGCCGCTCGGCGGCTCGAGCGGCGATGGCGGCTCTCCCGGCCGTGTGAGCCTCAATCGCCCGGGCTGCAGCCCAGGGTCGGCGAGCGGCACGGCGGCGAGGAGCTCGCGCGTGTAGGGATGGCGCGGCGCGCCACCCAGCACCCCCGCGGGAGCGAGCTCCATCATGCGCCCGAGGTAGAGCACCAGGACCCGATCGCACAGCCGCTGCACCAGGGCGAGATTGTGGCTGACGAGGATCAGACTCACGCCGGACTCGCGCCGCAGCCGCTCGAGGAGCGCAACGATCTGTCGCTGCGTTGGCCCATCGAGCGCGCTCACCGGCTCATCGCACACCAGCAGTTTCGGCTCCACGATCATTGCGCGCGCAATTCCCACCCGCTGACACTCCCCGCCCGAGAGCTCGTGCGGGTAGCGGTCGATCAGCGCGGGGGCGAGCTCGACCCGCTCGAGCTGCGCGGCCACCGCGGCGCGGCGCGCGGCGCGCGGGAGCTGCGGCCGATGGACCGCGAGCGGCTCGGCCACGATTTCCCCGACCGTCATGCGCGGATCGAGGCTGCCGAGCGGATCCTGGAAGATCATCTGCAGCTCGCCGCGCAGCGCCCGAAGCTGCGCCGGTGGCAGCTGGCTGAGCTCGCGGCCCATCCACACCACCCGCCCGCGGCTGGGCCGCCGGAGCGAGAGCACCGCGCGCGCCAGGGTAGACTTGCCGCCGCCCGACTCCCCGACGACGCCGAGGGATTCGCCCGCGGCGAGCTCGAGACTCACATCGCGCAGCGCACTCAGGCGTCCGCGGCGCCGCAGCCAGCCCCGGCCCACGGCGAAGTCGACCGCCACGCCCTCAAGGATAAGCGTCGGTCCACCGCGCCTCGCCGGTGGTGCGCAGGGCGCCAGCGGCTGCGTCGCCGCGAGCAGCTCACGCGTATAGGCCTCGCGCGGTGCCGTGAGCACCTGCGCGGCCGTCCCCACTTCGACCACGCTACCCGCACGCATCACCGCCACTCGATCGGCGACGCCCGCCACCGCGCCGAAGTCGTGAGTGATCAGCACCATCGCCATCGCGTGCTCGCGCTTGAGAGCGGCGAGCAGCGCGAGGATCTGCGCCTGCACCGTCACATCGAGCGCGGTAGTCGGCTCATCGGCAATCAGCAGCCGCGGCTCGCCGCTCAGCGCGATCGCGATCATCACCCGCTGGCGCATGCCGCCGGAAAGCTCGTGGCTGTACTGCTGCATGCGCCGCGCCGCATCCGTGAGCTGCACGTGCACGAGGAGCTCGAGTGCCCGCCGCCGCGCGGCGGCGCGGCCGAGCCCCCGGTGGCGCATGATCACCTCGATGAGCTGGTCCCCGACCGTCAGATGCGGCGTGAGCGAGGTCATCGGGTCCTGGAACACCATGCCGATGCCCGCGCCGCGGATGCGATCGAGCGCGCGCGGCGAGAGACTCAGAAGCTCCGTGCGGTCAAAACGTGCGCTCCCCGAGACCCTGCCATTCGCGGCCAGGAGCCCCAGCGCCGCCAGAAATGTCTGGCTCTTGCCGGCACCCGATTCGCCGACGACGCCCAGGCACTCCCCGGGGGCCACTTCGAGACTCACCTCGCGGGAGAC
>Ga0070735_10001250_pt1 | contig 25078 bp, 29 predicted proteins | sample Coa_R1_FD_66443 | JGI IMG/M metagenome (GOLD analysis project Ga0070735, IMG submission 66443) | Surface soil microbial communities from Centralia Pennsylvania, which are recovering from an underground coalmine fire - Coalmine... | ecosystem: Environmental > Terrestrial > Soil > Unclassified ...
CTGCCACCACCACCTCTACCAATGGGCGACCCGTGGAATGGCCCAGCAGTCGACGCTGTTCGAGTGGCTGCAGGAGCTGTATCCCGTGTGGGCCCTGATCGACGACGAGATCTGCTCGGCGGCGGCCCACGCCGGCCTCGCGGCGCTGGCGGTCTCGGGGTGCTCCACCTCGACCGACCATCACTACGTCTTCCCCCGCCACGCCGGCGACCTGCTCGAGGTCGAGATCGAAGCGGCGGCGAGGGTGGGACTGCGGTTTCATCCCTGCCGCGGCTCAATGGACCTCGGTCGCTCGGACGGCGGCCTGCCGCCCGACGAGGTCGTCGAGGACCGCGACGCGATCATGGCCGCCAGCGAGGCGGCGATCGACCGCTTCCACGATCCCCGGCCGGGGGCGATGGTGCGCGTCGCGCTCGCGCCGTGTTCGCCCTTCTCCGTCACGCGCGGGCTGATGACCGACGCCGCGGAGCTAGCACGCCGCCGCGGTGTGCGCCTTCACACTCACCTCGCCGAGACGCGCGAGGAAGAGGTGTTCTGTCTGGAGCAGTACGGCATGCGACCGGTCGACTACCTGAGCGAGCTCGGCTGGCTCGGTGACGACGTGTGGCTGGCGCACTGCGTCCACCTCAACGAGGACGAGGTATCTCGCTTCGGCTCCAGCGGCACGGGCGTCGCCCATTGCCCGAGCTCGAACGGGCGCCTCGGCGCGGGGATCGCGCCGGTCGCGGCCCTGCTGCGAGCGGGCGCTCGCGTGGGGCTGGGCGTGGACGGGGGCGCCTCGAACGAGGCCGGCCGTCTCGATGTCGAGATGCGCAACGAGCTGCTGTTCGCACGGGCCGCGGGTGGGCCGCAGGCTCTGACCCCCCGGCAGGCGCTCGCCAGCGCCACGATCGACGGCGCACGCTGCCTCGGCCGCGACGACGAGCTCGGCTCGCTGGAGGCCGGAAAGCTCGCCGACATCGCGCTGTGGCGGCTCGACGGACTCGAGGCTGCGGGGATCGAAGACCCGGTCGCGGCGCTCGTGCTCAGCGGACTTCCGCTGGACAGGCTGCTCGTCGGCGGGCGGGCGGTGGTCGAGGATGGCGAGCTGCGCACGGCCGACCCGTTGGCCATCGCTCGTGAGATCGACAGCGCGAGCCGCCGGCTCGCCGCGGCCTGGGAGGTGCGGGTATGAGCGTCACCCCTGTCTCGCCGGTGCGGGAGCGCCCGCCTGCTCCCGTGCAGCGGCCGAATCACGTGGGTGTCACCACGACCCGCGCGGACGGCATTCCCAAGGTCAAAGGCGAGTTCGAGTACTCCTCGGACATGCACCTCGAGGGGATGCTGTTCGGCGCCACGCTGCGCAGCCCCCATCCGCGCGCCGACATCTGGTCGATCGACACCTCGCGGGCTCTGGCCATGCCCGGGGTCCACGCCGTCCTCACGCACGAGGACGTCCCCGGGCGCAAGACATACGGCATGGAGATCGCCGATCAACCGGTGCTCGCGATGCAGCACGTCCGCTACCAGGGCGAGCCGGTCGCGATCGTCGCGGCCGACCACCCGGAGACCGCGCGCCGCGCCGCCGAGGCGATCGTCGTCGAATACGGCGTGCTCGAGCCGCTGACCGATCCCGAGCGCGCGATGGCGGCCGACGCCCCGCGCCTGCACCTGACGGGGAACGTCCTGCGCCACGTCCGGATTCACCACGGCGACCCCGGTGCCGAGGCTCCGGTCGTCGTCACCGGCAGCTACGAGGTCGGCATGCAGGACCAGGCCTTCCTCGGACCCGAGTCGGGGCTTGCCGTGCCCGACGGCGAGGGCGGCGTCGACCTCTACATCGCCACCCAGTGGCTGCACATCGACCGCGACCAGCTGGCCGAGAGCCTCGACCTGCCTCCCGAGAAGGTGCGGTTGACGATGTCCGGCGTCGGCGGCGCCTTCGGCGGGCGCGAGGACCTGTCGATGCAGGTCCACGCCTGCATGCTCGCCCTGCACACCGGCCGCCCGGTCAAGATCGTCTATAACCGCGAGGAGTCGTTCTTCGGCCACGTGCACCGTCACCCCTGCCGGATGGAGTATGAGCACGGCGCGACGTTGGACGGTCGGCTCGTGTATGTGAGGGCCCGGATCGTGCTCGATGGCGGCGCGTACGCGTCGAGCTCGACGGCCGTGGTCTCGAACGCGGCGTGCTTTGCCGCCGGGCCGTATGACGTGCCGAACGCCCGGATCGACGCCTACGTGATGTACACCAACAATCCGCCCTGCGGGGCGATGCGCGGGTTCGGCGCCGTCCAGGTCGCCTTCGGCCACGAGGCGCAGATGGATCGGCTCGCCGCGGCGCTGGGAATGGATCCGGTCGAGCTGCGGATCCTCAACGCGATGCATCCCGGGTCACGCATGCCGACGGGCCAGCTCGTGCCCGAGCCGGCGCCGGTCGCCGAGCTGCTGGAGCGCCTGCGGGAGATGCCGTTGCCGGATGCTGCTGGCGGTGGCGCGCGCGACCTGCGCGAGCTGCCGGGCGGCGTGTCGAACACCACTCACGGCGAGGGGGTGCGCCGCGGCGTGGGCTACGGCGTCGGGTTCAAGAACGTCGGCTTCTCCGAGGGCTTCGACGACTACTCGACCGCGCGCGTGCGCCTGTCGATCTCCGGCGGCGAGCCGCTGGTCGAGGTTCACACCGCGGCGGCGGAGGTCGGCCAGGGCATCGTCACCGTGCAGGCCCAGATCGCGCGGACCGAGCTCGGCGTGGAGCGGGTCGCGGTGCTCAATGCCGACACCGCTGTCGGTTCAGCAGGGTCAAGCTCGGCTTCGCGTCAGACCTACGTCACTGGTGGCGCGGTCAAGGCGGCCTGCGAGGCGATCCGTGAGCGCCTCGGGGCCGACCCGCGCGAGATGAGCTCAGCTGAGCTGGCCGAGCTGCTGGGCGACGACGCGATCGAGGAGACCGTGGAGTGGCGCCACCGCAAGACATATCCGCTGGACGAGGACGGCCAGGGCGATGCGCACGTGCAGTTCGCGTTCTCGGCTCACCGGGCGGTCGTCGACGTGGACGTCGATCTCGGGCTGGTGCGGGTGGTGGAGCTCGCCACGACCCAGGAGGTTGGCAAGGCGATGAACCCGCAGGCGCTCGAAGGCCAGATTCAGGGTGGGACCGCGCAGGGCCTCGGCCTCGCGCTGCTGGAGGAGATCCAGCTGCGGGACGGCAAGGTGATGAACGCGTCATTCACGGACTACCTCCTGCCGACGATTCTCGACATGCCGCCGGTGAGGATGGAGATCCTCGAGCACGCGGATCCGGAGGCGCCGTACGGGCTGAAGGGCGTGGGCGAGCCGCCTAACATCTCCACCCCCCCGGCGGTGGCGGCGGCGCTGCGCGACGCCACCGGCCGAGCGCTCGAGCGCATTCCGGTCCGGCCCGAGCACATCGTCGGCCTGAGCGGTGCGGATGCTGTCCCTGACTGAGGTCAACTCGATGGACGAGGAGGAGTTCGTGGGCGCGCTGGGCTCGCTGTTCGAGCACTCACCGTGGGTGGCTCGGGGGGCTTGGAGCGCACGGCCGTTCCAGAGCGTGGGCGAGCTGCACGGCGCCCTCGTGACGTCGATGCTCGCCGCCCCCCGCGAGCGCCAGCTGGCGCTGATCGGCGCCCATCCCGAGCTCGGTGGGCGTGAGGCTGAGCGCGGCGAGCTGACGGCTGAGTCGACGCGTGAGCAGGCTTCGGCGGGGCTGCAGCGCCTGCCATCCGACGAGGTCGATGCGCTTCGGCGCCTCAACCGCGCCTACCGCGAGCAGTTCGGCTTTCCGCTCATCGTGTGCGCCCGCGAGCACTCGCCGGACTCGATCCTGGTGTTCGGGCAGGCTCGCCTGGGCCACTCGCGCGAGGAGGAGATCGACGTGGCGCTCGGCGAGATCGGCAAGATCGCGGGCCTTCGGCTGCGGGACGTCGTGGTCGAGGAGGCCGCGTGACCGGGATCAGCACGCACGTGCTCGACACCTCTCGCGGGCGTCCGGCTTCGGGGGTGGCCGTTCGGCTGGAGCGGGCCGCTGACACGCACTGGGAGCTTGTGGCGTCCGGGCTGACCGACGCCGATGGACGGCTACGTGACCTGCTGACCTCTCCCCCGGTCGCGGGGCGCTACCGGTTGGTCTTCGACACCGCCTCGTACTTCAGCGCTGTGGGCGACAGGGCTTTCTACCCAGAGGTGTCGGTCACCTTCGCCGTCGATGGCGAGGACCACTACCACGTCCCGCTTCTACTCAACCCATACGGATACAGCACATATAGGGGGTCCTGACACCATGGCCATCGCCCTGACGCACAACAACTACGGAAAGTCGGAGATCCGCCTCGTGAAGGTCGTGCGCCGGCCGGATCACCACGAGCTGCGCGACCTCACGGTCGACGTGTCACTCGAGGGTGACTTCGACGCGGCGCACATCGAGGGCGACAACACCGGCCTGCTGGCCACCGACACGATGCGCAACACGGTGTACGCGCTGGCCAAGGAAGATCCGATCGAGAGCATCGAGTCGTTCGGCGTGCGGTTGGTCGAGCACTTCATCGCGGCCAGCCCGGCTGTGCAACGTGCACGCGTGAGAGTAGTTGAGCATCCCTGGGCGCGCCTCGAGGTCGACGGGCGGCCGCACGAGCATGCCTTCCAGCGTGGCAACGGCGGCGAGCGGGTGGCGACGGTGGTCGGCGATGGCGCTGAGATCCGTGTGGAGGCCGGTATCGATGACCTGCTCGTGCTGAAGACGACCGACTCCGGATGGGAGGGGTTCGTGCGCGACCGGTACACATCGCTGGCCGAGACCTCCGATCGGATCCTGGCCACCGTGATCACCGCGCGCTGGAGCTACGGCCGGGCGGACGTGGATTACGGGCAGGCCTGGCACGACGTCCATCGCGTGATCCTCGAGACGTTCGGCGATCACTACAGCCCCTCGGTCCAGTTCACCCTGCACCGCATGGGCAGGGCAGTGCTCGAGGCTGTGCCGGAGGTCGACCGGATCCACTTCTCGCTACCGAATAAGCACCACCTGCGCTACGACCTCGAGCGCTTCGGTCTGGAGAACGAGAACGAGATCTTCCACGCGACGACCGAGCCGTACGGACTGATCGAGGGAACCGTTGAGCGGGTGCCCGAGGCCGTGCCGGTGGGCCCGAACGGGACTGTCACCGAGGCCGCCCCGCACGCTTGATGATCGATCCGGTCACGCTGCCCAAGGCCGAACTGCACCTGCATATCGAAGGGACGCTCGAGCCCGAGCTGATGTTCGAGCTCGCTCGGCGCAATGGCATCAGGCTTCCGTACGCCGACGCGGAAGCGGTCAGGCGCGCCTACAGGTTCGCCAACCTGCAGTCATTCCTGGATGTCTATTACCAGGCATGCTCGGTGCTCATCCACGAGCGTGACTTCTACGAGCTCACCAGCGCCTACCTGGCCCGGGCGCGCGCGCAGGGCGTTCGTCACGTCGAGGTCTTCTTCGATCCGCAGACCCACACCAGTCGGGGCGTGCCGTTCGAGACGGTCGTCCGCGGGATCGGCCGCGCCCTGGCCGAGGCTCGCGAGACCGGCATCACATCGCAGCTGATCATGTGCTTCCTGCGCGATCAGCCGGTCGATCACGCGATGGCAACGCTGGAGCAGGCGCTCGCGCACAGGGACGTCATCTTCGGCGTCGGGCTCGACTCCGCCGAGGTCGGTCATCCACCGCAGAAGTTCCGCGAGGTCTTCGAGCGGGCGATCAGCGCCGGGTTCCGCGCGGTCGCGCATGCCGGCGAAGAAGGCCCGCCCGACTACATCTGGCAGGCGCTCGACGTGCTGGGCGCAGAGAGGATCGACCACGGAGTGCGCTGCCTGGAGGATCGCCGGCTCGTTCAGCGCCTCGAGGCCGACCGGATTCCGCTGACCGTCTGCCCGTTCTCGAACGTCAGGCTACGGGTGGTCGACACGCTCGAACAGCACCCGCTGGCGAAGATGCTCGAGCATGGGCTCTGCGCCACCGTCAACTCCGACGACCCTGCCTACTTCGGCGGCTACGTCGGCGAGAACCTGGCGGGGGTCGCGAAGGCGCTACAGCTCGATGACAGCGCTGTGGTCCAGCTCGCGCGTAACAGTTTCGATGCGTCGTTCCTCGACGACGCCACACGAGCGAGCCACCTGGCCGACCTCGACGCTGAAGTCAGCTCCGCCGGCTGAACGGCGCAGCCTCAGCAGCCCGGGTTGGCCTGGTCCCGGATCCGCTCGAGGCCGTCCAGGATGACCTCGAGCCCGAATTCGAACTCGGTGTCGTAGTCGTAGCCGGCCTTGGCGACATAGCCGCCGACGACCTCGACCAGGTTTGGGTAGTCGGCCAGGGCGTCCTCATAGGCGACCATCTGTCGCTGGGCTTCGGCCGCGAAGTCCTCCGCCGTCTGCGAGGACATGTCGGTCTGCTGGAGGGCGAAGCCGTAGATGTAGGCGTCCTGCACCGACATGGCGTGAACGGTCATCTCGATCGAGAATCCGGCCGCGCGTAGACAGCCCAGCACCGCATCGTGGACCTTCAGGTTCGACGGCCCGTGGCTGGTGCGCCCCTCCATCTCGCCCACCGCCCACCGGTGGCGCATCAATGCCGCGCGCGACGACGCCGCGCGCTTGCGCAGCTCGGCCTTCCAGTCTCCCCCCGCAGCGGGCGGCTCGATCTCGCTGAAGACCAGCTCGATCATCCCGTCGAGCAGGTCGCCCTTGTTGGCGACGTGGTTGTAGAGCGACATGGCCTCGACGTCGAGCTCCTTGGCGAGGCTGCGCATCGTCAGCTCCTTCAGGCCACGCTCGTCGGCGAGCGCGACGGCGGTCCGCAGCACGCGCTCTCTGGTGAGCGTGCGGCGCTTTCCGGGCTTCCTGGTCGTCGCGGTGGCGGGCAAGAGTGCTCCTTCGAGGGCGGCGCAAGCGTAGATCGCGCTCCGGCGTCCTTGACAAACTTACGCGGTAAGTATATACCTTCCCTAGCCAAGAAACTTACGTCGTAAGTATCAGGCTCGAACAAGGGATGAGAGAGATGTCCTCAAACCACCACGCAGCAGTCGCAAGCGATCAGCAGGTGCAGGCCGAAGCGAGAAGGCGCGCCCGGATCGCAGGCATCTGGTTCGTCGTCACGTTCATCTCCATCGCGGCACTGCCGCTCTACAGCTCGGTGCTCAATCACCACGGCTTCATCGTCGGAACCGGCGGCGACGCGCGTGTCCAGCTGGGCGCGGTCGTCGAGATCATCACCGCGATCGCCGGCATCGGCACGGCGGTCGCGCTCTATCCGATCCTCCGCCGCCAGAGCGAGAGCCTCGCGCTCGGCTACGTGACCGTGCGGGTCGTCGAGTCCGCGCTCATCGCGGTCGGCATCGTCAGTCTGCTCGCCGTTGTCAGCCTCCGTCACGACCTCGCCGGCGGCGGGACCGACCACGCTTCGCTGATCCTGACCGGCCGCTCGCTGGTGGCTGTCCACGACGCCACCTTCCTGCTCGGGCCCGCATTCTGTGCCGGTATCGGAAACGGCCTCATGCTCGGCTATCTGATGCTGCGCTCCGGGCTCGTGCCGCGCAGATTCGCCCAGTTCGGGATGGCGGCCGGCTCGCTGGCACTCCTGACGGCCCTGCTCGTGCTGTTCGGCGCCTACAAGCAGGTCTCGGGAACCTCGGGCCTCCTGACCCTCCCCGAGGCCGCATGGGAGCTGTCGCTGGGCATCTACCTGATCGTCAAGGGCTTCAGGCCCGACGCGGTCCTCTCCGCGCAGGGACGGCGCGAGGCGGCGACACCCGATGGTCGCGCGCTCGACACGCGCCGGACGGTGACGCCGCACCACGCAGCAGTCGCCGGGGTCTGACGCTCACCGACCAGTTGCGACGGTGTGGAGCCCGGCACTCGCCGGGCTCCACGCACGTCCGGCCGGGCTGCGGCCAGCTACTTCAAGAACCGGTACGTCCACCGGGTCGAGGAGCTCGGGTCATGGTCCAGACGGGAGCGGGGCCTTCAAATGGCTTCGACTCCGATCCGAGCTCGAACCCAAGGCGCCGATAGAAGGTGTGGGTCTGCTCGAACGGCGTCTCGAGGTAGCAGAGAACGCGCTCGGCGTCCGAGCGTTCGAGCACTGGCGCCAGCAGCGCCGCCCCCACGCCGCCGCTCTGCAGGGCCGGTTCGACGCCGACGAACATCAGATACCAGTGCGGCTCGTGTGGATGCAACGCCGCCAACCCCTCAAATCCGACGAACAGCTTCCCACCCGTTCGCGGGTAGAGCATCCTCACCGTCCTCGCGCACAGTCGGGCCCGTCTTCCTGGTGGAGCGTCATCGGTGTCGGGAGGCAGCCAGGCAGCGACCCCCGCGAGCCCGTCGGCGTTGCGCGCGGCGTATACCGCGCCGTGGGGCATAGCCTCATAGAGCGCGGCACCGAAGAACGCGCGAAAGCCGCAGCGCCGCCTCCGACCGCGGGTCAGGTAATGGCCGATCACCGGATCGGCAGCGAACGCCCGAGCCAGCAGCCACGCTGCTCGAGGTACCTCACGCTCCCCCAGCAGATCAACGTCCACGACCACGTGCGCGTTCTATCCGAGCAGCCGGCGGCGCACAAGCACGCCCTGGTCGTTGCGCGATTCCCGCGCCCTCGCGCGGCCAACTTCGGATGCGGGCCGGTCATCGCTCCGCGACGCTATGTGGTGATGAAAAGGCGCCGGTATGTGGTTGGCTATGTAGCCGCCGGTTTGACGGCCTACTTCGCGCTGTTACGCCAGCCGGTCCTGACTTGGGGAGCAACCGAGGCCGAGGCACAGTCGCGGCTACCCGGCGATGAGCTGCTCGACGATGCCGACGGCGTCGCGACCCGGGCGATCGACATCCGCGCGCCAACTTCAGCGGTGTGGCCCTGGATCGCGCAGATGGGACCCTCGCCGCGCGGCGGTGCGTACACGTACGACTGGATCGAGAACCTGCTCGGTCTGAACATGCACAGCGTGAACACCGTCCTTCCAGAGTTTCAGCATCCCGAGGTCGGCGACACGATCGGCTTCGGCCCGAACCGGATGCGGCTGGAGCGCGTCGACGCTGAGCGCGTGCTCGCGTGGCGCTCACAGGACGGTAACTGGGTCTGGACGTTCGTGCTCAACCAGACGAACGGCACGACGCGGCTGATCAGTCGCAATCGCTTCCGCCTGCCGCGCCTCGTTGACCGCATCGGCATGGTTCCGATGGAGCCCGCCTCGCTGCTGATGGAGCGCAAGATGCTGCTCGGGATCAAGCAGCGCGCCGAGCGGCTCGCGGTCGGCGCCGGAGAAGCATCCACGTAACGCTGATCGCGTATCCGGGGCCGGAGCACAGGACCTCAGCGTCGGGCAGCGAATAGCCACACGATGTACCTGACGCGTGTGCTGGGCGAGGTGGTCGCCGAGGGGCGCGATGTCCTGCGCGCCCGCACGCCAACGCACAGCCACCTGCGCGACCGACTGGTCGCCATCGCCGTGGTGACGGTCGGGGTCGACCTGATCTGCGCCGTCCTGGCGTTCCTGGCCGAGCAGCATCAAAAGCAGACCCAGATCAAGACCCTGGGCAGCGCGCTGTTCTGGACGACAACGCAGATGCTGACGGTGTCTTCGAACCTCCAGAACCCGATCTCTTTCGGGGGGAGAGTCCTCGACGTCGTGATGGAGGTCTACGCGATCACCGTGATCGGCTCACTCGCGGCTGCGCTCGGGGCGTTCCTGATCAAACGCGGCGAGGAGCTCGACACCGCGCATGAAGCGCGCAGCGCGGGGCGCTGAGACAGGCGAGACTCGCGTACGCCGAGCCGATTCCGGGTAGCGAGCTAGCACCTACAAGGAGGAGGCCTGATGCTTCTGACATTGGCCGTCATTCTGCTCATCATCGCCGTGGTCGGCGGGATCGCTGTGCACCCCCTGCTGTTCCTGATTGCACTGCTGGCGTTGTTGCTGTTCTTCGGGCACGGCCGCTCCGGCCGCACCGTCCCGTAGACGTCCATCGATAGCCCGTCCTAACCGTCCAGCGGAGCGCCTGCGCCCGGCGCTCCGCATCGCGACACCTTCACCGGTGGTTGCCACCAACGGGTGCGTCATGGAGGAGATGTGAAAGTCACTACAGCGGGTTCGAGACCTGGTCCAATCAGTAGGGTCCAGCGCGGCGGCGACACCGTCGCGCGGCGCTCCGAGTTCGCCTGGCTGGCCCGTGGCGGTTTGGTCGCTCGAGGGGTCGTGTACGGCGTGGTCGGGATCATCGCGCTGAAGGTCGCGGTCGGATCAGGCGGGAAGGCGACGAACCAGCAAGGCGCCTTGACGACAATCGCTCGCCAGCCGTTCGGCAAGGTGCTGCTGATCGCAACCGCAATCGGCCTCGGCGGGTATGCCGCGTGGCGTCTGCTCCGGGCAGCGATCGGCCACGGCACCCAGGAGAGAGATAGCGCGTTCGACCGCGTTGCAGCTCTTGCCAGCGGTCTCGCCTACGCCGCCCTTTGCGTGACCGCCGTGAAGATCCTGATCGGGGCAAGCAGCAGCGGCGCAGCCAACAATCCGCAGAAGACGACCGCGGGTGTACTCGGCTGGACGGGAGGACCAGAGATCGTCGGCATCGTCGGCGCGATCTTCATCGGAGTGGCGCTCTACCAGGGTTACAAGGGCGTGTCCGAGAAGTTCATGGACAGCTCGAACACGGCGCAGATGAGCCGCCAGGTGAGGCGCGCCTACACGGCGATCGGCATATTCGGACACCTCGCGCGTATGGTCGTCTTCGGCCTCGTCGGATACGGGCTCATCAAGGCCGCGCTCGACTACAACCCGCACAACGCGATCGGTCTCGACGGCGCCCTGAACAAGCTGGCGCACAGCCCCTACGGACCGTTGCTGCTGGGCATCGTCGCCGTCGGGTTGATCGGGTTCGGGCTGTACTCGATCGTCGACGCCCGCTACCGCAAGGTCTAGCGCGAGCGCCAGTGCAGGTCAGCTTGCGGCCTCGCGGTAGCGGGCCAGCGCCTCGCGACGCGCGAGGGCGTGATCGACGATCGGCGCGGGATAGTCCTCGCCGATGATGCACCCCGCCGTGCGCTGCGCGTGCACCGGCATGGTCCACGGCTCGGCCAGGTACTCATCGGGCACGTCGCGCAGCTCGGCAACGTAGCGCCGGACGTAGGCGCCGTCGGGATCGAAGCGGGCCTGCTGGCGTGCTGGGTTGTAGATGCGCCGAAACGGAGGCTGAGGGTCGACCCCGACCGAGGCGATCCACTGCCAGTTCCCGTTGTTGCTCGCCTCGTCGCCGTCGATGAGCCGGCGCATGAACCAGCGCTCGCCCCAGCGCCAGTCGAGCCCGAGATCCTTGGTCAGGAACGAGCCCACCACGAGCCGGGCTCGGTTGTGCATCCACCCCTCGCGGCGCAGCTGGCGCATCCCTGCGTCCACGAGGGGATAGCCGGTGCGGCCCTCGCACCAGGCCTGAAAGTATTTCTCAGCCCGGCTCCAGCGGAGCGTTCCCCGGTAGCGATCCTGAAACTCGTGGTGGGCGTTGGCAGGAAAGTGGGCCAGCACGTGGGCGTAGAAGTCCCGCCAGCAGAGCTGGCGGCGAAACTCCTCAGAGCCGGCCCCACCGGGCAGCAATGCCTCGAGCTCTCGGGGGGAGACGCAGCCGAAGTGCAGATAAGGAGAGAGTCGTGACGAGGCGTCCCCACCAAGCTCGTCCCGGCGGTTCCCGTATTCGCCCACGTGCGCAGCCAGGAACTGCTGCATCCTCCTCCTCCCGGCGCGCTCACCTCCCGTGGGAGCCTCCTCGACCCTCTCCTCCAGCCCCAGCTCCTGCAGCGTTGGGAGCGTTTCCGGCCCCGCCGCGCCCGGCAGGCCGGGAAGTGAGCGCGGCGCAGGGATGACCTCGCGGCGGGCTCGCATCAGCCAGGCACGGTGAAACGGCGTGAACACGCGATAGGGCTTGCCGCCCGAGGTGAGAAGCACCGCGGGATCGTCGAGTACGAAATGGCCGGGAATTACGCGAACCTCCACGCCCATGTCCTCGAGCTGCAGGCGCACGGCGTGATCGCGCCGGCAGGCGAATGGGCTCACGTCTGCGGTCCAGACGACGCGGCTGGCCTCGAGCTGCCGAGCCAGATCCGGGACGACCCGCTCCGGCCGCCCATGGAGCACGACGAGCCCGCTGGCGCGTCGGCGCAGCGACTCGTCGAGATCGGCCAGGCACTCGAGCAGGAACTGCGTCCGCGGCCCGGAGGCGTGGCGGCCGCCGAGCAGCTGCGGGTCGAGACAGAAGACGGGCACGACCGGCCCGCCTTCGTCCTTGGCCGCTTGAAGGGCTGGATGGTCGTGGAGGCGGAGATCGCGCCGGAGCCAGAGGAGCGCCGTCATCCGAGGGACCCCTGGACCACCTGCTCGCGCTCGAGCTGCCGCACCTTCATGGCGCCTGCCAGTGTCATGTCCGAGACGATACCCGAACAGTGCTAGCGGAGAACCTATACACTCCGTTCATGCGCCCGTCTGGCGGCGGAATGGGGATCGGCGAGGTGGTTCAGCGAACCGGCGTGGCCGAGGCCACGCTGCGCATGTGGGAGCGCCGCCACGGCTTCCCGGTCCCCGAGCGGCTGCTGAGCGGCCACCGGCGATACAGCGAGCGTGAAGTCGAGCTGATCCGGGCCGTGGCGGCCAAGCGGGCGGCGGGACTGGCACTGCCGGTGGCGATCGAGCAGGCCCGCAGCGACGCATCCGAGCCCGCGACGTCGGTGTACGCGGCGCTCCGTCGCCGGCGCCCTGACCTCGAGACGCGCGTCCTGCGCAAGCCGACGATGCTGGCGCTCAGCCACGCGATCGAGGACGAGGCATTAGCGCGCGCTGAGCGGCTGATGGTGTTTGGCGCCTTCCAGCGTCAGCGCTTCTACCGCCAGGCGCAGCTTCGCTGGCGCGAGCTCGCACGCACGGCCGAGGTGGCGATCGTGTTCGGTGACTTCGATCGCCCGCGCGCGCCTCGTTACGCACCCGTTGAGCTACCACTGCCACACCAGCATCCGCTGAACCGGGAATGGGCGGTGGTCTGCGAAGGGCAGGACTTCGCCGTGTGCCTGGCCGGCTGGGAGCCGCCTGAGGAGCGGCAGGGCCCGGACGGGTTGCGGCGCTTCGAGGCCATCTGGAGCGTCGAGCCGGAGGTGGTCCGCGAGGCAGCGCGGATCTGTTGGGCCATCGCCGAGGCCAGGCGCCCGGCTTTGGCTGAGGCGGAGGCGGCGCGAGCGCGGTTGGAGGCGCCGCTCTCGGCGACGCCGGAGTCTCAGCTCCGGCTGGCGACCGCGATCACGGCTCGGATGCTTGCCCATGTTTCAGACCGGCTGGTTGCAGCAGCCGGCTGAGCGCATAGCCGGTGCCGCCGACGCCCAGCAGCCGGCGGAACCAGTTGGCGCCGGTGATCACCTCCTCGAGCGCCCAGACGAGCAGAGCCAGTCGGGAGAGCAGCAAGGCGACGGGCGAATACCGCCGGTCGGACAGCCGGGCCACCGCGGCGGCCAGCCCCGCCACCATCAGCGGCGGGTTCGGAAACTGGAAGATCGGAAAACGTCGGGGCATCGGGCCGGCTCACGCTCCCCCGGCACTTCGCGCCACGCTGTCGTGCGCGGGATCCTCGCGACTGCCGGGACGGGCGGTCAGGCTGGCGGCGGCGTCGCGGATCGAGTCGCGCGCGTTCTCCTCAGACAGTGCCAGTTCCGTGAAAGTGAGCATGCGTCGCTTGGTGCTGTCCAAGAACACCCGGCGCTCGTGCGCTCGCAATAGATAGAAGCCCAGGCGCACGATCGGATTACGGATGGGCGCCACCCGGGCGAGGGCGTGGACGCGGAACTCTACGCCCCCGTCGTCCAGCCATTTCCACACCTCCCAGTCCATCTGACCGATTTCGACGTGACCCTCGAGCGTGCGGTAGTTCCAGCCCCACACGCGGGCCTGGCGGCCTTCGAGCTCGCGGACCTCGTCATAGACGTCCCCCACTCGCACGCCAACGTAGATATGGGCGATCCCAAACGCCTGGAGCTTCAGGAGCATGTTTCGCTCCTTGAGCGGTGCTTCGGGGTCGTAATAGGCGCGGACGATCGACGGGTCGGCGAATTCATAGCCGCGCATCAAGCGCCGGGCGATGTGCCAGCTGCCTCCGGGGGCAGGATCCCCAGTCCGCTCCGAGGGCAGCGGCTGGCAGAGATCGGTGATCGTCCATCCGGTGGCCGGCGAGGCCTGCTCGAGGCTCGCCGGGTCGAAATTCAGCGGCTTGTCCGCCAGCGCGGCGAGGCGACGGCGGACGCTTGGGGGGCCGAGGAGCGAGGCCTCGCTCACGGCTGCCGCGCCCCGGGCTCGATCCGCTCGGTCTCGATCTCCACCCCCAGCGTCATGCGTCCTCCGGAAAGATCGACAACGCGCTCGAGGAACGAGACCCACATGTGGGTTTGGACCTCCTTGGCCATGCGCAGGCGGTGGTAGAGCAGGTTCACGAGTGGGCTGCTGCTGCGGGCCCAGGACTCGATCTCGAACACGAGCGACTCCTGGTCGGGGCGGGCCCGAAACTCGATCTGGCCCGCCTCCAGATGCCCCGCCAGCGTCGCCAGGCGGAAGGATCGCCGGCGCACGTCCACCACGCGCACCGGGCCGTCCCACGGCCCCGGCATCCTCACGACGAACTCGTCGCCAACCCGGAGACTCCCCGGCGCGCCGTGGGTGCGCTGGAAGCGGGCGAACTTGGTCGGCGAGGTTCGGTTCGGATCGGCGCGGATCTTGTCCATCAGTTCCTCCGCGCTCGTCGGGCTGTTCCGGATGCGGGTCCGGTAGCAGCGGTGAAACAGGGGACCAGTTCCAGCGTCGTGGCCCTGAACCTCGTCATCGGCGAGTCCTGTCGGATAGGTAAGGAGCTCAGGCAGGGTGGCGGGAAGGGATCCCGGGACTTCTTTACGTCGCATCGGGGTAGTCCGCCACATGTAGTCCCACGACGTCAAGGCAATGCCGATTGGCCAGGTGGTCGCAGTGAGCCAGCGCCGGGCGACGGTGGGGCGGCGTTGCATGTTCTGTAATTACCCACCGATAATCCTGGACAACCCGTACAGGTTCGATGATCCGCCGCGCCAGCCGAGATGATTCGCTCCTCACCCAGCGTCTGCATGACTGGGGGGTGCGGGCGTGGCAGCTGCAGTGCCTGTCTCTGGGTTCGGTGGCCTTGTGCATTGGGCTGTGGATCCGGGCCAAGACGGTCGACCAGGATGAACGGGGCAACGCTGAACGTCGCGCTCTGTTCGTCGGGCTGTGGCCGCCCACGATCTGGCTGATCGGCGCGTCGTTGGAGCGGCTGGAATAGCGCGTAGTTCCGATGCCTCGCCGAGATCCGGGCGCACCAGCTGTTCACGCGGTCCGTGTCCCGCCAGGCGCAGCGATGCTCGCGGCGGCGTCGACCGGGTCTTCCTCGAGCCATCGCGCACCGACGGCTTCGGCGAGGCCGGCGTCGGTTCCAGCGCCGGCGAGCGCGAGGGGGGCGACGCAGGCGAGCTCGCTCAGGCCGCCCCGAGCGCTCTGAGCGAGCTCGGGCAGCGCCGCGCTGACGACAATGAGCGCAGGCTGCAGTAGATCCGCAGTCTCGATGAGCGTGGGCAGCGGGGTATCGGCTCCGAGGTAGGTGATCCGCCAGCCGTGAGCGCGGAGCGCAAGCCCGAAGCAGATGAGCCCGAGATCGTGTTGATCTCCGGGAACGCAGGCCAGGAGTGCGTGGGGACCGCGGCCGCGTCCCCACCCGCGGGCCAGGGCGAGCAGCCGGCCGCGGAGCAGCGCGCTGGCGAAGTGCTCCTGCGCGACCGATGCCTCGGCGCGTGCCCAGCGCTCGCCGAGCTCGTGGAGGTAGGGAAGGACCGCGTCCGCCAAGACGCTATCGAGCGGGTAGGAACCCAGCAGCCGGTCGAGCACGGAATGCGCGCCGAGGTCGTCGAATCCGTCGAGTGCCCGGCGAAGCTGCTCGCTGAGCGCAGCCGCCGTGGGTGCCCCGCCCCCATCATCCGCGTCTGCCGGCTCGAGCCGCGCCGCCGGCTCAGCCAGCGCGAGCCGAGCCGCTTCGGCCGCCGATAGGCCTCGTTCGAGGTGCTGGAGCATTCGGCGGATCCGCCGCTCGTCGTCCTCGCCGTAGAGGCGGAATCCGCCGTCGGTGCGCGTAGGCGTGAGGATCCCGTACCGGCGCTCCCAGGCGCGCAGGACCTCCGGCGTGACTCCGACGCGGCGGCTCAGCTCCCCGATCCGGACCGGCCCGCGGTCGGCTTCATGAGCGCTCATTCCAGGAGTGTACAGAATCTTGACAGACTCTTGACAAGTGTTTGACAGATCTGTACATTCCTTGGACAGTCCCTAGACAGCGGAGTCGTCTCGAATGCACGAAATATCGGTCACCCTCTCGGCAGTGCCAGCATCCCTCAAGCCCGGTTTGGCGAGGGGTGATCGCTGATATGCGGGTTGCCGTGGTAGGCGCCGGGGTCTCGGGGCTGGTGGTGGCGCACCTGCTGCACCGTACGCATGACGTCACGGTGTTCGAGGCCAATGACTATGCGGGCGGGCACACGAACACGGTCCGCGTCGACACGCCGAACGAGACCCATCATGTCGACACCGGGTTCATCGTGTTCAACGACCGCAACTACCCGAATTTCCAGCGGCTGCTCGATCGCCTGGGTGTCGGCTCGCAGCGGTCGACGATGAGCTTCAGCGTCAGCGACGGGCTGGGGGATTTCGAATACAGCAGCGCCTCCCCCAGTGGCCTGTTCGCGAAGCGCTCGCACCTGCTGACCCCCTCGTTCCACCGCATGGTCGCTGACCTCGCTCGGTTCAGCCGCGCGGGCCGGGAGCTACTTGACGATCGGGACGAGGACGTCTCGCTGGGACACTGGCTGGAGCGTCATCGGTTCTCGCGGGCGTTCATCGAGCGGCTGATCGTGCCTCAGGCGTCGGCGGTGTGGTCCGCCGCGCCGCGCCAGATGTGGAGCTTTCCCGCGCGTTTCCTCGTGGAGTTCTTCGACAACCACGGGATGCTGTCGTTCCGGGACCGGCCCCGCTGGCGGACGGTCAGCGGGGGCTCCGCTCGGTACGTGGAGGCGCTGATCGCGCCGTTCTCCACCCGGGTGCGGCTGCGCTCGCCGGTCGATGCCGTCACGCGCCACGCTGATCACGTGCTCGTCAAGCCGCGTGGTGGTCAGGCAGAGCGCTTCGACGAGGTGGTCCTGGCGACCCATTCCGACCAGTCGCTGGCGCTGCTGCGCGACGCCAGCGATCGTGAGCACGAGATCCTCGGCGCGATCCCCTATCAGGCCAACGAGGCGGTCCTCCACACCGATGTGCGCCTGTTGCCGCGCCGCCGGCGCGCGTGGGCGAGCTGGAACTACCACCTGCTCCCCGAGCCGAAGGGGATGACGACAGTCACCTACCACATGAACCGGCTTCAGTCACTCGCTGCCGAGCGCGAGTTCTGCGTGACGCTCAATCGCACCGAGGCGATCGACCCCGCTCACACGATCCGCACGATCCCCTACTCGCACCCGGTGTTCACCGCCGCTGGAGTCGAGGCCCAGGGACGGGTGGATGAGATCGACGGGCACAACCGGACGCACTTCTGCGGAGCGTATTGGGGCTGGGGCTTTCATGAGGATGGCGTTGTCAGCGCACTGCGCGTCGGCGAGCGCTTCGGAGCGCGGCTGTGAGCGCGAGCTGCATCTACGAGGGCACGATTCGCCACCGGCGCCTTGCCCCCCGGCGCGAGTTCAGCCATCCATTGGCGCTGGCCTATATCGACCTGGACGAGCTCTCGGGACTGATTGACGGGCGACTGGTCGCGAGGCGCCCCGGCCTGGTGCGGTTCCGCCGCCGCGATTACCTCGGCGATCCCGGCGTGCCGCTGGATCGCGCGGTGCGCGATGTGGTGGAGGAGCGGACCGGGGCGCGCCCCGAGGGCCCGATCCGGGTGCTCACGCAGCTGCGCTCGTTCGGGCACTGCTTCAACCCAGTCAGCTTCTACTACTGCTTCGGGCCGGATGGCGAGCGCGTGCAGGCGCTGGTCGCCGAGGTGACCAACACGCCGTGGGGGGAACAACATGCCTACGTGATCGACGGCCATGAGAGTGACTCCGCAGTGCTGGCTGGAAAGTTCGACAAGGCGCTTCACGTCTCGCCGTTCATGGGCATGGATCATCGCTACGACGCTCGGGCGACCACCCCCGCCGAAATGCTCTCGGTCCACATCAGCTCGAGCCGCGACGGCGTCACCGTGTTCGATGCGACGCTGTCGCTTCGCCGCCGGGCGCTGACACGAGCCTCGCTCGCCCGGATCAGCGCGCGTTACCCGCTCGCGACCGTGCGGGTTCTGGCGCTGATCTACGGGCACGCGCTGGCGCTGAAGCTCGCCGGCGCCCCCGTCCACGGCCATCCGCAGGCGGGACGGGCATGAGCGCCTGGCTGGCTCGGTGGCTCGTCTCGAGGCTGCTGCGGCGGATCACGGTCGGCAGCCTGATCGTCGTTGAGGGTGACGAGCGGCGCGTGTACGGCTCGGGGCCGCCCGCGGCCACCGTTTCGATCAGGTCCGGGCGGACGTGGGTGAAGCTGCTGCGTGGCAGCAGCGGGATGGCCGAGGCCTTCGCCCAAGGGCTCTGGGACTCGCCCGACCTGGTGGCGTTGATCAGACTCGCCGCGCGCAATGCCGGCGGCCTCGACCGGCTGCGCTCGCTCGTGGCGCCGCTGCGGTGGCCGCTGCAGCGCGCCGGGGCGCTCCTGCGCCGCAGCACCAAGCGCCGGCGCCGGCGCTACATCGCCGCGCACTACGACCTCGGTAACGAGCTGTTCGCGCGGATGCTCGATCCCACGATGAGCTACTCGTGTGCGCTGTTCGAGCAGGAGGGGATGACGCTCGAGCAGGCGCAGGTCGCAAAGCTCGAGCGCGTCTGCGAGCAGCTTGACCTCGGTCCGGGAGATCGCGTGCTCGAGATCGGTACGGGCTGGGGCGGGTTCGCGCTGCATGCCGCGGCCACGCGCGGCTGCCATGTGACCACGACCACGATCTCGCGCGAGCAGCACGATTACGCCGTCGAGCAGGTCCACCGTGCGGGACTGAGCGACCGGGTGAGGGTGCTGATGGAGGACTACCGCGAGCTGCGTGGCTGCTACGACAAGCTCGTCTCGATCGAGATGATCGAGGCGGTCGGCTGGCCGCACTTCGGCACCTTCTTCGCCAAGTGCTCGGAGCTGCTGGCTCCGGACGGCGCGATGCTGCTGCAGGCGATCACGATCGACGACCGGGCCTACGAGGTCGAGAAGGCATCGAAGTCGTTCATCAACACCTACATCTTCCCGGGCGGATGTCTCCCCTCGCTCGAGGTGATCGCCCGCCGCGTGGCTCGGCGCACCGACATGCAGGTCGTGGGGCTCGAGGACCTGACGGCGCACTACGCCGAGACGCTGCGGTGCTGGCGCGAGAACTTCAAGGCTCATGCCCACGAGCTGTCGGAACGTGGCTACGACGAGCGCTTCCGCCGGCTGTGGACTCTCTACCTCGCCTACTGCGAAGCCGGCTTCGCGGAGCGGCGGATCGGGGACATCCAGCTGCTGTTGACCAAGCCCCGGTCGCGGATCGCCTCACGCACGTACCGATCACGCTCTGGCCACAGCCAGCCGCCCGACCTCTCGCTGAGCGCATGACGGGCTCGCTCCTCGACGACGTGCTCGACCGCACTGTCGTGGCCGGCTTCACGAGTCTCGGCTACCGCATCCGGAGCCGCGGATGGAGCGCGTCCGCGCTGCCGAGGATGGACGGCAAGGTGGTGCTGGTCACCGGCGCGAGTTCGGGGCTCGGTCTGGCCGCCGCCGAGGGCTTCGCCCGGCTCGGCGCCACCGTGTGGCTCGTCGTCCGCAGCCGAGAGCGCGGCGAGCAGGCCCGCCTTCGGATCGCTGAGCGGTGCGGCAACGGCGACCTGCACGTCGGGCTCTGCGATCTGAGCGAGCTCGAGTCGGTCCGGCGGTTCGCCGAACACTTCCGCGACCAGGCTTCTCGCCTGGACGTCCTGGTCAACAACGCCGGGGTGATGACCGAGGCCCGCGAGGTTTCGGCCGATGGGATCGAGCTCACATTCGCGACCAACGTGGTCGGACCGTTCCTGCTGACCAACCTGCTGATGCCCCTGCTCGAGAAGAGCGCCCCGGCTCGGATCATCAATGTGTCCTCGGGCGGGATGTACACCCAGAAGCTCAGGGTTGATGACCTGCAGAGCGAGCTCGGCGAGTTCGACGGGCCGAAGGCGTACGCGCGCACGAAGCGAGCCGAGGTCATCCTCACCGAGATCTGGGCAGAGCAGCTGGCCGGCACCGGCGTCGTGGTCCACTCGATGCACCCCGGGTGGGCGGACACCCCCGGCGTGCGGTCCTCGCTACCGCGGTTCTACGCGGTGACACGACCGCTGCTGAGGACGCCCGCCCAGGGCGCCGACACGATCGTCTGGCTCGGAGCGGCCACCGAGCCGGGGCTCAGCTCCGGCCGGCTCTGGCACGACCGCCGACCGCGTTCCACGAACTGGCTGCCATCGACGCGCGAGACGCGACAGGAACGCGAGCGGCTGCTCGCCGAGTGCGCACGGCTCAGCGGTTGGCGCGACCCGTCCTTTCCAATGACTTCCATCCCAGAAGGAGAATCGTGATGGCCCACTACCGCGCATCGATCGACGTCCAGCAACCCCCCGAGGAGATCTTCGCCTATCTGAGCGATTTCTCGACCACCAGGGAATGGGATCCGAGCGTGGTCGAGGCGGAGCGCCTGAACGGCGAAGCGGTGGGTGAGGGAACCGAGTTCCGGCTGGTGGCCGAGTTCCTCGGCCGCAAGAACGAGCTCACCTATCGGATCGTCGAGTACGACCCCCCGCACGCCGTGACGTTCCTTGGCGAGAACGCCACCGTCATCTCGCGCGACAGGATCACGTTCGAACCGGCCGCCGCGGCCACGCGCGTCACCTACGACGCCGACCTCGCGCTGAAGGGTCCGCTCCGGCTCGCCGACCCGCTGCTGGCGCTCGCGTTCAACCGCGTCGGCGATCGCGCGCTTGCCGGTCTGCGGCGCACGCTCTCCCCCGCACACCCGCAATCTGTCAGTCGATCCTCGCCGTCGTCAGGCCCGGCCGCGGCATGAGCACACGCGTGCTCGTGACCGGCGCGACCGGGTTCATCGGAGGCCGCCTCGCCGGCGGCCTGGCCAGCTCGTCGCGCGAGGTGCGGTGCCTCGTGCGCGACCGCGGCGGCACCCGCGCCCGCGCGCTCGAGCGCGATGGATTCGATCTGCACGAGGGAGACGTGCTGCGTCCGGAGACGCTGCGCGGCGCCGGCCGCGGGATCGACGTGGCCTATTACCTGATCCACTCGATGGGTCGAGGCGGACCGAAGGACTTCGCCGACAGTGAGCGCGCGGCGGCCACGGCGTTCGCCCGGATGGCGCGCGCGGAGGGGATTGGGCGCGTCATCTACCTCGGCGGCCTCGGGGAGCGTCCGCACTCCCAGCACCTGCGCAGCCGGCACGAGACCGCGCTCGCGCTCCGCGAGCATGGCCCGCCGCTGACCTACTTCCGGGCTGGAATGGTCGTCGGTCCCCAGAGCGAGTCCTATCGCACGCTGCGCTACCTCGTGCAGCGACTCCCAGCGATGATCGCTCCGGCGTGGCTGAAGAACGCGACCCAGCCGATCGCGATCGACGACACCCTGAGCTATCTGCTCGAGGCGCTGACGGTCGAAGCGTCGGCGGGGAAGGAGATCCAGATCGGCGGCCCCGACGTGCTCAGCTACGGCGAGATGCTCGACCGGATGGCCGAGGTCCTCGGCATCCGCCGGCGGCCCCGGATTCCCGTGCCGCTGATCACTCCGTGGCTCTCCTCACTGTGGATCGGGCTGGTCACACCCGTCGACGCGGGGGTCGCGAGACCGCTGATCGAAGGGCTCGCTGTGCCTACCGTCGTCACCGACCCCTCCGGAATGGGCCTGTTCGACGTTGAGCCGGTCAGCTTTGACCAAGCGCTCCGGCGCGCGGTCGCAGAAGATCCTGAGCTTGCCGGTGACAGCCCGGACGGCCCGCAGTGATGATGGAGCGAGTCTGGGATTACCCCCGCCCGCCGGCAGTTGTGCCCTGCGAGCGTCGCGCCCGGATCGAGCTGGCCGGCGAGGTGCTGGCCGACTCCACCCGCGCCCTGCGGGTGCTCGAGACCAGCCACCCGCCCACGATCTACGTCCCGCTGGGCGACATCCGCGAAGAGCTGTTGGCTGCGAGCGCGGCGCGGCCGACGTGGTGCGAGTTCAAGGGCGCAGCGCGTTACCTGGACGCGGTCGTTCGGGGACGGTGTGTCGAGGCCGTCGGCTGGCTCTACCCCGATCCTTCACCGGGCTACGAGGCGCTGCGCGAGCACGTCGCCTTCTACCCGGGGCGTGTAGACGCCGCCTGGCTGGATGACGAGCGCGTGCAAGCCCAGCCAGGCGACTTCTACGGGGGGTGGATCACCGCCGACCTGGTGGGGCCGTTCAAAGGCCGGGCTGGCACGCTCGGCTGGTGAGAGACCAATCGGGGGTCGGCGGTCGAAGGTGCCCTTACCGGGGCGCCCCGTCAGTAGTAGTGACGGCGCCCCCCGACGGCGCGCCCCATATTGCCGAGCAGGACAAGAAGCAGGCCCACCACGAGGAGGATGATCCCGATCGTCCACAAGATCGCGATATTCGCGATGAATCCGATGAGCAGAAGTATGACGCCTAGCGTAATCACTCAGGCCTCCTGAGCCGGGTTGAGTTCACAGGGCTTATGCCCCGAATGGGGCGTCCGCATGCAGATCGCGGCCGCGTGCCTGCCCTTCAGCGCTTTAGCACGTGAGATCGTGACCTCTCGAACAGGCACACGCCGACGCTCGGTGGCTCAGGCTGGACAGGATCGGTGCTGGAGGAAGAAGCGGATCACCTCAGCGGAAGAGTCAGGGCCGTCGGGGTCTGTGTAGGAGCCAACCGGACTACCGCCGTACCAGACGTGACCGCCGCCGTGGACAATCAAGGACTCCACGACGGCGATCCCGTCGCGATTGTGGTGCACCGTGCGGGTGGCGCCGCGCGCGCGATAGCCGCGGGTCGTGATCGGAGCACCGTGGCCTGTGATGTCGCCGGCCGCGAGCCGGGAGGCGACCACCCGATCCGCGTTGACCGGAGCCACGATTGGGTCCCGGTCGCCGTGGATGACGATCAGCGGCACCGCAGCGCTCGGGGCGGGCGTACCCCCGGTTCGCATCGCCGCAAACGCGGAGCCGACGTCGTGCGCGGCGCGGTAGGCGATCCCGGAGTGCACCCCCACCGCCGCGTACAGGCCTGGATGGGTGGCCGCCATGACCGCGGCCATCGCGCCACCGGCGGAGAAGCCGGCGAGGTAGACACGCGTCGGATCCACGACCAGCTCGCGCATGACCTCGCGGGTGATGCCGGCGATGATCGCCGGCTCGCCTGCGCCTGCCTGCTGGTCAGACGGCGAGAACCAGTTCCAATAGCGACCGCTGTTAGCCGCCGCCGACTGCTCTGGGTAGGCAACCAGGAGGGCATGTCGCTCCGCGAATTCGTTCATCCGCGTGCCGGCCGCGAAATCCAATCCGTTCTGCTTGCCGCCGTGGAGCATGACCACCAGTGGAACAGGGTCGCTCGTGTAGCTGGTCGGAATGTAAAGGTCGTAGTTGCGGGTTCCGGCGCTCTCGGTGTAGGCGAGATGGCGGATCTCACCCCCGGGCGCGGCGGCAGCCCGCGCCACCGCGCCACCGCCAGGAGCTCGTGCCCCTCGTGGACGACCGCTTGACACCGGCAGCCGAAGCCGGTCGAGTTCGCCGACGGGCTGCTGGGCAGTCGATTCATGCACCGCCGAGGTGCTCGCGCTCGCCAGACCGCGCTGCAGAACCCCAGTGGCCTCGGTCAAGCGCCCGGCACGCGTGAGTCGTAGGGCCTCGGCCATCGTAGTGTTCCTGTAGGGGCTCATTGCAGGTCCCTTTCATGGGGTCGTTGGATGGATGTAATGCCACTGCTAGATCGGGGGCGCGCGGCTCGGTCGGAGATCATGTGGTGCGCGAGGCTAGAGCCGCCTTCACCGCTGGTGGCGCCCGGAAGGCTCCGAGGACCTCGACCCTCGCGATCGTCGCGACGGCGAGCTCGGGCGAGACGTCGTCGCCAATGCTGGCCAGCCCGAGAACGCGCAGCTCGACCATGCGACCAGAGTCCCGGAGCTGCTCGAGCGCGTCGCGGCTGTAGTGCTCTATACCGAGAGCCAGCTCGCGGCGGGCCACCGTCCTCTCCACAGCGTCCGATCGGCTCTCGAGCTGCCGGCGGATGGCCGTGCGAATGAAGTCGGTGCGATTCGAGAAAAAGCCCTCGCTGACGAGCAGGTCGATTTGACCAAGGTCCACGATCCCGACGTTGATCGTGATCTTTTCGCTTCGCTCGGCATCAACGGCCATCCTCTGACCATCCTACCACCATCCATGCAGATGGTGACAGACCCGTCGAACGAACGCTCTGGCGCCGAGGTAGATTGACGCGCAACCCCAGGCGAGAGGAGCGGAGATGGCGAACGGGCGGCTGGCGCAGAGCCGGGTTGGAGTGCTGGGAACGGGCGAGGTCGGCCGACGCCTGGCGGCAGGGTTTCTGAGTCGTGGCCACAGCGTGATGATCGGTTCGCGCGACCCGGGCAAGCCCGAGCTGAGCGAATGGCTGGCTGGGGATGGAGCCGGGATCGAAGCCGGCACGTTTGCCCAAGCGGCTGCGCACGGCGAGCTGCTCGTGCTGGCGGTGCTCGGCGATGCCGCGGACGAGGCGATCGCGGCCGCCGGCCCGGAGAACTTCAGCGGCAAGGTCGTGATCGACGCGATGAACCCGCTCGATTTCTCCGGTGGCTTTCCGCCGAAGCTGTCGATCTCGGGTGAGGACTCGCTCGGCGAACGCGTCCAGCGGGCGCTGCCCGCCGCCAGGGTGGTCAAGGCCTTCAACACGATCGGCAACCCGTACTTCGTTGATCCGAGCTTCAGCGACGGGGAGCCGACGAT
>Ga0070735_10001252_pt1 | contig 25070 bp, 18 predicted proteins | sample Coa_R1_FD_66443 | JGI IMG/M metagenome (GOLD analysis project Ga0070735, IMG submission 66443) | Surface soil microbial communities from Centralia Pennsylvania, which are recovering from an underground coalmine fire - Coalmine... | ecosystem: Environmental > Terrestrial > Soil > Unclassified ...
GCAACAACCCGAAGCCGTTTCGGTTTGCGATATACATGCGTAACCAGGAATATCAGGCGCTAGCAGGCTTCCTGATCGGCGTCGCCGTGCTTATTTGGAAAGCCTCTTAGTGATCCGCGGATAAACCTTCCGCGCGTTACCCTCAAACAGCTTGTAACGATCGCCCTCGCTCAACGGAAGCGCGTCCAGGTATTTCTTGGTGTCGTCGTAATACTGTCCCGTACGTGGATCGATGCCGCGCACCGCTCCGACCATTTCCGATCCGAACAGGATGTTGTCGACAGGCACAACCTTGAGCAGCAGCTCGATACCGGGCAAGTGATACACGCAGGTATCGAAGTACACGTTCTTCAGCACATGCTCCTCAAGTGTCGGACGCTTCATGTCCTGTGCAAGACCCCGGTATCTACCCCAGTGAAAGGGCACCGCGCCGCCGCCGTGCGGAATGATGAACCGCAGCGTCGGGAAATCCTTGAACAGATCGCCCTGGATGAATTGCATGAACGCCGTCGTGTCCGCGTTGATGTAATGCGCCCCGGTCGCGTGAAAAACCGGATTACACGAGGAACTGACGTGCACCATCGCGGGCACGTCCAACTCGACCATCTTTTCGTAAACCGGATACCAGTACTTGTCGATCAGCGGCGGCGCGGTCCAGTGCCCGCCCGAAGGGTCCGGATTCAAGTTGCAGCCGATGAAGCCGAATTCGTTCACGCAGCGCTCCAACTCGGCGATGACGTTCTGTGGCGGCACACCGGGTGACTGCGGCAGTTGGCACACGCCCACGAAATTGCTGGGATAGAGAGTGCAAACTCGATGAATCAAATCGTTGCATTGACGCGACCAATCGGCACTGGTTCTGGCGGTGCCAATATGATGGGCCATGGCCGACGCCCTCGGGGAAAAGATAGTAACGTCGGTGCCCCGCTCGCGCTGCAGCTTGAGTTGCGCGCCTTCGAGACTTTCCCGGATCTGGTCGTCCGTGATATTGATTTTGCCGTCATACGGAGGCTGCGCGGGATCCTTCAGTGCGGCAGTCTGCGCATCGCGATAATCCTGAAGCGCCTTGGGCGCCGTGGTGTAGTGGCCGTGGCAATCGATAATCATGAATCCTCAAGCTTACAAGAATCCATCCAAGGGCTGCACGATTTTGCCGCCGACAATCGGCGTACAGTCCGGCGGAAAATCCTGCGTGAGTTGATGCCCGTCGTCAAAAAGCTTCCGCAGGAAGCTATCAAGATGCCGCATGGCGCCATTAGGAAGGTCGTGCAGCACCACAAGGCTCCATTCACGCGTCCGGCAATCGGCCCGCGCCCGATCCAACCATCCCTCCGGATCCCGATAATCCCCCGGCACGGAGTTCCACAGCACGCACGTATACCCCCCGAGCGTGAGCCGATCGACCACAGCCGGATGCAGCAGACCCCGGCCGAGCTTCCCCGCGCCTCCGCGAGGACGGAACAACGGAACCGGCTGCTGCACCCATGCCAGCGCTTCCTCTGTGCGGTCGAACTCCTGCAGCGCCGCCTCGCGGGTAGCGTCACCCAGGCGCCCAACGTGCGACCAGGTGTGATTCCCGATCAGGTGCCCATCCCTGCTCGCCCGACGCGCAAGATCCATACCTTCGGGTGCGCTCACCTTCTGCCCTAGTATAAAAAACGTGGATTTGACGCCATGACGCGCGAGGCAATCGAGCACTAGCGGCGTAGCTTGCGATTCCGGGCCGTTGTCGAATGTAAGAGTGACTTTCGCCAACCGTTACCGCTTGGCGACTAGGACACTATCAACAATGTCACGGAACTCTTCGTCCGTCAGCAGCCCGCGCTTCTCGATGCCCTTATCTTTGACGCGCTTCAGCATCTCGCCGATGGCTTCGTCGTCGGCGTCGGTGATACCGAGCTTCTCGAGGTTGTAAGTAATCGAAAGTTTGCCGCTCTTCTTGCCCAGGACCACTTCGCCCCTGCGGCCGGTGAGCGCCGGATGTGTCCCGAACATCGCCAGCGGCTCTTTCACGACCAGATCGACGCCGATACCGGATTCGCGCGTGAAATTGCGGTCGCCCAGGATGGGCTTGTTCGCCGCGATCGGGAACCGGCTGATGCGGCTGACCAGTTCGCCCAACTCGGGGAGCTTGGCCAGATTGTACTTCGTGTCGAAGCCGTACAGCACGTGCAGCGCGACGATCAACTCTTCGAGCGCTGCGTTGCCCGTGCGTTCGCCCAATCCATTGGCGCAGCTATGGACGCAATCCGCACCCGCCTCGACGCCGGCCAACTCTGTCGCCACGGCCATGCCGAAATCGTTGTGTGTGTGCACTTCCACTGGCAGATTATTGGTCAGCTTCTTCACCATGCGGACCATGAACTTCATGGCCTCGGGCAGAATGCAACCCATGGTGTCGACCACGCCCACCGAATCCGGCGGCGCTTCCTGCATGATGCGCGTCAGAACGTTAGTCAGATCGCTTTCCAGAGCCCGCGTGGTGTCGTACGGGAAATACACCACATGCATGCCGCGCGACTTGGCATAGTTGATCACCGGGACGCTCTTGCGGAGCACGTCTTCCCAGGTCCACTTGAACTGGTACTTGAGCTTGGGATAGCCGATGGGGACTTCGATGATCACCCCGTGGCAGCCGCATTCAAGCGCCTTATCGATATCGGCATTGATCGCGCGCGCGAAGGTGTAGATTTTCGACTTGAGTCCCAGCTTCGAGATCTGCTTGATGGCCTCGAAGTCCTGCTCTGAGACCGCCGGCATCCCGGCTTCGATCCGGTCCACTCCGATCTCGTCAAGCTTCTCGGCAATCTCGATCTTTTCCTTGATGCTCATCACCACGCCGGGCGTCTGTTCGCCGTCGCGCAGCGTCGCATCGTGGATGCTTACGGTCTTGGGAAGTTGATAGGTGTTCCGAACTTCAGGGACAAAGTTATAGGGGCTGACCCACCACTCGTTTTCGCGAAAGTACTTGTCGTTCATCAGCTAACAATTATAGACCCGCCGTGGGAGAATGTTTTGGAACTTTCGACCGGCTGGAACGCTAGTAGATATCATGAGTCGACGTTTGCCGGTTACGGTCTTACTGATAGGCGGCAGCCTGCTCGCGCAGATACTTCCGAAGTTCGAAGTAGCCTCGATCAAACCTTACAAAGATGAGAAGGGCGGTCCACGAAATTCATTCTCTTACGGCCCACAAGGAATCAACTTTGGAGGGCTTTCTCTCGCTTTCATCATTGCAGAGGCATATGGCTTCCCTTCGGGCCGGATCATCGGACCCGGTTCGCTCACGAAAGAAGCACTGTGGGCTCCTCTGGCCCAGGGTTACGATATCGTTGCAAAAGCGGATCAGCCCGTACCCAAGGCTCAACTTCGGCTGATGCTTCAGTCTCTTTTGGCTGATCGCTTCAAGTTAGCCTTCCACTGGGAAACCAAGACCGGTCCGGTGTACCGTTTAGTGGTCGCTGCGGGCGGGCCAAAATTCGATGCCGGGGACCCCGCCGGAAGTTACAGCGTCTCCTTTACCCCCGATGGTTATATATTTCGCAATTTGGAAATGATTCGGCTCGTGGGGATCCTGTCTGGCCGGGCGGACCGTGTTGTCGTCGATCAGACCGGGCTTCAGGGACTCTACAACTTCGTCTTAAAGATGCCGGCACCTGCGGGACAAGATCTTGCCGCCGTAAAGAGGCAGGACAGATTGTCACCTGAAACACTATCGGCTGCTGACTTCGCTGAGTCGCTAAAACAGTTAGGGCTACAGTTGATTCCGGACAAGGTTCCTGTGGACTATTTGGTTGTCGATTCCGTTGAACCACCCTCCGAAAACTAGGATAAAGATTGTGACGCCCCGTGTATTCATCGCGCGTTGCGGCGTTCTTCACCGCCGAACCTCAACGGTCAGGTCCTGCCCGACGATCCGCTTGCGCCTTAGCTGTTTACAGCTGTACAGGAACAGCTCGGGGCTGCAGCTGGAGTCATCGCGCGGAAACACAAATGTTCTAGTCGTGGATCGAGCCGAGAAACCTACCGTAAACTGAATTACTGCACGTCGACGTCGGCGCGTAGATCCTGCCAGTCCGGCAAATCGACCGAGTCGGCGGTACGTTCGATGGAGCTGAACATTTCCTTCGCCTCGAACGCAGCCAGTACCGGTGAACGGAAGGTGATCTTCGCGATCGGAGGCTGGCCAGGTTTCGCAGTGGTTGCCCGCAAGGTCACGTAGACCGTCATGCTGGCGAGCGATGCGCCGGAATGATTCACCACCAGGTAGTGAATCTGGGGCTTCTTGTTCACTTCCATGAAGCGAACACCCGTAACTTCCACCAAACGAGCCAACGAGTTCGCAGGACGGGTGGATTGCGCGGAGACCGGCGGCTCGGGTGCCGGTTCGGGAGTGGGCTTGGGCGGGGCGCTGGTCGAGGAGCCGGGCATCAGGCTGTAGGTCGCGACGCCCGCGGTAAGCAGCATCGCCACCACTACGTATTTCATGACCCAGCCGTGGCGGCTCGGCCGTGCTTGACCGCGCTTTCCGCCCGCTCGAATAGGTACCAAGCCTGCCGCTTGCAGCGACATCAGCTCCCGCGGAAGCGCCGGACCCGGTAGAGTCACTCTGGGCAGCGCCTTGGAGGAAGCGGTTCTCGCCTCAAGTTCCACGGGACGCATCAAGCGATCCGCGGTTTCGGAGTAGTCCTGGAGCGGCGCCAATGCCGGTGCGACTGCGCGATTCGAAGGTTCCGGAAGCCGGACCGGGGACGCGGCAGCGGGCTCTGTTACGAGATCGGCACCTATGAGTTCCTGAGATCGCGCGGCAAATGCGGCTGGACAAGGATCGAATGCTTCGATCCGAATCCCCGGGGCCACCGATGGAGGCTGCGGCTCCGCCAGCAAGAGCAGGCTCGGTGGCGCGGCCAGCAACGTCCTGGCGGGCGTACCGTTCGGCATCACGTCGTGGAACGTCACATCCACAACGACCGGCGCCTTCTCGGCGGCTTCTTCCAGGCGCGGGCCGGGCGCGGTCGACTCCTGGAAAATTCGGGGCGCGGTGAATGGGATACGCTCTCCATGAAGGTGGTCCGCCAGATCCGCCAGGCGATCGGCAAACGTTTCCGGCGGCGGCGCGTCAGACACGGATTCCACTAACGGGGCGGCCAGCTCGATAGCCGACGTGCCCTGCGATGCTTCCGGCATCACCACAGGACGCGCCTCCATCTGGATCGCGTCCAAACCTAAGGGGAGGACCACGGTCGGTTTCGGCCCGTGGAACTGTTTCGCATGCAAGATCGCTTCCGGCCGTAAGATGATTTGAGGCTGCAGGACGACTTTGCGCTTTTGAACCGGCTGCTCCACAACAGGTTGCACGACATATTGCTCCGCAACAGGCTCCTGCCGAGCGAAGGCAGTCTGCTGCACTGCGTCGGGCGCTGGAGACTTCACCAAAGGCGCTAATTCCTCCACCTTCGGCGCGGCGGGAGCTGACGGCGCGGGCACTGCTGCAACAGGAGCGGCTGTAATCGGTTGGCTACCGAGCGGAAGAGAAGATGCACTTGCCTGGGGCTCACAAACCGGGCATTCCTTGACCCCCGGGGCGATCTCCTGGCCGCACTCCGGGCAGATCCAGTGGAACATGCATCCAATTTACACGGAACTGGTTTAAATGCCCGTCAGTGACACACCCTACCTACTCATACGGGGCACCTTAAACCGCGTTGAGATTCGATCTAAGGACCCTTACGCCGGCGGATCAGCGGGCCGCCGCCAGATCGATGGTTCAGCGGGAGGGAACGCCGCGGGTCCCGACGAGAGCCTGGGTGGGAGCCGACAGGAACTCCAGGAATTTGCGCTTCGAAGCAATCTCCACATTCGACCGATTTAACAGGCTGCCGGCCAGATCGGCAAATTGAAGGCCCAGTTTCGACTTGGGGTCGACGAAATCGCCCGCACGAGTCGCGGTGTTAACCACCTGGTAGTCGTTGATGAAGTTGTATTTGACGGGTACGCCCAAGACGTCTTGGACCTGCTGAGGCGTCAGGAGCGATTGCTTGGAAACCCGGTTCAACACGATGGAGACGCGGTCATCCAGGTCCAGGGTCTTCAGAAACGCGAGCTTTTCGCGAGTCAGATGCAGGGAAGGCACCTCCGGGGTGCACACCAGGAATACCTGCTGGGAATCGCGGAGGATTTCCAAGGAATAACGTTCCAGGTTGCCGGAGAGATCCACGCAGACCACATCGTAATTGCGCAGCCAGAACTGGGCCAGATCGTGAACCTGCGACGGCTCCACGAACACATTCGGGTTTAGGGGGCCGGAGTGCAGCACGTCCAGCTTGGCCACCGTGGTGACCAATTGCTGCCATAAGTTCTCGTCCAGCTCGTGCATGTGTTCGATCACTTCCATGATCGCGTGCTCGTTCCGGATCTTCAGCAGGAATCGCAGAATGCCGGAGCTGAGATCGAGATCCGAAAGCAGCACCCGCGTATTCCCCACGCGCGACAGGGCAGCACTCAAATTGAGCGCCATCGTGGTCGCGCCGGAACCGGCCTTTGCCGGAAGGAAGGAATAAATCCTGCCTTTGGACGAGTACATCGGCGGCTTCTGTTCTACCAGCGTCTTTATGTTTCTGAGCGATTCCACTAAAGCGCTTAGCTCGAATGGCTCAGCCACCAGCTCACGCACTCCGGCGCGCATGATCTCCCTGAGCGTGGCGGCGTCGCAGTCCCGGTGATAGGCCACGAACTGAACGCCTTCTACCTCATGACCAACGCGTTCGACCACTTTCATGGCCAGCTCGCCTTTTTCGAAACTCAGGAAGATAACTTCAGGAGCGTAAGTGCGGAGCGTCCGAATCAGCTCGCCTTCGTCCGGATAGTTGAGCACAACTCGGCTCACTGCAAGTTCGTTGGCGAGCGCGCTGAGCGCGTTCTCCAGTAATTGCGCCTGCCTGGCGTCTGGACCGATGATGACCGTCCTCAACATCTCCAATAGCCCTCACCTATGATCCTACGTGCCTTATGCCGTCCCGACAAATCGTTCTTCCCCCCAATTCCGGCCCGAGATCTCCCTATATGCCAAGAGATTTCGCTTAACCCGGCATCGGGTGTTCCCCCTAGGTACTCTACTGTGCCCACATGGAAAGAATCGGCTGCAACCTCTCGTTTATTTAGACCGCACTTTAGAACCAACGCCCGAGCTGTGCAGGCCGCGCGCGGGTCGGCTATTCTTGTCAGAAGCTATGGGACGAATTTGGGGGCGTATCCTGTGGGCCGCGATTTCTCTCGCCGCTGCTTTCTCCATGGGGACCGTGGCCAACAGCCGCGGCGAGCCGGTCAACAGCACCTGGCTGGTGATCGCCTCCGTTTGCACGTATCTGGTGGGATATCGCTTCTATGCGCGATTTGTCGCCGCCCGCGTCATGGCGCTCGACGACACACGCGCCACCCCGGCCGAACGTCTGCGCGACGGCCATGATTTCGAGCCCACCAACAAGTGGATCGTCTTCGGCCACCATTTTGCCGCGATCGCCGGTCCCGGTCCGCTAGTGGGACCCACCCTGGCCGCCCAGTTTGGCTACCTTCCTGGATTCCTTTGGATCGTGATTGGAGCGACCCTCGGCGGAGCCGTGCAGGATTTCGTGATCTTGTTCGGATCAATCCGGCGCGATGGAAAATCGCTCGGCCAGATCGCCCGCGAGGAGGTCGGCAAGGTGGGCGGCTTCACCGCGCTGATCACCGTCCTGCTGATCATGATCATCCTGCTGGCTGTGATCGCGCTGGTGGTAGTCAATGCGCTTAAAGGCAGTCCGTGGGGGACCTTCACCATCGCCGCAACCATGCCTATTGCGATTTTCATGGGCCTGTATCTGCGATTCTGGCGGCCGGGGAAAGTGGTGGAAACGTCACTGATCGGATTCGTCCTGATCATGGCTAGCGTCTTCGGAGGACAGGCCGTGGCGCAATCGCCTACGCTGGCTCCCTGGTTTACTTATTCGGGCGTGGCGTTGGCCATCGGACTGATTGTCTACGGCTTCTTTTCCAGCGCCCTGCCGGTGTGGCTGCTGCTTGCTCCCCGAGGCTATCTGAGCACTTTCGTGAAGCTGGGCGTGGTGGTGCTGTTGGCAGTCGGGATCATCTTCCTGCGTCCGGAACTGAAGCTTCCTCCCTTCACCCGCTTCGTCGACGGCACGGGACCCATCTTCGCCGGCAAGATCTTTCCGTTCTGCTTCATCACCATCGCCTGCGGAGCGGTCTCCGGATTCCACTCTCTAATCTCCTCGGGCACGACTCCTAAACTGCTCGCCCGGGAACGGCACGCAGTGGCGGTGGGCTATGGCTCGATGCTGCTCGAAAGTTTCGTCGCCGTAATGGCGCTGATCGCCGCGGCCTCGCTTCAACCGGGTGTTTTCTTCGCGGTGAATTCGCCGGCCGGGATCGTGGGCACGACGCCCGCTGCTGCCGTCACCACCATCAGCAATTGGGGATTTCCCGTGACCGCCGCCGACATGCAGAGCCTGGCGCGCGATGCGGGCGAGCAGACGCTGTTCTACCGCACTGGCGGTGCACCGTCGCTCGCGTTGGGCATGGCGCAGATCTTTGCATCCAGCGGCATGGGCCGCGCGCTCCTGGCTTTCTGGTATCACTTCGCCATCATGTTCGAAGCGCTGTTCATCCTGACCACGCTCGACTCCGGCACCCGCGTGGGCCGATTCATGTTGCAGGACATGCTGGGAGAAGTGTGGCCCAAGTGGGCCCAGACCAATTGGAAGCCGGGCATGCTGGTGACCAGCGCGGTGATCGTCGCCGCCTGGGGCTATTTTCTATACCAAGGCGTGATCGATCCCTTGGGCGGCATCAACACGCTGTGGCCGCTTTTCGGCATCGCGAACCAATTGCTGGCCGCGGTGGCTTTGTGCGTCGGAACCACCATCCTGATCAAAGCGCACGGCGCTCGCTACATGTGGGTGACCTCGGTCCCCCTAGCGTGGCTGGTGGTGGTGTGTTTTGTCGCGGGATGGCAGAAGATATTTTCACCACTCCCGGCGCTCGGGTTTTTGGCGCAAGCCGATCAGCTTGCCGCGGGTCCGCAGACCTCCAGTACCGCCGCCCTCGTCTTCAACGCCAGGTTAGATGCTGCGGTGACCGCGATCTTCCTGGTCCTAGTCGCTACGATCCTTATCGATTCCGTACGCGTCTGGATCGGCGTACTGGGCGGAACACGAACATTCAAGACGACCGAGACGCCTTTTGTTCCATCCCAGCTCGCGGAGGAATTATGATCGCGTTCTTCCGTTCGGTCGCACGCGTCTTATCGGGAGTGCTAGCCGAGTTGTCCGATCAGAACGCCTATCGCCGTCACCTGGCAGCGCACGGAACGGTCCACTCCCCCGACGAATGGCGTCGCTTCCAAGACGAGCACACAGCCGCCAATTCCCGCCGCGCCAGGTGCTGCTAGGCACTTCGTGATCAGCGCGTCTGATGCTTGCCGGTTAGCCCGTCAAGAAAACGCTTCATCTCGACTTCGCGTGTCTTGGGAATGAGAATACGACCATTCAGCAAGCTTATTCTGTCCGGGCCGCTGTTGGCATCAGATATTTGGAGAGCGTCGGCTTTAGCGGGGCTCCCTCCGTCATAAGGCACAAATTCGCCTTCTTCGAGTATCAACCCTCCCCGATTCCAAATGCGGCACGTGTCGACGTTCTGCTCTGGATCGTACATGCAATACTGCCACCATCCAATGGCGGGGCCAACGTGAACTGCGTCTTTGCGGATGTTAGACGGCCTGCTCCGTTCCAGGGCATCGCGATCAATAATTGGCATGGTTATTTGGGCAGCGCTAACGAGAACCGCGGCAACGACCACTGTGATCGCGCGAACGCGCGCACTGTCTCGCAGGAATCGCAACACTCTTGAGGCACCAAGAATAAAAGCAGCATTGATACCACCGCAAACCACGACAAACATAAAGAAGTTTCCGCCTTCTGTCGCCATGATCTTGTCGATCCCAGGAATCAGGGAGACCCCAGCGCCAATCAGAAGCACTGGAATACTCCACGGAAGTCCTACGACAACAAGGGGAATGCCTCCTTCGGCCCAACCCGGGTCCGCATAAGAGAGACCCACAAACACGAACACAACGAACGCCCAGTACAGCACGGCGAAGATTTTCCTGGCGCGGGAAAACATACTCAAAGGATTTGTCTACCAGAATACGTCTTTCTTAGATTTGACCCCTCCGAGTGCTTCTCGTCGTTACGTGGACGCGCTACAATAGGCCAGGAAAACTGGCGATTTTACGAGACTCGTATTACAGATCGGCCTCATCGCAGCGCTCGGTTATGCGCAGGCACCCGCCCCACCGCCAGCACCAACCCCAGCCACTCCCGCGGCTGCACCAGTCGCCGAAGTAAGCTCTCGCGAAGCTCCAGTCACCTTCAGCAGCCGGGTCAACCTGGTCCTGGTTCCCGTGGTCGTACGCGATAACCATGGCCACGCCGTCGGCACGCTCAAGCAGGACGACTTTCAGCTCTTCGACAAGGGCAAGCCGCAGATCATCACCCGGTTCTCAGTGGAGAAGCCGGCCGCTCCCTTCATCCCGACAGTGGTCGCTTCGGCACTCGATGAGAAGGGCAATGAAACCGCCGCGGGCGCTCGTCCACCCGCCGCTGTGCCTGACCGCTTTATCGCTTACGTCTTCGACGACATCCATCTGAAGGCCGCCGATTTGCTGACGTCGCGGGTTGCTGCCGACCGCCATCTGACCGAGTCTCTGGGACCCGGCAGCCGCGCCGCGATCTACACCACATCCGGCCAGGTCATCCTCGAGTTCACGGATGACCGCGACAAGCTGCGTGAGGCGCTGAACCGCATTCAGCCACTCTCCTACGTGAGGGAGTCCGAGTGTCTGGACATCACCTACTACTGGGCGGACGCGATCATCGATAAATCTGACGACCAGGCTCTGGCCGCCGCAACCGACGAAGTCATGGCGTGCAACGGCTATTCAGCGCAGCAAAGAGACGCCGCCCAAGCGGAGGCGCACGCGACAGCCATGAGCGTTATCAGCCGCGGAGAACGCGAAAGCCGCCTCGACTTGAGCGTTCTGAAGGACGTGATCCGCCGCTTGTCCGCGACTCCCGGAAGCCGGAACGTGATTCTGGCGACCCCTGGATTCTTCCTGACTCCCGAGATGCATGTCGAAGAAGCCGAAATAATCGATCGGGCCATCCGTGCCAACGTGACCCTGAATTCCCTGGATGTGCGCGGCCTCTATACGGTCATTCCCGGAGGCGACGCGAGCCAACGTGGGCGCTCCAGCGTCTCGGCCACGAACTTGCTGATGCTGATGCAGCAGAATGCGATGTCCGCGGATTCGGATGTCATGGCGGAACTGGCGTATGCAACCGGAGGGCAGTTTTTTCACAACGACAACGGCCTGTTCGAGGGATTCCAGCAGTTAGTGGCCCAGCCGGAGTACATTTACATTTTGGGATTTTCTCCCCAGAATCTGAAGCTGGACGGCTCTCGACATGGTTTGAAGGTCGCACTCAAGAATCCTAAAGGGTTCGACTTGCACGCTCGCAACGCTTACTACGCCCCGGCCCATGCCGTCAATTCCGAGGAGCAAGCCAAGCAAGAGATTCAGGAAGCCGTCTTTTCACGGGACGAAATCCAGGAACTCCCGGTCGATTTGAGTCTGCAATACGCCCGAGCCGGCGGCTCCGCGGTTAAGCTCAACGTTCTCGCCAAGGTGAATCTGAAGCTGCTCCGCTTCCGGAAAGCGGAAGATCGTAATAACAATACGCTGACGGTGGTTTCCAGCGTGTTCGACCGGAATGGGAACTTCGTCGCCGGCATCCAGAGAATTGTCGACTTGCGGTTGCGCGACCAGACCCTGGATAACCTCACCGGCGGTATCACGGTCAAGACAACTTTGGATATAACGCCAGGAAGCTACCTGGTGCGGCTAGTGGTCCGGGATTCCGAAGGGCAAACCATGTCGGCCCGCAACGGCGTGGTAGAAATTCCGTATTAGGAAGGTGTGCCGTGAATATTCAACGCATCATTCGACTCGCAACCGCCCTCTGCTCGGCGGGAATCACGCTTCCGGCGCAGTCTGCTAAGGCTCCATCCAACGCTCCCGCGGATTCGGGAAACGTTTTTCGGACGGAAACCAGGTTGGTGATCGTGGACGCGGTGGTAACAGACAAAAAGGGAATGTACATTCGAGATCTCACCGCGAAGGACTTTCGAGTCTGGGAAGACAAGACGGAACAGACCGTCAAGAGCTTCTCTTTCGAGGGCAGCACCGCGGCACCGGGTACGCAGAAGCAGTACGTGGTGTTTTTCTTCGACGACACCAGCATGAGTGTGCCCGATCAAACGACAGCTCGCCAGGCGGCCGCACAATTCGTCGCCGCCAACTTCGGTCCCAACCGCATGATGGCCGTCGCCGATTACAGTGGCCCCTTGAAGATGACTCAGAACTTCACGGCCGACCCCGAACTATTGGCGAAGGCTTTGAGAGACGCAAAACAGTCCACCATTTCGTCGCGGGGAAGCCAGGGTGCGGGAGCCTCCGCGGCTGATGCAAACGCTAACGCCCTGGGCCAGGGTCGCGGCGGTCTTTTGGGAAATAACTCCGGCGGGAATGTCTCGGGAGCGAGCGGCCCCGACTCGGATTTCGCCGCTCGAAACGCTCTTCAGGCCCTGAAAGTTATCGCGCGGAATCTGGGTTCCCTTCCCGGAAGGAAGGCTCTGATCCTGTTCACCGGCGGACTTGCGATCAATGAAGACCACATGCCGGAATTGACCGCGGCTGTGAACGCCTGCAATATGGCCAACGTCACGGTTTATACCGTGAATGTCCGGGGCGTCGGGAAACTCGCACAGGTTATGCCCGAGCGTTCCACGAACGTGCTGGCAGGCCTTCGCCAAAAGTTACTGGCGCCGGTCGCGTTCCTGAATGTAAACAGTGACGACAACAACAGTCTGTTCGGAAACTCCTTCCTGCCCCAAGCCCGAGGCGGCGGCGGGGCAGCAGGCGGTGGTGCGCCGGCTGGCGGCGGTGCAGCGGGTGGCGGCGGAGCTGCGGGCGGCGGTGGCGCACGAGGAGGAGGCGGACCCGGCGGCGGAGCGAGCGCGCCATCAAGCCCGGGGACCGGATTTCCAGGCAACGGCGGCCAGACCGGACGAGGCCCCGGAAATACCTTCCCGGGAAACAATCCGAACCCCAATCCCACTAATCCCCGGAACAACCCTAACGACCCTCGCAACAACCCGAATGCGAATCGGAATCTCGCGCCGAACGAGCGACCAACTCAGGAAATCGCCCAGTTGCTGGTGAGCGGCACGGGAGGGCTCGAAGTACGTAACACCAACGACCTGCTCCCTGGTCTGGAGAACATCGGCAAGGAGCAGAACGAGTATTACCTGATCGGTTACACGCCGACCTCGCCGAACGACGAAAGCTGCCACAAGCTCCGTCTTCAGGTCGATCGCGGCGGAGTTCAGGTGCGAGCGCGCCCGAGTTACTGCAACGCCAAACCGCGCGATGTGCTGTCGGGAACACCCATCGAGAAGACTCTCGAGAGCCGGGCAGCAGCGGCGCAGTCCGGCACCATCGGCGCATCGATGCAGATTCCCTACTTCTACACTTCTCCGGATATGGCGCGGGTCAATGTGGCCATGGAAATCCCGTCCGAGGCGCTGAAATTCCAGAAGCAGAAAGGTAAGCTTCACGCGGCGATAGACATGTTGGGCATCGCGACCATGGCCGACGGCACCGTCGGCGCGCGGTTCAGCGACACCTTGAAGCTGGATTTCGATGAGCAACGCGAGGTCGATAATCTGAAGCTCAAACCCCTGCATTACGAGAATCAGTTCGATATCGCCACCGGCGCCTACACCCTCAAAGTGGTGTTCAGCGCCGGCGGCGAAGGGTTCGGCAAACTCGAAATGCCGCTGGTGGTGGGCACATACCAGACCGGCGTCTTTAACGCGAGTGCGCTTGCCCTTAGTAAGGAATCCCAACCGGCTACCGACTTAAGGCTCGACGTGGACGCGTTGCTGGTCGATGATCAGACGCCTCTGATTGCAAACGGCAAGCGGATCATCCCCTACGGTTCAAACCGTTTCAAGAAGACCGATCCGGCCGGCTTCTACTTCGAGATTTACGAGCCGCTGCTCGCGGCTGCCGGGACAGCGCCAAGCCCTCCGGAGGTCGGCGTTCAGATACGAACCCTCGATCGTAAGACCCAGCAACCGGCTACGGACTCCGGAGTGGTGAAGCTCAACACCAAGACCGCGACCTCGAACGGCATGCTGCCTGTAAGCGTCAGTATGTCCTTGAACCAGTCTGAGCCGGGTTCCTACCTGCTGGAAGTACGGGTTTTTGACAGTGCTGGAAACTCCATCCGCCGCATCACTCCGTTTGAAGTAGAGTAGGTTCCGTGCTGGCCCCTGGCAGATTGTGCTATGGACGGATACCAGACAACGCACACTAAGCAACAACGGATTGCCGGTTCGCCGCGGAGCCGGCCAGAAAGTCGGGGCGCACGTACCCCAGAGATTCGTAGATGTCCCAGGCACGCGGGTCCACTACTTTTCGGATCACGTCGATCTGCCAGTCGGTTAACTCGCGGCGCGGATGCCGTCCCGCGTGGACGTTCACCTTTTTCGTCTCAAGGGCCGCCTTCAACCACCCAGAGTCCGGCGATATCTTGTCGCGGGTGATTTCTCTCACGAATTCACCCAGCACGCCGGTATCGGAGGTGAGATCCTCACAGCGATAGATCTTGCCCACCTCAAGCTCTTCCAATATGGCATTGAGCATATTCGCGGCGTGGACGAAAAGCCGCGATTGGTAATCTCCGGGTTCGATCACGATTCCAGCGCGGTCGAGAATCGCATCCAAATAATCCAGATCGAAGACCTGGAAACCCTCGAAATCGCGATGCAAGGCGATTAGCGATCTTATGCGGGAAAGCGGCTCACGCACGACCACCGCCGCGTTAAACTGATTCCCAAAAATGCGCCTGCATTCCGGCACCAGATGACGGCTGATGCCATGAACCCCGCCCGCCGCGATATGGGAATGCCCCTGGCTGCCGATAATACGAAGGTAACGAACTCCATCCAATTTCTCGCAGTCACCTAGCACGTGCCAGTGATGATTGGCCGCGTGAACGCAATAAATATCGGGATGGTGATTCAGGACCCTGGCAAGCCACGCCGTTGCGGCGCATCCCCACGAAACAACATAAAATACCTGGGGACACGGGTATTTTCTAAGGAACGCTCGTTGATAATCCGTAAGATCTTCAACAAATTGGTCCACGTTTTTCTTCTTTCAATCTGCGGAGGGTAATAAGGACGGATCGAACGGAGATCCTGGGCACGTCGGATCATGCCGGTGCGCACGGCGGTTACTACGAACCGGCTTTCGCCGATCGCCCACGAAGCCAAACTAGCGTCGCTGAGCATCGCTTGTTCATTTGTAACACGGAAGTTCGAAAGAACACTCGGCAATTTGCCGAATGGCACATGCCAGAACCCTTCGCCCGGTCCGAATCGGGCATTTGCTAAACTGGACCGAACTGCCGTGACCAATCCAACTCGGCCGCTATTTTTACGAATCTTCCATATGCGCCGGTATATCCGCGCAGTAACCTTTGGCCACTGGGCGCCTCGCGCCGCAGTCTGTACGCTGCTGGTTCTGGGACTCATCCCCATCCGCGGCCAGCGCGGCTATACCGGGGAAATCGAAGTCCGGCTAGCTTTGGAGCGCCTCAATACGCTCGGAAGCGTCATGATGATCGGAGCGCACCCTGATGACGAACGCGAACCAGTGCTGGCCTACCTGGCGCTCGGCCGGCATGTCCGCGCCGCCTATCTTTCCCTCACGCGCGGCGAGGGCGGACAAAATCTGATCGGGCCGGAGCAAGGCGACGAGTTGGGAATCATCCGCAGCCAGGAGTTGCTCAGTTCCAGGCGGATCGACGGCGCCGAGCAATTCTTCACCCGCGCCATCGATTTCGGCTTCTCCAAAACCGCGGCCGAAACGCTTCAGAAATGGGATCGTAATAAGGTTCTGGGCGACGTGGTGTACAACATTCGACGCTTCCGGCCGGACGTCGTGATTTTAGTATTCTCGGGCACTCCCCGCGACGGGCACGGGCATCACCAGGCGTCCTCTATACTCGGCCGCGAAGCGTTTTCGCTGGCCGGTGATGCGACCAAATTCCCCGAGCAACTGGCTTACGTCCAGCCCTGGGCGCCCAAGCTTCTGATGATGAACGCCGGGTTTCCGGGCGGCGGTCAGAATAAAGGCAAAGCGGCAAAGAACAAAGCCGACGATACTCCCCCGGCGGACCGTCTGAACCTGGATGTCGGCGTCTACTCTCCGGAACTGGGCGCTTCCTTCGGCGAAATCGGCGGCGCCAGCCGCAGCGCGAATCGCACCCAGGGGACCGGCTCGGCCGAAACGAAGGGTTCGCAGCTGGCTCCGCTGGAAACCGTGTCCGGCGATAAGCCCACCAAGGACCTTTTCGAGAATCTCGACATCACCTGGAACCGACTGCCCGGCGGAGCCGCCGTCGGCGAGATCGTGAAGCAGGCGCTCGATTCCTTCGTTCCGGCGCGTCCCGAAGCACTGCTGCCTCAGTTAGTGAAGGCTCGGCCTTTAATCGCTGCCATCGTGGCTTCTACCAAGGATCCCATGGCTGAGCGCAAACTGACTGAGTTGGACGAGACCATCGCTCTTTGCTCAGGCTTATCGCTGGAGGCTCAAGCCGACAAGGCGGCCGTGAGCCCGGGCGCGACGCTTCGAGTGAATTTCACCGCGATCCAACGCTTGCCTAACCAGGTGGCGCTCACCGGAATACGGCTGTCCGGCATCGAAGGCGCTCCCACAGTGAACCTCGCGCCCACCGTTCTCGCGAATAATCAGCCCAGCCGTTACAATGCGAGCTTTACCATTCCCCAGAATCAACCCTACACGCAGCCATATTGGCTGGAACAGCCCAAGGATGGAGCACTCTATTCGGTCCCCGATCCTCGCGATATCGGGCTGCCGGAAAACCTGCCGGTACTCAACGCACATTTTCGCGTGCAAATAGCCGGCGCGGAAATCGAGCTGACCCGCCCAGTGCAGTATCGTTATGTCGATCGCGTGTATGGCGAACAAGTTCGTCCCTTTACCGTGATTCCTCCTGTCGCGGTTAGCCTGCCCGAATCTGCCTTGGTGTTCGGTGACACCAAGCCGCGCAGGATTGAAGTAGCCGTAAAATCCAACGGCGGCAAAGTCGCCGGCGACCTGCGCCTGGATGTGCCCGCGGGCTGGACCGCCAATCCCGCCTCGAGTCATTTCGAACTGGCTGCCACCGAGGAACAAACCAACGTCTTTTTCAACCTGGCTCCGCCCGCTGGCGACTCTCAGGGGAAGATTCGGGCAATCGCGCAAGTCGGAACGCAGATCGTTTCCACCGGCACCGAAGTGATTCAGTATCCGCACATCACCACGCAGACGCTATTGCCGCCTGCCCAGGCCGCGCTGGTGCGTGCCGATATCCGCATCCTATCGAAAACCGTCGGCTACGTGATGGGAGCCGGCGACGAAGTTCCCCAAGCCATCCGCCAGCTCGGCTGTGAAGTGACGCTACTAACCGAGTCGGATCTCAGCCACGGCGCTCTTGCACGATTCGACGCGATCGTCACCGGCGTGCGCGCCTTCAACACGCGGCCGGATTTACGCGCGAATTATCAACGCTTGTTCGATTACGCGAACAACGGCGGAACGCTAATCGTGCAATACAACGTGCCCGGAGGCGGAACTATTGGACTAACTGGCGCGCCTCAGCCTGCTCCCGCTCAGGGGGCACCCACTCCGCCTGCTCCGGCACCCCCGAATACTGCCCCGCCAGATGACGGATCGCTGGCGCACATCGGCCCATACCCCATCCGCATCAGCCGTAGCGACCGCGTTACCGTCGAAGAAGCGCCCATCGCCTTTCCCAATCCTGACCTTCGCCTGCTGCACGTCCCCAATCAGATCACCAGCGCCGATTTCGACGGCTGGGTCCAGGAACGCGGCCTGTATTTCTCAGACCAATGGGATCCCAGGTATGTAAGCGTGCTGGAGTCGCACGATCCTGGCGAAATGCCTCTTCCAGGCGGCATGTTATACGCACCAGTCGGTAAGGGCGCGTATATCTTTTCCGCCTACGACTGGTTCCGCGAGCTTCCCGCCGGCGTTCCGGGCGCCTATCGCATGTTCGCCAACATGCTGAGCGCGGCCAAAGCACAGTGAAACAATCTCCGTGAACGATCCTCAACGTACGGTAGCCGATGAGCCGCCGCCGTTTCTCGGCACGTGGGGGCGCGTGTACGCTCTGGTGGTCATCTATCTCGCCTGCGTCATCGGGCTGTTCTACTGGTTCACAAAATCATTCTCTCCGTCGTCCCCTATATGAGACCCCTGGACTGGGCGGTGATGTTCGCCTGGCTGGTGTTCCTGGTTTCCTACGGGCTATGGCGCGGCCGGGGTTCCGCCAGTACGCAGGATTTCATGCTGGCCAACAAGACTATGCCCTGGTACGCCATGGGACTTTCGATCATCGCCACCCAGGCCAGCGCCATCACCTTCATCTCGACCACTGCGCAGGCGTACGTCGATGGCATGCGGTTCGTGCAATTCTATTTCGGACTGCCCTTGGCAATGGTGATCCTCTCGGCCACCGCCGTGCCGATTTTTCACCGCGCCAAAGTGTACACGGCCTACGAGTATCTGGAGCATCGCTTCGACGCCAAGACGCGCCTTCTTGTCACCATCATTTTCCTGATATCCCGCGGCTTAGGCGCAGGGCTCGCGCTGGCAGCTCCCGCGATCGTGCTCTCCGTGGTCCTGGGCTGGCCGTTTCGCGTGACCATCCTCATCATGGGTGGATTGGTTGTGCTCTACACCACACTGGGCGGAATCAAGGCGGTGACATGGGCCGACGTGCTCCAGATGACCATGATCATGCTGGCGCTAGTCATCGCGTTCGCCGTCGCTATATCGATGCTGCCGCCGGATGTTTCGTTCCTAGAGGCGGTAAAGCTAGCAGGAGCGGCCGGGAAGCTGAACGCAGTGACCACTACCTTCGACTGGAACGACCGCTACAACATCTGGAGCGGCTTGATCGGTGGAATGTTCCTGGCGCTAGCCTATTTCGGAACCGATCAGAGCCAGGTGCAGCGCTATTTGACCGGGAAGTCCATCGGGCAAAGCCGCTTGGGCCTCATGCTCACTGCCATGGCCAAAGTGCCCATGCAGTTTTTCATACTCTTTATCGGCGCGATGGTGTTCGTGGTGTTTCTCTTTGTCCGGCCGCCCATCGTGTTTCAGCCCGTGGCGATGGAGCAGATCGCATCTTCACCGCAATATCCGGCCCTCGAAAATCGCTATGAACAGGCCTTTGACCAGCGCCAGGCCGCGGCGCGCGGGATCGTGTCTTCAAAAACCGGCGCCCTTCAGGACTTTCGCGCCGCACAAACGAACCTCGACGCCGCGCGCACCGATGCGCTCAACCTCAACGGCGCCAATGATACAAACTATATCTTCCTGTCCTTCGTGACGCATTATCTTCCCGTGGGCGTCGTCGGCCTGGTGGTGGCTGTGATTTTTACCGCGGCGATGTCGGCGATCTCAGGTGAGATCAATTCGCTCGCCACCGTCACCGTCATCGATATTTATAAGCGCCATATCACCAAAACTAGCTCCGATAAACACTATCTCTGGGTATCGCGTGCGGCGACGGTATTTTGGGGCATCTACGCCATGGTCTTTGCCAGCAACGCCACGGGATTCGGTGCACTGATCCAGGCAGTCAACCAGGTTGGATCGTTATTCTATGGCGGGATGCTCGGCGTATTCGTGCTGGCGTTTTTCGTGAAGCGCTGCACGGCCACCGGCGCGTTCGTGGGGGTGCTGGCCGGAGAAGCCGCGATCTTCGTAACGGCGCGGCTCACAGGCGCGTTTCTTTGGTATAACGTCGTTGGGTGCCTGGTCGTGGTCGCTGTGGGATGGTCGATTTCGGTGCTTCAACCACGGAACAATTAACGGGAACCTCGCGTATCTAGCTCAGTACGGGTAAGGAGGTTTCAAATGTTCTGTGACGGCTGTGGGACTCAGATCAGTGGATCTGCCACCTTTTGTTCCAGATGCGGGAAATCCCTGGGGACGACTCCGCTCATGCCCCAGCAAGGCCGTATCGGTGGCCACGTTCGGCTGTTAGGCATTCTGTGGCTGGCCCTCTCAGCCCTCCGGCTGATTCCCGGACTCTTCTTGATAGTGTTCACTAACTCGAGAGGGTTTGGCCCAGGGATGCCGCCGTTTGTCCTCGGGCTCCTGCCCGCCATTGGAATGGGATTCTTGATCTGCGCTGGAATCGGAATCGCCATCGGCTGCGGTCTTCTCACCCGCCAACCCTGGGCACGCATGCTCGCGATCATTTTCGGCGCGGTTAGCTTAATCGATATACCCTTCGGCACCGGAATCGGAGTCTACACGCTTTGGGTCCTGTTACCTGCCGAATCCGAGCAGGAGTATCGCAAAATGTCAGAGACGGCGTCGCGCGCCGCGTAGCCTAGCAGGCGCGCGTTTCGAGTCGGTAAACTACAGCGTCAGACTGGCATCTGTCGCCAGCCCTGCCCCTTGAATTTCACCCAAGAAAACAATAAATCTTTTTTCACAAAAACGCAACTATTTTCCCAAACCCCGCATCCATAGGGCCACAAGGGGGTGAACGATTATGCATCGTTCCATAGGGGTTGTATTTGCTCTGTCCGTCCTCGCGCCGGCCCAAACTCCGTCGCCTGATAAACTTCCGATCAAACGAGTAGTGCTGTATAAGAACGGAGTCGGCTACTTCGAACATCAGGGTCAGGTGCAAGGGAATCAGGATGTCGCCATTTCCTTCACCTCGGGCCAATTGAACGACGTACTAAAGTCACTCACCGTACTAGACCTGAATGGCGGCCGAATCACCGCAGTAGGCTACGGATCTTCCGCGCCCATCGACCGCCAGATCGGCGATCTTCGTCTGCCCATTGGTCAGAAAACTTCGCTTATGGAATTCCTCGAAGCCATCCGCGGAGCGCGCGTCGAAGTCAAGAACGGGCAACAGAGCCTGAACGGCCGACTGCTCAGCATTGAGCGCAAGACCCGAATCGCCGGCGGCAACACCTCGGAGGTGGATTTCCTGTCTCTCATCACCGAATCTGGCGAAGTGCGCACAACGGAGTTATCACCGGCCTTCTCAGTCCGCCTGCTCGAACGCGGGCTTCCCGACAAGGTAGAACACTACCTTGACTTGGCATCAGCCTCCCGTGAACCGGACCTTCGCCGCATGTCGGTATCGACCGAGGGCGCGGGCGAACGGTCGCTGTTCCTCAGCTACATCAGCGAAGTTCCGGTGTGGAAGGCGACATACCGCATCGTACTCAATCCCAAGCGTCCCAATGCGCCGCCGCTGCTTCAGGGATGGGCGATCGTCGACAACACGGTTGGACAGGATTGGGACAACGTTCAGTTGTCCCTGGTGGCGGGAGCGCCGCAATCCTTCATCCAGAACTTGTCGCAGCCGTTTTACACCCGCCGGCCCGTAGTACCGATGTCTGAGGCCCTGATGATGCAGCCGCAGACGTTTCAGGGGACCCTAATCCCGGGCAACGCGCAGATCGCCGGTACTGTAACGGACCAGTCCGGAGCAGTGGTTGCGAACGCCGCCGTCAGGGCCTACGACCTGAACGGCAACTTGCTGGCATCGGTCAACACGGACAGCCGCGGCGGATATGCCTTCGATTCCCTGCCCGGCGGTCAGGTGCGCATGGAGGTAAGCGTCCAGGGGTTTAAGAAGTCTATCCAGCAGGGCGTCAGCGTCGGCTATGGGACTCCCACGCGACGCGACGTACGGCTTGAGGTAGGAAGCGTGGCCGATTCGGTGACCGTTAACGCGGAAGCATCGCTGCTCAAAACCGAAACCGGCAGCTTGTCTCGCAACGTCCTCGGGAGCGGCGCTAATCTCGGAAGTGTCGACCGGATCAGCCAGTACCCGGTATTGCGGCTCGACGGCCAGGACCGCACGCGCAACCTGCCTTACGCACCCAACCTAAACGCCGCCCGATCCAGCGTCGAGACGGCAGCCGTGGCCCAGGATCTCGGCGACCTGTTCGAATACAGACTGAAAGAGCCGATCAGCATCGCCAGAAACCAGTCGGCGATGGTCCCCATCGTGCAATCGCCGATCGCCGCCGAGAAGGTCTCGGTGTGGAACGATCGCGCGAGTCCGGCACGCCTGCAGCGCGCGTTATGGCTGAATAACACCACCGGCGTCACGCTCGACGGCGGGAGCTTCAATGTCCTGGAGCAGGATACCTTCGCCGGAGAAGGCATTTTCGATAACATTCGACCGAATGAACGGCGTCTGGTTTCCTACGCCGTGGATTTGGGGCTCAACGCCAGTTCTCGCGGATCCGTCGAAGGTCAGCGTGTCACCCGGGTTCGCGTGAACAAAGGCGTTTTGATCCAGGAAAGCGAACTGCGAGAGACCAAAACCTACACCTTCCGGAATGAGGACACGACTCCACGAACCGTGATCGTGGAGCATCCGGTTCGGACCGGCTACTCGCTGCGCGGAGACGCCAAGCCCGAGGAAACCACAGCTCAGTGGATGCGCTTCCGAGTAGAGGTCGGATCCAAACAAACCGAGACTTTGAAAGTGGAGGAGGCCCGGCCGCTGGAAGCGTCCTTCCAGATCTCAATGTTGAATAAGGACCAGGTCGCTCTCTTTGTGAAGGAGCGGTCCATTAGTCCCACCGTGGAGGAGGCGTTGCGCGGCGTGTTCCGCCAGAGCGACGCCGTGGAAAGCCTCGAAGCGCAGCACCAGGAGCGAGAGGACGAGATTCGCAAAATCTACGACGACCAGCAGCGCATCCGCGAGAACCTCAAAGCACTGACGGATAGCGCCAACGAAAAAGCACTGGTGCAACGCTACACCAAGCAGTTGGACGATCAGGAAAATCGCCTGGATGCCTTGCGCCGCGAAAGCGCGCAGATCCAAACCCAGATCGATGATGCGAACCAAGCTCTGGAGAAGACCATCCAAAGCCTGTCATTCGACGAAAAGCTCTAGTTGGGGGGCGAGGCTACCGTCAGGTGTTTATTTCGGCTCTCGATTTCAGAGCCGCGTTGAGCGAGCCCTGGCGGTAGCCTTCTAAGTCCAGCGTGACGTAGTGGAACCCGAGCGGTTTGAAAATCGCCGCGAACGCTTGAGCCATTTCGGGCGCCAACGCCCGCCCGAGCTCTTCCGGCGCGATCTCGATTCGAACTAGATCGCCGTGAAACCGCACCCGATACTGCCGGAAGCCGAGAGCCTTGATCGCTTCTTCACCGCGCTCCACTGTTTTCACGTTTTCGATCGTTACCGGTATTCCATATGGAATGCGCGAGCTAAGACAAGCTGATGCAGGCCGGTCCCAGGTCTTGAGTCCCGCGCGTTGCGACAACTCACGGATCTCGGCCTTCGTTAATCCTGCTTCCACTAATGGCGCTTTTACCTGATGAATCTTGGCTGCGCTCTGACCCGGCCGGTAATCGCCCAGATCGTCAACGTTCACGCCGTAAATCACGTACGCGATGCCCCGCTCCCGAGCTACCTCGTCAAGCCGTGCGAACAATTCGTCCTTGCAGTGGAAACAGCGGTCCGGGCCGTTTTTGATGTAATCCGGATTCTCGAACTCGCGCGTCGCAATGTATTCGTGCCGGAATCTTTGTTCGCGCGCGAACTCCCCGGCATCGCGCTTGTGCGATTCGGGAAAGGATGCGGAATCGGCCGTGATCGCGATCGCCTGGTCGCCCAACGCCTGGTGTGCGGCCCACGCCAGATAGGCCGAATCGGCGCCGCCGGAATAAGCTACGATCACACTGCCCAGATCTCGCAGAGACTCAAAGAGCGCGGCCTGTTTAGATTGTACGTCGGAGCCTGCTGCCAAAATCATTATCTTGAGTATAACGAGGAATAGTCCGGAGCCATCACAATGCGTTGAAGTTCATCGTGATCGAGCCAGATAACGGAACACGGCTCGCAAGTGTCGATATTGACGTTCCCAGGACCACCGTAAGGATGGCCGGTCATGGTCTTATCGCACATGGGGCAAGTGAAACCGCGGTCCGCGTCCGAATTGTCGCGAGCCAGGATGTCCGATCCCGTCGGACGCCGCAACGCACGCAGCCATTCCACCAGCGGCAGAAACTGGTCGATGGAGACCAGCATGCCCCGGCACTGGGTGCAAAACAACACCGGCCGGTTCTGGATGGTTCCGTTCGACAGCAGCGCCTGGCAAGCTGGACAGACCTTGGTGGTCTCGCTGCCAACCTGGACTTCTTCAACGGTCTCGGCCATGCCAAATATATCGGCTGGCGTTTACTGCAACGGTAGATCGCTCTGCCCGTTCCCGCCTCCGCCCTCGGGAGCGTCCGGAATCAGGCTGGCCGCGGCCACCTGATCGCCTTCCTCGACGTTCACCAGCCGGACACCTTGTGTCGACCGGCCCGCCTGCCGGATCTCGCTCGAATCGATGCGGATAATCTGGCCCTGCTTGGTAATGATCATCAGCTCGGAATCTTCCTTGACCGAGAGAATGCCCACCACCTTGCCGATGCGCGGGGTGGTCTTCATGTTGATCACGCCCTTGCGGCCGCGAGCGGTCAGACGATAATCCGTAAGCGGCGTGCGTTTGCCGTAACCGTTCTCAGAGATCGAAAGAATCAGCCCTTCTTTGCCGATAACTTCGGCCCCCACCAGGTAATCGCCTTCTTCGAGATCCATGCCGCGTACGCCGCGAGCCGGCCGTCCCATGGCCCGGACGTCTTCTTCGTTGAAGCGGCAGGCCATGCCCTCATGCGATCCCAGAAAAATGTAATCCGATCCGGTGGTCAGCCGCGCCGCGAGCAATTCATCGCCTTCATCCAAGCCTAAGGCGATAATGCCGCGAGCCATGGGATTGTCGAACTCCGTCAGCTCGCACTTCTTAATGACGCC
>Ga0070735_10001253_pt1 | contig 25067 bp, 18 predicted proteins | sample Coa_R1_FD_66443 | JGI IMG/M metagenome (GOLD analysis project Ga0070735, IMG submission 66443) | Surface soil microbial communities from Centralia Pennsylvania, which are recovering from an underground coalmine fire - Coalmine... | ecosystem: Environmental > Terrestrial > Soil > Unclassified ...
AGCTGATCCACCATCGTGTTGATGGTGCTCTTGAGCTCGAGGATCTCGCCGCGCACGTCCACCGTGATCTTCTTGGAGAGATCGCCCTTGGCGACCGCGGTGGTCACTTCGGCGATGTTGCGCACCTGACCGGTGAGGTTGGCCGCCATCGCATTCACGTTGTCGGTGAGATCCTTCCACGTGCCCGCGGCACCCGGCACCTTCGCCTGCCCACCGAGCTTGCCTTCCGTGCCCACCTCGCGCGCCACGCGCGAGACCTCGGAGGCGAAACTGTTCAACTGGTTGACCATGGTGTTGACGACCTTGCCGATGCGCGCAAACTCGCCGCGCAGCGGCAGGGCATCGATGTCCAGCAATATGCGCTGCGACAGGACGCCGTTGGCAACGGACTCGATGACGGCAGCAACCGCGGTCGTGGGGCGCATCAGGTCAGCGATGAGCGTATTGACCGACTCGACCTTGCTCGCCCAGGCGCCGACGGCCGCCGGCACCCGCGCCCTGCGATCGATCTGTCCCTGCTTGCCGACCGCCTCGCAGATGCGCATGAGCTCTTCAGTCATGGCCGCGTTGAGCTCGGCCACGTCGTTGAAAACCTCTGCGATCTCTCCCTCGATCCCGGTCAGTCCGCGCGGCAGACGTACGGAAAAGTCGCCCTTGCGGAGCGCCCGGAGGGCGCCGAGTAACAGACGCTGCTTGAGCAGGCGTGGCTGCTCGAGCGCATCGGGCTGCCCGCGCACGCTCTGCTGCTCGAGCTCGTTGGGCTGCTCGAGAACCTTCTGCACGTACACGACGTCATTCATTTCGTTAGTCTCCCCCGCGCAAAAGGCCGACGGGCTGCGTCAGCGCCCGGGCAGGCTATCCGGAGCGCCCATCCTAGTGCGTGCTCCGTGCGATCACTATCGTCCGAAATCGATGCGCGTGTGGCGATACATCGCGTCGGCTGTAGTCGTCCATCTACAAGATGGGCCGAAGGGACCAGCTGTCGGGTGCAAGCGACCACGCCGCACTGCGTTTTGGCTGCGTACCGTGGTGAAACAGGGGAATCGCCGCGAGGCCGGTGCGTGATCGACATTGCAGAAGTCCGAGTCTTCTCGAGCGGGCCGTCCTCATCGATTGCTGCAGCGGCAGCTTGTCTGCGTCAGCTCGCGCAGGGGCTCGCCGCATGAGGCGTCTGCTGCAGACAGCCATCACCCAGCAGGCCGGCATCCGCCCCGAGGCGGCTGCCGTCCTCTCCCCCGACGACAGCCTCACCTACGGTGAACTCGAGACGGCAAGCAACCGCCTGGCTCATATGCTCCGCGAGCTCGGCTGTCGGCGCGGCGATCGCGTCGGTCTGCTGATGCCGAAAGTTCCGGCGGCGATTGTCGGCCTGCTCGCTGTCCTCAAGGCGGACGCTGTATATGTGCCGCTGGACCCGGCGGGGCCGCCCGCACGGCTGGCTCGCATGCTGGAAGTGAGCGGCTGCCATTCCATCCTGGCGGCGGGCCGCACGGGCGCGCTGCTGCGCGCCGCATTCGCCAACCTCCCGCACCGCCCGCTGCTCGGCTGGCTCGATGCCGCCCCGCCGCCGGAGCCGGGGATCGTGTGCGCTTTCACCACCGCTGATCTGCCGGCTCTTCCCGCGAGGCTCCCGCACGCCATCAACCGCGGGACGGACCTCGCCCAGATATTCTTTACCTCAGGCTCCACCGGGGTGCCCAAGGGAGTGACGATCACGCACTACGGCGTGCTGCAGTTCCTCGAGTGGGCCTCGAGCTACTTCGGCCTTTCATCTTCCGACCGGGCTTCACAACATCCGCCGCTGCACTTCGATCTCTCGACTTTCGACATCTTCGGCACCCTCAGTGCCGGTGCACAACTGCATCTCATGCCCCCTGCCTTCAACGTGTTGCCGCACAAGCTGGCACAGTTCATACGCACGGCGCGCCTCACGCAATGGTTTTCGGTGCCCTCGGTCCTCAATCTGCTCGCGAAGTTCGACGTCGTGCACCAGGGAGATTTCCCCGAGCTGCGCCGAGTGATCTGCTGCGGCGAGGTGATTCCAACGCCCACACTGATGCACTGGATGCGCTGCCTGCCGCACGTGCGCTTCACCAACCTGTACGGTCCGACCGAGACCACCATTGCCAGCAGCCACTACACCCTGAGCCACTGTCCGAGGCATGAACACGAGGCGATTCCGATCGGCACCGCCTGCGCCGGCGAGGAGCTGTTGGTTCTCGATGAGGGGCTGCGACCGGTGAGTGACGGGGAGACCGGCGAGCTCTACATACGGGGCGTGGGCTTGAGCCCTGGATATTGGAGCGATCCGGAGAGAACGCGCAGCGCCTTTCTTGCCTTCCCCCCAGGCACCGACACCGGGGAGCGCATCTACCGCACCGGCGATCTGGCACGGCGCAGCGCCGACGAACTGATCTATTTTGCCGGCCGCAGGGATCAGCAGATCAAGATTCGCGGCTACCGCATCGAGCTCGGTGAGGTCGAGACAGCGCTCGGCGGCTTGCCGGAGCTGCGCGAGAGCGCCGTGGTCGCGCTCGAGTCGCAGGGCTTCGCAGGCTGGATGATCTGCTGTGCCTATGTGCCGGTGAGCGGCCGCAGCGTCAATCCCCGGCAACTGCGGCCGCGCCTCGCGCGCGTGCTCCCGGCCTACATGCTGCCGACGCGCTGGATGCGCTGCGCCACTCTGCCGACCAATCCCAACGGCAAGGTGGACCGCCCGGAACTGCGGCGGCGCTTCAGGCAAGCCGAGCAGCAGTTCTCCGAGGCAGAGGCAATCACCGCCGCTTCCACCCCGGGGGGGCGCTGAGCGCCGTTGCTCATGGCCAGGCTGCGCGAATTCGGCGAGGCGGATATCCCCGCGGTGGTCACCCTGTTCGAGCAGGTGTACCCGCAGCAGCGCTGGCAGTCGCGCGCCTCCTGTGAGCAGTACTTCCGCGAGATATTCTTCGCGAATCCCTGGCGCGATCTCGAGCTGCACTCGTGGCTGGCGGAAGAGCGCGGGCAGGTCGTGGGCTTCCTCGGAGTGCTGCCGCGCCGGATGCAGTTCGGCTCGCGTCCCCTGCGGGTGGCGGTGGGCAGCACTTTCATGGTGCACCCGGACTGGCGCCGCAGCCTCATCGCCCTGATGCTGATGAGGAGGGTGGTTGCGAGCCCGCAGGATTTGTTCGTCACCGATGGTGCCAACGAGGAGCTCAGACGGCTGTGGAGCACGATCGGCGGCACCATCCCGATCCTGCAGAACCTCGACTGGACGCGACTGCTGCGGCCCGCCCGCTATGCGCTCAGCCTGCTCGACCGCGGCAACCGGCACCGGCCCTGGCAGCTCGCGGCGCGCGCACCCTGCGCGCTCGCCGATGCCCTGGCCGCCCGGGTGCGTCCCAATCGATTCAATCGGCATGACGAGGAGCTGACCGACGAGCCGCTCGACGCCGTCGATATGCTCGAGCACCTGCCGGCGATCGCGAATGGCGGCTGCCCGCTGCGCCCCCAGTTCGATCGCGACTCGCTGACGTGGCTCCTCGGACAGGTGGCGCGCAAGTCCCGCCACGGCCGACTGCGGGCGCGTGCGGTCCGTCAGCGGCGCCAGCTCCTTGGCTGGTTCGTCTACTACGCGCACCGTGGCACGATCAACGAAGTGCTGCAGATCGCCGCCTGCGACGGTGCCTACGACCGCGTCCTCGGACGCCTCTTCCGCGACGCCTGGCACAGCGGCGCGACCGCATTGCGCGGCCGACTGGATCCGTACCATGTGCAGCAGCTCTCGGATCGGCATTGCTGGATGCGCCGTGAAGGCGCGTGGACGCTCGTGCACTCGCGCCACGCCGACGTCCTCACTGCCATGGAGCGCGGTGCCGCAACCTTCAGTCGCCTGGACGGGGAGTGGTGGCTGCGGTTCCTGGGCGGTTGAGCGCGGCCATGTCGGCGATGAGCATCTGTCTGGTCGGGCTCGACAATCTGCCGGTGCTGGCTCCGGAGTATGGAGCCCACGCCGTAGGCGGCGAGTCCGTGCAGCAGACACTGCTGGCCCGGGCGCTGGCGCGGCGCGGCCACGATGTCAGCATGGTGACGGCCGATCATGGGCAACCGGACGGCGCGGTTCGCGACGGGGTGCGCATCTACCGCGCCTATCGGCCCGCAGCGGGCCTGCCGGTGCTGCGTTTCCTTCATCCGCGCTGGACGGGACTGTGGTCGGCGCTCGCGCGCGCCGACGCGCAGCTCTATTACACCAGCTGTGCCGGCATGCATCTCGGTCTGCTGGCGGCTTTCTGTGCACGGCACGGTCGCGGTCTCGTGTTCCGTTGCGCGAGCGACTCCGATTGCGACCCGGGGCGGCTCATCATCCGCTACCGGCGCGATCGCTGGCTGTATCGCTACGGCCTGCGACGCGCCGGCGTGATTCTGGTTCAGAGCGCCGAACAGGCGCTCGCGTTGACGCGCAACTTCGGACGCTCGGGGCGCGTGGCCGGCATGCTGGTCGAGCCGGCGCCGCCCGCGGTCGAGCGGGACATCGACGTGCTGTGGGTGGGCAACATCCGTCGCGTCAAGCGCCCTGATCGCCTCCTCATGCTCGCCGCACAGATGCCCGACACCGTCATGCACATGGTCGGCGGGCCGGTTCCCGAGGAGGCCGCGCTCTACCAATCCGTGCGATCCGCGGCCGGGCGGTACCCGAATCTCGTGTTCCACGGGCCGCTGCCCTACCACGAGGCCAGCGCCCTGTATGGGCGCGCCCGTCTGCTGGCAAACACCTCGGAGGTCGAGGGCTTCCCCAACGCGTACCTGCAGGCCTGGATCCGCGGTGTGCCGGTCGTCAGCTTCCGGGATCCCGACGGCATCATTGGCCGGCAGGGCCTGGGCGCTGCAGTCGAATCGCCGCTGCGGATGTGGGAAGCGATCCGCGCCCTTCTGGACCATCCGCAGGAGTTGGCGGCGGCGGGCGCGAGATGTCGTGCCTACGTCGCGCGCGGCTATGCCGAGGAACAGATTCTTGCGCCATATCTCAAAGCCTTCGAAGAGCTGACCCGCAATAACCTGAGGAGACCGCCGATGCTGGCTGCCAGTGAGAGGCCCCATGCCTGAGACCCCTTTCATCGTTACCGTCGATACGGAAGGCGACGATATCTGGTCGCGCCCACGCGCCGTTACCACGCACAACGCCCACTTCCTGCCACGTTTCCAGTCCCTGTGCGAGCGCTACGGCTATCGGCCGGTGTATCTGGCCAACTACGAGATGGTGATGTCGGAGGAGTTCGTGGAATTTGCGCGCGATGTGCTCGCGCGCCGCGCGGCCGAGATCGGCATGCATCTGCACGCGTGGAACTCCCCGCCGCTGATACCGCTGACCGACGACGACTTCCACCATCATCCCTACCTCTTCGAGTATCCCGACGAGGTGATGAGGGAGAAGATCAAAGTGATGACCGTGCTGCTCGAGGAGCGCTTCGGTCAGCCCGTGATGAGCCACCGTGCCGGGCGTTTCGGCTTCGACGGCCGTTACGCGGCCATGCTGCTGGAGGCAGGCTACCGGATCGACTGCTCGGTAACGCCGGGCATCGACTGGAGCGCAACCACCGGCGCGCCGGGCGGCGCCGGCGGCCCGGACTACCGCGGCTTTCCCAAGGAGCCTTACTTTTTCACTCCGCGCGATATCGCCACTCCAGCCCGCAGCGGCCTGCTCGAGGTGCCGGTCACCATCGAAACGGGCCGCCTGTTCCGCAGTGCGCCCTGGGCGTACCGCGTGCCTCTCATGCACGGAGTCGCCAACCGGCTCTCGCCCATGTACAACTGGGTCTGCCCCGGCGAGAACGATCTCGCCGGAATGCGCCGCGCCGCGCGCCGCGCGCGCGCCGCGGGCGGCAGCTGCATCGTATTCCAGGTGCACTCCTCGGAGTTGATGCCTGGGGGGAGTCGGACGTTCCGCTCCGCCAACGCCGTCGAGCGCCTCTACGAGAATCTCGAGATGCTGTTCGCCGAGTTGTCGGTGTGGTGCCGCGGTACGACCCTGGCGGAATTCCATGCGGAGCTGAGCACCAAGGCGGCGGCGTGATCCGCATCCAGGGTCGGGCGGTCGTCTACGGCGAGGTGTGGTTCGATGAGGCGCCGCCGCACGGATCAGGACTGGCGGGTGTCGACGTGCTGGTCTACCACTGCAGACCTGCGCGCGTACCGAATGGCCGGCCCTACCGGACGGGGCCGGCGCCCGAGCAACCGATGCACTCGCTGCAGACCGATCTCGCCCCAGGCCCGGAGGCGATCTTCGCGCAATTCGATGAGACCTGCCGGCGGCATATCCGACGCGCCGAGCGCGATGACGGGTTGCGATTCGAGGTGCTCGCCAGCGCCGCCGACGGGCTCGACGAGTTCGCGGAGTTCTACGACCAGTTCGCGCGGCAGAAGGGCCTGTGGCTGGCAGACCGGCACTGGCTGGCCCGCAGCGCCGAGGCCGGCCAGCTCACGCTCAGCTGCGTCGCCTGCGGGGGTGAGCGGCTCGTCTGGCATGCGCATCTGCGCGCCGGCTCCACCGTGCAGCTCGCGCACTCGGTCTCACTCTATCGCGGTACGCGCGACGATCACCGCGCGCTGGTCGCGCGCGCCAACCGCTGGCTTCACTGGCGGGACATGCTCGGCTTCAGGGCCGCGGGCCTGAGCCGTTACGACTGGGGTGGGATGTTCGAGCCGGAGTCGACGGCCGAGCAGGCCGGCATCAACCGCTTCAAGAGGTCGTTCGGGGGGCGGCCGGTACTGGCGTACCAGTGTGCCGTGCCGGTGACGCTGCGGGGGCGGGTGTGGCTCAGGGTCTCTGGCGCGTTGCGCCGCGGGCCCAGGCGTCGACGGCTGAGCGTCATGGCCGATAGAGCGCGCCGTGCAGACCCGGCAGCTCCTCGCGCGACTGATAGTGATCGCGGTACAAGCGGCGGTGCCACAGTTTGAGCGCCACCCAATTTGCGAATCCGACCGTGATGGGCGCGAGGTGCAGCAGCACATAGAGGAAATACAGGGGCAGAATCGGCGCAATGTAACCGCGATCGCGATGAGGCACGACGGTAAACAGCGCGAGCGCACCGAAGGCGCAATAGCTCGCGGCTGCGGCTGCGAAGTACAGTGGATTCACCAGCCCGCCGTATGGCAGCAGGTGCAGCGCGAACAGCTGGTCCATCGCGGCCGCAACACTCGCCGACAGCACCGCTGCGCTCAGCAGCCTGACCAGATGCAGCCCGAGCGCGAGCACACCGAGGTAGCCGATGAAGTTGTACATCGCAAATGGATCGCGCCGGCCGATGCGCCAGATCTCGCGGAACCGCTCGGTATAGACCCGCAGCAACCCGTAGTACCAACCCACGCGCTGCGAAAACCAGTGCCGCCACGAGCTCGGTCCCTCCGTGCTGACGAGCAGTCGACCGTCATAGTAGATGCGCTCGCCATCGTTGAGCAGTATGAGCGCGGTCTCGAGATCCTCGGCGTACACCGAAAGGGAGTGCCGCTCGAGGGCGCGCTCGAGGGCGTCGCGCCGGTAAATCGATACTCCCGAGGTGACGCCGAAGTCCGCCATGCTGCGACGCCCGACGACGAAGGCCAGCGCATACTCCAGCGATTGCAATCGCGCCAGCAGCCCGTCGCGCTGCAGCACCAGACGCGGACAGACGGCCGCCGCACCCGAGATCTGCAGGTCCGCAATCACCCGCTCCAGATCGGCGAGACTGCCTTCGCTGCGCGGGCAGATCGTGACATCCGGATCTATGACCATGACGGTTTCGATGCGCGTCGGCAAGGTCGTCAGCAGCCGGCGCAGCGCTCCGGGTTTGTGACGGTTCGCCTCTTCTTCCAGACAGCGCCAGCCTGCCTGGCGCAGCCGCTTGGCGGTGTTGTCGGTCGAGCCATCGCTGATGAGCCAGACATGCTCGCGGTACGGCGCGAGACGCGCCATAAAGTCATCGAGCCGATCCTCGAGATTGTAGATCGAGGCAATGATGGCAAAGGGGCGAGCCCGCGCCCTGCCGAGGAGTGGCCTTTCGACAGCCGGCAGGTCGACGGACAGCACCACGGACTCCGCGGCGCCGCGCTCCGCCGAGGCCGCCGTATGGCGGCGATGCGCCCACAGGCGCAGGCCGAAATCCAGCGCATCCGTGAATACGATGATGTTGGCTGCCACATATATAAGGAGTGAGAAATGCCCGGGGCCGAAGTCGCCGGCCGCGAATATCACCCACGCAGCCAGCAGGACGTATACGCCGACGGCGGCCAGCAGGTTCCAGGGACGTCCGGCATTCATGGCGGTTCCGGCAGCATCATCGTCGGCGGCACCTCGAGAATCAGCGTCTCGTCGGCCGACCTGACGGCGGCAGGCGCGGCGACCGGAGCCTCCGTGGCGCCGACGTTCGTCGCCGGGGCCGGCGTGCGGCGCAGCAGCTGCAGGGCCTCCGCCGCTTCCAGCGGAGCGGAGAAGTAGTAGCCCTGCGCAAAGTCGCATCCGAGCTCGGCGAGTGAGCGTGCCGCCGCCTCGGTCTCCACCAGCTCGGCCACGGAGCGCAGCCCGAGACTCGAGCTCATCTGCAGGACCGCGGCGGTGACGGCGCTGTCGGCGCGCTCATTGCGCGTGGCAAACGGGCGGTCGATCTTCACGTAGTCGAACGGCAGCATCTGCAGATGGCTCAGGGAGGAGTAGCCGGTGCCGAAATCATCCAGCATCAGCTCGATGCCCATGCTGCGAAGTTCTGCGAGCACGGCGCGCGTGCCGCTCACGTTCTCGATGAGGCCGCGCTCGGCGAGCTCGAACTTCAGGTAGCGCGGGGCAACATGGGTCGCTGCCAGTGTCTGCCTCACGTGCTGCCCCAGCCCCGGATCGCGCAGCGCCGCCGCAGAAAGATTCACGCTGACGAAGAAGCCGGCGTCGCGTGGCAGACTCGCCTTCCAGTCGTCTATGAGCCTGCAGGCCTGCTGAATCACCCAACGGGTGACCGGAATGATCGTGCCCGTCTCCTCCGCGATCGACAGAAACCTCTCGGGAGACAGCATTCCCTCCACCGGGTGGCGCCAGCGCAAGAGTGCCTCGACTCCCGCGACTGCTGCGGCGCGCAGCTCGAATATCGGCTGGAACAGCAAGCCGAATTCCCCGCGCTCGAGGGCAAGATGCAGATCAGCCTCGAGGTTGACCAGACTCACGGCCGCATCGCCGAGCTCGGTCGTGTATTCGACCGCGAGCGGGGCTGGCTGACGCTTTGCGACCGAGAGCGCCACGTCGGCTTCGCGCAGGGCCTCCTCCGGTCGCCGCAGTCCGCGGGCGATACAGGTGAACCCGATGCGCGTGGCGATGCTGACCCGGTGCCGGCGCAGCGAAAACAGCTCCTGGCGCGCGGCGTGCAACGCTGCGGCGGTGGCGCGCACGACCGCGGCGGATTCCACGTCGCTGAGCAGCACCACGCACTGATCTGCGCCCCAGCGGGCCAGCGAATATTCCGTGCCTTCCAGGATCCCGGCGAAACGCTGCGCTGCCTGCAGCAGAAGATCGTCGCCTGCGGTGTGGCCGAGCGTGTCGTTGATGAGCGTGAAGCGCTCGATCTCGATGAGAATGATGCCGAGGCACTGCCGCCGCCGCGCATGAAGCTCTCGCAGGGCCCGGTCGAGTTGCCCCATGAAGTAGCGGCGGTTCGGTAAGCCCGTGGCAGCATCGTGGTAGCGCGCGTGCTCGAGATTCCTCTGCAGCGCATCATGCTGCTCGATCTCGGTGCTGAGGCGGGCATTGACGGCGCGCAAGCGCTCGCGCGCCGTCGTCAGCGCGCGGCGCGCGTGACGCACGCTGTAAGCGAGATCGTAGACGCCGAAGGCCAGCGCCCACGTGACCAGGGCGAGCAGGGTGACCTCGGCTGCGATGGAGCCCATCGGGTACCAGCCGCTGCGTGGACGGATGGCCAGTCGCAGGTAGGCGCCCGCCGAGCGGCCCGCTCCCGCCGGCCGGACCTCACCGGAAACCGGCGCCTCGAGCGCTGCCGGGCGCGAGCGCAGCAACGGCCGGGCCGCTGCGTCTCGTGGAGCGAGCAGCTCGAAATCGTAACCCTCGCTCGGCAGCCGCCCGAAGTCCGCCCGCACCAGCAGATCCTCCAGCGCTTCGTAGGCAAAAGCGCGGGCGCGGCCGCTCGCCGGACTCCGCGCGGACGACTCGACCGGAAGTTGGGCCGCGACCAGCCACTGGCTGCCGTAGCGGACCGGCCCGAGGAAGCCTGCCGTGGCGCGCTCGCGCGGCGGCGCCGCCAGCCACTCGCTCACCAGGGCGCGGCTGATACTCGGGTCGGCATCGCCGGCACCCAGCAGCGACCCTGAGTCCGCTGTCCAGAAGGCATGGCGAGCGGGTATTGCCGGCAGAGAAGCCGCCGCGGTCCCGCGCATGTCCGCGCTCGCGGCTGCACGCGACTCCTGCCGTGCGCGCTCGAGCAGCGCCTGTAACTGCACCTCGATCAGATGTACATGGTGTTGCATCACGTCCTGCGCGGCCCTGCGCAGTTCCGCGGCGTGCTCGGCTGCGCTCAGAGTGATGAGCCGGGCCCCGGCGAGCAGCACGATGGCCGCGACGGCGGCGGCCGACATCCACGGAGGGTAGCGTCTCAAGCCGATGCGGCTCATGGTGTGCGGGACCCGAGGTGCAGCGTGCACAGCAAAGTGACCGTGGTGTGCTTGATGCCCCCCAGGTCCTGATAATCTCCCAGCAGCTGCCAATCGGACCGGCCGACCGACCTGCCGAGCCCCGCGAAGAATTCCGTCAGATGCGGCCCGGGCTCGACGGTCTGACCGAGGAGATTCAGAACGGCGGGCGCGGCCTGGCCACGCGCGACACCGGCGAGGGCGGTCACGGGCCGCTGCGCATAGTCGACCCGCAAGGTGGTCAGCCGCGTCCCGAGATTTCCGCCGACCGTGTCGGCATACGAGGCCGATAGCAGCAGAGGCGTGGCGACGCGAAACGCCAAAGTGAGTTTTGGGAGGTTGCCGTGGCTGGTATCCACGTCGATCCGACGCTCCTCGAGCTGCACGCTGAGCCACTCGATCGTCTTGAGGAACCCGGCAGCGACCACCGAGTAGTGAAAGGCGCGCTGGCCGACGTCGCCGGCGCCTTCATGCGCCTCGCCGTAGAGCGACACTGCGGGCATGTCAGTGCCGAGAGCCAGGGAGCCGCTCAGGGCCCCGGTCGTCCAATGGGCGTTGGCGATCTGCTGCTGCTCGACCCCCCCGCTGAGCACGTCGCCGGGCGCGAAGGTGTGGGACCAGAGCGCCGAGGCGCCAGCTCCGCCACTGCCTCCAGTGAGCCAGGCGCCGTCGGCGCTGAACAGGAGTCGATCCTCCGCGACCGAGGGCTGGGCGAGCGGACCCGGCGTCGTCGGTGTGACCGGCTGCGGGTCCGCGAGGCACATTTGCGCAGCGCAACCGAGGAGGATCGCCGCGACGGACTGCGTCATGCTGCTCACGGCTGTCCCATGACCGCGCTGAGGCTCGTTGCGCTGCGATCCGCGCCGGCGGCGAGCGTCGCAGGTACGAACGCGATCACATAGATCCGCTCCTCCTCGCCGGGCAGGCCGATCGCCGTCGCGGTCGCCCGGTACGCTCGCCGCGCCACCGTCAGATGCATCCTCTTGCAGCGGCTCGTGCCGGGGTCCCACCAGGCCGTGGCCCCCGCATCCGGTACGAGCTGCGCTACCTCGCCCCCGACCTTCGCCTCGGGGAACACCCCCCGGGCGGGCCTGTTGAGCACCAGCACGCGGCCGCAGGCATCCACGACCAGCGCGGCGTGCTCGGCGGCATCGAGCGCCGCTCTCACGCAAAGGGCCTCAGTCGTATCGCTGACGGTGACGAGCGCAGTGCGCCGGCCGCTCTGTTCGACGTGGCGCACCCGCACCTCGGTCACCACCAGATGCCCGCCGAGGCGAACCATGCTGAGCGGCTCGACTCCCCCGCCCCCCCCGATCAGTGCTTCGATCGGCTCCGGATAGGAGAACTGCAGGACATCGAAAAGGTGCCGCCCGGCGAGCGTTCCGCCCTCCGATCCCCACTTGCCGAGGGCCATGGCACTCGTCGCGAGAATCTCCTGCGAGTCGACGTCGATGAGGGCCGCGGCAAACGGCAGCCTCTCGACCAGGGTCACCCACAGTCGCTCGCTGCGCAGGGCCTCGGCGCGAGCCGTCGTCCCCTGCTCCTTCAGTCTGTCGTACAGAGTGCGCAGGTATTCCGCCGCGACGGCGCAGGCGAACATCACCACCGCGAATACCTGCAGCGCAACCGAGTAGTACGCCGCCGGTGCATAGAAGGCGGCGAAGGGTCGGTCCGCTGCACCGGTCAGTCTGCTGACGGCGCTGATCCACGCGGCTGGCACCGGTACTTCGCCGGAGCCCATCACGGCCGCCACCGCAGCGATGCTCAGCGCTGCCGTGATGTACGACTGCCATCGTGAGATGAACACCGCACCGATCACCGGCAGCACGAACACCCCGAGAAAGAGGGGGTTCTGCAGTCCCCCGGCGCGCTGCCAGATGAAAACCAGGATCAGCACGCACGCCAGGTGCAAGGCGATGAGCAGCCGCGTGCGCGCTCGCGGTCCGGGCGCCATGCGCGCGGCGACCACCGTGAAACCGACGTGCAGCACCGCCAGCGCCAGGAGGCCGAGCGAGCAGGCGACGAAGTCGACCTGCATGGCGCTCGCAACACGGGGCAGCCCGAGCGCGAGCAGCGTAGTGAAAATCGTGAGCAGCCAGGTGTCCCCGAGCGGGTGCGCGCGCGGATCCAGCCAGCTCAATACCGGAATGGTCTCGGTCGGGGTCCGGTCCATCACGGCTTGCCCACCGCGGCGGTGACCGGCACGGGCTCCTGGACCGTCCCGATGATGTTGGCGCCAAAGTTGTTGCTGCCCTGGAGCGTTGGCTTCGCATGCACGCTCTGTCCGTCCGCCTGAACATAGTCCGTGACGCGCAGCGCCAGAGCGTGCGGGCGCAGGACCTGGTTGTCCCTGAGGATCGGCGAGTCGCCGATGACGTCGATCGCGTCGAGCTTCGCATCCGCGATGACGTTAGCGACGGCGCTGCCGGGGTGGCCCGGGTCGCCCAGCACGAACGCCAGGCCGGCGGCGCAATCGGTCACGCGGTTGCCGCGCACCATCGCGCCGGGGGAGCTGCGCACCAGGATGGCATAGGAGCTGAGCCCCTTGAGCTCATTGGCTTCGATGAGCGGTTCGCGGGCGTTTTCCGCGACGATGCCCATCGCCGCGGTGCCGCTGATCTGGTTGCTGCGCACCACGGCATCCGCGCCAACCAGGTGCAGGGCGGCATCGGGGCCGTTGGCGGCAAAATCATTGTGCTCGATGGCGATTCTGATATTGCCCGCGACGATCCCGCTGCGATTGTTGGAAAAGTGGTTGTCGTGGACACGGACGGGGTCTTGCTCGCTGCCTGACTCGCCGCGCACCGCCCACAGCCCGGCGGCTGCGTCCTGGGTGAAGGTGCTGCGCACCACCGACGCATCGGCATTCGCTGCAGCGAAGCGCACACCGATGCGGTCGTTCGCGAAGCGATTGTCATCGAGCAGCACGTCGGCGGCGTTGACGGCGACGTCGACGCCAACGTCGCAGCTCTCAACGGTGCTCGCGTGCATGTGAAAATGCGTCGCACGCAGCAGCACGGCTGCACCCGGGCAGTTGCGCACCACCACGCCTTCGATCGAGGTGTTGGGTCCGGTGACGTCGAACACGGCGCCGGCGGTGAGCGAGCGGGCGTCGATCTCGGCACCGGCCGGCTGGGCGATCAGACTCATGCCATGAGGATTCACCACGGGCGGCAGTGGGGTCTTCAGGATCAGCTTGCGCGGCAGGATCCATATGGTCGCGCGCCTCTGGGCCGAGGCGGCGATATAGAGCGCCTCTCTCAGTGAGCCGGGTCCCAGATCATCCGCACTGGTGACCCTGACACTCAGCTCGTCGGTCGAGCCGGCCGGCCGCTGGGCGGCGCGCTGCAGCCAGCTCACCAGCGCCACCGCGCCGATGAGCAGTACGCTGCCCAGCGCAACTACGACCCTTCGTCTCGCGTTCACCGCCGCCCCCGCGCGTGCTCGAGAATGAAGACGGCATGCCAGGAGCGCGCGACCGCCACTCGCCCGAAGGGCAGGTCGAGGGACAGCGAGAGAGCCGTCGCCGCGGCAAGCGCTGGTGTTCTCAGCGGCCGCGGCATCCGCCGCAGATGCGGCAGCAGCCAGAATCGGAAGGGTGCGGGATCGACACCGGTGATGTCCCGCACCCGCAGACCGCAGGCGCGGAAGAGCCGCAGGTATTCGCTCCGTTGTCGCGCCTCGAAAATCGCACTGTTGCAACTGACGCAGTGCTGCGCGGGAGCAGCCTCGAGCAGGATCAGGGTACCCTCCGCACTCAGGTGCGAGGCCAGCCGCGCAACGCTGGCACGCAGCGCCGCCGGATCGAGAATGTGCTGCAGCACGGTGACGCCCAGGATCAGATCGAAGCGGCCGACCAGCTCGAGCGATGCCAGATCCTGCGTGAGGAAGCGGCAGCGATCGAGGACTCCCCGGGCTGCCGCGCGCAGTCGCGCCTGCTCCAGCATCGTGGGGCTCACGTCGATCCCGGTGACTCTCGCGCCCCGGGCAGCGAGGCGGCAGCTCCAGCGACCGACGCCGCAGCCGACGTCCAGCACCCGCGTCCCGGGGCGCACCCGTAGCGAGCTCGCCAGCGCCAGACGCTGACACCAGTCGATCGCCCGGTTGTAGAACTGCGGCATGCCGTAGGAGCACACGGCCGCAAGCCCCTCGCCCTGGGCCGCGAAACGACACGCGCGCTCTTCCCAGTAGGAATTCATGCGATCGCCACTGCTGTGTCGCGCCGGACCCGCGGCAGCCTGGCAGCCAGCCCGCACCGCACCGCTTCTGCATCCGCGATCGGCAATCCGTGCTCCGCCATGGGCCGCAATGAACAGAGGATCCAGATGAGGGAGCGCAGCCGGGACGGAAGATGGGCCGCGTCGCGCCCGGCCTGCGCCAGGAAAGCCTCGACGTCATGCTCGATGGCGAGGATCGTCTCGCGCACCACCGGGTCCATCGGCAGGATCTTGGCCGGTTGATCCCAGGTCAGCCCGGTACCCGCGATCTCGCGGCGCTCGCAGACCGTGAAAGGCGCAAGCGCGGGGTCGGCCGCCATGGGCGCACCCGAGAAGGGGATGACATAGGGGTACAGGCCTATTTCGCAGCCGCGACTCAACCAGCGGTACGCCTGGCGCAGGGTCTGCGCGAGGTCGGCAAGCGTCGCGCGCGGAGAGGTGAGGATGAGATCGAGAAACGGCGTGACACCCAAGTCGAGCGCACAGCTGAGGGTCGGCTCGATGTGCGCGTAGATGCGACCCTTGTTGAATTCCTTGAGGACATTGTGGGAGAAGCTTTCGATGCCGAACCCCAGCACGCGAAAGCCGGCCCTTGCCAGGGCCGCGAGCCGCTCGGGTGTCATCGCATCGACGCGATTGGTGCTGATGAATTGCAGCTCTCGCGGCAGACTTCCGCCTTGCTTCGCGGCGATGATCCGCTCGCACAGCGGCACGATGCGCCGGTCCTGTGTGAAGGCGAAGATGTCGTCCTGAAAGATGATGGTGCGCACCCCGGGATGCGCGGCTGCGATGCGCTCGAGCATGGTCGTGCATTCGTCCGCGTCGAGGCGCGCGATGCTGGCAACGCCGCCCTGGGCCTCGTGCAGGAAATTCGTGGATGAGCAGAAGCTGCAGCCCATGGGACAGTAGTTGAGTGTGATGAGGCGCACCGAGCGGATCTCGGCGAGCAGCGCCTCGCGAGCAGCCTTGGTGGGCAGCGCGCCGACCCGGTAGGAATTCTCCAGCCGCTCCCAGTACGCGGCGTACGGCATCCGCTCGTAGGGAGTCGCGAAGATCGCATCGCGCAGCTCCACGCGGTCGAGGGCCCGCTGCGGGACCTTCAGGCACTGCCCGTCGGCACGCGGCTCCGCCGTGCCGCTGATTCCACTGAGCGGAGCCCCGGAGCGCAGCCGCGCAACCATCTCGAGCAGGGGCCGCTCGCCCTCCCCGAGGACGACGCGATCGAAGGGAGCGAGACGGAACATGAGCTCGGGCCTGAACGTCGCCTCCATCCCTCCGGCGATCAGCAGCGCCTGCGGTGCCAGCCGGCGCGCGAGGTGCGCGAGCTCGAGGTCGAAGCGCAGCGTCATCCCGGTGGTCGAGACTCCGATGATGTCCCAGCGGCCGCTGCGGATTCTGCGCTCGAGCGCGCGGTCCGGCGGCTCGAGACAGCAGTTGGGATCGAACACCTGGACCTTGACGCCGGCGGACTCGAGCACTCCGGCCAGTCGCCAGACACCGAGCGGAGGGGCGAGGAAGGTGTACTCCCCACAGTGGGGATCGTAGGGTCCGATCAGCAGGACGCTCGGTGCTTTCATTATCACTCCCGCCAGCTCAAGCCTGCATGCCGAGGCTTCACGCCACTGCGGAGGTGGCATAGCTCCAAGGGACTACGGCTGGGGCTGGCGCACCGGTCTCAGGTCGAGGCCCGCTTCGCTCGCAGCGCGCTGTATCCGGGCGTGCACCACGGAGACCGGACTGCCGACGGGGGTGTGGTAATTCGCAAGCTTCAGGTAGCAGCCCAGTCCGGCATAGAGTGTTGGCCCGCGATAAGCGAGCACGCGGCGCCCATCGACCCAGGCGTCGAAGAATCCGTCGCGGCCCGCGGACCAGCGGACGTGGTAGACGAACTGATACCAGTGATTCTTCATGATCGGACCGATGGCCCAGCGCCGCGTGGGCGACCCGGGAGCGCCGCTCGAGACCACAGGGCCGGCGGAGATCGCAAAGCGCATCAGCGGCGGATCGCCCGAGACGTCGATTTCAAAATTCGCCTGTCCCGTCGGGCCCGTATGGTGAAAATCGAAGACGACACCCCAGGGCCAGGGGCCGCCGCGGGAGCGGCGCGGCGCGACGTAGTCCTCGGGAAAGAGCAGCTCGTGTGACCACCACTGCTCCTGCCCCTGCGAGCAGCCGGTCTCTTCGGCCGACAGCGCGAGATCGGCACGCTCGGCGTGCCCGCTGCCGGCAATTCCCTCATCCCCCGGCAGGGTCTCGAGTCGCACTCCTGCGACGCCGGCAACCTCGATCGGCGTGATCCGATCGGAAGCCTTGGCCTGCGCCGCGAAGCCACAGTCCTGCCACGAACCCTGGAAGTTGCAGGAGTACGCCGCGGTGGCGCCGCCATTGGTGCCGTCGACGCTCGGAGCGGCCGCAACGGGTAGCGCCGCTGCAATCCAGGCGATTCGGCTCGCGGCCCTGCAGGCTCGCTCCCTCATTATCCCGGACCGGCAGCGCGCCGCCCGTTGGCACCGCCCTCGAGCGCCGCGGCGAGACTGCGCCCGGGCGTTGGTGCCCGGACGGGATGTTCGTCTGTCTGAAACGACCGGACTATCATCGGGTCGACTGCTCCTGGCGCACGCGCGCGTCCTCCTCGACCGCGGGCGCGCCGCAACTCCACAGGGCATCGTAGGCGGCGAGCAGCTGCGGCGCCTGGTGGCTCCATTCGAGCTCGCTCTCCACCCGCCGGCGCCCGAGCGCGCCCATCTCGGCCGCGCGCCGCGGATCATCGATGAGCTCCAGAATCCTGGCGGCGAAGTCCGCGGTGTCACCGCGCCGGGCGTAGAGCGAGGCCTCCTGCGCGGCCCAGCGTCCTTCGGTCAGGTCGAACTGCACGATGGGCTTGCCGAGCGCCATGTACTCGAGCACTTTGTTCATCGTCGACTTGTCGTTCATCTCGTTGGCTCGGTCGGGATTGACGCACAGCACCGCGGTGTTGAGCACCGCGAGGAGCGTGCGGTCGGGCACACGTCCCGTGAAGGTGACGAATGAGTCCACGGCGAGCTCCACGGCGAGCGAGCGCATGCGCTCCAGCGAGGTGCCACCGCCGACGAGCGTGAAGTGGATATCGCGCCGTCCCCTCTCGAACACGATGTGCCGGACGGCGTGCAACAGCAGATCGATTCCTTCCTGCTCGCCGATCACGCCCACATAACCGACCAGGTGCGCTCGTCCGCACCTGAGCCGCTCGTCCGGCGGCCGCCGCTTGAGTCGGGCGAGACTCGGGCCGCTGCGTACCACGAAGACGCGCTCCGCCGGCATGCGTCCGCGCGTGAGAGCAACCCGCCGGTACGAGTCGTTGGTCGCGATCGACACGTCGGCGGCGCGGAACGTCAGTCGCTCGAGTCGCAGCAGCAGGCGGTACCACAAATCGCGCCGCCCGAACTTGGCTTCGTAAAGCTCCGGGCACAGATCGTGATGATCGAACAGGAACTTCTTGCCGAAGAGCTTGAAGAAGACGCCGATGAGAAACAGCAGATCGGGCGGGTTGCAGGCGTGCACGACATCGAAGCCGCGGGTCAGCAGCACGCGCCACGAGAGCAGGAAGGTCTGGAGCAGCGCGCTCGCGTACTCGAGCGCATAGCCCGTGGCGCCCTCCGCCTCCAGCGGCAGCCGATAGCGATAGATGTGCACGCCCTCGATGATCTCGAAGCGGCGCTCGCAACCGACGCCGGTGGGACAGATGATCGAGACCTCGTAGCCGGCGTCGCGCAGCGTGCCGGCCTCCTGCCAGACGCGCCGGTCGAAGGGGCTGGGAAGATTCTCGACCAGTATGAGAACCCGCCTCACCAGGACACACCCTCATAGACGCCTGAGACGCTGTGACACTCACCGATGCGCACCAGGTCGATCACCGTCTGGCGATAACCGATGCGCGGCAGCACCGCGCGGAACTCCGGCGCGGCATTGCCAATGACGATGGTGCCGGCATGCTCCAGCACTTCGTCGATGCTGGAAGCCAGCAGCGCCGAGATGTGCGGAATGCGGTTGAGGATGTAGTCGCGGTTGGTACCGTGAATGCTTGCGAGCTTGACGTTGTCGTCGTAGATGCGGATCTCGAAGCCCTTGCCGAGCAGTCGCTCCGCCAGCTCCACCATCGGGCTGTTGCGCAGATCGTCGGAGCCGGCCTTGAAGCTGAGACCGAGGATGCCGACCTTGCGGCTGCCGTGCTCGATCACGGTCTCCACCGCGCGTTCGATCTGCAGATCATTGCTCGGCAGCACGGCCGACAGGATCGGCAGCGGCACATCGAGACCGCGTGCCTTGTGCAGCAGCGCCCGCAGGTCCTTCGGCAGGCAGGAGCCGCCGAAGGCGAAGCCGGGCTTGAGATAGCTCGCGGAAAGGTTGAGCTTGGTGTCGCGGCAGAAAATGTCCATCACCCGGTGGCTGTCCACGTGCACGGCCTTGCAGAGCCGGCCCACCTCATTGGCGAACCCGACCTTGAGGGCATGCCAGGCGTTATCGGCGTACTTGACCATCTCTGCCGTCTCGATGTCGGTGCGCACCAGCGGCGCCGCGAGGCCTGCGTACACGCTGGCCAGCAGATCGCCGCTCGCCCGGTTGAGCTCGCCGATCACCGTCTTGGGCGGGTGCAGGTAGTCCTGCACGGCGCTGCCTTCCCGCAGGAATTCAGGATTGACGCACAGGCCAAAGTCGGTGCCGGCCTGCCGGCCCGAGCTCGCCTCCAGTGTGGGGAGGACCACGTCACGCGTGGTGCCGGGCAGCAGGGTGCTGCGCATGACGACGACCGGCGCCCCGGGGTGGGTGCGCAGCGCGGTGCCGATCTGCTCGCACACGTGGCGCACGTGCTTCAGGTCGATCTCGCCGTTGCTGCGGCTCGGCGTGCCGACGCAGACCATGATCAGGTCGGAACGCGGGACGGCCGCGGCGACATGCGCGGTCGCCGAGAGTCGCCCGGCGGCGACCTCCTGCGCGATGATCTGATCGATGTCCTTCTCGATGATCGGAGCCCTGCCGGAATTGAGCAACGCGACCTTGCTCGCCTCCACGTCGACGCCGACGACCTCGTGTCCCTTGCGCGCGAGACAGCCGGCCACCACGACGCCGACATAGCCGAGCCCCAGTACGCTGATCCTCATGGGCCACCGCCTCCGCCGCCGGCTCGTTCAGCCCTCTTGCGCATATGCAGCAGCCGGTGCCAGCCCCAATGCTCCCCGAGCCAGCGCCGCAGCGAGCGCGGCAGCAGCCGCCCGATGACGCCCCAGCGGCGGTGATCGAAGAAGCGCACCTCCTGCCGCAGGATCTCGAAGGCCGCGAAGAGCTCGGCGGCTTCATCCTCGTCGTAGACCCGGTAGCCGGGATCCCCGGCGCCCTTCCTGGCCGTGCGCATGCCGAGCTTGCGCAGCAACGTGGTCTCGATCCGGTGCTGAATCGAGGAGCGGTTGTAGAGCATCACCAGCAGCTCGCCGCCAGGCTTGAGTACGCGGCCGAGCTCTGCGACCGCACGCTGCACCTGCGCGATGTCCTGCAGGGCGCCGAACGAATACACCACGTCGAACAAGCCGTCCGGAAAGTCGAGCGCCGTGGCATCGCGCTGCAGCGATGCGCCCGGCAATTGAAATTCCCGCAGCGCTCGGGCGGTCATGTCGGCCGAGCCGCGGTCGAAGCTGATGCCGGTGTAGAGGGCGCCGGCGCGGATCAGTTGGCGCGCATCCGTGCCGACACCGGTGCCGACCTCGAGCACGCGTCGACCGCGCCAGCTGATCCATGACTGACACTCGAGGATGTGAGGCTGCAGCGCATAGCGCTGACGCTCCACGCCGAGGAAGAACTCTCGCGAGCTGGGCTGCTCGCGCGCGGTCGGCTCGGAGTCGCAGGGCTGCTCGTCCCAGTGCTCGCGCACCCTCTCCTGCGTCAGCACGACATGCATGGTTTGCTCCGTCACGGAATTGTTCTGTCGGTAAGTACGATTTACCAACACCGGCTGTGCTTTAACGAACGGGTCCGTTAGTCCGTTCGGCATATGAGCTCGGTGCGCAGCAGAGCCGTGCCGCGCAGGGTCGCCCGCCACACGATCGTTGGTGCAGGCTCGCACTGGTCGTAGTGTCGGGATACCCAGCCGCACAGCGGACTCGTACTGCCGCGGTACAGCCGCGCCGACCCCTGCGGGTTGCCCGGCAGGCGCACGACCAGCCTCGACGGTCCGCGCTGCACCACAAACCCCCGGGACAGGGGCTCGACGCTGCATTCGGCGGCGCAGTGCAGGAAGAGCTCCACCTGGTGCTCGCCCGACATCTGCAGCCGGTCCTCGATGAGAAGACGTCGCTCGCTCTTGTCGAGAATCAAGCGGCGGCGGTGCAGCACGGGGTCGGCGAGCCTCAGATAGCCTTCGTGCCAGCCCTCGAGAATCTCGACCGCATCCGCGATGCGCGCCGCGCCGCCGCCGGCGCGCGCCTTGTGCAGCCACATGAAATCTCCGCCGGGCTCGGACTGGTCCAGCCCATCGATGCGCACGGTGTTGTGCGCGGAGGTTCCGCGAAAGTACGCGCGCCAGGGACCACCGCCGTGGTAGCGATAGGTGCCCGGATCGATGAGGAATTCGAGACCGCCGATGGAGAGCGTGAAAGACAGCGCGTCGGCGTGTCCGTGTGCGGCGATCGTCCCGTAGCCCAGGGGCCCGGCGTCCGCCACCACACGGATCTCATTGGCGCTCTCGAGATCACAGCCGACGACGTAGTAGCCGCCGCCGGGGAAGGCGCCGCACCATGGCAACGGCGGGCGCCGCACGGGGAGCGAGCCAAACACCTCGCGGGCCCGTGCTCCGAACAGCCAGCGGGTCTTGTCGTCGAGCTCTCCGGCTTTGAAGCGGAAAGCGCTGTTCTCGAACAGCACCGCGCCGCTCGCGAGCAGCGAGCGGTACGGACAGAAACCCTCGACCGGTGCCAGGCGCGTGACCGCGCCATCGTCGGCATCGCCGATCATCGGCACGTGACCGCCGACGTCGAGGATGGCGGCAAGGAAGGCGAGCATGGCGGCGAGGCGCTGGCAATAGGCCGCGGAGAAGCGCTGGCCGGCGCTGCGGCCGGCGAGCAGCGACAGCAGCAGGAAATCCAGCACGAACTGCTGATAACAGACCGCCTGCTCGCGGTTGACTCCGTCAGGCGTGTTCTGCAGCAGCGCTTCGCGCTCGAGAATCCGCCGCGCGGTCTCGCGCCAGCGGCGTATGCCCGGCCAGCACGGCCAGGTGAGACCTGCTATGTACAGTCCCGCCGCCTCGCCGATCAGATGGTTGTTGGCCGAGGAGTAGAGCGAGAGGTAACCGCGCACGAAATGCGCATGCTGATAGATCGAGTCGAGCCAGCTCTGCCGCAGGCGCAGGCCGGCGCAGCCGGAAAACAGCGGCGACTCGGCTCCGCCAACCAGCTGCCAGACGATCGACCAGTTGATCAGGCGGATGGCGACCTCGAGGGCGCTGCACCAGTTCGGACCCTGCCCGCAGGGACAGGCGCTGATCCAGCTCGTCAGGTGCCGCTCCAGCACGGCGAGGTACTTCTGATCGCGGGTGAGCGCATAGGCCTGTGCCACGGTAACCAGATGCAGGTGGCGGTTGAGCTCCCACAGGTACTTGATCTCGCCGACCCGGCCCCGGTCGCGATAGTCGAGCCGTTTGCCGAAGATGAGCGGCGCCGACACGCCGGTCTTCGGGTCACGATTCCAGTCGGGCGGCGCGCCGCCGGTCGCGCAGCTCACGGAGAAGATGTCGAGCTTGCCGGACGCGATGCGATCCGCGGCCGCCACGTAGGGCGCCGCATCGAGACCCTCGGGCACATGAATCCACCGCCCGGTTGAGGGTTCGCGGTCGCAGCGGTGCACGCGCGAGCGCAATGGCCGCAGCGGCTCCAGGTGCGTCGCGATCGTTCTGAGGACGCGGAATGGAACCTCCGCCGCCGTCATGCAGCGCAGCCGATTGACCCGCCAGCGCACGCTGTCAGCGAAAGTACGCGCCGCGAACTCTGCGGAACGGGCCAGCGGGGCGGCGTCAGACACGTGCGACATACCTGTCCATCCGGTGCGCACACTGGCTCACCTCCATGAGCAGCTCCTCGTACCGATCGACCATGCGTCCTTCGCTGAACTTGCTTTCGATCGTTTGGCGCGCGGCGCGGCCGAGCATGCTGCGCCTGGCGCTATCCGCGAGCAGCAGCAGGCACTCGACCAGCGCGTCCGTGTTGCGCGCGGGAAACAGCAGCCCGTTGTGGCCCGGGTCGATGAGCTCACCGGCCCCACCCACCTCCGAATGAATGAGCGGCCGGCTCATCGCCATCGCCTCGATCGCCGCCAGCGACAGGGCCTCGGTCAGACTGCAGACGCAGATCACGTCACAGGCGGTGACGTAGGGACGGATGTCATCCTGGAAACCGGTGATCTTCACGTGCGCTGCGATGCCAAGCGCCTCGGCCCGGGATTCGAGCGCGGCGCGCGTCGGGCCATCGCCGATGAGGAGCGCCTTGGCCGGCAGGCCCCGCCGGCGCACCCTTGCTGCGGCTTCGAGCAGCTGCGCCTGGTTCTTCTCAGGCCGCAGGGCGCCCGCGACCCCGAGCACGTAGTCGGTGTCGGTGTACCCGAGCGCGGCCCGCAGCGAGCGCCGCTCTCCCGGGGTGGCGGCGTCGCGGTAGCGCTCCACGTCGACGCCGTTGGGGATCACGGTGTTGCGGCGCGAGCGCAGGCCGCGTCGCAGGCAGTAGCGGCGCTGGTACTCGCACACGAACACCGCCCCCTCGGCCGCCCACATGCACAGCCGGTAGGCGGCGAGCTGTGCCTGCTCCTTGACACCGGGGCTGCGCGTCGAGTGGTAGATCACCACCAGCGGCACGCGCTCACCCGAAATTCTCCGTGCCAGCGAGGCATACATCAGGGCATAGGGGTTCGCGGCAACCACCACATCCGGGCGCACCCGGGTGAGCACGGCGGCCAGTCGCCGCAGGGCGCGCAGATCCAGGTAGTGCGCCGCATCGAGGCAGAAGACGCTTCCGCCCGTGCTCAGGCGCAAACGCGAGAGCTGCGAGGATTCAGGCTTCACCCATCCCGTGTGGCACTCGTGTCCGCGCTCTGTCAGGCGGTTGGCGAGCGTGATGGCATGGTGCTCGGCGCCTCCGTAAGCCAGCGAGCTGGTGAGAAACATCAGGCGCATCGCCGTGCTCTCCTCAATCGCGACGCGAGAAGCCACGCACGGCAGACCACCAGTCCCGGCCGAGACCGCAGAGCGTGATCAGGATGAGATAGGCAGCGCCCAGCAGCACGGCACCGACCAGAGGCCGCGCCACGGTCTCGAGCTCATCGAGGGAGCTCACGACCCCCCAGGCAAACAGCCCCGATACCACCGCGCACAGCAGCAGCAGCGCGAGAGCTCTCCAGTCCTGCACCCGCCGCAGCGGGATGCCGGTGCGCCGCGAGATGCGCAGCAGCGATGCCAGATGCTCCGCGTAGATGGCGAGCACGCTGCCCGCCGCCGCTCCTGCCAGGCCGAAGAAATGCGCCGCGGCGAAGCTCACTGCGACCGAGACCGGCAGCACGATCAGTCCGACCCGCACCGTGAAGGCTCCCTGCCGCAGGCACAGCAGCAGGCTCGCCGGCTCGATCACCAGCGCGATCAGGCCGATGATGTAGACCCGCATCACCGGCGCCGCCTCGACATACTCCGAGGTGTAGATCACCGAGATGATCTCCTTGCCGAATACGAAGGCGAAGGCCAGCAGCGGATAGACCAGCGTCGCCACCATGACGCTGGCGCGGCTGCTGAGCGCAAGCATTCCGCGCAGGTCCCCCGCCGCCTGCAGGCGGCTGATACTCGGCAGAAACGCCTGCCCCACGGACTGGCGGCACAGGTGCACCAGCGGACCGAGGAGCGCCGCGATCGAGAACGAGGCGAACATGGCGACCGGGAACAGCATGCTCGCCACCCATTGGTCGGCCTGGCTGCGCAGGCCGTAGAGCGCACCGGCGAAGCCAAAGGGCGCTGACTGTCGCAGTTGCTCGGCGAAGGCCACGCGGCGCAGGAAGGGCCCGCGCAGACCGTGGTGGCGCGCCACGTAGTGAAGCAGCACTGCGAGCTTGAAGCCGGCGAATCCCAGCAGCGCCAGCAGCACGGGCTCGAGCTGGCGGCTGAGGATGGCGGTCGCCGAGAGTGCCACGGCTCGCAGCACCGACAAGCCGACGATC
>Ga0070735_10001255_pt1 | contig 25028 bp, 18 predicted proteins | sample Coa_R1_FD_66443 | JGI IMG/M metagenome (GOLD analysis project Ga0070735, IMG submission 66443) | Surface soil microbial communities from Centralia Pennsylvania, which are recovering from an underground coalmine fire - Coalmine... | ecosystem: Environmental > Terrestrial > Soil > Unclassified ...
AAACTCCCCATAACTGACCCGTAAACCATGGCGCGCCGTAATTCCGCGTCACTTCTGCTGCGGACGCTTGCCAGATATCCCATGAAGCCGCCCGCGAACGTGTCTCCGGCCCCGGTCGGATCATGAACTTCTTCCAGCGGAAACGCCGGCACGCTGAATGCCCTATTTTGGTGCACTAGCATCGCTCCGTATTCTCCGCGCTTGATGACCAGGGCTTTCGGGCCAAGCTTGAAGATATGGCGCGCGGCGCGCATCAGGTTGTGTTCGCTGGAGAGCTGGCGCGTTTCGGCATCGTTAATCATCAGGATGTCCGTGTGGCGCAGCGTCTCGCGAAGCTCCTTGGGCGTGCGCTCGATCCAATAATTCATCGTGTCCAGCGCAACGATTTTGGGGCGGCGTTTAACTTGATGCAAAACCGAACTTTGCAGCGTGGGATCGATATTCGCCAGAAAAATGTGACCGGAAGATTGGTACGCTTCGGGAAGACGCGGCTTAAAATCCGCGAAGACATTGAGTTCGGTGGCGAGAGTCGTGCGCTCGTTCATATTTTCGTTATAGCGCCCGGCCCAGAAAAATGTCTTGCCGGCAGCGCGCTCGAGTCCCAGAGTGTCCACGCGGCGCCCGTGAAAAATCGACGCATCCTTCTCGGTAAAATCATCTCCTACGATTCCGACGAGATTTACGTGAGTGAAGAAACTCGCGGCTACCGCGAAGTATGTGGCCGCGCCGCCCAACATGCGATCGACTTTCCCGAACGGCGTTTCGACAGCGTCAAACGCGACCGAACCTACAACGAGTAACGACATATTCAGCGAGCTCCCCTGGTGAGATATTTTCCGGCAATCACGTTCAATCGCTTTCGCGCGGCGGCAGGAATAACCGCTGGATCGGTAACAATCGCGTGGGCCAGCGCGGAGCCGCACTTGCAAATGCGGTCGGCCGGCATTGCGGCGATTGCTTCGCGCACCACGGCCTGCGCGTTTTCAGCGTTCTTGTTCAAGTTGGAAAGAATTTCTTCAAGCGTGACCGAAGAATGTTCAGGATGCCAGCAATCGTAATCCGTGATCATGGCAACGGTGGCGTAGCAGATTTCGGCCTCGCGCGCCAATTTTGCTTCGGTGACATTGGTCATGCCGATCACTTCAAAGCGCAACTGGCGATGGACATGGGCTTCGGCGAGCGTGGAAAATTGCGGGCCTTCCATGCAGATATAAGTTCCGCCGCGATGAACGCGCACTTTGGCGCGATCGCAGGCTTCTCCGAGGACGCTCGTGAGTTGTCCGCAGACAGGTTTCGCGAACCCTACGTGCGCGGCCACGCCATCGCCAAAGAAAGTGGAGACACGGTGGCGCGTACGATCGTAAAACTGATCGGGAATCAGGAAATCGAGCGGCTTCAGATCTTCCTGCAGAGAGCCAACCGCGCTGACTGAAATGATTCTTTCGACGCCAAGCTGTTTCATGGCGTGAATGTTGGCGCGATAATTTATTTCTGTTGGAAGAAAACGATGCCCGCGCGCATGTCGTGCCAGAAACGCGACGCGCTTGCCCTCCAATGTGCCGACAACGAATGCATCGGAGGGATCCCCGAACGGAGTCTTGACACGCACTTCGCGCGCGCCCTCAAGTCCCGGCATGCTATAGAGTCCGCTGCCACCGATCACGCCAATACGGACCGGGCCCATGCTGCGCGCATTTTTGCTGGTTTTCGCTTTCGCCATGAATACGTTTCCTCGCCTTATTCGTAGGACAGGCTTCAGCCTGTCTGCCTTTCGTTCAATGCGGCAGAATCAAAACCAGACAGGCTGAAGCCTGTCCTACTCCTCTTCACGAACCTTTTTCGATTTCCGTGGCTACGTCCGTTTCAACCTGATCGCCGAGCGCCAGGAATGAATTGACAATCACGAATCAAGAGCAACGGGCTCGAGAACGTACTTCCCGTCCTGCTCGCGCAAATATCCCGCTGGAGTTGCGGGCTCATGTCCAAAAATCACGAGCCATCCTTCGCGCGCCGCCTGAGAAATCCATTTCTTTTTATTTTCGAGCGTCGTAAGCGGATATAGATCGTAACCCATGATCCAGGGATACGGTAGGTGCGCTGCCGTGGGAACCAAATCGGCCGTAAAAAAAACCGTTTTGCCGCCACCAGTCAAGCGCACGCACATCATGTCGCGATTGTGGCCCGGCGCACGGATCAGCTCAATGCCGGGAATCACTTCGGCGTCTCCCTGAAGCAAACGCCATTGACCTGATTTTTCCATGGGAGCATAGTTTTCGGGGAAATAACTGGCGCGGTCGCGGTCGCTGGGATCCTTGGCGTGCTCGAGCTCTCCCTGCTGAACGAAATATTGCGCGTTGGTGAACAGCGGCACGGCCTCGCCATTCACGATGCGCGTGTTCCAGCCGCAATGATCAAAGTGCAGATGGGTGTTGATGATAATGTCGATTTTCTCAGGGGGAACCCCGCGCGCGATGAGTTTCCCTGGAAGCCGTGGCGGCCCGTCAAAGGAATAAATTCCCGTGCGCTTGGCGTCCCATTTATCGCCTGCGCCCGTCTCGATCAGAATCCACTTCCCTGCCGCGCGAATCAGCAAGGAATTCATGGCCATGAGAATGCGATTGCGGGCATCCGCGGGAGCGACGCGCTCCCACATGGGCTTCGGTATCACTCCAAACATCGCGCCGCCATCGAGGCGGAACGTTCCATCGGTAATCAACCAGAATTCCAGATCTCCAAGTTTCATTCGTTGGTCCCTATTTTGGTTTGTGCGTTCCGTGAAAGGCCCGCGCGCGACAGCAATTCGTGTACGGCTGAGTACGGATCCTTTTGACGGTCAGCGACTTCACGAGCTAAAGCATCGAGTGCTGCTTCTCCCTGCGGACCTGCAACTGCGCGTTCCAGAAATAATTCTTCCGCAAGGGTGATGAGGCGGCGCTTCCAGTGCTCTATTTTTTTCGTCTGCCGACCTGAAGTTTTCCCGAAATGCTGGTGATATTCCGCAATCGCAGCGGCCAGTTCGTCGATGCCATTATTCTCCGTGGCGACTGTGCGGACAATCTTTGGTTTCCAGCCGTCACGTTCCGGCGAGAGTTCCAGCATCGCTGAGAGCTGGGTTTCGAGATGGTCCACACCTTCGCGATCGGATTTGTTCAACACGAAAATGTCCGCAATCTCCATCAACCCGGCTTTCATGTTTTGAACGTCGTCGCCCATGCCCGGAACGAGCAGCACCAACGTGCAATCCGCGAGGCGCACGATATCCACTTCGTCCTGGCCGACGCCCACTGTTTCGATCAGCACGTGCTGCTTGCCCGCCGCGTCCAGAACCAGGGCAACGTCCCCCGTAGCGCGTGCCAGCCCGCCCAGCGAACCGCGTGTCGCCATCGAACGAATAAAAATCCCTGCGTCGCTCGCGTGCCCCTGCATGCGTATGCGGTCGCCTAGAATCGCGCCGCCGGAATAAGGGCTTGTCGGATCGACGGCGATGATCCCCACTTGTTCCCCGGCACGGCGATAGTGCGCGGCAAGACGATCGACCAGCGTGCTTTTTCCCGTTCCTGGAGCACCAGTGACGCCAACAACATGGGCGCTCCCAGTGGAAGGAAAGATCTGCCTCAACAACTCCTCGGCGTGAGGATCGTGGTCTTCAATCGCCGTGATGGCCCGCGCGATCGCGCGGACATCTCCCGCGCAGATTTGACCGGCCCAGGTTTCGACGGCTACAGCCATGGATAAAGTCAGCAAAATGGACTACACAAATTAGCATGGATTTAAGGCTGAAACGAGCAGGCAAAGCACTGCATCCATACGTAACCAGATTGCTTTCAAATATCTGTTGACATGTCTACAACGTTGGCGCGGTTGAGGGGTTACGCGTGCGCAGCGGCCGTGGCCGGCAGGGTGAACTGAAAAGTTGCGCCCCGTCCTCTCGCTCCGGCGCAACGCTTCTTCCGCTTGCTTTGCAGCGGTGACGTCCATGGCGGTCCCGACAAATTCTACGAGGTCACCCGACTCGGTTCGCCTCACCTTGATTGCGTTAGATCCCAGTTTCGCGACTGCACTTCCAAAGGAGCGATCAAACCGCAGAAGCCTCAGCGCGACGAGTAACTCCCCGTGTTGTCGGCCGTGACCAACCGGTCTCTGCGCATACGAAAAATCTGGCCTCGACCGACCTCTGCTGGTATATAACCTTGCGTATCGCGGACGTCCAAAACAGAGATATTAGTTCCCGGGAAATCTTTGTCGCCTAAGTGCGAGGTGAACCCATGAAGTGCAAAATTTTAACGTATGCCGTTCTGCTGGCATCGCTCATTGTTTGTGCTGTAACAGTGCAGCGGCACCACCTGGTCACAACGGTAGCAGCGCAAACTTCTGTTGACCGCTCAGCCGCTGTGCCGACGTTCCAGGTAGACCCCTCATGGCCCAAGGTGCCGGCGAAATGGAAGCTTGGCGACGCCTCCAGTATCGGGATCGACGCGGCAGACCATGTGTGGGTTCTGCACCGGCCGCGCACGCTTCCCGCGGATCAACTTTCGAAGGCCGCGCCGCCGGTGATTGTGTTTGATGGCGCGGGCAATTACATTCAGTCCTGGGGCGGACCGGGAAGCGGCTACGAATGGCCGGAGCGGGAGCACGGCATTCACATCGATAACAAAGGATTCGTGTGGATTGGCGGAAACAATTGTCCGGCGCGAGGCCTGCCCGGTCTCAAGGCGGTTGGGGACGATCAACTGCTGAAGTTCACGCAAGCCGGCAAGATCGTCATGCAAATTGGCCACAGCAGTGAAAGCACCGGCAACGCCGACACAAGAAATCTGCACCAGCCAGCCGACGCGGTCGTTTATCGCAAAACGAATGAATTGTTTGTCGCCGACGGTTACGGCAACCACCGCGTGATCGTATTTGATGCGGACACCGGCCAGTTTAAACGCATGTGGGGCGCATTCGGAAACAAGCCCGCGGACCTGGACCAGTGTCCGCCGCCAAGTCTCAATGCTGTCCCGGATGGGCCCGGACCGCAGCAATTCAGCATCGTGCACGCTATTCGCGTATCGAATGACGGCTTCGTGTACGTGGCCGACCGCGAAAACAGGCGTGTGCAGGTTTTTACGACGGATGGCAAGTTCATCAAGCAGAGGGTCAAAGGAGATGCGCCCTTCGCACGCGACCTGGCATTGTCGCCCGACCCAGAACAGCAATTCCTGTACGTCGGAGGCGGCAGGGAAATCGTAGTGCTCAATCGCAAGACGCTCGATATTGTGGAGTCCATCAGCGGCCCGGGCATGCTGGGAGGCGGCCACCATATGGCGACCGACTCTAAAGGAAACATTTACGTCGCCGCGACGAACCGCGGACTTCAGAAGCTGGAGTTCAAGGGAATGTCTTCGCCGCCGAGCCATCCATAAACGATGTGGACGGGGCGAAGCCGAATACCGAGCCCTGTTAAGCCAACGAGGAATTTTGTTGAGATTTGGTGTCCGCATACGGACAGTCCGGCTGCAGCCGGTCATTTAGTGTTTCGCTCCCATTTTTTCTCCGATACATTCCATTTGCTCTAAACAGTGTGTTGTCAGCCATTTCTGCTGGTAGGACGATTGCTGTACAAGTGGCATTCCACGTGATTTACCTACTCATGCAGGAACTTCACATTGAGGGAGGAAAAAATGATGCAAACCAAAAACGTAGTCCCAAGGAATTTCAACCGAGTCCTCGCCATTTTTGTGGTTGCTGGACTGGTGCTCGCAGGAAGCATTCTCGCTTTCGCGGGGTCTAAGTCAGAAACGATTGATGCCACTGCCATGGGCACAGGCACGCAGATGGGATCGGTCGTCAACGTCACGCTGAACATTAACGACTATTCTTCTCAGGCCGACAAGCAGACGCTCATGCAGGCATTCCAGAAAGGCCAGAACCAAGGATTGGTCGATGCGCTCAGCAAGATGAAAGCGGCGGGTCATATCGAGGTCACAGGCACTTTGGGGTATGACTGCACTTACATTCGGATGATTCCGACTTCTACTGGCCGGAGGATTCGCTTCGTCACGAACCGGCTGCTAAGGTTCGGTGAAGTCTATCGCGACAGCCGGTCCACTGCATATAACTTGACGGCTGGGGAATTCGATTTGAATGACACCGATAAGAGCAAGAGCACGGGTGTCTTGTATCCGGCAGCTGAATTCGAGATTGATAAACAAGGCGAGCTTCAAATTAATCTGATCGGAAATCCCTGGCAATTAACCGACGTTATCGATTGGCCCGGCACGCCCGGAGTTAACTAAATGGAGTGATCTCAACGCGGTTTCGAGTCGCTCTCGCGTCCCGGGATGGTGACTGCCGTGTTGAGATCAATCCTTGTCGAGGATTTGCCGGGCAATGACCATACGCTGGATTTCGCTGGTGCCTTCGCCGATGGTGCAGAGTTTCGAGTCGCGGTAATATTTCTCAACGGGATAATCCTTGATGAAACCGTAGCCGCCGAAAATCTGCACCGCTTCGTTGGCGACTCGCACGCCGACTTCGCTGGCATAGAGCTTGGCCATGCTGGACTCTTTCGTGAAGCGCGGGCTCTCGCGATCAGCGAGCCACGCCGCGTGATAGACAAGCATCCGGGCGGCTTCGATTTCCGTGGCCATGTCGGCGAGCTTAAATTGAATGGCCTGAAATTCGCTGATCGTTTTTCCAAACTGCTTGCGCTGTTTTGCGTACTTCACAGCCGCTTCATAAGCACCCTGCGCCATACCGAGCGCCAGCGCCGCGATCGAGATCCGCCCGCCATCGAGCACCTGCAACGTATTGATGAATCCTTTACCTTCCGCGCCGAGAAGGTTCGACGAGGGAACAAAACAATCGCTGAAGACGACTTCAGACGTGTCGCTCGCTCGCATGCCCAGCTTGTTTTCTTTCTTTCCGGGGCGAAATCCCGGATTTCCTTTTTCGACGATGAATGCGGAAATTCCTTTTGAGCCTTTGGCTTTGTCGGTAACCGCCATGGCCACGCAGATGTCCGCATAATGGCCATTGGTCGTGAACGTCTTTGCACCGTTAAGAACCCAGCCGCCCTCTTTTCGCGTGGCGACGGTTCGCGTTCCTCCGGCGTCAGAGCCTGCTTCGGGCTCAGTGAGCGACCAACAACCTAATTTTTTGCCTTGCGCGAGAGCGACGACGTACTTTTTGCGCTGCTCTTCGTTTCCAAATTTGAAGATGTGATTCGTGCAAAGTGAGTTGTGGGCCGCGACGATCAGGCCGACAGAGCCATCGACGCGAGACAATTCTTCGATAACCGTTGCGTACTCGATGTAGCCAAGTCCCGCGCCTCCATATTGCTCGGGAAAAATGACGCCCAGCAAACCCATGTCGCCGAGCTTGGGAATCAATTCGGAGGGAAAACGCGAGGCCTCGTCCCACTCCATCACGTGGGGAGCGATTTCAGACTCCGCAAATTCGCGAACGCTACGCCGGAGTTGCTGCTGCTCGTCGGTGAAGGAGAAATCCAAGGGGCCTCGGCAAGTGGTGAGTGCTGGCGGACAATTTTCGGCGGGACCCAAGTCCATGCCCGCGCTCATTTATTTATACCATGCAGGAGCGGAAAAGATTTAACACAGAGTTCACCGAGGCAAATGCACAGAGGGCACGGAGAATTCCACCAGGCGAAACAATTTTTCGCCACGCAGCCCTTAGCTAGTTCCAGCCAACCTTGTGGCCCGCGTTTTGTTCGTCCAACCACTTTTTTAGGGGAGCGAAATAGTCCAGGATCGCCGTGGCATCCATCTGGCGGTGGCCGGTCATCGCTTCAAGGGCGTCGGGCCAGGGACGGCTCTCGCCCATCGCCAGCATTTTTGCGAGCTTGGCGCCGGCCGCCTTGTTTCCGTAAATCGAACACCGATTCAGCGGACCCGTGTAGCCGGCTTCCTTGCAAAATGCGCGATGAAATTGGAACTGCAGAATCGTCGCCAGGAAATAGCGCGTGTAAGGGACATTGGAGTCGACGTGATATTTTGCGCCGGGATCGAAATCATCTTCGCTGCGCGAAATTGGGGGCGCAACACCCTGATATTTGCGACGAAGCTCCCACCACGATTTGTTGTAATCACCCGGCCTGATTTCCCCGGAAAATACTTTCCATCGCCACTGGTCGACCAGCAAGCCGAACGGCAGGAAAGCGACTTTGTCGAGCGAGCGCTGTAGCAGCAACGCAATATCTTCGGACACTGGCGGAACAGTCTCGATCAGGCCGATTTTGTGCAGGTAATCGGGCGTCACCGAGAGGGCAATGGTATCGCCAATGGCTTCATGAAAACCGTCGTTGGCGCTGTTCCGGAACAGTGGTGGCAAGTCGTTATACGCCCGCTGGTAAAAATTATGGCCAAGTTCGTGGTGAACTGTGGCGAAGTCCTCCGCAGTGGGATCAATGCACATCTTGATCCGCAAGTCATCCTTGAAATCAATATCCCAGGCGCTGGAGTGGCACACAACGTCGCGGTCGCGAGGTTTGGTGAAGAGCGACCGCTCCCAGAATGTTGAAGGCAGCGGCTCAAAACCCAGCGACGTGAAAAAAGCTTCGCCGTAACGGACCATTCCCTTCGCATCGATATTTTTTGCCTGGAGCGAGGCGCCGACGTCCGGACCCGTCGCGGAATTTGCCGGCGTCAGCAGCGGATAAATATTATTCCACTCCTGCGCCCACATGTTGCCGAGGAGATGCGCTGGAATCGGGGCATCTTCCGGCACGACGTCCTTCCCGTATTTCTCCGCGAGCTTCCAGCGAACGTAGGCGTGCAGAGAAACGTAGAGAGGGCGAACCTGCAGCCACAGGCGGTCGACTTCCTTGGCGAAATCGTCCGGCGGCATGTCGTAATTGGAACGCCACATGGCCCCCACGTCGGCGAAGCCCAATTCCTTCGCGCCTTGATTGCCGAGTTCCACGAGACGCGTATATCGCTTGCGCATAGGTGGAGCAATAGCGTGCCATCCTTGCCAAGCGGCGAGCAATTCCTTCGGATCACGGCTTTTTGCGAGGATCTTCTCGATATCCGGGAGTTGTTTGCAGTTTTCTTTTTTGTCATCCGGACACCACGTACCCTTGCCGTAGTCGCCATCGAGGGAGGCTGCAATTTTCGCCAGTTCGGCCTGGGCTGCAGCGTCGCGCGGCGCAGGAATGTCCACGGACAATTTTAGAAGTTTGAATTTGCGGGCTACGTCGGGCGGGAGGTCCAGCTTGTCGAATTTCTTTGCTTGGGTGGCAAGCTGGGCGGTCGCGGCCTTCACGGCCTGATCGGCATCCGCGGAGAAGGATTCGGTATCTTCGGTAATAAAATTCTCCGCCACCCAGGAAGCTCGCCCGGCCTTGATCCACAGGTCTAATAGTCGCGTTTCTGCCTGCTCGATGAAGCGTTTTGCCTCGGCGACAGTCGGCAGCGCACTCGAGGAAATTGTTGCCGGTGATGGATTTGTTTTCATGGGAGTTTGCGCACTGGCTACGGCGGTTATCAAAACGACGGACAACACAAGCCGGGCCGCCAGTCGCTGAAATGTAGAATGCTGGAAAGCTGAGATCATAGTGTTTTCCTACTGCTGTTTTCGTAACGCCGGCGTCTCGCCGGCTCTTTTCGATTCAAAACCGCCGGCCCTTCCAGCGTCAGGACAAGCAAGATGCCGGCGCTACGACGTCAAAAGATTCACAAAGACTTCATTTGAAACGGTCAGCCGGTCCGGTGCCAGGCGCAGCCTGGTTCCATCCCATTCAACCAGTCCCTGAGCGCGCAACTCTTCGACGCGCGGCTGCAAATTCGCGTTGTACTCGGACTCGATGCGGGCAAGATCGATGCCGGCAAGCTGGCGCAAGCCCAGGAACAACTCTTCTTCAAGGGCATCAGCACGAGTGACGTTGGCAAGCTGCTCGACGGGAAAACGGCCCTGGCTTATCGCAGCAACATACGCCGCGGGGTCATGAGCATTGGCCCAACGCTGCTGGCCATTGAATGAATGCGCGCCCGCGCCGAATCCGCAGTAAGGCTGTCGCCGCCAATATTTCAAATTGTGGCGCGATTCAAATCCAGGCAGAGCCCAGTTTGAGATTTCATAATGAATGTAGCCACCCTCGGCCAACTGCGCGCATGCACGCTCATAAAATGTGGCCATCGAATCGTCATCCGGGAGCGCCGAGGCTGAATAGCGTTTGCCTCCTGTCAAAACTTCAAGTCCCAGCCGGCTGCTCTCGTCAATTTCCATGAGGTAGATGGAAACATGCTTCGGCCGCAAGGAAAGCAACTGCTCTACGGACTCGTCCCAACTGGTGTGAGTTTGGTGCGGCAGTCCGGCGATCAAATCGAAACTGATATTCTGCAGGCCGGACTCCCGAAGCACTTCGGTTGCGCGGAATACGTCGGCGCGGCGGTGCATGCGTCCTGCAGATTTCAGTTCATCGTCCTGGAACGACTGCACGCCCATGCTGATGCGATTGAACCCGGCCTTACGCCATGCGTCAGCCTTCTCGTGAGTAATCGTTTCCGGATCGGCTTCCAGAGTGACTTCTTCGAATTTGCACTCGAATCCAGCACGCATGCTATCGAGAATTCTCGCAAGTCCCGCCGGGTCAAGCAGGCTTGGCGTTCCTCCGCCGAAATAAACGGTATCGACCACGACGTTCGGAACTTCCGCAATTCCCGACTCCCGCAGCAGACCGGTATATTCAGAAATCTCGCGACAAACTGCTTCGACGTACGGGGTATACAAGTCGCTCGAAAACACACCGGTGTGAAAGTTGCAGTAGGTACACTTGGTCTGACAGAAAGGGACCTGCACATACATTCCGAGGAGCATGGTCAAGTCAAAACTTTAGCATAAGGCGCAGCATGGTGCGTATTGTACTTTGGTAGGACAGGCACTCTTGCCTGTCTTCTTGACGAGCCATTAAGACATAACCGGACAGACACGAGTATCTGTCCTACTTATTGCTTGTAATCCCCGGGTAGTTTTCCTAAATTAGGTATTACGGAGATTCCATGCGACACCACACAAAGCTTTTTGCGCTGTTCGCCCTGATTATTTTTGCGTCATCCGGCTACGCCGCGACCATCACGGGGACAGTGAAGGGACCCGACGGCGCGCCATTTGAAGGCGCATTCGTCCAGGCGCAGAACACGAAGACGCGAATGTGGTTCATTGTGTTGACGGACAGCCAGGGCCGCTACCGCGTGGAAAAAGTGCCTGCCGGAGAATATAACATCTCCACGAAAGTCACGGGGTTCCGCAGCGATCCGCGGCCCGGAGTGACGCTCACGGCGGACCAGGACGCTTCGTTCGACTTCGCTCTGCAAAAAGCCAACATTCGCTGGAATGAACTCTCCATTTACCAGCTCAAGCAACTGGCACCAGCGTCTACGGGCAAGGATACGCTTTTCGCCCAATGTTTTGTTTGCCATGGATTCCAAACGCGCATGGCTTCCGTGCGCCGCGACGAGGACGGTTGGAAAGACCGCGTGCAATTTATGCGTGACGCCATGCATTTCAGCTTGGGCTGGCGCTTCGATGATAAAAAGGCGGCGGACGTCGCGTCGTTCTTGAATACCTCTTTCGGGAATGACGCCACGCTGCCGCGATCTCCCGCAGAATTACCTGAATACAAAAATACGGCGCGTAAATTCAGCAGCGACGCGATGAACATCGTGTTCGTGGAATACGAAATGCCCGGGCCCAGCCGCATGCCGTTCAGCGCGGCGCCAAGCAAAGACGGCTATCTCTGGATCCCCAATTTCGGAATCGCGAACAAGATTACCCGCCTCGATCCAAAAACGGGCGCCATGGAGGACTTCCCTGTTCCTAACGCCGGAACCGCAGCTGTCCACTCCGCGGTCGAAGGGCCGGACGGTTCGGTGTGGCTCACTGAGCAGGGACCCAATAAATTGGGGAAATGGGATCCCAAGACCCAAAAAATTACGGAGTATCAGGATTCGTATCTGCCGGGCAAAGAAGGCAACGAATCCGCCGGCTCAAAACATACGGTGCGCTTTGATCCTCACGGAAACGTGTGGGCCACTGGTTATCCGCTGAGCCGCTTGGACCCGGAGACAGGAAAATTTACGGACTTCTGGGGCCTCGCGGATCATACGTACGGTCTCGAGCCGGACAAGGACGGCAACATCTGGTTTACGAATCCGGGTACCGGCCAGATCGGAAAAGCGGATTGGAAGACTTTGAAGATCAAGCAGTGGGAAGTGCCCACCAAAGACGGCTACGAGCGGCGAATCGAACTCGACTCCAATGGCATCGTGTGGTTTGGCGAATATCAGAATGGTAAGATCGGTCGGTTCGATCCCAAGACCGAGACCTTTAAGGAATACGATTTGCCTGGGGGCAAGGATGTGTTTCCTTACGGCGTGGGAATCGACTCGGATAACAATGTTTGGTATTCGTCCTACTACATGGACGTGCTCGGGCGGCTCGATTCAAAAACCGGCAAGATTACTGAATATCCATTCCCGCATTCAGAAAATACGATTCGAGAGTTGTTCCGCGACTCCGAGGGTCGGATGTGGTACGGAAGTCCGTCGAATAATCGGGTTGGATACTTCTACTTGACCGGGAAAGCTGCGCCATCAGCTAAATAAGGAAATACACGGAACGATTTCCCGCCTTAGGGCTCTTTTAGTTGGCTGATCAGGCCAGCTCCGAAGGTGAATTCACGCCGTAGATCGAATACCACGGCTTCGCTGGGGTCAGACGGCTGTTCACATTCTTGATATTTTTCACGCCCTGGTCATTGAGCCAGTCTTCGAGCGCTTTCACACCGTGTTTTGCGTAAATGGGGATGGCGTCCTTCCACGTTGCGCGTCCGCAGAGGACTCCCGAAAAATTCACTCCTGATTCGGCGGCTAGCTCGAGCGTTTCAGTGAACGTATCGTTGCTCACGCCGGCGGATAAATAGATGAAGGGCTTCTTCGCGGCGGCAGCGGCTTTGCGAAAATGTTCCTTGGCTTGGTCGCGTGTGTAAACAAAATCGCCTTTACAGGCGCGCGTTCCCTTTACGTACGCCATCGTCACCGGCACTTCGACTTTCAAAACGTCCACGGCGTATTGAGGTTTGCTGAACTCTTCCATGCTGCGCGTCACGACCTCGGGCTTCTTTTTTGCGAACTCGATGCCTTTCTCGTCGACTCCCTCTTCGTATCCCACAAATTCCAGGAAAAACGGGACGTCGGCCGCGGTGCATTCGCCGCCGATGCGCTCGACCCAGGCGTGCTTGATGTCATTAATATCCGCCGGATCAAATGGGGTGTAGTAGAGAAGAATCTTGACGCTATCTGCGCCGTCGGCAACTATGCGGCGAACCGAATAGTGGTCCAGCAAATCGGGCAAGCGGCCGGGACGCGTGTTGTCATAGCCGCTATTCTCATACGCGAGAAGCAGGCCAGCGTTCTTGGCACGCTGCTTGGCGGCGGAGAGGCCGTACTCGGGATCGAGCAGGATCGCGCTGGCATGCGGGGTGAGGACGCGCACGACAGCTTCCTTGAACTCAGACATCATCTGTTTGGTGACCGCTTTTTTGTCGATGCCTTTTTCCTTGGCGATCGCACTCATCAGCGAGCCGCGCTGGTCCATGGCAGCAGCAGCGATCACGCCGCGCGAATCCGACACCGCTTCCATACCTTTTCGTTTTCCCGGGGTAACCTTCATCCGACATCCCTCCACCCATAAAGTAGGGCTACCAATATCGCAACAAGCAATGCGAATTTCAAGTTCTTCTAACGGGGAATTTCGATAAGACGCAATTTACAGATAGAGGACGCAATGCTCGCCAGCGATGATTTTAATGCTGCGATCAAGTTGATCGAGCAGTTCGATGCCACTTGCGGCAAGAAAAGGAAGCAGGGACAAAGAGCGTTCCTGTAATTCATTGTTGGGAAACAACAGGCTGGTGATTTCGCGCTCGTGTGAATCAATCACGCCGGTACGGAATCCCTCGGCGCGACCGGTTTTGCCGCGCACGTTGTTGAATTGATGCAGCATCTTTTCCGCAGCGGTGTCCAGAGCGCCGATGAGAGTCTGATCAAGTTTCGCAATGGGCTCGCGCAATTCCTCCAGTAAACTTTTGAGCTTTTTCTCACCCTCGGCAAAACGCTCGGCAAGTTCACGCGGCAACACTTCCGCTTCCATCTTTGCCCGGAGTTTCTGCCGACCGCCAAAAACGTCGCGCATATCCAGCTTGTATTTCTTCAGCAAATTCGCGACGTGCGTAGGCACGAGCGTAAATGCGGCTCGCGGCAGAATCGCGGGCGCTCGTCCAAGGAGGCGTTTATAAACGAGCGATGTCTGTGCGTGATAAGCGATTTCCGCTGGCCCGCCGATATAGGCAATGGTGGGCAGAAGCGTATCCTGAACCACGGGACGCAAAAGCGCGTTTGCGCTGAACTGCTCCGGATGATTCTCCAGCGCCTTCCAGGTATCCTCGAATGATTCCTGAATATTTCCGGCAATGTAGCCGCCGTTTTTCGGGCGCACCGGCACCCGCCGGCCATCGTCGATGCGAAATAGCAACGTACTGTGCTCGGCGACCTTTACCTGCGCGTGAAATCCGGCCCGCTCCAGCGCCGCGGAACGCTCCACAAGTTCTTTCCCGAGGGCTTCGTGCTCCTTGAGCGCGCGCAGCATGGTCGGCGCGGACAATCGGTGCAATTCCGGCGACAACGGGTCCAGGAATATCAGCCCACGCCCCGCGAAAATTCGCGTCATGAGTTTTGCAAATGAAGTGCCGAATGTTTCCTCGGGACGATAACTTTCAGTAATCCACTTTGCTACGTCCTCCGCCGCCACTCCCTCCAGCATGGCGCTCGCACGGGAGGAAATCTCGCGCACCGATTCGCCTAGCGGAATTTCGCCAACGCGGCGACCTTCGTTGCCAGGATTGCTCAGCTCAAAGCGTTCGAGACCTGTGCGAGCACCGAAAAAGCAATGATCCACCTCGGCGAGATCATGATCTTCTGTCGCGAGCCAAAAAACCGGCACCGCGTCTTTTCCGTTTGCCGTCAGTTCCTTCGCCAGGCGAATAGCGGTCAGCGCTTTGTAGACGCTGAAGGCCGGGCCTCCGAGCAGTCCCACCTGTTGACCGGTGACTACCGCAAATGCGCCATTCTGCAGCCTGTCAAGATTTCGATTCGTTTCCGAGTCGCCGCCAAACGCAGCGTTCTGTTTCCTAAGGACTTCAACAACATCGTGGCGAGTGGAATTGTCGAGATGAATTTCTTTTGCGGCCAGTGAAATTCCATTCAGGTCAGGAGGGTGAACGTAAAACTCAGAAACGCGGGGAAAATTGGTCAGGTATGTCGCGTAAAGCGAAGTATGGTGAGGAAGTTCCGCTGGCGAAATACAATGACACTCCATGGGGCGCTCCATCAGCCGGTCCGTACACAAATTGGGGATCGCACACATACCAAGACGGATTGGATGAATCTGAGATCGTAACGATTCACATGAAAAAAGGTGAGGCGTCGGCCCTCAGTCCGACGCCTCATTCTCTAATATGCCCGCTGGAAGGCGGGCGTTACAGATTGCACTCAGTTGGCGGCCACGGCAGGCGTGAATGCCGCGAGCAGCGTTTCGACATCTTTTTTCTCCGCTTCCTGCAGAGGGAGCAGCGGGCGGCGCGCGGGTCCGCCGTAGTATCCTCTTAAATCCATCGCGTACTTCACGCCTGAAATTCCCTTGGCACCAACAATCTTTTGCGTAGGCTGGATAACGCGCCGCTGAAGTTCAAGCGCCTTCGCGCCATTGCCTTCGGCAACCGCGTTATAAATCTCGATACAAATTTCCGGCAGAAACGTCGCCAGCGCCAGGATCGCTCCCCTTCCGCCCAGAATCATCGTGGGATAAATCGTCGTGGAAGAGCCGGTCATCAATTGAAATCTGGAAGGGACGAGCGATAGAATCGTACTGACGCGATCGACGTTCCCGGAACTGTCCTTCATGCCTGCGATATTGGGATGCTCAGACAGACGCGCGGCAACGTCGGGTTCAATCGCCACTCCCGTAAACTGCGGCACTGAGTATAGAAGTACGGGAATTCGTGAGGCATCCGCGACGCGGCGGTAATGTTCAACGAGCAGATCCGATTTGATCACGGGCTTGTAGAAAAAAGGCGGTACAACCAAGGCATAGTCATAGCCGAGCTTCGCGGCGACTTCCGTGCGCGAAATTGTTTCCGCCGTCGAATCTACTCCTGTGCCCGCAATCAGAATGCGGCCCGGTGCGGCTGTCTCGCGGACGGCTGCGAGCGATCTTTCAAATTCGGCGCGATCGAGCATGATCGATTCGCCCGTGGAGCCATTCGCGAGATAGCCGGAGAGTCCAATCCTGTTGTATCGCCCAATATTTTCCCGGATGCGGTCCACGGCCAGCACACCGCGATCGTCAAAAGGCGTCGATAACGCCGGTATAATTCCACTTAATGGTTTTGTCATGGGTTCGTATGAATCTTTCTGTCTCCGTTATCTCCGTGAATTTCACGGGAAAGTTTTTGCCGCGGACTTAGTCCGCCGAGGAAGGCGATTTTTGAACCGCTGCCTTTTTCGCATGCAGCGATTGCAGAGGCTGCACCTCGAAGGAGTCCTCAATGAGGGCTCGTATTCCCATGGCCGCGGCTTTCGCGGCCGAAAGCGTCGTAATGCAAGGAATATTGTATCGAATGGCGGCGCGCCGAATAGATTTCTCGTCATAAAACGATTCGCGGCCGAGAGGCGTGTTGATCACCATATCGACTTTGCCCGTCTTCACCAGGTCGACGATGTTGGGCCGGCCTTCGTTCACTTTATAGACTGGCTCCGCGGGAACTCCGGCCGCCTCAAGAGCTGCGGCGGTACCGCGAGTCGCGATCAGGCGGAAGCCCAGGGAGTGCAACTCTTTTGCAAGCGGAGCGACGTGCCGCTTGTCGTGATCGCTTACGCTTAGAAAAATGGCGCCTTTGCGAGGCAGTCGCTGGCCCGCGGCCAGTTGCGCCTTGGCAAATGCCTGACCGAAACCTTTGGCGACGCCCATCACTTCGCCGGTCGAGCGCATCTCGGGCCCAAGAATCGTATCCACTCCGCGGAATTTGTTAAATGGAAACACGGGCGATTTCACCGAGAAATAGTCGCGCACAGCAATTTCCGCCACGCCATCGGTTTCCACTATCGGCAGACTCATGTCGCGCAATTTTTTTCCGGCCATCAATCTAGCCGCTACCTTCGCCAGTGGCACACCCACAGCTTTGCTGACGTAAGGAACAGTTCGCGAGGCGCGCGGATTGACTTCCAGGACATACACAGTGTCGCGTTGAATTGCATACTGCACGTTCATCAAGCCAACAACCTGGAGTGCTCTTGCAAGGCGTTTCGTATAGTCGCGGATTCGCGCAAGCACCGAAGGCGAAAGGCTCACCGGAGGAAGCACGCAGGAAGAATCTCCGGAATGCACGCCAGCCTCTTCAATGTGCTCCATAACGCCGCCGATCACGACATCCTCGCCATCGGCCAGCGCGTCCACGTCCACCTCGGTCGCTTCTTCCAGGAATTGATCGATCAGCACGGGCCTGGCCGGGCCCATAAGTGCGGCCTGAGCAACATATTCCTGAACGGTATTCAAATCGTACGCGATGACCATCGCGCGCCCGCCCAATACGTAACTTGGGCGAACGAGAACCGGGAAACCGATCTCCGCCGCAACGCGCGCCGCTTCTTCCGGCACGAGCGCTGAACCATTCTTTGGCTGAGGAATTTTCAATTCATCGAGCAGCCTGCCGAACCGCCGACGGTCCTCCGCGAGATCAATTGATTCCGGCGCAGTGCCGATAATCGGCACGCCATTTCGTTTCAGTTCCAGCGCCAGATTGAGCGGAGTCTGTCCGCCAAACTGTACGATCACACCTTGCGGTTTTTCACGATCAACGACGGAAAGCACGTCCTCAAGCGTTAGAGGCTCGAAATACAGGCGGTCGGAAGTATCGTAATCGGTCGAAACAGTTTCCGGATTGCAATTCACCATTACCGTTTCGTAGCCGTCTTCGCGCAGAGCAAAGGACGCGTGGCAGCAGCAATAATCAAATTCAATTCCCTGCCCGATGCGATTTGGTCCGCTTCCGAGAATAATAATTTTCGGCTTGCCCGTAGGCTCCGATTCGTCTTCATCCTCGTACGTGGAATACATGTAGGGCGTAAAAGATTCAAATTCAGCGGCGCAAGTGTCGACGCGCTTGAAGACGGGGGCGATGTGCGCCTTCGTTCGGCAATGCCGCACTGCCGCTGCCGTAGTTTTCCATAGCTGCGCCAGTTGTTCGTCACTCGTGCCCATACGCTTGGCTTCGCGCAGCAAATCCACAGGAACCGTCTCGACAGTCACCGAGGCGAGCCGCCGGTTGATCGCCACAATTTCCTGCATCTGTTGGACGAACCACGGATCGATCTTGGTCAGCTCGATCATTTCCTTGGAGGAAATTCCACGCTCAAGCGCGACGAGCAGCCAGTGAATTCTGTCCGGGCGCGCGGTGGCGATTTTCTCGCGTAGGAGCGATACGGGCGTATCAACGGGCGCGCGCCACGGCGAACTGGGCTCCAGCGAACGAATGCCCTTTTGCAATGCTTCCTTGAAAGTTCGCCCGATGGCCATTACTTCGCCGACCGACTTCATCTGCGTTCCGAGCGTCGAATCCGCGCCGGGAAATTTCTCAAATTGCCACTTCGGAATTTTCACCACCACATAATCGATGGACGGCTCAAAGCACGACGGCGTCTTTCGCGTGATGTCATTCGGAATTTCATCGAGCGTCATTCCGACCGCCAGGCGCGCGGCAATCTTCGCAATCGGGAAGCCTGTTGCCTTGGAAGCGAGTGCAGAGCTGCGCGAAACTCGCGGATTCATTTCGATAACGATCATCCGGCCCGTTGCGGGATCGATCGCGAACTGGATGTTTGAGCCGCCAGTTTCAACCCCCACTTCACGAATGATGGCGGCAGCGGCATCGCGCATCCGTTGATATTCTTTGTCGGTCAAGGTCTGCGCGGGCGCGACGGTAATCGAGTCGCCGGTGTGCACGCCCATGGGATCGAAGTTTTCAATCGAGCAGATGACCACGAAGTTGTCGCGATAATCGCGCATCACTTCGAGTTCATATTCCTTCCAGCCAAGCACGGACTCTTCAACTAGAGCCTCGTGAACCGGGCTGGCATCGAGCGCACGGGAAATCGCTTCAGCAAATTCTTCGCGGTTGTAGGCGATCGATCCGCCCGTTCCGCCCAGCGTGAACGAAGGACGAATCACCACGGGATATCCGAGTTGGTCAGCAAGCTTCAAGCCGTCCTGCGCATTGTTCACGAGCGCCGAGGCCGGAACGTCCAGTCCCACTTTGCGAATAGCGTCCTTAAACCACAAGCGGTCCTCGGCAACTTTAATCGCACGCAGCGATGCGCCGATCAGTTCGACACCGTATTTTTCGAGAATTCCACTCTCAGCGAGTTCCACCGCGAGGTTAAGACCCGTCTGACCACCCACAGTCGGCAAAAGCGCCTGCGGTTTTTCTACGGCGATGATTTTCTCGAGATATTCCTTCGTCAAGGGTTCGACGTAGGTGCGGTCGGCAACTTCAGGATCGGTCATGATCGTGGCGGGATTCGAGTTCACCAGAATCACTTCGTAACCTTCACCCTGCAAGGCTTTACAAGCCTGCGTGCCGGAATAATCAAACTCGCATGCCTGCCCGATCACAATCGGACCGGACCCAATGATCAAAATTTTGCTGATGTCTGTGCGTTTTGGCATGTGGAGGCTAGGCCTTGGCCTGTCCGCGCCGCAGAGCGCCAGATAATTTCCAGTGCTTCATTGTTTCCGTAAACTGCCGGAACAAATAGTGCGAATCGTGCGGCCCGGGAGAGGCCTCCGGGTGGTATTGCACGGAAAATAGCGGCAGACTGCGGTGCCGCAAGCCTTCATTGGTGTGGTCGTTCAAATTTAAATGTGTGACCTCGACGTCGCTCGATGGCAGCGAATCCGGGTCCACACAAAAACCGTGATTCTGCGCGGTGATTTCCACTTGTTCGGTCAGCAAATTCTTAACGGGATGATTCGATCCGTGATGCCCGAATCTCAGCTTGAAAGTTTTTCCGCCAAGCGCGAGCCCGCACAATTGGTGGCCCAGGCAGATTCCGAAGACCGGCACCTGTCCCAGCAGGTTGCGTATCGTTTCGATCGCGTAGGTGGCGGGCTCAGGATCGCCCGGGCCGTTGGAAAGAAATACTCCGTCGGGCTTCAATGCGAGCGCGTCCTCAGCAGAAGTTTTTGCGGGCACTACAACGACATCGCAGTTGTGATCCACTAGAAGACGCAGAATATTCTGCTTAATGCCGTAATCATAAGCGATAACGCGAAATCGTTGCGCTTCTTCGGCGGATTGCGCTTCACCCATCGCTTCATGCCACGGAGAGGCCGTCAGCTCGATCGAGCCGCGGTCCCATGCATATTGCTTCGTCGAGGAAACGCTGCTTGCCAGTTCCTGCCCCGCCATTGATGGCAGCGCGCGCGCTTCCGCAATGAGCAGCGACTCGGGAGTTCCATCGGTGGACACCACGCCACGCAGCGCGCCCACTTGCCGAATATGCCGAACAAGGGCGCGCGTATCCACGTCCCAGAGCACCGGGATATCGTGCCGCGTCAGATAAGCTTGCGCTGATTCTCCGGAACGCCAGTTGGAAGCTATGGAAGAAAATTCCCGGACGATGAGAGATTCGATATGGGGAACCGTGGACTCTTCATCATCCAGATTCGTTCCCACATTTCCGATGTGAGGATACGTAAGACAGACAATCTGCCCCGCGTAGCTCGGGTCCGTAAAAACTTCCTGATACCCGGTGAGACTCGTATTGAAAACGACTTCCCCACCACGTCGTGTGCTGGCCCCCGCGGCGCGTCCTCTAAAAATTCGTCCATCTTCCAGTGCAAGTGTGCCTTGCCGTTCGACAGCTTCTGTCAGCAGAGCCTCTCTCTCGCGAACTCAACCTAGAGCCCGGCGTTTTCTTTCGCGGGCTACATAGGCCCGCATCTTTGTTTTGGCAGACTCCACGCGGAGCCCGTTATTTTTCTGATTCTGCAAAAACCGGAATGGAACCGAAATGATCCACCGGCCAATAAGCGAATACGGCCTTGCCATAAATAAATTTCCGAGGCACGGGCCCGAAGATTCGAGAATCATTTGAGCTAGTGCGATGGTCGCCCATCACGAAGTACTCTCCGTCGGGGACTCGCACCGGAGCCAGCGTACCCAGGTCCACAGACTCGGGCGGAACGTAAGGTTCGGACAGAGCTTTGCCGTTAACGAATACACTTCCGTCGCGAATCTCGACCGTGTCCTCCGGTAATCCCACTACGCGCTTGATAAACGATTTCGAGCGGTCCAGAGGATACCAGAATACGACAACATCGCCGCGCCCGATTGGCTCAAACCTGTAGACGAACTTGTTAATAAAAATTCGTTCCTGATCCGAGATCAGGGGAGTCATGCTCGTGCCTTCCACTTTGACCGGCTGGTAGAAGAAAATAATGATGACGATGGCGAGGCTCAACGCAATGACAAGGTCGCGGCCCCAACTCCTAAGCTCGCGGCGCAGTGGCTGCGTCGCTTCCGGCGCAACGGCGGTGCTGGTTTCGGCGTTCGGCTCCATGTGATTACTTCGAAACTCTTAATTTATACCATGCTCGCGAACGTCGCGCCACCCCCGAAAAAACGCTACCGTGGCCTTATCGGAAATTCTTGCTCAGCGGTAACGTCTTACTTGGAGAGTTCTCTAAATCTACTGCGCAGCAATGGGAACAATTCCCGCGCCCGCAGCCCTCCAACGGCCGTTTTGCTTGACGAACACGCGAATGACGCGCTGCTTGCCGTTATAATTCACGCCGCCACTCAGTCCCCGAATTGTAGTGACGTCGGTCAGCACAGCGACATCAGGCGAGGCATACCGCACCTGAATATCGTCAGGGTGCAGTTCCAGATTGGCGCGCTGGGGATCCTCGATCTGAGCGATCTGTTCCTTCTTGTCTACAATAGCCCCGCCTGGGTGCACTTCCACAAAATTGTCGGCGAAGAGCCACGCCATGGTCTCCGTGTCGCGGTTGTGCGCGGCATCCAGCCATACATGGTCCAGGATAGCAGCAGTCTTCGCGACGTCTTCCTCAGCCACTTTTTTCGAAGACTGTCCCAAGGCAACGGCACCCGAGGCAATCACTAGAACAAAGAGAACCACCAATCCATAAGTTCGCTTCATGATGTCGCTCCTAGATCCCAAGTAGCACAGGCTTCAGCCTCTGTGCTTTTCTCTTCTAATATTCAACACTATTCCAAGACCCAACTACTTTTTCGTCTTGTCCTCGTTCATCACCACTCCCGTAGCCTTCCACATTCCGTTCTGCTTGATCACCACGCGAAATACGTTGAACTCGCCGTCCAACCGAGCGCCCTTACTGTCGTGCCCTTTGATGGTCGTATGGTCGGTGAGAATCGCGACGTTGCCAAAAACGTGCACCTGAATGTTCGTCGGATCAAGAACCTCAAGCGTGGGACGATCCGGCCCCCGCAGAATCCCCAGCCACTCGGCTTTCGTGTACACCGTTCCATTCGCCAGGACCAGCACATAGCTATCGGCAAAAAACTTTTCGCAATAGTCCAGGTCTCCGGTTCTTTCCGAATCCAGCCATTTGTGGTCGAGCTTTTTGAATTCTTCCTCAACCCCGGCGGATGCGCTGTTCTTCGATTGCGCTTTCGCAACTGGAGCCAACACTACGAGCCCCATCAAAATTCCAAGATAAATGCGCTTCATAAGAAACAACTCCTTTGCGAATCTCCGATTTAACCTGAATTATTATTTTGCAGACGTCATTAAGGCCGTATGCCAGGAATATTCACGTGAACCCGGTACAGCCCCGTGGTAGCGGTGAGGTAAAGCGTTTTGCCGTCAGCGTCTCCCCAAGCCAAATTCGCCGGTTGCTCGGGAAGCTTGATGGTCCCCAGCTGCTTGCCTTCCGCAGTAAGAATCCATATCCCGCCAGGGCCGACGCCGTAAATGTTTCCCTTCTGATCGATTTTCATGCCGTCGGGAACGCCAGCGTCCTTGCTTGAACTCATATCAAAAAACAACTTGCCTTCGCCGAGTGTTCCATCCGACTGCACCGGAAATTTCCAGTAGGTTTTTGAGGCGGAGTCGTCTATGTATAGATATTTTTCATCCGGAGTGAAGGCGATGCCATTAGGCGCCTTGAAATCTTTATTCAGAAGCTGAAGTTTTCCACCGGCCAGGCGGTACACGCCTTCGTACGGAAGTTCCTTCTTGGGGTCCTCATGCGTCTTGCGAAAGCCGAATGGAGGGTCGGTGAAATAAAGAGCGCCGTCGGACTTGTAGACCAGGTCATTGGGGCTGTTCAATCGCTTGCCATCGTACTTGCTGGCGAGCACCGTACGCTTGCCGTCCTTTTCGAGCCGCTCGACGGCGCCATTTCCGTGCTGGCAGTAAACAATCCTTCCCTGCTTGTCCACTGTGATTCCGTTTGAACCGATCAGCGTAACATCCGCATGTCCATTGTTCAGTTTGTATCCCACATCCGAAGCATCCGCGCCCGTGAAGCCGCTCTTCTCCAGAAACACGGAGAGTTTTCCATCCGGGGTCCACTTGCGAATGACATTGGCCGGAATATCGCTGAAGAGCAAATACCCGGAAGTCCTGTCATGCACCCAAACGGGCCCCTCGACAAAACCGAAGCCATCGGCGACCTTCTCGACGCGAGTGTCGGCGGAGATGAGGGCAGTCAAGCCCGGGTCCATACTGACGATTTCCCCAGCGCTTTGCGCGGAAAGGTTCACACAATATAAGAGAGCCACCACGATTACAGGAAGAATTGCTAATTTCTTTCGGCCTGACAAATCTTCACCTCTATGTTTGGTTTTTTTGGTAGGACAGGCTTCAGCCTGTCTGCTTTCCGCTTCTGCAAGACTAAGCCCAGACAGGCTGAAGCCTGTCCTACTGGAATCCTTACGGCCGCACGCCTGCAATATTCAATCGTATCCGATACAGACCAGTGCGCGCCGTCAGGTAAAGAGTCTTGGCGTCGTCATCGCCCCAATTCAGATTTGCGGGAAGTTCTTTAGTCTTCACTGTAGCTATATGCTTGCCGTCCGGCGACATGATCCAGAAGCCGCCCGGGCCAGTGCAATAAATATTTCCCTTTTGATCGACCTTCATGCCATCAGGCGCTCCAGGCGTTGTATCGGAATTCATGTCGGTGATCACCTGACCGTTCGTGACGCCGCCATCCCGCTGCACGTCGAAGCGCATGATGATTTTCTTTGCGGTGTCGTTCACATACAAATATTTTTCGTCCGGAGAAAAGGCGATCCCATTCGGCCGCGTGAAATCCTTGGACAGCAATTGCACCTTCCCCTTAGCGACGCGATAAACGCCGGCAAAAGGCAATTCCCTTGCTTGGTCTTTATCCTGCAGCCTCAGACCGGCAGTAGGGTCGGTAAAATAAAGCGAGCCATCCGATTTGAAAACGAGGTCATTGGGACTATTGAACCTCTTACCTTCATAGCGGCTGGCGAGAACCGTGCGCTTTCCATTTTTTTCCAGGCGCGAAATTTGCCGGTCACCATGCTGGCAGAAAACGATTCGCCCCTGCTTGTCGAGCGTAATGCCATTCGAGCCGATCAGGGTCACCATTCCAAATCCGTTATTGGTTTGCCCGCCGACGTTCGACGCATCGGCGCCCGTAAAGCCACTCTTCTCCAAAAATACGGAGACGCCGCCCTTCGGATCCCACTTCCGAATCACATTCGCGGGAATGTCGCTGAAAAGAAGATAACCCTGTCCCTTCGAGTGCACCCAGATCGGGCCTTCAACAAACTGAAAGTCACCGGCCAGCTTTTCGACTTTCGCGTCAGCGGGAATGATGGCGTCAGCAGCGGGATCAACTCGGATAACCTCACCAAAATTTTGTGCGTGTGCTCTTGCACTCGCAAAGAACACCAC